>Ga0210395_10000113_pt1 | contig 62426 bp, 65 predicted proteins | sample IncBWH4OmetaG_FD_150861 | JGI IMG/M metagenome (GOLD analysis project Ga0210395, IMG submission 150861) | Forest soil microbial communities from Barre Woods Harvard Forest LTER site, Petersham, Massachusetts, United States - Inc-BW-H-4-O ...
GGGGCTGGCGCGAGAAGCCAATGGCGCGTGGCGGCGCCTCATCGTCGAGAAACCATTCGGCACCGATCTCGCCTCCGCGCGCGCGCTCAATCAAAAGCTGCTCGGCATCCTCAAAGAGGACCAGATTTTCCGCATCGACCATTATCTCGGCAAAGAAACCGTCCAGAACATTTTGGTGCTGCGCTTCGCCAACGGGCTGTTCGAGCCGATCTGGAATCGCGACCATATCGACCACGTCCAGATCACCGTCGCCGAGGCGCTGACCATCGGCCGCCGCGGCAATTATTACGACGCGACCGGCGCGTTGCGCGACATGGTGCCGAACCATTTGTTCCAGCTGCTCTCGCTCGTCGCCATGGAGCCGCCGGCGCGCTTTGCCGCCGACGCGGTGCGCGCCGGCAAGGCCGAACTGCTCGATGCGGTGCAGCTGCAGACCCGCGACGAGGCGCTGCGCAATGCGGTGCGCGCGCAATACGGCGAGGGCACGATCGACAATCGCGCCGTTGAGGCCTATCGCGACACCAAGGACGTGCGGCCCGACAGCACCACGGAAACCTATGTCGCGCTCAAGCTGATGATCGACAACTGGCGCTGGGCCGGCGTTCCGTTCTATCTGCGCACCGGCAAGGCGCTGAGCGCCAAACGCACCGAGGTGGCGATCAAGTTCAAGCAGGCGCCGGTGGCGATGTTCCGCGACACGCCGATCGAGAACCTGGCGCAGAATTTTTTGGTGCTGGGCATCCAGCCCAACGAATGCATCGGGCTCGAATTCAACGCCAAGGTGCCGGGGCCGTCAATTTCGATCGGCGGCGTCGGCATGACGTTCAAATACGAGGATTATTTCGACGTCGCGCCGTCGACCGGCTACGAGACGCTGATCTATGACTGCATGATCGGCGACGCCATTCTCTATCCGCGCGCCGACGGCATCGAAGCCGGCTGGCACGTGGTGCAGCCGTTCACGGATGCTTGGCAGGACGCCGGCGGGCAGGGGCTGGCGTCCTATCGCGCCGGCAGCGAAGGTCCGGCGGAGGCCGACCGATTACTCGCTCAGGACGGCCGACGCTGGCGCGCCATCGCGTGAGGTTTTTGCATGAACGCCAACAAGCAGCGTGAAATCGTCGTGGCCGCGGATACGGCCGCGCTCGCCGAAACGGCGGCGCGGCGTTTGGTGAAACGCGTTGCGCGGGACGGCCGCAGCGCGGTGTGCCTCACCGGCGGTTCGAGCCCGGAAGGGCTTTATCGCTTGCTGGCCGAGGAGCCGTGGCGCGGCAAGGTGCCGTGGGATCGCGTGCACTGGTTCATGGGCGACGACCGCTTCGTCCCGCAAAGCGATCCGTTGAGCAATATGGGCATGGCGCGGCGGCTGTTTCTCGCCGCGGCCGGCGCGCCGCGCGGCAACATCCATCCAATTCCGACCGACGCCAATTATCCCGAAGGCGCGGCGAATATTTATGAAGACGAGCTCAAGAATTTTTACGGCGCGGACCGGTTCGACCCGGCGCGGCCGTTGTTCGACCTCGTGCTCATGGGTCTCGGGCCGGACGGTCACACCGCCTCGCTGTTTCCGGGCTCGCGCGCGCTCGATGAAAAGAACCGCTGGGTCGTCGCCGTGACCAAAGCCGGCATGGAGCCGTTCGTGTCACGCGTTACACTGACTTTCCCTGCGCTCGCCTCGACACGCGAGATGCTGTTCCTGGTCGACGGCGCGAGTAAGCGCGATGTTCTGCGGCGCGTATTCTCAGGCGACGATTTGCCGGGCGGCCGCGCCTATTCCGACGGCGAACTGATTTGGCTGCTCGATCGTGCCGCCGCGCCGGAGACGGTATCATGAAAGCCCCATCGGACATTCCTTCCGTCATCGTGGTGATGGGGGTTTCCGGCTCCGGCAAAAGCACGGTCGCGTCGATGCTCGCCCACCGGCTGCGCTGGACCTACGAGGACGGCGACTGGTTTCACCCGGAAGCCAACGTCGAGAAAATGCATCACGGCGAGCCGCTGACCGATCAGGATCGCTGGCCGTGGCTGCGCGCCATTGCCGCCTGGATCGACAACACCCGCAAAGCGGGCACGCACGGCGTCGTCGCCTGCTCGGCGCTCAAGCGTGCCTATCGCGACATCCTGGTCGGCGAGCGGCGCGACGTGCAGATCGTCTATCTTAAAGGCGACCGCGAATTGATTGCGCGGCGTATTGCCGCCCGCGACGATCATTTCATGCCGGCGGCGCTGCTCGACAGTCAGTTCGCGGCGCTCGAAGAGCCCGCGGCGGACGAACGCCCGATCGTGGTCTCAATCGCGCCGCATCCGCGCGAGATCGTCGATGCCATCGTGGCGAAGCTCGGCATTGCCGAGGCGGCGACGCCGATATAAGACCTTCGCGCGGCACCAAGCGAAGGCGCCACAAGGCGACAGGGGAGGAAGACAGAAATGGCGAAAATCGTCATCAGTTGCGCGATCACCGGCTCGATCCACACGCCGACCATGTCGGACGCGTTGCCGATCACGCCGGACCAGATCGCCACCCAGGCCATCGATGCCGCCGCGGCCGGCGCCGCCATTTTGCACTTGCACGCGCGCGACCCCAAGGACGGCCGGCCGTCGTCCGAGGCGTCCGTCTTCATGCAGTTCCTGCCGCGCATCAAGCAGGCCACCGACGCCGTGGTGAACATCACCACCGGCGGCGCCGTGACCATGACGGTCGATCAGCGCATCTCCGCGGCCAATACGCTGTCGCCGGAAATGTGCTCGATGAACATGGGGTCGATGAATTTCGCGCTCTATCCGATGGCCAAGCGCTACAAGACCTGGAAATACGATTGGGAGGAGAGCTACCTCACCAATTCCGACGCCTACATCTTTCCCAACACGTTCCGCGACATCGAGAAGGTCTACAAGACGCTCGGCGAAGGCCACGGCGTGAAATTCGAGCATGAATGCTACGACACCGGCCATCTGTACAACCTTGCGCACCTGATCGACAAAGGCCTGTTCAAGCCGCCGGTCTTCGTGCAGCTGATCTTCGGCATCCTCGGCGGCATCGGCGCCGATCTCGACAATCTGTTCTTCATGAAGCGCACGGCAGACCGGCTATTCGGCAAGGACTATCTGTGGTCGGTGCTGGCCGGCGGCCGCCATCAGATGAATTTCTGCACCGCCGCCGCCATGATCGGCGGCAATGTGCGCGTCGGCCTGGAAGACTCGCTCTATATCGGGCCCGGCAAACTTGCCTCAAGCAATGCCGAGCAGGTGACGAAGATCCGCCGCATCGTCGAGGATCTTGGCCACCAGATCGCGACGCCCGCGGAAGCTCGGCAGATGCTCGGGCTCAAGGGCGCCGACCGGGTGAAGTTCTAACAACAGCAAACGCCGCAACGGTCGTTTCATATGAACGCTATCGATCTCAAAGGCCGCACCGCGATCATCACCGGCGGCGCGCGTGGCATCGGCTTTGCCGCGGCGCAAAAGATGCTCGCCTCGGGCGCCGCGGTTGCGCTGTGGGAGATCGACGCGGCCGCGCTCGGCAAGGCCGCCGCGTCATTGGCGAAGAGTGGGCGCGTCTATACCGCGATCCTCGATCTCACCGCCGAGGCCGAGATCGGCAAAGCCGTCGACGCGCTCATGCGCGACGCCGGCAAGATCGATATTCTGGTCAACAATGCCGGCATCACCGGCGGCAATGCGCCGCTGTGGGAGCTAAAACCCGACGTCTGGCGCCGCGTCATCGAGGTCAATCTCGTCGCGCCCTACCTCGTCTGCCGCGCGGTGGTGCCGCATATGATGGCCGCGCGCTACGGGCGCATCGTCAACATCGCTTCCATCGCCGGCAAGGACGGCAATCCGAACGCCTCGCATTATTCGGCGTCGAAAGCCGGCCTGATCGGATTGACGAAATCGCTGGCCAAGGAATTGGCGACGACCGGCGTGCTGGTCAATTGCATCACGCCGGCGGCGGCCAAGACCGAAATGTTCGGCCAGATGACGCAACAGCATATCGACTACATGCTGTCGAAGATTCCAATGAACCGTTTCGTCAACGTCGAAGAGCTCGCGGCGATGATCGCGTGGCTCTCGTCGGAGGATTGCTCGTTCTCGACCGGCGCGGTGTTCGATATTTCCGGTGGGCGTGCGACTTACTGAGTCGTCAAGGACAAATCGGCTAGCGAGACGGCTCAATTAGCGGTATGGTTGGAAGGCCGTCGCGTCGCGCGCCATCCCACCATGTCCGGAGCCTCCTCGGCATGAATCAGATTCTGTATCGCGTGCTGTCGTTCGATGGTGGCGGTATTCGCGGACTCTATCAGGCTAAGCTGCTCGAAAGCCTGAAGGCCAGTGGTTTGGACGTGGTCCAGCGCGCCGATATCGTGGCCGGCACCTCGACCGGAGCCATCGTCGCCGCTGCGCTGGCGATAGGAAAAAGTCCGGAGGAGATATTCCAGCTATACACGGACGTCGGCCAGAAGGTCTTCCCGGCGCGCTGCTGGCTCGGCCGCAAAACGGCGTGGCTGAAGGTCCCGCGCTATTCGGCTGCGGTGCTCAGAGCCGAGCTGGAAAAGCAGTTCGGGCAGAACACCACATTGGGCAGTTGCACCAAGCGGCTTATGATCCCGACGATTTCGCTCAACCAGTACAAACTCAAAGTCTTCGATTCCGAGAGTGAAGGCGACAAGAATCAGAAGCTTGTCGACGTCATTCTGGCCTCGGCTGCCGCTCCGACCTATTTCCTACCCGCGTCGATCGACGGCACCTACTACGTCGATGGCGGGCTGTGTTGCAACAACCCGGCATTTCGCGCGGTGGCCCAGCTGTTTCACGAAAACGTGCCGTTGAACCGAATCTACCTGCTCTCGATCAGCACCGGCGCGGTTCCGGTCACGACGGTCGGCAGTGCGTACATGAAGCTAGGCGTGTTCGGCTGGATTTTGCCTACCATCGATATCGCAATGTCAGGCTCAAGCGAGCTTGCGGCCAGGGACGGCCACCTCGTCGGATACCACTGTCGCATCGACGAGAACTTCGGAGTCCAGATCGAGCTCGACGATTACCAGAAAGCCGCCGACATCCTTCCAGCCCTGGCTCAAAGCAAGGCAGCTGAGGCTCAAGATAATGTCAGGCGCTGGTTCGATGGGCCCGAGACAGCCGGCCTGAACTTCGCCGGAACATGGGCAACTACCTACCGCTGGAACGACCAATCCGATTCCGACACACTCGCGGTTGAGCAATGCGGCGAACACGTCGTGGGCGAGACTGTGGACGAATGCCAATGGCCATACACATTGTCAGGGACGGTTCAAGACGAGGTCTGCATCGGTGAGTGGAAGGGCACGAAGTCAAGTCTACGAGGAAATTTTCTGCTGATCAGGAGCAAGGAGACCGAAACCGTCAGCGGACAGTGGGTTGGAACCGGCGACGTCAGCCCCTATTTTGGCACGTGGTCGTGGAAACGGAAATAAAATGACTGAAGTCGGCTCGCGCTTTGCGCAAGTGGTCGAGGCGAAGCTTGCACGGTTGAGCGGGTACCGCGTGGAGCAAATCGCGAGGGTGAGCTACGGCGCTGCAAGTTGGCCGATCTTGTGCGTCCGATCGGAACGCTGGGAGGCGGACCGCCCGACCGTGCTGATTTCAGGCGGCGTGCACGGCGATGAGCCGGCCGGCGTCCACGCCGCCCTCGCGTTTCTTGCCGAAGGTCAGCGCGAGTTCGACGATGCGCTCCAGTTCGTGGTCTTCCCGTGCGTCAACCCCAGCGGCTTCGACGCGGACACGCTCGAGACTGTGTCGGGCGCCAACCTTAATCGTCTATTCGGCGTCAACTCGACGCAGCCGGAAGTCCGCGCAATCGAGAATTGGCTGTGCCTTCAGGCACTGCGTTTTCGCATGACGTTCGATCTGCACGAGGTGCGTCCGGATTACGTCGGCGAAGGATTTGTGCAAAAGGACAATCCCCGCGCCGCATACTTGTACGAAACCGTGACGGACGGTTCCGAGCGTGTTGGACGGTTGATGATCGATGCGCTGCCGTCCAGCCGGCCGGTTTGTGATTGGCCGACGATCTACGACGACATCAACCAGGCCGGTGTGATTTCGTATCCCGAGGCATGCCGCAACAAGATCTACGCGGAAGGGACCTCATTCGACGCATTCCTGGGCAGGCGATACACCGGGCATTCCTTTACCCCGGAGACCCCGACCGGATGGAGCCTGAGCGATCGCGTTGATACGCACCTGACGTTCTTGAAGGTCGCGCTGTGGCACGCCGTGCCGAAATCCTTCGGCGGGATGCGCAATCGCGCCTCTCGCTGGCAACGCCCCGGCCGTTCCTGATGGTCATCGTTCAAGGGACGCTCTACGACTACCCTCAGTACTATGATCTCGTGTTCGGAGTAGACGCCGGCCTTGAGCGCGATTTCCTGATGGATTGCTTCGAATTGCATGCCGAACGCCGGGTCCGCCGTTTGTTCGAGCCCGGTTGCGGCTCCGGTCGACTGCTTATCAAGTTGGCGCAACGCGGCTTCCAAGTCTCGGGATGGGACATAAGCCGGGCCTCGGTCGACTATTGCAACCGCCGCTTCAGAAGACGCGGGTTGCCGCCGCCGGCCGTCCTCGGCGATATCCTGAATGTATCTCTGCCGTCGAAGGTCGACGCGGCCTACAATATATTGAGTAGCTTCCAACTCTTGTCGACGGAACGCGCCGCCGAGAGTCACCTGAGAAGTATGGCCGCGAATGTTGCAAAGGGCGGCTTGTACATTTTGGGTCTACATCTCATGCCGTCGCGCGGTACAGTCATACAAAAGGAGCGGTATGTTGCCACGCGGGGCAAGTTATCGGCGGTATGCCGCATTTGGACAAAGCAGATTCGCATCAAGCAGAGAGAAGTCCGTTGCGGAATGGTCACAGAAGCCCGAACGCCTCGCGCATGCTTGCGCATTGTCGAAGAGTGCCTGTTCCGGTCCTACTCCGCGGCACAAATTCAGCAGCTGTTCGACAAAGTAGACCTCTTCGAGCCTGTGGCTACCTACGACTATCACTATGATATCAAGAAGCCGATCTCGGTCGGGCCGGAAACACAAGACGTCGTCTACGTCTTGCGCCGCCGATGAACCGCTTCGTCAATGTCGAAGAGCGCGCGGCCATGATCGCGTGGCTGGCGTCGGAGGATTGCTCGTTCTCGACCGGCGCCGTGTTCAATATTTCGGGCGGGCGGGCGGTTTATTAGGTCGGCCCTTTTCGGTTTCGCTGGCTCAATCCTTCTGTGCCGCGCTCATCCGCAATTCCAGATCAGTCCGATAGGTGTATGGGTCCAGCACGGACCGAAGCTGCCGCCGTTGTAGCGTCCACCGGAAAATCCAGGACGGCCGAAATAGTACAGCCCGCCGTCATACCAGTATCTTGGAGCATACCCTGTGTCGCCGATCGCTCCCTTCGGACCATAAACGGGAACATTGTTGTTGGGCGGCTGATGATAGCCGGGCAGGAAGCCGTAGCCATGCCAGGGGTGGATGACCAAGGGCTTTCCGCGCACGGACGCGGCGAATGCAACGGCGGGCAGCGATAGAGAAACCGCGACCACGATCCCAAGCAGGATTTTTCGCTGCATCACATTGCCACTCGAAAATAGGCTTGCGGCCCTTGCCACTTTTCGCCCTCCATCGTGCCACTTCTCCGAAGCCCGTCGCCGCGCCGGCCGCCGAGATTTTCCCGTGGATGGGCGGTTTATTAAGTCGGCTCGCCAAGCCGTAGCTCGCGCGCAACTATCGCGGCCCGCCTTCGCTTCGCTGCGCGAGCGAAGGCTGGTGGGCGGTGCAGGGATCGAACCTGCGACCCCCTCCATGTCAAGGAGGTGCTCTTCCGCTGAGCTAACCGCCCGGTCAGCCACAGCGGTTTAGCGTCGCGCGCCCCGCGGGGTCAAGCCCGTGTCTGTGATCAAGGAGTAATACACACCGATCGGGTGGCGGCCTTGATCGCTTGGCTGCCAATTGTTCGTGTTGATGAATTTGTCAAGGATCTACGACCGCCGAAGGCGGCGGCGCTTCGTGCCGTCCTTGACAAATTCATCAACACGAACAGAAACGCTGTCCAAGCGATCAAGGCCGCTTTCTGGGCCGTCTCACATTTACGTCCCGCATCGAGACAGCTCTGCTAGCCGATGTCTTACGACGCGCCGGCGTCGGTCATGCATTTCTTGGTGAAGCTCGTCTCGGCGGCGCCGTGCAGCTTCTGCGCGGCGGCCTGGTCCTTGCAGCACTTTTTGGCGAAGCTGTTCAAGGCGGCGCCGTGCAGGCTCTTGCCGGTCGCCTGAACGGCGCAACTGTCATCCGCCATGGCGGCGGTGACGACCCAAAACGACGCGACGACGATGGCCAGCGTTCTCATGTTTTCGTCTCCCTGGGCTGTTTTATCTGGGCTGTTTTATTGACGTGCGAAAAAACGGCGCGACCACCGGCAACACTACTTCGGCAAGGTCCCGTTCGGGCTCGCTTTGTCGACGATCTCCGGCAGGAATTTCGCCAGCGCGGCCAACATTTCGTCCACCGGCAGGCCGAACTGGCGCGCGAATTCCTGGACCTGGGCATTGCCGAGAACGGCTTTGAGCTGATCTGCGGTGATCGGCATGTTTTGGCCGTTGCCCAGCCATGATTGGACCTGCGGGCCGAGGCCGCCCTTCTCCAGCGCCGCCACCAGGCCGGGGAGGTCGTGATACTGCGTCTGCGCCAACACCGTATTGAGCAGCGCCGGCAAAGCTTCGCTTTCCAACGCGCCCTTCAGACTGTCAAACAAACCCATGATTGCTCTCCCATGCGTAGATTGCAAAACGCTACGCCAAAGCCATGCCAAACCCGGAGCGGGACTTTAGTACATCGCCGTGGGTCTCACCAGAGCCGCGCAAGCCGGTCGCGCCGGCGGCGGCAAAGCCGCATTTGCAGGCGCTGAAAAATTCATTGCGCCGTCGCCTCGCGCGCCGGCAAAAACCGCTAAAGACGTCGATCCGGGCGGCCACCGCGCGCTGATCGCGCATTGCCGCGGCGATGGCGGCCGATCAGGCGGCACGACGGGAGGCGAGCAAGCCGTAGCCGGCGATCGCCGCCAGCGCGAGCGAGATCAGCACGTTGTAGCCGGCGAGCGAAATGCCGAACAAACGCCACGCCGCTTCGTCGCAGCGCACCACGTGGATCGAATTCAGCTGGCCGAGGATCGGGCCCTTGGCGGTGAGATCGGTGATCGGCCCCGAACAATCGGTCGGGCCCGCCCACCAGTGCCATTCGACGCCGGCGTGATAGGCGCCGAGCGCGGCGCCGCACAGCACGGCGACGATGATCGCGGTAAAGCCGACGGCGAGCAGCGTCCGCGGCGCCCGCGCCAGCGCCGCGATCGCCATCAACAGCGACAGCGGAATGACGACGTGATAGGGCAGCCGCTCTTCAAGGCAGAGCGGGCAGGGCGGCAGCTTGAGCACGAGTTCGAAATACCACGCGCCGACGATGGTCGCGGCGCTGCCGACGAAGATCGCCAGCGCCGCGGCGGCAGCCGGCTCGGCGCGCAGCCGATCGATCCGGATCATCCTCAAGGCCAAAGTCCGCGCCATCACAACCTCGCCGCCGCGCCGCCCCCGCCGTCACAACCGGCAGCAATTGACCGATCTTTGAGGCGGAAGCAAGCCCGCTTCTAAGACCAGTACATTTAAGACTGGTCGGGTTGCGGCCATGCGATCAAGGCCGCTTTCCGGGCCTTCTGGCGGACACCAGATAGAAGAGCTCGGGGCCGGATTTTCTTTTTGCCGAGCGCGCCGGCGTTCGGATATAGATGACGCCGCATGCCCGTGTGGCGGAACTGGTAGACGCGCACGACTCAAAATTTAAAATATCAATTCCGAATATCACTTTTTATGTTGATTTATCAGCAAGTTAATGTCATTATGCTTTCGAGACAACTCTTACACATGTCTTACACAAAACAGCGATTTTTGGCTGTTTTTCGAGGGTCAGCACCATGGCCGAACACCACGAATTGATGGGCGGAAAGCTCCACATCTACAAGCGCGAGAACAGCCGGTTCTGGCAGTGCTCTGCATATCTCATCGGCAAGAACCGGCGCATGACGACGAAGGAAGAAAGCCTCTCCCACGCGAAGGAGATCGCGGAAGATTGGTATCTGGAGCTGAGAGGGAAAGCCCGAGGCGGAGAACTAACGTCGGGTCCGACCTTCAAGAAGGCCGCCGATCAGTTTTTGGAGGAATACGAACTCATTACGCAAGGGCAACGAAGCCCTCAGTGGGTTAAGACCTACGAATGGATGCTGCGCGTTTATTTGTTACCCTTTTTTGGTAAGTTGGCACTTTCAGAAATAACCGCCGGTAAGGTCCAGGAATACCGCGTTCACCGCCGACAAGTCGGAATCGAGAAGAGGGGCAAGCCGCCCTCTCGAACGTCAATGCACCACGAGACAGTCGCCATCCGGCAAGTCCTGAAGACAGCGCTCCGCCACGGATGGATGACATCGCTCCCGGACCTATCCCAGCCCTACAAGACTTCCGGCAAGATCACGCACCGGGCGTGGTTCTCGGCGGAAGAATATCAAAGACTCTACGAAGCGACGCGCCGCAGGGCTCAGAAGCCGTTGCACAATCGCCACCGATGGGCGTGCGAGCAGTTGCACGACTATGTACTTTTCCTTGCGAACACTGGCTTGAGGCCTGACGAGGCCGGCCGGCTTGAATTTCGCGATGTTAAGATCGTCAAGGATCGCGGGAGCAAGGAAACGATTCTCGAAATCGAGGTGCGTGGCAAGCGAGGCGTCGGATGGTGCAAGAGCACGACGGGAGCGGTTGAGCCGTTCAGAAGGTTGCAGGACCGGAAACGGCTCGAAGTCCTTCCCGAATCCGACGAGGAGAAGAAAGCGCCGGAAAATTCCGGCAAGGCAAAGCAAAAGCCCCGCTTGGTGAAGCCGGGGGTGACCGATCGCCTGTTTCCGATGAAGCAGCGCGGGCTACTTAACACCATCCTAGACGAGCTAAAGCTCAAGCGCGATCGCGACGGCAATGTCCGCACCGCTTACAGCTTGCGCCATACTTACATTTGTTTCCGGCTGATGGAGGGTGCCGACATCTACCAGATCGCTAAGAACTGCCGTACCAGCGTCGAAATGATCGAAAAATTTTACGCCGCCCATATCAAAACAATGCTCGATGCCTCCGCCATCAATGTGCGGAAAGGCACCATCCGTAGGGAGCGAAGGCAGCGGGATTTGACGCATTAATTCGGCAGGCGTGAATTTCCGTCGGCGTCGCGCGCGGCCGACGCCCTATAACCCTGCTTATATTGCCCGTGTGGCGGAACTGGTAGACACGAGCGATCCAAAATCGCGCTCTGAGAGCGGCGTTGCATATGCTTTCTTGTTGGCCGCCTAACCTACACGTTAGCGGGCCTCAAGATGCCGTTTTCATCCCTTTTGTATTGGTAATTAAAAATGCCATCATTTTCAAAGATACCCATCGGACCATTTTTTATCTCTGCCTCAACCAAGTGGCTCGGTGGCGCGGAGAATGATCCCATCTTAGAAACGGTCAATTCTAACATTTCCAAAATTCGATCGTAGTCAGCGATATCGATGCGAAACAATCCGGGCGCCACTGGGGACGCAATGATGTCCGATATCTCCGACAGCCCTTCTGGTGACAGATACTTTCTTGTCGTGACCAGCATCCCCCGAGGCACACCACGTGCAACGAGCGTTCCGCACAGCTCGCGCACAACCCGAACACTCTCTGCGCGCTTAACGTCTCGATGCCACTTTATTTGAACAATTGTCCGAGAGCTGCCGTTTGCCTTCAATACAAGATCGACACCGCCATCCTTTCTTCCGCCAATGCGCTGAACTTCACACTTGAGCGAGTCGGCCAGCAGCCGCGCCATCAGTTCCTCTGCTTTAAAAGGGTTGATTGCCGTCAAGTAGTTCTGACGTCGATATAAATATAAGATCAGTTCGCGCATAGGCACGTCGAGGGAATCAATTTCGTAATGCCTAAGGGTTCCGTAAGCGCTGCGAGCCATGACCGCTCCATCAAAGGAAGCACCTCGCCCGAACCAAAACCCGCAGTCCTTACAAACCGCGACAAAGCTTTCCCGCTGATACCCGTCCCTCCCACGTGTCGACCTGAGATTCGCTCTCGATTGTTTTTGCCAGTACGAATCCGGATCAGACGAACTGCGCACTGGACTGTGTGGAGCTCGCTTTTCAGCTGGCGAAAGTGGCGTCTCGTAGAAGTGGATATTCACGTAGCGAACCAGTTCACCGCCACAGTACGGGCATTGCAACAAGCGTTCTGCGCGGAATAACCGACGCGACGGCCCATCCCAATACTCCGGCCTATGTAAGTGGGCGTTGTCGCACACATACCGTTCGTAGGAAGCCACCAAGGGCATTAACACCTCCTACCCGTACTCCCGTCAATGCTGCGCCGGGTTCCACTCGTTGCGCCCATTGAGCGATGCCGGGACTCGACCCTTCGGATCACAACGCCTCTCGCAAGAATTGTAATGTAGACTCCTCGTTGGGGGCAGTCAGTATTGCGTCTCTGTCATTCAAGAACATGTGGATTTCCGTTGGCGTGGCTCTCCGGTAACGCTATATATCCGCTCCGTTGCCCGTGTGGCGGAACTGGTAGACGCACGCGATTCAAAATCGCGCTCCGAAAGGAATGGGGGTTCGATTCCCTCCACGGGCACCATTTGACCGTAATTCGATATTAGTTGCGTCGCCCGAGTCGGACGGCCAGCGCGCAACACTGGCAGGACAGCACCTGACGCGCGGAGGCGCAACGGTGCGTTGTTTGTCCGGATTAAGACTCGCTCCGGCGCGGAGGCGCCTGACGAGAAACGCAGCCGAGTCCGCAAAATGCCTCTTGCAAGTCGCCTATGTTGGGTATGCGGCAATCCCGCCGACAGCAGCGAACACAAATTCAAAAAATCGGATTTGGCGCACGCCGGTAAAACCTGGGCGCCGTCCGACCAACCCTACTTTGTTAGCGCCGGCGGTTGGCGGCGCATCCAGGGGCCCGACAGTCAGCTCGTAAAGTTCGGCAAGGTGCTCTGCCAGGCGTGCAACACGACGCGAACGCAGCCGTTCGATCGCGCCTATGAGCGCTTCGCAGCGTGGGTCAACGACAAGGGCGCCGCGCTTATGTCCGATTCGCAGATCGATTTCGCGGAGATCTACGGCGCCGGCGTTGAAGACGGCGTCTTGAACCTCCTAAAGTATTTCGCCAAGCACCTCGGTTGCCGCATCGCCAGCGACGATTACACGATGCCGCAGACCCTTGCCCCGTCACTCGCAACCGCGGATTTGAAGCCGTTCGAGGTGACATTCGCTCGGAGTGCCGAGGTCGCTGACTTTCCCATGCGCGGCCGCGGGGTGCTGCACAATTTTCCTCTTATGGGCATGATCTCGCCCAAGACGAGCGAGGTCCAGCACCCCTACATTTCCGGCATGGTCGTCGGTTATCTGGATGTCGTTTATCGATACGACCATCGTCCGCGCTTTTCATGGGAGGGCGGTCCTGTCACGCCGTCAGTCAGGACCGTTCGCTTGGGCGAATATGTGCCCGGAGCGCCTCATCTGCGCACCGGTGATATTCCTGGTCCGAAGAATGTCCGAAAGATACTAATCGGCGAGAAGGAATTCAGCATTCCGGTGCTCAGTATCGAGCATATCAGACACATACTGTCGCTTGACCTGCCCAATTCCGAGATGCCTGTGGCCGAGAACCTCGAAGCGAGGCTCAGGGTTTCATATGCGATACTTGCGCCGTTCTATCCCGATATCACTTTGAGTTTCCTCGAAGATAATCTGACGATTTCCGACACTGACGCGCTTTGGAGATGCGCGTTCCCGGTGTCCGAGTGAATTGTTAAAGCGCTTAATACTTCAGCTCAGATCGCGAGTTATGATATGGGCGTTGACGGCCGGCGTCGGGAGGCGCAACGCACATGTCTAAACCTGTAGAGCTTGCGACATTGAGCTTTCCGACGCAATCGGCCGCCACGGGATTTTTCAAGGAAATGCTGGGGCGATACCACCCCGGCGAGCGCGTCAACGATGAGGACGCGCTGCACCTGGCGGCCTTGTTGGTGCGGCACAGCGAATATTCCCAAAAAGTAGGCTGCGGCGTCGATCACTACGAAGTCATGATGACCGTAGAGGGAACGCCATGCTTCCGCATCGTCCGTACCGACGGGACAGGCACGGACTTCTCATATCGTCACTGCATCACGGGCCGACCCCCGGCGCGCAAACAAGAGGTCTCGCAGGCGCTGCGGCAAGCCGTTCGCCTTGATCTTTTTCGCGCGCGCGACAGGTTCTTCAAGGAGCATCGCGGTGCCGATGGGCGCATCGAATGCGCCGCTACCAAAGAGCGCATTTTGCCCGACGAAGGCCACATGGATCATCGCTCGCCGCTTACGTTCGAAGTCATAGTGGCGACGTTTCTGGAGAGCCGGGGCTTGAGCTTCGATCTTGTCGCAATCACCGATGGCGCGGATGAACAGGTCGCTCCGCAGATTGCTGACGAGGGCTTGCGTGAGGACTTCCGCCGCTATCACAACGCCATTGCTCGGCTCGATTTCGTCAAGGACAAGGTCAATCTTGCGCAGTCAGCCCGCCAGCGGCTGAAGCCCAGCAGGATCAAAATCGGCACCTGAAATCGCCGGTCTTTTTTGGCCGTTTAAATCGCAAACCCATGCATACGGGCAGCTGGTTCTTTCACGTCACCGTCCTTTTGCGCCCGCATTAGCCTCCCAAGGCGTCCTCTCTTTGTGCCCGGTTCTGCCGCGGCGCGCGGTTCTGTCAAAGCCGCTCGCTTCCGCACTGCGTTTGTGCAGCTCCGCGCCCTCCGGGTGTCCTTCGGACAGCTTGTGACAGCCCCGCTTTTCCGCCTCGGCCTTCGAACGGGCATCGAGGCCGCCAATGGGGCGGGCTCATAAGCGAAAGGACTAAGCTATGACAAAAGAAACCAACAAGACCCGCCCGACGCATCGCATTTATGCGGTGACCAAGAACGGCGAAAGCAAGTTCTGGCAGCCGATCGGGGCCATGTGGGCTCACGCCGACGCCAAGGGCTTCAACCTGCGGATCGATTACCTGCCGCTCAACGACGCCGAGATCGTCGTCCGCGTCGCGGGTGACAAGCAGGCCGAGAACGCCGGGGCCGCTCAATGAGCGCTTCGGCTTTCGCCGAAAGGGCCGCGTCAGCCGACGCGGCCCTGACGGCTTACATGTCTCGCACGTCGTGCGACTGCGAGGACTGTCTTGCGGATTTGCTCCGCGATCTCATGCATTGGGCGGACAAGGCTCGGCTGAATTTCCCCGAGGAATTCCGCCGTGCGCGGTTCGACTATTGCGTCGAGGTCGCCGACCAGGAGGCGGCGTCATGAGCAGGAAACCTACCCGCCGCAGGAAGGCTCGGCCCGCCAGGACGGGACGCAAGACCTTCACGATCACGGTTGAAGCGCAGCCGATGGTCGTCTCCTATCAGCCATTGCGATCGGGCTATGGGCATTTCGAGTTCCGTAGCCCGCATAAGCCGCCACGGCGGATTCCCGTCAGCGAGACCGGCTATCGCAGCCACTTCGCGTCCATGGAAGACGTGAAAGAGGCGCGGAGTCCGCAGGACTTCGCGCGTCAATTCGCGTTCGCGTTGCTTCGCTCGATGCAGTCGCGACCGGAGGACCCGCGACAGCTTACGCTGTTCGGATAGCCTGCGCAGGAGGCCGCGCATGCAGCACATGCGCGGCCTTGTCGTGCGGTCACGGCGAGTAGTCGCGCCGCGCCAGCACGTAACGAATGTTACGCAAGCTCGTCAGCGCGTTTGCGCGTTCCGGCGAGCTATCCGGGAATGTCGGCAGCTCGATTGTGATCCGCCGGACGAGATCGCAAAGCTCGATCCGCGTCAGGCGCAAGAGTTCGTTGATTGTCAGCACTCGCATTGTCTCCTCCATCTTTTTCCGGCCGCGCCAATCGCGGCCTTCTGGTGGAGGCCCGTGCGCCGGAGGAGGCGGGTGCATCGCTTGCGACGGGAACGGAGAGGACGAGTGCTTCAGCACTTGCACCTATGAGACGACGACGGTGCGAGATGGCCGAAAGAAGGACGGATTTGGTGCGATGCAATGGTGGAGCGGGTGCTGACAGGAGACAGGGCAGTTGCGCCTGACGCTGAATTAGTAATACATGTTGAAACCTGCGGTTGAGGGAAGCGACTGGCAAAGCTGCGGCCGCGGCAATCTTGCCTGTTCTAGTTTCGGTACGAGGGAAACGTGGATAAGCGCAGAAAGCCTGCACCGCCCATTACACTCGGCTGGAAGGTCAACGGCGACTTGGAGCCAGCATATTGGTTAGCTCCCAACGCCAAACCGGGCCGACACCCTCTTACTGAGGTGGTTACAACTCCCACGGAAGCGATCGCTCACCATACCGTCATCGTGGCTCAATCCGGGTCGGGAAAGTCTTTCTTCCTGGGGCGGTTAATTGAGGAAATCCTTTTGACCTCCAAAGCGAGGGTCCTTGTCTTTGATCCGAATTCAGATTTCCGAAAAATTCACGAGACAGTTCATCCAGAAAAATGGAATTGCCCAAGATATGACCCGATAAAAAAGGACGGCCATCTTCCGAGCGAATCCGCACGACGCACCTTCAAACGGAATTGGGATAAAATATCAAAAGTAATATATTCAGCCGACAAGGATCAGTCTCCTCCTGTGGAGCAGGTTGAGATCGATTGGCTTAATTTTTCGATTGATTGGTTTGCAGACGACGCCGATCCCGCTTTCCAAAGTGAACTCAGGCACTGCCATAATTTCATTAACGCGGTTCGCGGTGCGATGGGCTCAAAGCCCTATGAATGGCGCAAGAAAAAGGAACACGAGTTGATCGAGTTTAGTCAGAGCCTTCTGGCAAAGACCGCAAATATGGAAAGTGCTGATATCCTTAAAAAGCTGAAAGAAGAACTCGGCAAATCCAAAAAACATGATCGCGACCTCGCACACGCGGCGAAGTACCGGCCGCTGGTTGGGAGCGGAGCAGAACGGTTTTATTTCGGCATGGCACAGGAAGCCCTTGCATCCGGTATCTTTGGGACTATCACCCCGCCTCCCAAACCGCCGCCTCCCGCTCGACTGCATGTCGTCGATCTGCCTTCAATCGTCAATCCTCTCGTTCGGAAGATGGCGGTAGGAAACTTCCTCGAGTTGGAATGGACGCGCGCCCGCACTCTGTGGGCCAACGCCCTTAAGCGGAAAGTGGACCGGAGAAAGCCGTTGTTTATCGTATTAGATGAGGCCCATAACATCATTCCTTCGCAGCCGACTCAACTCGCGCAACGTCGCTTGGCTGAATGGTTCCGCATGATCGCTGCAGAAGGGCGAAAATTTGGCGTATTTTTAATTTTGGCTACCCAGCGTCCCGACAAAATTGATCCCCTCGTTGTATCGGAATGCGAGAATAAGGCCATCTTGAAAATGAATTCGGAGTCTGTTTTGAAAGAAACAGCGAAGCTTCTGGGATTAAGCTCAGCCCAAAAGAGCGAAGCGAAGAAAGCGCTGACCTTTTGGCGTGGTCGCGCGCTTCTTTGCGGGCCATGGGCGGGAGGTCATCATACGTTTTTATACACCGCCATGCGGCGCACGGAAGAAGGCGGCCGAAATCTGAGCGCGAAGTATTGGGGTCGCCCAGAGTAACCCAGGTTAGTTCACGCGGCTTAGCACCAACTTCCCTCTCAGCCGCTTCGTTAGACCAAAGTGGATGATATCAAGCTTATCCAAAGTATTGTCCAGTTTGGCGTTTGATTTTTTTATCATATTAATTTCTTCCCGCGCCTGGCGCACGGTAGTACTCCCTTGATCTAATGGTGGGCGCACGCCGCCGTGGCCGGATTTCCAATTTTTCTCACGCCTTAAAAACTCCTTCCGATATTTTTCAATTCGAGCGTCTCTCCGACCTACCGCGATCGGTTCCTTTAGATTAGAGTGAATGATGCTGATTCTGCTCGTGATGGCATGGCGGATGCAGTGAAACTGCGCTGCGACAAAGTGTCTTTTGCCACGCTCCATCTCAAGCCAAAGAATATCATTTGCTGGAATTTTCTTGCTTTCCCCCGGCCGCTTGTTGTGACGCCGCTTCGACCGAGATTCGATCTTAAGCGCTCGCGCAAATGCACGAGCAAAATGGTCGAACGCGTTCCAGGCTTCGTGGACGGCTGCCTTCGCGAGCGTCTTATTACCGCTCAAACGAAAGGCGTACTCGCTCCTCTGTTTATAGTTGCCATATTCATGCTCTAAGGCGTGAATTATCGGCGTCAAAATTGGTAAGGCCGTGCGTTTCCTCGTCGTGCGTTTCCTCGTTGGCATGATGGATAGCGGCCCATGAAACTGCTCAGCAGTTCCCTTAGTGGCTGGTCGGCTTATGGCTGTTCAGGGACTTGACGGAGCGTAGTCAGCCAACGGTGTGTTTATTGGCCGACCGACGCGGAGCTACAGCTTTTGGCTTAAGCAGTGGTGGACCAATGTCTTCAGGAAGGTCCACGTACCTGATGTGCCCTGCCGGTCCATATAGCGCATGTGCGTCCAACGGCGGGATGCAACGATGGCGCTCCAGTCGCGCAATCGTCGCCCGCCGCTTCTTAAGGACCTCTGCGTCGCTCAACATAGCTCCCCCTCGTCACGCAGAATTCTGCTCGCGGCAGTTACCATGGGGTTAAGCATGCCATCAAAGGCTGTGTACTCAACCGTAAATGTGGCGTTGACGTCAATGTTTTATGAAACTATCACTCGACAGATCGGAGCGTCAGCATAAATATTGCGTAACTTCCACAATTTTGGACTCTGTTGCAAAGTTGTACTAAGTTATAAAAAGTTGATCTAAGTTTTAGAAACTTCCTCCGCCCTCCTCCACCCAAATTAGAGAGTTCTACTTTGAGAGGGAGGATAGTCAAACCTCGGTTACGCGCTGTGACAAAAGTCCAAATTTCCGCGGCGAATGTCCTCCGGTGCATAGCGCGATTGCGCTATGGCGCCGACTCTCCGGAATACCGCGCGCAGCTTCAGCGGGACTTGAAAAGGTTCCGCGCCCTGTCGGACGCGGAGATTTCCGACACTGCAGTTGATAACTGGTTCCGTCGCAATACCGCCGGACCCCAACGTAAGCGATCCATCACCTTTTTGTACGACTATTTCAGTCGCAACGTGACGCTCGCGAACTCAGCCACCAAAGAGAGGCAAAACCTACATGCGGCGGTCGCCGAGTTTCTTAGGCCTCCCGCGCACTCGCATATGCCGCCTCGATCCGTAGATTTGCCAGCGGTAGGCGTGTTTGCAAAGACGGGGGCTGTTGTACATTGGAACCAGAACCGCGATGATTTTCTTCAGTTCCGGGCAATCGAAGGCTCCTACCAAGTTATTCGACCTCATGCCTCTGGCGGAGAGGTGTTTATCCTTGAGCCCATGGCCGTAGAAGTTAATGAACCGCAAGGTTCTGCGAGCCTCCGCATGTACTCTCATAATTTCCGCATGCGAGAGTATGTCTACACTGGAGATCTCTATGCCAGCTTCCGCTACGGCTTTAGCCTCATTCGCCGTAGGCACGAGGACAATCCCGGTAGATTTGCGATCCGTTGTCTCAATCTTCACATCGGTACGCACCGCGAAGCCGAAGGCTATGTATCTCATCCATGTCTATCAGGCCTCATGCTCCGTGGCGTTACCGGAAGCACGGGTCCAATTAGAACCATCTGTACGCCGTTCATTGCCTTGAAAGCTCCACCTCCCGATCGTGATTTCACTACGGCCGAATTCATCAGTATGATCGGCGAGTTGCGACGCCTCCATACCAATAGCTCAATTATAATCGGAGAAGTCCGACCGCCAACCACGTTATTCCAGTTCTGCAGTCGTATTTTCTCCGAACTCGGCCGCGATTTTTCAACAGGTCTCGTTCTTCAGACGCTGCGGCCAGAAAATGTTGAGAAAGCCTTGCTCTCAGGTGCAGCGGACGCCAACGATAGCCCGTTTGCGATCTGGTCGCGAGCAGTGAATGCGCACGCGACGGCTCATGGATAGCAGAGACTTCTGGCGGCACGAGGCGGTTATCGTATATTTGCGGTGAGTCCGGGAATGGTCGGCACGGGTCCCAACTCAAGACTTGCGCCTTGATAGCCTGGACGCCTGTTTCAACAGTTAGGCCGTTTTTTTGCCCTTAACTGGTGAGCATCATGATTTCACTCGGTTTTTATTGTCGACCGCCGGTCTGGGCGCGCTTTCGGCTGTGTCCGAGGAGCCGATAGACACGCGTCATGCTGCCAAAGCGCCTGACGATGGTGCTGGCGGCGGGGAGGCCATTAGCCTTGCCGATGATGCGCGCGCTGAGATGACCGTGCTTGCGTCGCAGCTTGCGGAGCAAACCCAAAAGCTCATCGTTCGAGCGGCTTTTGGTTTTGTCGGCCGCGTTGCGTGTCGCGCGGCGCTTGGCCGTGTATCCGATCAGCTCGTAAGCGGGGAGAACGCCGCCGAAGCGCCGTTGGTAGGTGTTCGACGTAGGCATGTCTTCGGCCTCGTCGATGATCTTTCGCGAAAGGAAGCCGTGCTTCCGCCAGAGCAGCCGCAGCGCGTCCAGCAATTGTTTTCTGGAACGGTGCTTGAAATTTCGGTGCGGCTTGCGCGGCGGACGATTGGGGAAAAACCAAGGCAAGCCGATCTGCTCATAGGCCGATTCCAGACTCCCAAAGCGCCGCGCATAAGTGCCGGCAGACGAGATGCCCTCCGTCGCATTGATCAATTGCCGCGTGAGATAGCCATGTGCTCGGTAAAGGCCCATCAGCATCTCCAAGAGCTGATCGTTCGAAAGGCGGCGCGTCGCTTTGGCAACACTGCGCCGCGGCCGGCCGTCGCTGCGGTGCGAGCGGGCCGTGAAACCCACGAGCAGGTACGCGTTTCCCAAACTGCCGAACCACCTAACATAGGAACTGGCCGAAGGCGTCCCGCTATTCTTACTGATCAGCTTCATGCTCAGCGTGCCGTGCTTGCGCAGGAGGCGACGCAGCGGTGCTAATTTCTGCTCCTGGGTCAGCTCTTTTGGCCGTTCGCGGAGGATAGCTTGCGCGGCATCGAACAGCGGTCGCTCAATGATCGGCTCTAGGGCACCCGTGGTGCGGACCCATTTGTCGGGAGGGTTGTTGACGGCTTTGCCCTTGAGCTTCACCGATTGCCGGTTCCAGACGATGTTTCCGATGTAATTTTCATTGCGGAGGGTTTGGCGAACATGGTGCCATTGCCACACGCCGCCCCTTGCGTGTTTGATCCCCCGCTCATTGAGAAGGCGCGCAATCTCGCGCAGGTTTTTTCTTTGCTGCACGAACGCTGTGAATATCCATCGGGCGATAGCGAGTTCGTCCGGAGCACCCGGAATCAACACGACGTGGTCGGTCTGGATGCTTTTCCATTCCCCGCGTGCGAGGAGTCCTTTAGGGACTCCCTTTTGATCGACGAGCTGGCGGCGCAGGCCGTAGCCGGCCGAGCCGCCCTGGCGAAAGCCGAGATTGATGAGACGGCGCTGGCCGATGAAGACTTTGACCGATAGCTCCCGGCTGTAATCCGCGGCCGAGGCACGCTTCATCGCCTTGAAGAGCGCGGAATACGAGGTGCCGTCGTTTTCAAACTGCTCGGCGCAGTAGATCACCCGGATGCCGGCGCGCTTGCAGATGAATTCGTAGTATGCGGCCTCGTCCGGGTCCTGAAACCGCCCCCAGCGGCTCACATCGTAGACGAGGATCACCTTGTAATCGGCCGCGCCGGTCTCGACGTCCTCGATCAGTTGCTTCAGGGCGTCGCGCCGATCGATAACCAGCCCGCTCCTTGCCTCGTCCGAATAGGTCCGCACGATCGCCATGCGATACGTGGCGGCGTACGCACGGTGGACCAAGGATTGATTGTCCGTTGAGTATTCCTGCCGGTCGGTCGAGCCCCGCACGTATTCTGCGGCAGGTATCAGCGCCGCCAGTGTGCCGGCGCTTTCCCACGATGGGATTTCCTGTGACGATTGCATGATACCGAGGCTTTTCGCTTCCGCTTGGCATACCAAGGCGATTGCAAACGTCGGATGACCGCTCAGGCGAAAAGTTTAGCGACGTTGAACGCTAACCGAGGGCGCGTCCGGCTGCGCCGGACCGGGCTCTAGGCGCGCTACGCCCCGAGCCCCGCAGATCCCGAAGCCGGGATGCCGGGTCTCGGCCCTTCGGGTGACGATCCCTCGCGCGAATTATTTTAGCGCGCTAAGTCGTTGATCGGCTGATGAAAGTAATTAAAGCGCTTCGAGAAGGTCTAGCCGCTGTATATAATGTCCGAGTATTTCAACAATTTTTTCTCGGAACTCGCGTATTATGAATCGTTTTCGTCTTGCTAAGTTACAAGCTTTTCTTGTTCCTACCCTGCCGGCTGCCCTCACCACAGGTAGCGTCGTGGCCTGCTCGTATGATATGCCGATAACCGGGGGCGGCTTGGCCGGTTTGGCCGTGCTTGTGGTCGTAGGGTCGTTTCAGCGTATTGCCCGCCAACTTTCCGCCAGTGGCGTCAACATCACCATTGCCGGCGATCGGTCGGTCCAGCGTATTTCCCGTGAGCTATCCGTCCGCAGCGTCAACATCACCATCGTGAGGGAGATGCCGCCGGCCAGGTCGCCCCGCTAACCGGATCATGTTCGCGGAGGAGACATCATTCTCGACTGACGGTTTCGCTTAGACGCGCTCAACCAAAGGCCTGTGTTCGATTAGATTGTACTCGGCAGCAGGTGTTGAGCAAAAACTAGTCGGGAGCCCTGTGTCCAATCCGCCAGACCATTGCGTGGCGTTCCAGAACTTATGCTCGGTAGTTTTAGCCCCGGTAACAAACCGACAGTCTTCAGCAGTATTAGGAAGACGACCAAAACGACGGCAATAACTCCGGTGGCTTTGAAGAATTTTCCAATTGTCAGAGTTGCCATGTCCCGAAACAATGACAGAATTCCGCCCATTCCAAGAGATAGCAACGTTATAAAAGCGAGGAGTTTCGGTACGGTATCAACGTCGTTAGTGAAAGCCATTCCGCTCCCAATCAAAAGAGCAAAAACAGACCCCCAAAAGATTTCCCGAGTCATTGGCTCGGCCGGACGCGCCTTTATTTCAGTGCCAGCGCTTGGTGAGGAGCTGCTGGGCTCAGAATCGGGAGCGAGCTGCGTCATGGAAATCCCCGTAATTGACTTCTTAGGGCGCTAACGACGACGTTTAGAGGAGACCACGAAGAGGCATTCTATATTGTTGTGAGTTTAGCTGCAAAATGAAAACATTGAGACTGCAAACAAAACGAAGCCTGAGCAGACCTAGATGCAAAGTGTTAAGGCGCGTCCGGCGTTGCCGGACCGGGCTCTATTCCACCCGCCTTCGCGGGTGTCACCGAGCCCCGCAGATCCCGAAGGCGGGATGCCGGGTCTCGGCCCTTCGGGTGACAATCCCTCGCGCGAGAATAATGAACCCCTCGCCGGGGGCAGTCGGTCCTGCGTCCCGCCAAACGGCGGCGCTATGCTGACGCTCCTGCGGCTGCCCTTTTAACCGGTCTCGGGGCCGGCGAATGGCTTCGCTGCGCTCTCGCCATACGCCCATTGTTTGTCGAGAGGGGGCCTGCGGCCCCTGGCCGCTTCTGGCTTGAGGTCGAATGGTGGGATATGCTGGCGCAGGAAGGGGCACTTCTATGAGCGAGCCGCGACGTAAAAGTCCCGAGCACCCTTACGAGCCCGAGCCCTATCCGATTCTGGAGGCTTGGCCGGAATTCTGGTGGATGTCGGACGAAGAAAAGAGCGCTTACCTGGAAGCGCGTGCCCGTCGATATGGCGGCTCTGGCTATCAGCCACGCGGCGAGCCGGAGCGCGACCGTGGGCGTGGCCGGTAAGGCGAAAATTTTCGGGCAGCCAGCGGCTGGATTTTTTGTTTGAAAAAGGGGGCCCTACGGCCCCTGGCCGTCAAGGCCAAGCCCTCCGGGCAAAAACGCGGTCGCTCAGTTGTCACCCTCGCTGCGCTCGGTCTCCTGCCGTCCCTTCCCGCGTTTTTGGCCTTGACTGCCCACCCCGCTCATTGGCGCGGGCCTAGTCGGTTGCATGCGCAACCCGCTAGGCAGGAGGGCATCGGTCGTGGCGAAGCCTGACACCATCATCGTGGACGGCCGCGCCTTTAGCTGGCAGCGCCTCATGGAGTTGCGCGGCCAGCAGCTGGAGGCTTGGAAGGCCTCTCAGGCCCGGCAGCTTGCGCTCTTCGAGCGAAAGGACGACAGCCGCCCGATGGCTTCGCGGACGGCCGCCGGGCGCTATCGGGAGCCGACCCTGTTTGCCGACAATTGAGCGCCGAGCTTTGGCACGTATCGGGCAGCGATTGCGACGATGCTGCGATGCGAGCTAACGTCGAGACATACACCAGTATGCAGTCGCTCACGTGGTCGGGCGAATTGTTTCGGACGCTCGATATTGCATGCAGTCGTATGTTGCGTCTTAACGTCAATGCAGCGATGATTGTGGTAGAGTTGGTGCATTAGTTTTAGCGATTAAGGGGATTGGCAAGCCATGTGATGTATATACGTTTTGCCTTCGGCCAAAACGTCCACATCACGCTTGGCAAGGGGCCGGAGGCCCCGTTGCATCCCCGGCCGGGAAGGCGAGCCCTCCCCGGACCCACCGCGCGCAGGAGGCTCGCGGCCGATGACCGAACCATCGGGTGCAGTCGCGAAGAAGCGGGGAAAGACTATCCCCCCGCGCATGCGCGTCAAGGACGCGCGAACCCGAATTATACCCGTGCGCTGCAATGAAAAGGAGCGCGCGGCCATCACCGAGAAGGCGACCCAATCCGGTTTCAGCGTTGGCGCGTTTTTGCGCGCGCTGGCCCTGGGCGATGCCGGGCCGCGCGCGGTGCGCCGTCCGCCCATCGAGCGTAAGGAGCTGGCCCGGCTCCTCGGTCACCTCGGCAAGGTCGGGTCCAACATCAACCAGCTTGCCCGTGCCTATAACCAGACCGGCGTCCGGCCCGGTTTTCCCGAGCTGGTCGCGATCCGACAGGAGATCGGCGAAATGCGGACGGCTTTGATGCAAGCCCTCGGGCGGGGCCTTTAGCATGGTGATCAAGGGCGTCTCTTGCGCGGGCGCCCGGCGTTTGGCCGTGCACCTTATGCGCACCGACACCAACGAGCGCGCTGAGGTGAAAGAGCTGGACGGCGTCGCGGCCGAGGACCTGCGTGGCGCGCTCCTCGAGATGGAAGCCGTCGCCGCCGGCACTCGCTGCACCAAGCCGTTCTACCACGCCTCGATCAACACCCCCGCCCACGAGCGCCTAACGGACGAGCAGCGCGCGTACGCGATCGACCGGCTCGCGGCCGAGCTTGGCCTGACCGGCCAGGCCCACGTCGTTGTGCTGCACCAGAAGGAAGGGCGCGAGCACTGCCACATCGTTTGGAGCCGGATCGACCTCGACCGCATGGCGGCGATCAGCGACAGCCACAATTACCGCAAGCATGAGATCGTCGCCCGCGAGCTTGAGCGGGAATTCGGGCATGAGCGGGTCCAGGGCGCCCACGTTGAGCGTGACGGCAAGGAGCGGCCGGAGCGGACACCGAGCCACGCCGAGATGCTGCAAGCCGAGCGGACCGGCTTGAGCCCGAAGCAGGTCAAAGAGCAAGTCACCGAGCTTTGGCGCCAAAACGACACAGGTCAGACCTTCGCCGTCGCTTTGTGGGAGGCAGGTTACGTGCTCGCGCGCGGTGACCGGCGCGATTATGTCGTGATCGATCCAGCGGGCGGGACGCACAGCCTCGCTCGCCGGGTCGAGGGCGCGCGAGTCAAAGACATCCGAGAACGCATGAGCGATCTCGAATCCACGCGGCTGCCGAGCATCGCCGACGCAAAGCAGATTCAACGCGCGCGGCAAGAGCGCGACGCGGAGCGCGATCTTGACCAGCGGAAATCTCAAGACTCAACGCAAGCCCACGACTGGACCAATAGAGGGGGCATGGTCGCGCAGCAGCGTTCGGCCATGGATTGGGTGGAGCAAGCCGCCGAGCACAAGAAAGCGCGCGTCGAGCAAACCGACCCCAAGCGCGAGCGCTCCGAACGCAGCGACGAGACTACCGAGGCACTAAACAAGCGCCGCCAGGAGCTGCTAAGACAATTCGGGAACGAGTCAGAAGAGGCAATGCGCGATCCGGCCGAGCATGATCGCGGTCGAAGCCGATCGCGATAGGCCGACCGGCGCGGGGGCAGCGCCGGGACGGCAAGACCGACAGCCCCGCGCCGGTTCAAGGCGCGGAGGACGAGGAAGCCGAAGCGCAAAATTTTACGCGCATTTGAACCAAGTGCCGCCGGTCTCCCGACGTGGCGGCGGCGGAACTAAATCTACGGAAGGGTCAGGGGCTCGACCAACCGCTCTGGGCGAGTTTTTAGGCTTGGCCCGCTGGATCGTGACGCCGATTGTTCGCGTCTCGCCCGACGAAAGAATCAAGCCCGAGCGTCCGCAGATGGTCGAGAAAGAAAAGTTCTCGGAAGCCGCCGAAGCGCTGTGCACGGAACCAGCAGAGTCAAATACCGACCTTCACTCAGTTCTCGCCGCGATTGCGGATGACGTGCAGGAGATCGCAGCAGCCGCGCGCGGGGGGATCATGGCCGAGTTTGCTGGTCGCATTGCCGATGCTCGCAAGCGTCTGCCGCGCCACGCGGCGGCAGGGGCGGTCGCCATGCTCAAAGAGGCGCGCAAGGCGGCGCTCGCACTCGTGAAGCGCAACGCGGCGCTTGAACTCGCAGGACGCAAAAAGGCCGCCATCCAAGCGCGGCGTCGGCCGAGTGCCGCCCGATACGGGCGGAAGCCAGGGCACCACGCGCCGCCACGGCATTGAACTACGAATTATTCTTCTGCGATGGCGCCAACGCGCATTCAATTAAGTCTTTTTGGTTCTCACAGATAAATCTAGTATAATGCAGTCAAACAAAGGAGGAGCCATGGATGAAAACATCGACATCGCTGCCAAGTTCAAGGATTTTGAAAAATATGTACTGACCAGGCTTGTCGCATTTGAACTGCAAATCACCGGCCTGATCGAAGCTGTCAATGTGATGCAGCGCAAGATGCAGAAACTGGACGAGGTATATTATCATATTTTCCCGGATAGATTCGACAAGGACTTCGAGTTTGAGAGGCAGCTTCTCGCGCTGAAGGGTGCTCCCGACCCCGATGCGGGCAACGAACGATCGTGATATAGCTATCCCATCTTCCACTGGAGGATGGGTTGTGGACGATACTCCGCTCGATAATCGGCAAGCTACTCAAGAACCGCGGCGCCCTGCTGTATCGCAGGAAGAGAGCAGGGCAGCTGCGATCCGCGCGTACGATCAACAGCAAAGACAGCGTTTGGAAGAAATCGTGCGCACCCAGCTTGCGCACTCGGAAGATTTTGCAGGGCTTCTGCGCGCTCGCGAGATCGAGGACGAACGAGTTAAAAAGCTAATCGCCGACGATATTGCAAAACGCATCTCAGAAAAGGGCGTTCAGCTTCATCAGATAAGCGACCTGCCGAGTCTGATCGACAAGTCTAGCGGACCAGCTTATGTCGAGGCGGAAAAGCAAGAACGTAATCAGCAGCAAGTTCCCCAGCAGCCCAACCTCGTGCAGGAGTCAGAAAACCTGCAAAGCGGGCCGCAGCAAGCTCCGCAGCAGGAGCCTGCGCCCGTACAGGGGCCAGATCGCTACGCGCCACTGACTGAGACACATGAGCAAGTCGCCCGTGAAACAACACAAGAGCAAAGCGCGAGGCTCGATCGGCTTCTCGACGACATGGCAAGAAATCCCGCCCATTATGAAGCAGACCTGAGCCGTTATGAGCCACTGAATGACACGCACCAAGAAGTCGCAGTGCAGCCTCAGCCTTCAGAACCAGCCTTGAGTAGGGCCGACCGTGAAGCCGTCGATGCCGAACACGCCGCCAGTGGCGATCGTGAAATGACGGAAGCCCGGCAAGTCAAACTCGGCCAAATCCTGGAGGGCATGGCAAATGATGACACTAACACTAACGCTCACAGTCACGAGCAGGCCACGGGTCACAGCCGTGGCGGAACCTCAGAGTGATGAAAATGAATCATCCTTGATAATATGGATTGTCCTGTTTCCGCGCATTGCATAGGTCAATGTCCCAATATGGCGGCGCATAGAATCTCACCCCGTCCGCCATTCCTCCACCTGCTACCCAGGCAAGCCCTGTCCCTTCCTTAAATCCGAAAAGGTCTCGTGGAAAATAGACTGGCCTCCCCACCATGCTGCTACCTATGCTGATCTTCTCCTCGGAATCGCTCTGGACGGTGCCGATGTTGAGGCTGTTTATAACCACGGTCGTTTGATCCGCCCGGTCCGACATCCATTGCGCGGTCATCATATCATTCGGCGGAAAGCACTGCACGACGCCGGCATTCGCGATGAACGACTCCCAGCGATCCTTATATAGACTTTCGAGCTGATTCTTATCTTGGCAAATGCCCGCGATCTGCACTTTGTATCCTCGCACCAGCCCAAAGGCATCTTCAAGCGGGCCGAGATGCCCGAGCGCTGGCAATTCGTCGATCAGCATAAGCGTGCGAAGGCCGCCGGCCTGATAAAGCGCACGCAACGCTGATACTATTACCAAACGCAGCCAAGCACTGTGGGTTCGCATCCGCTCGGCGGGCAAGATCACGTAAATCGTCGTCGGCCGTTTTTTCAACCTCGACAGATCGACGCCCGGCCGACTGAGATCGTCGCGCATCGGTTGCGAGAGAAGCCACCGTGTTTGCGTGTCGGCGCTTGACCGGATGCTGCTTATTTCGTCCGAGGTCCTTAAGTAACGCGCGCCGAGGCTTGCCATGGCAGCGTTATCACTCACCACCATATTTGCCGCCGTGAAGCGCAGCCCGCTGGTCGGCCGTCCCTTTTCGTCTACGTTCTCGGCTTCCGTCAGGAGCGTGCGAACATTTGCTAAGTTTGCTTTATCCCCGTTCCGCCACTTCTCCCACATCACTAAGCCGACGATCAGGCCTTGCGCTGACTCGGGCCAGTGGGGGTCATTGCCTTCGACCTTGATCAATGCTTCGCCGAGCGCGGCGGCGTCGTCATAAAAAGTAGCCAATTTGGGATCCAGCCCGGCAAGCGGATTGAATCCTTGGCTTCCCAGGCCGAGGGCGTTGAACGGATTGATTATCGCCACATCGCTCACGGTACGACGATATTTCGCCGTGATGGCCGTCAGCTCGCCCTTGGGATCGATCACGATGATCGAACGATCATCGATCGTCAAAAGATTCGGAACGAGAAACCGGGTCATCTTGCCACAGCCGTTCGGGCCAAAGAGAAGCAGATGACGCTCGCCAGTGTAGATAATTTTGCCACCCGCACGATCTGCGTCGGCATCGTAGTAGCGGCCAAGAACAATCCCTTTTGCGTCGTCGTCCGGCATGGCGAAGCTTCCTAAGTCGGGAATTTTTGTTTATGTACCCCTGATCTGCCGCCTTCGCCTCGTGCTCCTGCCAGCGCCTCGTCTTCTGTCGCCGATGGTCTTGCACCACCGTGCGCGTATGTATTTTCCAGTTTGTTCGGGTCGGAGGAATCGGCAAATATTACAAAGAGCACGACGAGCAAGATTGGGACCGCGACGAAACTAAACACCCCGAATAGCACCCAATTTCCAGCATCAAACGACTTCAACCAGGCGAACATGTCGGCGTACCACGAAGTGCCGCCGGGCGGCGCGTCGGGATTGACCGCAACGGCAGCCGCCGCATGTGCAGTTTCGTAGGCTTTCAGGGCTTCCAGGCCCTTCAACGCAGTGTCGTGAGCCCACTTATCGCGTGGATATTTCTGAGGCAGAGCCAGCGCCGCTTCAAAGTCCGCCTTGGCACTCGATTGATCTGATATTGCTTGGTAGCCAAGCCCTCTGCCAACGTAAGCGTCAGCGTCTGGGCCGACTCCGAGAGCAGCGGTAAAGTCGGATATTGCTTTCTGGCTGTCGCCCTGATGGGAGTGAGCGAAACCGCGTCGGATATATGCGTCGCCATTATTCGGATTGATCTGTATCAACATGCCAAAGTCCGAGATGGCGCGATTAGTGTCCCCCTTTGCCTCGTATGCCGCGCCTCGGTTCCGATAGGCAGCAGAATTGCTCGGAACAATTTTCAAAACTTCGCTGAAGTCGGAGATAGCATGGTCGTAGTCGCGCTTCGCAAGATATGCGAGCCCGCGAACGTTGTGCGCCGCCGTGTCCTTGGGATCCGACTTAAGAACTTCGGTATCAAGCTCAATGACTTTGTCATAGTCTGCGCTGGCGGAATCAAAAATACCGAGGGCGTTGTAAGCATTGGCCCGGTGGAAATAATCTAACGCCAGATCAGCGCCTTTATCATGACCGCCTTCGACGTCGCGCGTGCAGTCTTTAATGCTATCTTCGCCGGACTCGCTGGAGCAAAATAAATTCCGAAAACCTCCCCAAACCTTCCAAAGCGTTTCCGCCGGGTCATCAGCCGAAATGGCAGCACTCGCCGGCGGGCCGGCTAAGATGAGGCAAATAAAAAATGTGACGGCTACGCCCCCCAAACGGCGTGTCTTCCTGCGCATAACTCGTCCCCGCATCGCACAGCTATCTTGCGATGACCCTGCGAGCTTACAGTCGCCTCCAATCGAATTCTACCGATATCCAAGCTAGGAAAATAGTGGTTCTTACGCGGGGTCTTTCCGCAGCAAAGACGTAATGAGAACGTTGCAAAGCGGTGGCGAGCCAGCCAGGCCTACCGCATGAGCCCCAACTTCTTTAGGTTCTCCTCAAAGCAGGCGCGGTAGGCCGGGCTATTGAACGCGCGCGCTGAGGCGTCATGCCGCGCAAGCTAGTCTTTGGTTCCGATGTCCGCCATGCATTTGCGGATTATCGTTTTGAGCATCGCGTCCCGTGGATTGAGATCGACGACGTTGGAGCTTCCGCCCGCAAAGGGTAACTCGACAAGCACGCTTTGGGCGTTGTTCAGCTCATTGAGTTTCCCGGCGGCAATGCTTGGGAGCGCAAGCAATGTGGACTTCCCCATGAGACGATTGAACAGAACGCCAACTGAATTTTGGTTGTCTTGCGCCGAGGGGAAATTCCCAACGAGCACCTTTTGCGCCGCTGCGGGATCATAAAATTCGATGGCGGCCTGATTGCTGTATTTGGACTGGCCGCCCGCGACGTGGACTTGTCCGTCAATTCGAATTCGCATGGGCAGCTTGTCGTGGTCCCATGCAAATGCAACCGGTGCCTGACCCCGGTAAGTTTCAAACACGAACTCGACACCCATTCCGTCGCAGATGGCCCTGGCATCGAGCGAGACGCCGTCGCCGAAAGTGCCGCTGCTGATCGCAGTGTGGGTGGTCTTATTGGTTATCTTGTCCTTTTCGTCTTCGACCTGCCAAGACAGAAGGCTGAGCCCGGCCGATGCCTGGGTTGCGTCGTGGCCGGGCGCGCTTGTCGGGGCCACCGTCGCATGCATTCGTTTTTCTGCGGCAGCCAAATGCTCCTTAGCATTGGCGTTGCCCTGTTCGGCCGCTTTGCCCCACCAGCGGCGCGCCTCGTTGTCATCCCGCGAAACACCCCACAAGCCTTCCGCGTAGGCATCGCCCAGCATCACTTGCGCATCGGCGATTCCATCCTCGGCGGCCTTGCGATACCATTTCATGGCCTCCGCGGTATTTTTCGGAGTGCCAAAGCCGCCGAGATACAAAATGGCAAGCCCGTTTTCGGCGCCGGGATTGCCCTGGCCTGCCGCCTTGCTGAACCAAAACATCGCTTGTTGATAGTCCTTCGGAACGCCGTGGCCGCCGAAATAGTGCCTTCCGATTTGGAATTGCGCGTCGGCGTTCCCTTGCTCGGCGCCCTTGCGATACCAGTCTATCGCCTGAACATCGTCCCGCGACACGCCGAGGCCGCTGTCATACATGAATCCGATCAGATATTGAGCATCAGCGTTTCCCTGATTGGCGGCTTTGCGGAGCCAGTCAATGGCGCGCGGATAATCCACCGCAACCCCGTATCCATTCGCATACATAAGGCCGAGCCCGTATTGCGCATTTGCATTGCCCTGATCGGCTGCCGGGCCGAGCCAGCGCAAAGCCTCCGCGTAGTCTTTTCGTTTGTAAGCAGCGCCACCGTTGCGCAGCGCTTCTGCAATCGCCGGCGAAATGTCGGACGCGGCGGGAGGGGTTTGCGCCGCTGTTGGTCCGCAGAATACGCTCGCCGCTCCGAATAAAACTATCCCGGCGCTGGCGTTTCGAACGCATATCGGGAGTTGTTGGAAGATTATCAGAAGTTGTTTGAAGATTATCGGGAGTTGTTGGAAACCATCGCAACGTATTGCGCAAGGTTCAATTAAGTAATTGATGTAACAGTATGGCCGATAATGTTCCAAACTTACGAATAACTCTTGATTACCTGGCCAAAATTGCATACGAATTGTGACGAAATTCTGCTGATCGCTCGTCAATTCCGCTCGAACCGGAGCTTTCTCGTGCTGCAACAGAATCGGCCATTCTGTTTCAACCGAGGAAGCAATGCAGGGGCAGTCATATAGCCGTCTAAGCCTTTTCGAACTCTCCGGTCATCGAAAATATCTCAACGCCGTCGAGCGCCAATGCTTCATTCGCGCGACGGCGCGCCAGCGCGCCGCCGTGCGGCTGTTTTGCCTCACTCTCTTATGGAGCGGCGCACGTATCTCCGAGGTGCTCGCGCTCACACCGGCTGCGATCGATATCGAGAGCGGCGTTGCAAGCATCACGACTCTCAAACGCCGTAAACGCGGCGTCGTGCGTCAAGTCCCGTTGCCGCCCGACATCCTGAGAGGCCTTGAACGCCATTTCAGATTGCGGCGTTCGCAGCGCGACGCCCGACGCGTCACGAAACGCCTCTGGCGCTGGAGCCGCACGACAGCCTGGCGGCATGTGAAGCAGGTCATGGCGGCGGCCGGCATCACTGGCACGGCCGCCATGCCGAAAGGCTTGCGGCACGGTTTCGGCGTCAAAGCCTTTCAATCGAACGTGCCGCCGCATCTCGTTCAACGATGGCTGGGCCATGCGTCGCTCAAGACGACCGCGATCTATGGCGATGTGATTGGTCCTGAGGAGCGCGCGTTCGCGGCCCGCATGTGGAAAGCACGGGCCGAGCGGCCCCGCGCGCGACGACGGGGCAGTGGCGAAACCAATGACCGGCGCGAACGACGCAGGCGACGCGAAGAACGGGGAGGGCAACATGTCCGGCAGATCTTCTGATGCAGTAGATAGGCACGTTGGCAGTCGCGTGCGCATGCGGCGGTTGATGCTTGGATTGAGCCAGGGAAAGCTCGCCGATCAAGTTGAGCTGACATTCCAGCAGGTCCAAAAATACGAAAAAGGCACCAACCGGATCGGCGCCGGCCGCCTGTACCAGCTATCTCTTATCCTTGATGTCCCGGTGTCGTTTTTCTTTGAGGGCGCGCCGAGGCCGGCCGGTTTGCCGCCGAGGCGCCGCGACGCCCCATCTCCGCACTACCTCACCGACTTTCTTGCTACCGCCCATGGACAGGCGCTGGTCAATGCCTTCATGCGAATTAAGAGAACCGCCGTGCGCCGTAATATCGTTCGTTTCCTCGAAGCCGTCGCCGGTGAGTGTGGCCCTTGAATGCCATCCCGCGGATGTCTGGCACCATTATTTTTCTAATTGGCTCGAATCTGGCGCAGTAGCTTATCGTCCTAAAATTGCCAGCGATACGACTATCAGTTTGTCTTTAGGTCAGCGTTCCGAACTGGAGCGCCGGCAATGGTGGACGCTTGTGCCTGCTCAGTCGTCAGCAAAAAACAGCCCGTTGTTTAGTTCATCGATGCGAGTCTTATCCAACGGTACGAGAAGTTGGAGGATATTACCGACTGGAAAGTCCGAAAGCGACTTGTACTTATTCCGCTGAGAGAGCTTTAGAGCCTCGTAAAATGCGAGGGCGTCTACAAGTTCGATCTTGTATCCCCGTCTTTTATATTCTCTTTTCGTAGCTTCCGCACCGCGTTGAAATATAGATGTTGTTACAAAAATGCCATGTGTCATACCTTTTGAGAGGAGAGCGCCGGCGAGCGAACGGATTTGGCCCACTTCGATTGAGTTCTTATAGCGCTTAACCTGAACACCGATGAATTCTTGCCCGCGCTCAAGGATCACGTCGATCCCGCCGTCTCCGCTGCACCCGCTCACAACCGCGGTGTAGCCTAAATCACGGAACACGCTTGCTACAGTGATCTCAAATAGCTTTGGTTTCATTGTCAGTCGTTTGTCGTAACTTGCTGCAAGGTACGAGCGCACCTCGTCTAGCGGGGCGGATATGTCGGTCAAATCTAACTCGCGGAGGCTTGCGGCCGCGCCGTAGAGCGTCGATGTAAAACTTTGCTCTTCCCCCCGATACAAGGTACTTAGGGTCTGCCATCCGTCGGCCTTCCACCATCCGCAGATTGGACATGCAAATACACGCCTTCGAGACGAGCGCGATATTCTTGTATTCGAACGTATCGGGGCTTCCGTATGTAGAAGCTCAAGGTTTTCTCTACAGAACCTACAGCAAGTGTGTCCGTACCAAACTTCCTCTGGACTTCGCGAAACGCCTTCGTAGGACCAGATCGTCATCATGCTGCCTTTTCACCAAGAAGGCTGTGTGACTGCTATTCACGCTCTCTTTGAGAGTGATTGCCAAATTGTGTCTTGGATCATCGTTGTCATCCGTTCGAGCGTTAGCTTGCCGCGCTCTCGTTCCGAATCTGGCCGTTCTCCCCCTTCAAATGGGCTGTGCAAACGATACAACATGCTGAAAGACACAGTGCCGTCATAGTGATCGCCATCGGTTTTCAGCTTATCCTGCCACGTGAGTTTAATCCAAAGCTGAAGCTTTTCCCTTTGCTCTGCGGTCAATTCCGAAAGCTTGCGCTTGAAGGGTAGCGCTACCCGGTCGACCGTGATGGAGAGTGATGGGCCGCAAGACGTGTCGAGGTCCGGGAAATTAGCCCAATCCAGAGAGATACCTAAGATTGACTGTACAGCATCGAGGAGACGCCCGATTGTGAGGTCGCCACTAAACGGTAAGGTGACTTCTACCGGTGTGCGGTTGTTTGAAACGGTGACCGTCAGGGGAGATGTCTTTATCTGTTGTTCGAATTGCCGGACATACTGATCATAATAACCAGCTTTGCGGAAGGCCTCGACAACTTCGGGCTCAGTAACGAAGACGCGGTAGTCAAACAGATGTTTAATGGCCTTGATATGTCGTTCGCAAAGTGCGTCCCAATGATCGGGCGGGAGGATTACGATCACGCCATCCGAAAGCCCCTGAGACGCCGCATATTCATTTATTTTCGATAGACCGGTGCCCGTGAGTTGAGCGTTAAGAGCGATCGTGTACTCGGCCCACTTAAGTGTATTCCTTACTTGGATTGCTCTGCCCAACGACGCGATGCATTCCTGAGCATCTACTGTACCAAATATTCCACGCTCGCTACTCTTGCATTGGTAGGCGGCGCGGGTGCTTTGGCGATAGATGTCAATGCCCCGATCGGGCGGGCCTAGTCTCATGATAGAGCTATCCGACGTGTCTGCGCGAAGCAGGCACAAACAAAGATTTTCCCACGCCTCTCCGAAATTTGTCGCCGGAGGCAGGATTTTTAGATACTCGCTCGAAAACGAATGGCGCATTGTTTGACCGTCTTCGCTCTACGCGAACGCTCGAATCAGCTTGCGGCGCCGATTTTTCTCAACTTATCTTTTAGCCGACAGATGAGAGAAATAAGGTAACCGGCAAGCGCGCCGGTCAGGACGACGACAAGGCAAAACGCCGCTTCAACAGCGTTGTACTTATGAAAGGCAACACACCCCGCCGTCTTAAGCGCGTTGAGCCCACCGAGCGCGATCGTCAGAGCGTCAGGAAGAAAGAGGATGGTCAAGACAATTGCGGCCAGAGCCAGCGGCAATGCCTTCCCATAGAGTGCTGCCCGCACCGTTTGTCGCACTGGGCCTCTGTTAGGAGGATTATCCGGAATTGGCGCCCCGATGGCACTAACAATTTCCGAGTACCACGTGCCATAGACGACGCCGAGGACGGTAAGAAGAAGGGATGCCGCCGAGAGTAGATCGGACATCTTGCTTGACTCTGTAACCGCACCCAGATCGCTCACGTCTTTCCCTTTGCGGCCAGTGGCTCCACCTTATATGTCTTGCACAATGAAATGAAGGACGCTGGCGTGACCTCGTAGGTCGAAACGCTGATGCCGTGTCGCCCCACTTTCTCTAAACGTCCATCACTTTCCGCGAGAACTCGATTTAGGTGCTCCACGATGATTGTGTTATCGACCGTAATGAGCCAAGGTCCGCCGGCATCAACCGGGCTCGCGTGCTCCAATATGTAGCCTATTGATTGTTCGACTGCGCCGTGGCTTTGCGATTGGTATTTCGACATGACAGCACGAAGCAGGGCACGGCTTTCGGACGTGGTGCTCTGAAAAAGTCGCGAGACCCGAGCTTCATCGGGGATACGATTCCCGAGGACTTTCTGAATAAGCAGCAACAGCCGGTACTCGCGAATGTCCGAGCCTCGGGTAAACACCTTTTGGCCCAAGAACATCATCACGTATTCCAGCAGTGCGGCAGTCGCGTAGGGCGCCAGAACAGTACTTAGCTCTGCGGGCTTGCAGCCAAGAGCGCGGCTTAGCTCAGCCTCATCGTCTTGGGTTAAATTGAGGGTAGCTTTGACATCCCGTGTCGGCACGCGATCCTCCCCGCAGGTTCTGTTCGTATGTCTTAGTCAAGGTGCCTGCGCGACCAACGCTCAATATGAAGCGCTATCTTCGTGCTGGTGGTAGAGAATACCCCGCTTTACAACCGGGCGAAATACAATCTGTTACAGTGCTTCCGGTGCGACTCGCCATCGACGCCAATGCTGGCCGGCATGAATCTGCCTTTGTAAAATGTCGTTGTCATCGCCTTTGCGCCGTGGTTTGAAGACTATCCATTTTGTCTAGTACAGCTTGACTTTTCAGCATTTATTTAAACTGGAGTTTGGTTTGAGAATATGCTATATTGTCAAACATGGTTAGACAAAAGCCGAGGCCGCTAAACCGACTCGAGCGGGAATTGCCCGAGGGGGTACTCGTCGATGCGGCATGGCTGAGGCGGAAAGGCTACTCACGTCAACTCCTCAGTCATTATGTAAACGCGCAATGGCTCGAACAGCCGACGCGCGGCGTTTATCGCCGCCCGCGTGGCTCACTCACCTGGCAGCAGGTCGTCATCTCGGTACAAGCATTTCTCCGCTATCCGCTCGCCATCGGTGGACGCACCGCGCTCGAATTACAGGGTTACGCTCATTATCTTCCGCACGAGACGAAGCAGGTTCATCTCTATGGTCCCAAGCCGCCGCCGGGGTGGCTATCCAATTTGCGGCTTGGCGTCCGCTTCACCTATCACAATGATCGCAAGCTGTTCCGCAAGTATCTGGCCGCTTCCCAAGTGCAAAGCCTCGCCGCAGCAAAGAAATCCGGCAAGGAATCCGTCAACGAGACCTTGACCGAGCTGCCCTGGGGCCAATGGGACTGGCCGCTTATCCTTTCGACGCCGGAGCGCGCCCTGCTCGAATTGCTGGACGAATTGCCGGGCCGCGAGAGCTTTCATCAAGTCGATATGCTGATGCAGGGCATGACGAACCTCAGTCCGCGCCGCTTGCAAAAACTGCTCGACGATTGCAGGAACGTGAAGGTAAAAAGGCTCTTCTTCTTCTTCGCCGACCGTCACCAGCACGCGTGGCTCAAAAGGCTCAAGAAGGAGAATTTCGATCTCGGCAAAGGCAAGCGCATGCTGGTCAAAGGCGGCAAGCTCGACAAAGCCTATCAGATCACCGTACCGGAGGATCTGAATGGCCTTTCGTGAAATCTACCGAAAGCAAGTCGCGCTGCTCATCCGCGTCGTCCCGCTCATAGCCGAAGAGACTTGTTTCGCATTGAAGGGCGGCACCGCCATCAATCTCTTCATCCGCGACATGCCACGGCTGTCCGTCGACATCGACCTTACATATTTGCCGCTACAGTCCTATGAGGCATCGCTTGCCGCAATCGATGCCGCCATGGGCCGTATTGCCGCACGCATCAAGACCAGCATTCCGGGTTCAACCATCGCGGAAGGCCAGAAGGGCGCGCGTACGCATCTCTTAACTCGCGCCGAGGGCGTTTCAAATGAGATTGAAGTCACGCCGGTGTTGCGCGGCTGTATCCATGATCCCGAGCTGAAAAGCGTCACCGAGACCGTGGAGGATTCGTTCGGATTTGCCGAAATGAAGGTCTTATCTTTCCCCGACCTCTACGCCGGAAAAATCGTTGCGGCGCTTGACCGCCAGCATCCACGCGACTTCTTTGATACGCGCGAGCTTCTAGCCAATGAGGGGATCGACGATGCTCTGCGTCGCGCCTTTCTCGTGTATCTCGTGAGCCATTCCAGGCCGATGCACGAAGTGCTGGCAGCCAGGCGCAAAGATATGACATTGGAGTTTGAGCGGGGCTTCAAGGGCATGACCGAAGAACCCGTGGCCATCGAGGAACTTCTCGCCGCGCGTGAAACTCTGATCGCTAACATCGTCGGCAAGATGCCGGCAGGACACAAGAAGTTTTTAACTTCATTTGTGCGCGGCAAGCCGGATTGGACTCTGATCGAATTGCCCGACGCAGCGAAACTCCCCGCCGTCAAATGGCGTCAAGTCAATCTTGACAAGCTCACGCCTGAAAAGCGGGCCGCTGAGGTGGCCGCGCTTGAAAAGGTTCTTTCTTCCTGACCGGGATTGCGGCCCCATTCAGCGACGCGTTGCGCTCAACTCCCTCTCAATCGCCTCATATCCTCTGGCCTTCTCAATGCGCCGAATCACCGCCGCAAACTCGGGCGAACTCTGGCGCGCGCGTTTAATGTTCTCGTGCGTGCGCTTGTCCACATATGTGATATCCGCATACGGCGCGAGACAGGCCAAATACCTGTCAATCAGTTCGCTTCCTTTTCTCTCGGGAAGGTCCTGGGCGTAGCGGCGCAAGGCCCACTGAACGAGGCCGGACGGTACCCGGCGTTCGCCCACCCGTCGCTTAAATTCGGCCCACGGGAAGCCAAGTTTGTCATTCACGAGCCGAAGCCGGCGCCGAAACGACGCAAGGTTAGTCATCTCGTCGATCGTAGTCTCGGGCTCAATGTCCGACCAATCGACACCCTCAGCCAGCATCACCGCGTCGCACGCTTGTATGTCCCGCGCTTGAGCCGCTTCCGCCTGCAAGCGCACGCCGTCCAGAAATTGCGCCACGACGTAGGCCGGATCGTCGATCCTTTTGTCGCCGTGCTTTTGAATGTCTTCCGTGAGGATTGCGCCCATGCTTGCAAGGCGGCGCTCCGCGTCTTCCTTTGACCGCCAGCGCCCGTTTCGCCAATCAATAACTCTGGTTTTTCCGACATCGATGTAATTCGAACCGGCAATCGAGACGATCGCCCGGCTGCGTTCTTCGCTTTGCCAGAAGGCAATCTGCAATTTACCGAAGTGATCCATAAAGGGCTGAATGGCTTCGTGGCCGGTGCCACAACGAAAGAGGCCTGGGGCCACCCTGTCGCGGATAGCGGCGGCGTCCATATCGGGAGCCTTGAAAGCCTCGGCTGCCTCAAATGTCAGAATGTCGGTGATCGCGCCGGGCGTGTTGTCGGCTACCGCGGAGGCAATCCACGCCACCACCGGCAGCGATCGGAAAAATGCAACACGTTCCGCAACCGCTGCTTCGTCGCGATAACGAAGAAGCTCCTCAAAATGATGCCAGCACAGAAGAATGACGCCGCCGCTTGCACTGAAGAGATTCATGAAGGCCATCGCGGCTTCCCGGCGCCGCTCATCGCGCGAACGCATATCGGCGGCGAGCCCGCCGAGTTGGGAGGAATCGAGCGCAATAAACCTGGGCCGGATAAGGGGCATTCGCGGGACCTGGTTGCCGACCCCTTATCTTAGCGCTAGGATGAACATAACGGGAACACGTTTTCCGCAAGATTCACAGAAACCGGACACGAAAGCGGGGATATGCCGATGGACCCTCTCATTCTGCTGGGCGGCGGGCTGGCGCTCGCGGTCCTGGCCGGCTTCGCCGGCCTGCTTTTGGGCCGCTTCGTCTGGCCCTCACGGCGCGATCAGATCGATCCCGCTGCGTTTGCTGTCGCCCAAGCCGACGCGGTGCGGCGCGAGCAGGAATGTCAAAGCCTTCGAACCCGCGCCGATCAACTGAACACGCAATGCACGGCAGCCGCCGAGCAGGCCAGGATGTCCGGCGAAGAAGTGGCCCGGCTGAGCGAGAGAATCGCCAGCCTAACCCGGCAGGTCAACGAGCAAAGCGGGCTTCTGCAAAAGGTTGAATCGGAAAAGACCGCAGCCTCATCTGAGGCGACGCGCGGCCGGGAAGAAATCGCCAAGCTGTCCGAACGCGAAGCAGCGCTCACCAACAAAATCGCCGAGCTGACAACGCAGGTCGCCGAGACGCAGAAGCAATTGACGGCCGAGTTCGAAAATATCGCGAACCGCGTCCTAAAGGCGACAAGCGCCGAGCTATCGCAAAATTCGCTGCAAAATCTCGGCGCCATTCTCGACCCATTCCGCGAACGAATTCAAGAATTCCAGAAAAAGGTCGAAACAACCTTCGACGCCGAAAACCGCGATGTTCTTTCGCTCAAGGAGCAAATCAGTCTTGTGGTGGCGACAAGTACCGCTATCGGCAATCAGGCGGATGGACTTGCCAAGGCGCTTCGCGGCGATTCCCAGCTTCTCGGCCGCTGGGGCGAACTGGCGCTTGAGCGCATTCTCGAAACTGCGGGTCTGCAAGAGGGCCGCGAATACGTCACGCAAGGACGAGGCCTGAAGCTGAAATCCGATGAAGGCAGCTTGCAGCGGCCGGACCTGATCATTCTCCTTCCCGAGCAGCGCTCGATGATTATCGATTCGAAAGTCCCGCTCGCGGGCTATGAACGCCTGATCACAGCGCGGGACGAGGAGGAACGCACGAGCCTGCGTCAGCAATTCGTGCGCGACGTGAAAGGCCACATCGATAGTCTCGCGGGCAAGCGTTATCAGGACAACAACGCGCTGCGCGCGCATGACTGCGTTTTGATGTTCGTTCCGATCGAAGGCGCGCTGGCCGCGGCGCTGACCTGCGAGCCTGAATTGTTCGCTTACGCCTGGCAGCGCCAAGTAGTTCTTGTCGGGCCGCCAACGCTACTGATGACCTTGCGCACGGTTGCGTCGATCTGGCGCTATCAGCAACAGGGCGAAAACGCACAGGAAATCGCCCGGCTTGCCGGCGAGCTCTGCGACAAAATCACCAATAGTATTGACGACCTAAACGACGTTGCCGAGAAAATGCAAGCCGCCTTGGGCGCACATGGCGATGCAATGAAGCGGCTATTCACCGGGCGGGGTAACGCCGTTTCAATCGGCGACCGCATCAAGGCGCTCGGCGTGAAAGCCAAGCCGGCGCCTAATGTCATTATCGACGGGGTGCCAACGGCCCTGGGCTTTGAAGCCGACGAACCCTCGGACGCGGCGGAAGATGCCGCCCAACCGGCAGTGCCTGCTGCAACGTAATAAGCGCTTCGGCTAGCCTTTGCCGTAGCGCCACCGCAGTTCGCCGCACTGGCACTGAACCCATTCCGCGTTGCCGGCGTCTGCGAACCACAGCGGTTTCTTGCACCCGCTACATTGGAAGACATCCAAGGCCTTCTCGCAAGCTTCGATCAGCTTTGCTGCTTCAGCACGAACAACGTCCGTAGAGTGCGAACCGCGATTGCCCCAGGAGACGAGCAGGCCGCGAGCCTGATCGAGCGATTCCAGCCCGGCGGTATAGCAGGGAAAATCATTGCCTGACTTTTTCTGGAGGCATTTCTTGCCATCCCCGCTCAGCCTCTCGAGAAAATCGCTCCACATCCGGTGATCGTTCCGCTCACCCCGCAGGTATGGAAGCCTGATTTGCAATCTCTCGGCAATGAGTGCCAGCTCGACATCCATCATCTTGCGGGCGTCATTGCCTGCCGAATCCGGCCGGTCGTTCAGATGCGCGCGCGCATCGTCGAACGATGATGTCCGGTCGGACCAGCGAATCCCAAGCTCGGGCGTTTCGTAAGGAAGAAGTGCCTTGAATTGCCAGCGCTTGGCGTCGAGTTGGTGCCGCAACTCGGCATACCAGTCACGGTCATGGGTAAAGATGATGACTTGCCGATCGGCAAATTGCTTTTCCAGCAGGTCAACGATCATGCCGCGATGATTGCGGTCGAGGCTGACGACGACATCATCGAGGATCAGCGGGCGGTCGTTTCCGGCTTCCCGCTTGGCGAGCGCCAAAAAGATGCAGAGGCCCAAGCTATTCCGATAACCCTCGGAAAGGGTGAGACGCGGCGAATCTTGATCTTTGCCGTGAAACCGCAGCGCAATATCAATCGCCTTGTCCTCCTCCGGCAGATAGAGGCGCACATTCTCGATCGGTTCGCCTGGATGCAGAGCTTTCCACATCGCGCCAATATCGGCCGAGATTTCGCCGATCACCGTCTCGGCGCGCTCGCGGATTTCAGTGCGGACTCCCGCCTCCGTAGCGTTAACAAAGGCGATCAAACCCTCGATCCGGGCTATTTCGGCCGCGAGCGCCCGTGAATCGACCACTGATTTTGCCGCGTCGATTGTCGCTTTGTCCTTTGCCAAGTCGGCAAGATCAGGCGGCGCATCCCGCGAGGCCTCGTTGGCGGCCGTCACGACGGAAGGGCAGTGCATCTCAACAGCCACAAGGTCGTCCTCGCGCAGCGCTCGCCGGTAAGATTCGGCGTCGCATTGTGCGATCCATTCGGCGCTGCTGCCGACCGGCGTATCTTTCGCTTTCGCCAGCCATCCGGCCAGTTCGGCCTTGGCAAGTGTGGCCTTGAGCGCCTTTAAGCGGTCGATCAGCGTGGCTACGGCGCTACGCCGCTCCTCAAATACGGTAATGATATCCCGCAGGCGCTCCTGTTCAGCCTTCACATGCGCCTTGAACTCATCGGCCTCAACCGGCTGCCCGCAGGCCGGACAATGAATCTCGCCCGTGTCCTCCAGCTTCGCCGCGAAAGCGTCGGCGCTTTGCAGCACGGCCAGCTTCTCGCTGATCAGCGGCTCGACCGACCCGGCTAGCTTCGCATTGGCGTCGCGCACCGCCTTTACCGCGGCGGCGAATTCCAGTTCGGCAATCGTGCGCAAACTCAAGTAGCGCTTGTTATCGTCCGTTAGAGCGCCGATGCGGCTTCCAAGCGCCGCTTCCACTTCCTTGCAGCGCTCGAATGCGGCAGCGGCCGATCCCGCCGGGCAATACTTTCCATATAGCTCGGCGATCTTTGCCTCGATCGCTGCGTCCTTCGCATCGCCGAACGCCTGCTTGCGCTGCACGGCAATTTGGCCGAGCGCGCCTTGCTTCTGCTGGAGCTTTCCTTGCTGGTCAATGACCTTGGCAAGCTGGCGCAGGTTTTCCGCGGCAATTTCAAGCTCGTGCAGCCCGAACAAGGGCAGGAGCGCCGAATATTTGTCGCCCTTGCGGCTGCGAATGAACTCGGCAACCTCATCCTGCCGAAGCACGATGCGCCGATAGTCCCATTCTTGCATCTTGACCGCATCGGCACCGGCCCGCGTGTGCGTGCCGTTCCGCGCGATGTTGACGTTGAGTTCGGAGTCGTCCTGGAACTTGATCGAGAAACCAGTGTTGCAGTTCGCGGGCGTGTGCGTGTTGGGGATCGCCTTTTCCTGATGCCGTCCGCTGTATTCCGAGACAAGGTGGCCGATTTTTCCGCCCTTGATGCCGTATTCGACTGAATCGACGAATGAGGATTTCCCGGCGCCGTTACAACCATAGACGCCCATCGACTTGCCCTCGGCCCCAAGCGTGACCGCATCAGCAGCGCCGCGAAACCAACTAAGGCGAAGCGCTTTGATCCTCACGGCGTGGCCCCCGTCTTCGGCGGTTCGGTGGCAGCAATCAGCTCCCTCGCCAGCTCGGCAAATTCCGCGTTTCGCAAGGCGCGCTCACGCATAGTCCCGGCCAATTCCTGTTCAAGGCGCGATGCCGCGGCGTCCGTAATCGGAGCGGCCGTTTTCGCTTCTGCAACGCGCTTTGCGATCCAATCCAAAGGAACCTTCCCAGGCCCAAAGTGGCCGAAGATCCCGAGTAAGCCAGCACCAAAACCGTGTCTCGGCAAGGGCAATTCGACGAGCCTACACCGGGTTGAAAATCGCATACATCGGCGATCTTCGGTTAGCAAAAGACGCCAAAAGTCCCGACGAAAGGCGCCCGTTGCGCCGTCTTGGACTTGGCGCATATCTGCCGTTATCTTGTCATCGTCTCCAATGATTGGCCCGCCGTGAACGACGACGAAGAAGACGAAGAACGAGAAGAACGCACCAAGCGCTTCTTGCTGGACGAAGCTCAGCGGGCGATCGACTTGCGGTCGAAAGACCGGGAGTTCCATGGTCTCGAGCGCGAGTTTCTGCACCACCAGGCGCAGATGCTCATCGATTACAACAAGTCGAAAGACATCCAGCATCCACGCGACCTCGGCGACACGCGCGAGCAGATTCTCCGAAAATTTCTCCTGAATAACGGCCTATTGCCGAGGCGATACGGCGTATCGCAGACGCGCGCCCGCGTGGCTTCCACCACCGGTCACGCCACCGGAGAAATGGATATTGTGCTTTTTGACCCGATAGACTCCATCTCGCTCATGATTCGAGAGGGCATCTACGAAACGCTACCTGTCGAAAGCGTCTACGGGATCATCCAGGTAAAATCCCGCCTGAATAAGCGGGAGATCAATGATGGGTTAGAGAATGTCGCCTCGTTCAAGCGCCTGCATAGGGAACCTGAAGTCCAGAGCCCGTTCCTGATTTTTCCCCAACAGGAACGGGCGAGGCGCGGCTTCGGCCTACTGTTCGCATATGACAGTGATCTCGACTGGCTCGATATCATTCGTGAAATCGAGGCTTTCTCCAAGGCGCGGCCGAACGCCGAGTGGTGCAATGGCATTTTTATTCTCAATAAGGGAGCGTTCTTTCACGGAGACGAAACGCAGGCCACGTATATGAATCTCGCGCTGGAGAAAATCTCGAAGCGGACAATGCACGGCCGCCCGGACCGCCAGAACCAGTGCCTTTATCAGTTCTACAGTATCCTTCTTCATCTCCTGCGCACGACCGAGATTCAGCCGGCGAACGCCAATTCCTATTTTCGACTGCCGCTTGTCGCCGACGCGCTATCGTATGAATTTTCCATGGGGGCTTTTGCTGAACTCGGCCGTTGCGAGCAGCATGGCGATTACCAGCGAAAGATCACGCCCGACAAACTGCGGAGAGTGATCGACTGGTGCAAGAGCGCCGAACCGATCAACTGGATCAAGGCGACCGACATCGCCTACGGAAAGTCCGGGGATAATTTGGAGGCGTATGCCCGGCAGCCCGGCGACGTGCGAATTTACAATCCCGAAAACCTGCCGCTCACGGACATCTTGGTGATGGACAGGGACTACCAGGGCAAGACGATCAAGGTTCTCGCTTACGACCAAATTCAAACCGCGGGCATGGTCATATACATTCCTTATTACTACACGGTGACCGAGGGCATCATCTCGGGCTGTCCGAAGTGTCCTCCGCCGCAGATACCGCCCGCTGATTCTGACCCGAAGTCCTAGATGCTTGCAGGACTTTGCAGCCGGACGGGTTCAATCGCATCAATCCGCAAAAACCCAAGGCTGCCCGCGATCGATCGGAACTTTGATCGTGATTTCCCCGTATTCGCCGGGCGGCCCAAAGGCGACCACCGCCTGAAATTCGTAGTCGCAGCGGGTTGACTCGGTCGGTACCTCGAAGCTCTCCGGCAAGGTTCGGAAATTGTCGTAGAAGTACAGCCACACATCATTGCCTTTTAATAGCACCAGCAGTTCGCGCATGCGCCGGCGTATCGCGAGCTCTTCGAGCCCGTCGATACGCGTGAGGCGACCGCGCGCTTCCCACGTCAGGGAACGCAGAATCGAAAGCAGTTCCTCGACATAACCGCTTGTCTCCGCGGTTAATGACAAGAAGATATGCGAGACCAGATTCCGACACGGTCTGGTCTTCTCGAATAAAAAGGCCTCGTCGCTGATCGCATAGGCGGAATCTTCGTCGAAACGTGGAACCACGCGTTTTCGAGCGGCCTTTTCTGGTGTCGTCGAAACTGCCGTTGCCACCGCTGCCGCGACTGGCCGCGTTGAGCCGTTATTGCAATCTCGTGTCAGGAGTTGGAGCTGTATGCCCAACGCGCGCGCGATCCGTTCGGCGACATCGGGGGTCACCGGCGCGTCCTTGTTCTCAATCGCGCGTAGCTTTCGTTCGCTGATCCGAATTTCATGCGCGAAATCTATTTGCGTCGCCGCGCGGTCCCGGCTGTCACGCAGTTTCTTGATCTTCTTTCCGTCGAGCTGAATTCTTCGCACGGTATCTTCCTCCCGAAATCCATGCAGCTCATTATGGCCCTGGCGACCGGCATTGTATCGGCATGTAGCCGGCACGCGAGCGGCATTTTTCGGGCGCGTCCTTCCTGTGGAAGGATCGGGGCTGTCGTGAACCGAGCCCCGAGATCTCGCACGCGAGATTGCGGGTCTCGGCCATGCGGCTTCCATCCCTCGCGCAAGAGCAAGGTGTCGCTGGGCGACATCTTCTTTGTTTGGAGTTGGGGGTGCGAGGGCTCTGCCCTGGCACCCCCAGCAAGGCCAAAATCGGCATCCCCCGATCTTCGGTCGCTGCGCTCCCTGCCAGACCGGGCGGTCCCCCCTACCGATTTTCTTCTTGCACCCCCGCACCCGGTCTCGCCGACGGGCAGGGGTTCATGCGCGGACTTTGCGCAGAACCCCCTAATCAAAGAATCGTGTTGCGCAAGATCGTGCCGTCGATGGCGATTAGGATTGCGCCTAGCGGTAGCGCGATTTCAAGAGCCATCATTGCTCACTCTGCTTGATGATGACCCAGCTTCGTCAGCCTAGCCTGGGATGGTAGATTCCCGTGGACGTGAGTCGGAAGGATTGCTGCCGACGCCCGTCTCTGGCCGCGCCGGCTGGTTACCTTAGATTAAGAATTCGCACCTCAGACTGCCCTATGGCGGGCAGGGAGCCCTCAGGATGGATGTACTCGAATATTGGCGTCCGAACGTCGCTTGGACCGGCTTCAAGCAGGGAGCCGTCTCCGAACGGATGTGGAGCTATTTTTTCCAGCTCGTTCAGCTCTGCCACGCACACGGACATTGGCAGAAGACCACGCAAGAAATTCGTCTCGCGCCACCCCGTCCCTCAATCTACGGACCTGAGAGCAAGTACCAGCGCAACAAGCGCCGCCACGAGTGGAAGCGCGATATCGAGCGCGCGGAAGGGCACATGCATCGTGCCTCGTTCCTGGCCGTCGAGAAGATAGCGGAGATGTCATACCTGCTCACCAACGACGACGAAGGCAAGCCAGACTGGAATATGTATTGGGCACTACGCCTCGCCTTGCAGCATCAGCCGCGTCATTCGCAAGCGCGTTGCAAGGTGGCAGCGTTTGAAGCCTTCGATGCCGATGCTGAATTGAAAGGCGACCCGGTGGAGATCGCGCGACGGTGGTTGCAAACGGCAGGTTACAGTGATGTTGCAGCCTGACTAATGGCCCCTGACGGAGATAAAGCAGCGAATGCGCGATTGGGATTGCGTTTTTTAGCTTTCTGCAAAACCCGCCCAGATTTGCGGAATCGAGCCGTCCGCTGTATGGAAAGGTGAATTTGCAAAGCCGCTCAGCGGCCTTCCTAGGGGCACCGGAAGGCATGTAAAAAGCGAAAAACTTACACAGTCTCTTACACATACGCACAAATCTCTCAAAAATAAGTTGTAGAAACAAGTAGTTACAGCAGATACTCCCCGACTCAAAATCGTGTTCCGCAAGGAGTGGGGGTTCGATTCCCTCCACGGGCACCAAGACAAATTACTTAGTATTGTCAATATCTTGCAAGTAGAAAAATTGCTGATTTGGGAATCGAACTTCGCTTCGCACTTTGATTTCGCGCGCGAAAAGAGCCGCCAAGCATGAGTGAATGAGTGTACAAATGAGTATAGGTTTCTGGGCCGCCGACGCGCGTATATTCGATTGTCCCAACGGAGCTGTCTGGGTTTTGTGATCGGGCTTCATTGGAGTGTGATCTCCAACGAATTCTTTCCAAAGACCGGTGATGAGGGAATTGCTCGGGAAGACGATGTCACCTGCGAACTAAGAGCTGGGGTTGGCGATGCCGCCCGCTCATCGAGACGCGCGCGATGTCAGCCGGCATTCTACTGCGCAGATTATACGACTACGGCAGCGGCTGTCCGGGCACAAGCGCACCGACTGCCAGCATCGTCTCCAGATAGGCCGTCTATTAAACACATCGACATCTTGCGGCGTCATGCCGATGTCTCGGAGAGACTCGCGGTTCAGCCGCGCAAGCTCGTTACGCTCATGTTGAATTTGCAGATAGCAGCTGACGCATCGCGCCATCAGCCGAAACCCCGCCACGACAATGACAAGCACGCGAAATCCCGATTGAAGTTTGTAGGCCATCGTGGGCCTAGGTTCGCAGTGGGCGGAAAAACGCGCGAATCTCCTCGGCCAGCTGCTGCGGGGCTTCCAGAGCGGCGAAGTGGCCGCCAGAAGTCATGCGTGTCCAGCGTACGATGTTCCCATACGTATTTTCGGCAAGGCTGCGGGGCGGCGTGAGAATCTCGCGCGGGAACTCCGCATAGCCGGTCGGGACGTTGACCCTTTCACCGGATGGAACGATCCAAGGCTCGTGCAGCCGCGCGTAGTAAGGCCAAAAGCTCGAGCCGATAGCTCCCGTTATCCAGTAAAGCATGATGTTGGTAAGCAGCACGTCGCGCGAGAAGTGCGCGTCTAGGTCGCCGTTGCAGTCGCTCCACGAGCGGAATTTCTCGACTATCCAAGCGGCAAGTCCGACCGGAGAGTCGGTCAGGGCGTAGGCGAGTGTCTGCGGTTTTGTGCCCATGATCCACGAGTAGCCACACTCTTCTTTGAGCCAATGATCGAGCTGTCTGTAAAAGCGATCTTCTTCCTCGGTTGGCTTGTGGCCGCCGAGCCGCGCGCGCGGGATGGCGAGCAGGGTAATATGAATTCCGGCAAGTTTTTTGGCGTGGGCGTATCCGAGCCGGGTTGCGACGAAAGCGCCCCAATCATGACCGTGTGCGCCAAACGTGCTGTAGCCCAGCACGTCCGTCATTAAACTGCTGAAGGTATCGGCAATTTCGCAGAGGCCAAAACGGCGTTGGTTGGCGCGGAATGAGAGGCCATAACCCGGGATAGATGGCGCAACGACAGTGAACGCGTCGCGCGCGTCACCGCCGAATGCCGTAGGATGTGTCAGCATCGGCAGCACTTTTTGAAATTCAACGATCGAACCCGGCCAGCCGTGCGTCAACAACAGTGGAAACGGTGTGCTGCCTTCCCCTGGTTCGTGAATAAAATGAAGATCGATATCGTCAATCGCGACCTTGAAGTGGTGGAACTGATTGAGCGCGGCTTCTTGGTCGCGCCAGGCGTAATCCTTGCGCCAATAGTCGACGAGACTTTTCAGATACCGAAGGTCGGCGCCGTAGAGCCAGTCCGAGCCGGAGATTTCGTCTGGCCAGCGCGTTGCTTCCAAGCGACGTTCAAGATCAGAAAGGACCGCATCTTCGACAGAAAGAATATAACGCCTGGGTACCTCTCCGCCCGATACTTGCGCAAGCGCTGCCGGCATTCCCGCCTCCTTGCCAAATGAAACGCTCGCAATTTTGAGGGCTCTTCCATTGATACGTCAAATATCTTATTCTTAGATATTAATATTAAATCGGTATCACATGGATTCGCGCAAACTTCGCTACTTCCTGGCTGTGGCCGAAGAACTGCATTTCGGCCGTGCGGCGCGCCGTCTCAATATCTCGCAGCCGCCCCTCAGCATGCAGATACGCGCGCTCGAGGATGAACTTGGGACGCTGCTTTTCAAGCGGGACCGCCGCAACGTGGCACTGACGGAGGCGGGCCGCGTTCTGCTCGCCGAAGCGCGAAACGTGCTCCTCCAGATCGAGCACGCTCGGAACGCAGTTCAGCGCGCCGGCCGCGGCGAGGTCGGACGTCTTTCAATCGGCTTCATCACTCCGGTCGAGTACAACGTGTTGCCCGCCCTGCTCGAGGAGTTTCGCCGGTCCTATCCGGGCATATCGCTGACGTTACGCGAAGCAATGACTGACCAGCAGCTCGCCGAACTTGAATCCGGTACGCTCGATGTCGGGCTGTTGACCGCACCTGTGGATCGCCCCGTACTTTCGTGTCATCTCGTATGGCGCGAGCGGGTGATTGTGGCAATCCCAGTAGCGCACGAGTTCGCACGATCGACGGCGCCGATTTCAGTGCGAAGGCTTGCATCTGAGCAATTCGTCATGTTTCCGAGGTCTGTCGCTCCCGCGCTATACGACGATGTGACCCAATTCTGCCGCAGAGGCGGATTTTCGCTGACGATCGCGCAGGAGGTAGCGCAGTCCCAGACCATCATCAGTCTCGTGTCGGCCGGCCTCGGATTGGCGATCGTTCCAGAATCCATGCAAGGCTTGCGCCGAGCAGGGGTCACGTACAGATCCTTCAGGGAAGAAAGTCCATCCGTGGAGACGGTGGTTGCGTACAAAAGGGATCGGATTTCGCCCTCTGTGGAAAATTTCGTCAATTTGGCGAGAAAGCAGCGACGTCACCAATGAAATTGCGGTCTAACCTGGACGCACGATGAACTGTCGACACTCATAAGGCGATGAATGGCGGCGCCCAATGAATCGGTCGTAATTCGCGCTTACGACGCCGCAGACTACGATCAGGTTGTCGCGCTTTTCATCCGGGCAATCCGCAGGCATTTAACCGCCGCTCCTGCGTCGGCAACGATCCGCTGACGTTCACCGATCCAAGCGGCTTCGACATTCTTCCGCGCGGGGGCGTTCCCCGAAGTCTCGCTCGCGACAGCCCGCACCAAGCGAGAGGAGGCCCGCAAACTCGTCGCGGAAGGCATCGACCCGTCGCAGCAAAAGCAAGATCTGCCGTGGATGTCGACGCCCTCTCCCTGCCAGGCGCTCGGGTGCGGCGGCTCTAGCCTGTGGCGTCGGGAAAACCCACCGCAATACAATAGAGGACTGCCTCCTCCGGCACGCGCAGGCCGAGCGCCCGATTGAGCAAGTCGTCATCGAATCCGCCGAGGCAAAGTGACCCGCAACCGAGTTCGGTCGCAACCAGGCACAGGTTCTGCGCGCAATGCCCGGCTTCGATCAGCATGTAGCGATACCCTCGAGGGCCGTATTTGCTTTGCGTGGTGGCAAAGGTTCCCGCCAGCATGATTAGCATGTTCGCATTCGCGGTGAATGCGGGGACAAACATCGCTTGCTCGATGTCATCGCGCCGGCACCGCGACAGCGACGCCAGGCAGCCCTGTATCGGTTCGTAATGGAAAACTCCGTCGGGCACTCCTTCCATGTTGCGCATCGCGACGTAGACCTCAAGCGGGTAAAGTCCGCCGGCGGACGGCACAACCCGTCCCCAGCGCGCCCATGATGCGGTTTCGTACCTCAATTCGGTTATCCCATAGCAGGAATAGAGCAGCGTGGAGGCGGTTGCCAACGGCATCGCTCGCGCGGCGTAGTGACGGCACGATTGCCGTCGCGCCGCTACGGCTGCCACCTCGGACACCGGAACGGCATTCTCCAGTGCGATCGGGTGCGGATCCGGGACTGCCTTTCGCGCCGGCGCACTGTTCGGATCGAACTCGACGCCACCGCGCCCCCAAGCTCCCGAGTTCAGATGGTAGAGGAGAGCAAGCCCAGTTGCGTCGGCGGCACCGATAATCATGGCTTCTTCTCACGACAGGGGGTGTGGACACGGATTAAGCTCGGTTTCGTCGATGGCTCGCGCGGCGTGACCGAGCCGCATTGGAAGTTCGAACAGGCGCCGACCGCCTAGCCGCTCTTCGCCGTAGCCGAAATGAATTGGCTGCAGGCCGGTCGCCAGGACGCGCACGACGCGCACCGGATAGCCTTGCAGATCCGGTGTCGTCAGGTCGACGCAGATGACGCGGCAGCCAGCAGCGCGTAGCGATCCCGCGATGCGGTCGAGCTCGTGCTTCGCACTCGCAGCGGCGAGACCGGGAAGCGTGGTCACATCAAGCTTGTCGGTGTGTCGCAGTAAAAAGTCGAATTCCGCAAGCCGTTCCGTCGCGGCAAAAAATGCGGAGTGATCGTTAAGCGAATGAACATCGCGGTAATCTCGCAAGCCCTGCCAAGTCGCCCGATCGGCAAACCGTTGCACGTAACCGGGCCGCGTTTGCGCGGCCTCGAAAATCGCCTTGCGAAATGCAACGAGGGGCTCGGGATGACAGCCAAGACCGACCAGCGCGGCCGGTCCGCGACCGGAGCGATCCAACAGAACCGCCATCATGACGTAGGCCGGCAGATCGGTGCCCAAGCAGAACACACGGGTTTCAATGCCAAATCGCGCGTAGTGTCGAACGAATGCGGTTTCGACAGTCGCGGCGGCAGGCGCAATCGCTTCGCGCGCCGGCAAATGGTTCATCCAAGTGATGAGGAAGCTATCCCGCTCAATCAGCTCGTAAATGCCGGCGAGAATCGCCTGTTCGAGGTCGGCGCCGGCGCCGAGCCCATTCGAGGTCGGCGAGCAGAAGAAGACGTCCGCGTCGTTGCCGGGATAGTCGAGGTAGACCAGAGAGGTCGGCACCCAGACTGGCGAGCCGTCGCTCACATCGACAGCCGGTACCCAGGGTACGACCAAGTCGTCCCGCCATCGCTGATAGGGAAATCCGGCGCGCGCATACTGGCGGTCGGAATAAAGCACGCACGCTCCCGGCCGGATGGCGTCGGATGGGCGGTCTTTCCACGCGAAGCGCCGCACCGCACTTGTGTTGGGCTGCGAGCCGCAATAGCGCTCCAGCGCTTCGCCGACAGCCCCGGCAATCGCATCGGAATCCGTCAGTCCCTTGCCGACTCCGATCCGATCCTCGATGGGCGCTTTTCGGAAATCGAAATGAGCCAATACGGCTTGATAAAACACCGGGGGCGCTGGCTCCGTTGCACCCCGGCTGATGTGGGTGAGGCCACGGATGATCCCAACCCGGTCGCTGACAAGGTCGCCATACCAAGCTGTCGCGTCCCGATCCATTCAAGCCGCCGGCCTTTCACGCGGCGCGGGTGGAAAGCAGACCGGACAGCGAGGGTTGCGTAACACTACATGCCGCCGCACGCTGGCCTGCAGAAAATCGACAACAAGTATGGCACCGTCGGTCTGACATGAGCCTAGCTTCGCCAGTGATTTCAATATCTCCATGCCGGCGAGGCTAGCCACCAGCCCGGCTGAAAATCCGAGGTTTTCCCGCCGGTCGGCGTCGTCCGTGCGATGGCTGTCCAGGAATTGCTGAAAGTTGAAATCCTGTTCGGGATCGCGGGCCGATGCCACCGCGCGCATCGTGTAGCAGAGATAGCAGGCGGTCTCGCCCGATCGGATTGTCGGCCCGACGATTCCTTCAAAACCGGCGGCAACGCAGGTCATCCAAGGTATCCGCGAGGCGTTGCACGCACGGTTGAGCTTGTAGCAATAGACTGACTGACCGGAATCCACGCAGCAAACGACGAAGTCCGGGCCGTCGAGCGCAGTCGCCATCTGCTCGTCGGTTTCGATGCGCGATTCGACGGAATTGACCGAAATCGACGAAAAACGTCCCTCAATCGCTCCCTGGACCGCGCGCGCACGGTTGTTGCCCAGATCCGCAGCGCTGTAGACGGGGCTGTACAGCCCGTCCGCCTCCCGAACCGGCAGATCGTCGATAAGCCGCAGTTGACCTACGCCAGCAGCCGCGAGACCAGTGGCGACAAGCGACCCCACCCCCCCAAGCCCCACAACGCTCACCTTCGCGCGAGCGAGGCGCTCTTGCGCTTGGTGCGACGCCAATCCGAGTTCGTGAAAAAAATTGAGCTGCGGCGCCAAGCGGCCAGGCACGTTCTCTCTGCTGGGCACATCAGCGATCAGGAGGTTTTGCTCCTCCAACAGCGCGAGCGCAACATTGACGTTGCCGGGAGGAAGAATGCCGGCAACCGAGGATTGGATTTCCGCCAAGGTATGCCGCCCGTCGAGCAACGGGAGAACCCCTTGCTTGAACTCGCGCAACATCGTGCCCTTGACCTTTACAAGTCGGCGTTGCGAGATGAACAGGAGCGTTTCGTCGCCCCGATCATCAGGCGGCTCATACAGAATGTAATAGTGGCTCGGGAGTAACGGCCGCATTTGCTCCGATATTGTCATCTCGCACACATTCTCCAATCATCGCCGAGCGGTTACGCATAACGGCGAGGGTGAGAAACGAACCCTCCATCTCGACAACATGGCCACAATCAATCAGGTCCTGAAGACACGACAGGATTGCCTGATCGGTGGCGATGCCGCCGAGCTGCCGCGCCACCCCCGACAGGCTGCGGGCCTGATCGCATGCCGCCAGTACGCGCGCCTCCATGCCGAAGTAGCGCGTGCTCGGTTTGGTGGCGCAATCGCGCGTATCGCGAATGACGACTTCGTCACGGGATATCCAGGTCGCGTCGAGATGCGGCTGCTGCTCGTCGGGCTGGAGCGCAGCCCGCCACCACGAGGCGACCGCGCGGTGGAGCGCCGCGGTGTACTCTTCGGGATGCCGACCGTCCGAATAGTCGAAATCGAAGAAATACGCGATCCGCTCCAGCTCCAGCCGCCCGAACGGGAAGACGTAGTAGTAGGCGGGCTTCGGGCGCACCCGGCTTAGCCCAAGCTGCGCGCACTGCGTGAACAGGGGACTGAAACGATCCAGCCTGATCGGCGCGCAGGCAACCGGTGCCGGCAAATGCATGAGGAGCGGCATCAATGCGGCCATCGCCTCATAAGCCTCGGCGGATTCGCCCGGAAACCCGCTGAGAATGTTCCACGCGACCGTCATTCCCAGTTCTTTGCACCATCGCAGGAGCTGAATGTTCTGGAGCGCCGTGCATCCCTTCTTCATCAGCCGGAGCACTTGATTGCTCAGGCTTTCGAGGCCCGGCTGGATCGCGGTAACGCCTCCAGCTTTAAGAACGGCAAGTTGGTCGAACCGCAGGTTCGCTTTCACCTCGTAGAACAGCTCCACGCCAAGACCGCTGTCGCGCAACCGGGGGAACAGGGCCGCGATGTGCCGGACATCCAAGATGTTGTCCACGCTGCTGAGTTGTTTCACCCCATATGTGGTGACGAGCGTCTCCAGTTCCTCAAACACTGCGTCGGCGGACTTGCTGCGGTAGGCCATGCCCTGTCCATTAAGCCCACAGAACGTGCAATGTTGCTTTTCGCCCCACCAACATCCCCGCGAACTCTGGAACAGCAGTCGCGGCTGCAAACTCTTTCCGAGGGGCGATGCGCGCACGCGCTCCAGGTAATCGCGATAGTTCGGCGCCGGCAGCGCATTCAGATTGCGGATCATGGGAGGATCGGCCACAGAGCTTGTCCGTTGCCCCGGCATTCCGGGAATTGCGGCTGCACAATTACCTTGGATGACTTCATCGACGAATGCCGGAAAGGCCTCGTCGCCCTCGCCGGTACAGACATTGTCGATCCAGTCCACGCTGGCCAGCAACTGGCGCCCCATCCCGCCCTCGCAATTGGCGCCGCCGAACACCACAACGGGCGGGTCGACCCATGACTTGATGGTTTTGGCCACTGCGAGGCAAGCGCAGGTCTGGTCAAATGCCGTTGTGAACCCGACAATGCGCGGCTGCACCTCAGAAATATCGGCCGCGCATTGGTTGATGAAGGAGTGGCGAAAGCGCCGCGCCTCGATAATATCGGCTACCAGATCCGGCGTCGCCGAGCGCGACAGAACGCGAGAGACATATTCGTATTCCGGCGGAATCGTATTGCCAAAGGCGCAGTCGGCAAAGAACCATTCGCCGACCAGCGCGTTCGCTGAAAGGCCATCGGAAAGCCGCCGATAAAGCGGTTCTCCGATAAGTTCGGCAAACCTGATATTGAAATAGAAGACGCGCGAACTCCGCCCGCGCGCAACGAGCTGCGCTTGCAGCAGGCTGACGCCGATCGCGGGGGTTTGAATGTCGGCGAACGGCATAACGACGAACGCAACGTCCAAGCCCGCCGGCCTTTCGCGGAGCAATTGGTCAGACACCGGAACGACTGCGTCAGCCGCCCCCGAGGCGTCCGAATCCGGCGCCGCTACTTGCAACCCCGGCCTGGAACTGAATGCAATCATTCACCACGACAGGGTGCACATAGACCCAGCAATTCGTGAGGATCGATACGGGCGATACGCAAACCCGCGGCGACAGAGCCGTACTGGGCGCCGCGGCGCCACGTGAGCCTGAGAGCGCCGAGACCTTGGTATACGCGGCCAACTCCTCTTCAGTTACGGTCAAGCGCGCGAGCTTGTCTTCGATCGCGGCAAGACGCATTTCCAAAGTGGGAGTTTCTTTCTTTGTAGCTTGTTCGTCACTCATCTTCCACCAACCTCCGGGCTGAACGGGGCAGGAACGTCGAGCGCAAGCACAACCAGAAGATGCCGTTTGGGCTCGTGTGTCAAGAGTAAATAAATTGGCGTGAATACGCGGGGTAGATACGTCACTATTTCGGCAAGCTAGATTCGCTCGCTGATTTTGTTAAGGCGATGTTCCCGGACGCTTCCTTATCCAAAGTCTTGGACCTGGCGTTTCCCGTTTGAGGAATAAATTCATGCAAATAACATGGGTAGGAATATGGGTAGCAACAAAAGCACTCAGGGAAGAAATAATTTGCTCTCAAAGGCTTTGGTGCTCAGCGCGAAATCCTCCACGGCACCAGCCTTACAAATTTCTGCGAAACAGCGAAGTCTCGATTGCCGCCTAGATCACGCATCCCTCTTGCACTTCGCCATAAAACTATTCTTCGCCGCACCGTGCAGCGGCTTGCCCTCGGCGCTGACCGCCTTGGGTTCGCAGGCGTCCGTCTTGCATTTCTTCACGAAGCTGTTTTTGGCGGCGCCGTGCAGCGGCTTGCCTGTTGCGCTGACCGCCTGGGTTTCGCAGGACTGCGCCATCGCGGTGCCGATGGGAAAAAATGCAATCGAAGCCGCAAGAGCCAAGGTTGCAAGAGTCAATCCTGATTGAGCCAATCCTGAATGAGCCAAACCTGAACGAGCTATGTGTTTCATCGTGACCTCCCTTATCCTGCGCTCATAGACCAGGGCATCTGACCATGGGATAAATGTATCTTCAAGGGATCGCCTTAGCTCAACCTTCTCGTGTCGACGCAGCGCAGTCGGTGCGGAAGCGGCAATGGCGACGGATGGGCTCGCGTTGGGCGCCATCGTCAGGCACAATATCGGCATGACCGAAGACCAGGGAGAGAAGACGCAATGAAGGTTCGGCTTTTGATCGCGGCCCCGCTGTTGGCCGTGCTGCTGCCGGCAACGAGCCAGGCGCAGGTCACGGTGGATGTGGCAAAAATCACCTGCAGGCAGTTCCTGCTCGACTCGGTGGCGCCGACCAAGTCGGTGACGACTTGGCTGAGCGGCTACTATCACGGCAAGCACGGCGGCACCGTCGTCGATATGGGGGCGCTACAACGGGAGGCCGACAAGCTCGGGGACTATTGCCGGCTCAATCTCGACATGACGGTGATGGACGCCGTCGAGGGCGCCTTGGCGGTCGGCAAATAACGGCCGGGCGCGGCGGGCGCGCAAGAGTTCAGAGTTCAGAGTTCAGAGCGTGGTCCCATGAAATTTTCGCATTTCTCCCACATCTGGGCCAAGCCCGGCATGACGCCCCACGCGCGTTACGAGCAGCTCTGGCGCGAGCTTGCTTTGTGCGATGCGCTCGGCTTCGACCATTCGTTCTGCGTCGAGCATCATTTCCGCCCCGACGAGAGCTGGATGTCGTCGCCGAGCCTTTATGCAGTCGGCGCCGGCGCGCGCACCAAGCGGCTGCGTATCGGGCCGATGGGCTATATCGTGCCGCTCTATCATCCGCTGCGGCTTGCCGAAGAGATCGCCATCGTCGACCAGATGCTCGGCGGCCGCATGGAGCTCGGCCTGGTGCCCGGCATCAATCCGGATTATTTTCGGCCCTTCGGCTTGGACTACAGCCAGCGCAAATCGCCGACGCTTGAATTCGTCGATTACATGCGCGCGGCGTTCGGCGAGACGCAGCCGTTCTCGTATCACGGCCAGGAGTTTCATACCGACAATGCCCGGATTTCGGTGCTGCCGGCGCAGCAGCCGCATCCGCCGCTGTGGATGATGAGCCGCGATCCACAGACGCTCGAGTTCTGCGCCAGGAACGGCATCAGCCCCGGCTACTTCCTGGTTTATCCGCGCGCCGACGCCGCGCCGCGCTACCGCAAATTTTTGCACGACTGGCAGCGCACCGGCTGGCCGGACAAGCCGAACATCGCCTATTGCTCGGTGGTCTATGTCGACGACACCGACGAGAAAGCGATCGAGAACGGACTATTCCGCGCCAGCCGCGCCTACGAAGGCTTTCTCGCGCCGGCAAAACCCGGCGAGACGTTCGAGGACCGCGCCCGCGAGCACGCCAAAATGTTCGTCGGCCGCGGCGAGCCCGGCGCCTCGGAGATCATGCAGCATCTGTTCGACGCCGATTATCTGTTCAAGCACGACCTCGTCTTCATCGGCTCGCCGGAGACGGTCGCCGCCAAAATCCGCGCCGCCGCCGCGGAGGGCCTGTTCAACGTCTTCATGGGCGAGTTCAATTTCGCCGACCTGCCGGAGGGAGCGCTATTGCGCTCGATTCGGCTGTTCGGCGAGAAGGTGATCCCGGCGCTGCGCGAGTATCAGCCGTTCTGAATGCCTTTGCGCGCAATACGGCGCTCTTGCCGATATTCGTATCTGACTTTCATGATAGGCGCAGAAGATCGGCCAAGATAGCAAAAATCTTTTTCATGGTACTTGCGTTTCCAGGCACGCAATAAGATTGCTTTTCATATTCCGTAGTTACGAAACAGTCTTCGGCATTCTTCGGCGTCGGAACAATCGCTACAGTTATCGGAGGCTCAAGCACGTCCGGCCGGTCGTTGGAAAGGTATGCTGTGTTCGATGGCTTGAGGTTCTGGCTCTGCACTTTCAATAGCAGTCCCAAATAATCGAAAACTCTGTGGAGAGACCTGGGAACCATTGTGATTACGATGACTGTGTCATTGAACTTAATGAGTAGCGGAGGCATATCGGGCTGTGCCATGCCCGAGCTTGCCTGTGGAGTCCATGCTTCTGATCCACATGCGAGTGGCGAAGAATGGGAGAGCGTCGTAAAATCCAAGCCGATATTGCTTATCGCCGTTGCCAGTGCGGCTGGCGCTATGCTGGATTGGGCATCCTGGGCCAAAATTGGATCGAAGCAAAATCGTGAGAACGTGGTCGTTGTAGCCCCTGTGCTCGCGCCCGTTGGATTTTGAAAATTTTTCTCCTCGACGGTTAGGCCACCTAGATTGGCTAATTGCATCCAATCGATCAGACAGCGGTTCTTTGAATCGCTTGCATTGCAGCCATAGTTGTTAGGCGGAGCATAACGATATCCATTTGTTTGCCCTGGCTCGGCGACCGTAACTGAATCGACGAACAACTGAAACAACAGATTTCGTGGATAATCTTGCCTAATAAAATATTCCAAGGTCGGTAGATCGAGCGGCTTCAGAAGTGACTCAGGCTTTGCGACTGTTGACCCAAAGTCGAGGGGCAAATCCCGACTGGCGTTCAGAATGTTTCGAATAATTTGCTGTGTGAGTTGATCTTCGAGGCTTCGTACGGCGTTACCAAAACGGGCTTTATCGTAGATAATGCCAGCATCAAGAAATACTCTCAACTTTGAAGCAATCGCATACGGATTGTTCTGTCCTATTACGCCAAGCAAGATGCTCTTGTCGCTATCTCGTTTGGCTTGTTCGCTGGAGTACCAGTCAAAGCCAATCGTTACTATTGCCGTTACTAAGGCAGCGGCAAAAGCGGAGCTGCTCAATATCTGAATCCACCACCTCGGTTTTTGTTGAAGCTCCCGCTCCTTTAATTTCAGTTCAATTCGAGCCCGATCTAGCTGAACCTTGCGCAGTTCCGTGGCGTCATCCTTCTCGTTCTCGGTCATTGCGCGCCTTCCAACAAAACTTAGCCGCCTACTGCCCCTGCGCCAAATCCGGGTTCGCTTTCAGTCGCGCGGTGTTGAGCTTGTAGATGATGAAGCACACCACGGCGCCGACGGCGAACGGTATCGCCGACCACATATAGAGTTGCGGCACCGGCAGGCCGACGAACAGCGCGCCGAGCAACGGGCCGATGATGGCGCCGAGGCGGCCGATGCCGAGTTGCCAGCCGGAGCCGTTGGCGCGCAGCGACGTCGGGTAGATCATGGCGCCGACCACGTTGATGCCGGACTGGATGCCGAGCACGATGAAGCCGGCAACGAAGGTCACGGCGATCAGCGCGCCGGTCGAGCTCAATCCGGCATAGCCGATCGAGCCGACCGTGGGGACCGCGATCACGAACAGGATGGCGATGGCGAGGAAGCGCGCCTTCTGCAGCCACCAGCACAAAATCAGCGAGCCGATGGTGCCGCCGACCTGCAGCGCCGCGCCGGCCAGCGCCGCGGTCTGCGGCGGCACGTGGGCGGCGCCCATCAGCGTCGGCGTCCAGCTGATGAGGAAGAAGTAGCCCATCAGGTTGCAGGCGAACATCAGCCAGGTCAGCGGCGTGATCGCGGCCAGCCCATTGCCGAACAGATAGATCGGATTGCTCGGCGACTGCTTCTCGTCCTCGATGACGAAGCGGGCGTTCGGCGGCACTATGTAATCGGGGCGGATCGAGGTGAGCAGCGCCTCCATCTTGCCGCGGTGACTTTCATGGAGCGTCATGAATTTGATCGATTCGGGCAGCGTCACGATGGCGGCGAGCGCGAACACCACCGGCACGATGCCGCCGATCTCGAACAGGATTTGCCAGCCATATTGCGGCACCAGCGCCGCGGCGGCGAAGCCGGCCAGCGCGCCGCCGAGCGGCACCAGGCCGACGGCGATGATCGCCAGCGTGGCGCGCATGTTGCGCGGCGCCGACTCGGCGTTGATGGCGACGAGATTTGGAATGACGCCGCCGATGCCGAGGCCGGCGAAGAAGCGCAGCCAGGACAATTCGGTGAGATTGGTCGAATAGGCGGCGATGAAGGTGAAGATGCCGAACAAGAGGTTGGAGAGAATGAGCGCGGTCTTGCGGCCGAAGCGGTCGCCGACGAGGCCGAAAATCTGCGAGCCGAACAGCACGCCGATATTGCTGGCGCTGAGCACAAGCCCGAGCGCCTTGGGCGCGATGTGCCATTCCTTGATCAGGCTCGGCGCCGCAAAGGCGATGGCGCCGATATCGTAGCCGTCGATCATGGCGAGCAGCACCGACCAGATGATGAGCTTGATCTGGAACGCGCCCAGCCCACGCTGGTCGAGAAAATGCGAGACTTGAACTTCCGCTTCGCCGGCCATCGTTTCCCCCGTGAGGCTTATTTTTGTGGGCGGAGGTTATGGCAGTCGCGGCGCCAAGGAAAGCGACATTGCGGCGTGGGACAATGCCCGCAATCAGCGTCCGCGAGCTTGCCCTCTCCCCTTGCGGGAGAGGGCACCGCCGGCGTTGCAACATGCTCGATTGGGTGAGGGGTTGCGGCCCGAGCCCTCACCCGATCTTGTTGCGCAATCGCCGAGCCGCCCTCTCCCGCAAGGGGAGAGGGCATAGCCACAGGCGCTCAGTCGGCCTCCAGCGGGTGTCCTTCTTTCTCGCGCAACGCGCGGAACACCGCTTCGGCCGTCAGCGGCAATTCCATCAGCCGCACGCCGACCGCGTCGTCGAGCGCGTTGGCGATGGCCGGCGACAGCGGCAGCGTCGCCGATTCGCCGACGCCTTTGGCGCCGAACGGCGCGTTGTGCTGATAGGCGTCGATCGCCTCGTTCACCATCACCGCCGGCACGTCGGCGATGCCCGGAATCTTGTAGTCGGCCAGCGACGCATTGGTGATCTGGCCGTTGTCGAGATGGATCTTCTCGAACAGCGTGAAGCCGAGCTGCATCAGGGCGGCGCCGGAAATCTGCGTCTCGACGATGCGCGGATTGACCAGCGTGCCGCAGTCGACCGCATTGACGAGTTTTTGCACGAGCACGCGTCCGGTCTCGGTGTCGACCTCGACTTCGGCGCCGGTGCACGC
>Ga0210395_10000114_pt1 | contig 62055 bp, 52 predicted proteins | sample IncBWH4OmetaG_FD_150861 | JGI IMG/M metagenome (GOLD analysis project Ga0210395, IMG submission 150861) | Forest soil microbial communities from Barre Woods Harvard Forest LTER site, Petersham, Massachusetts, United States - Inc-BW-H-4-O ...
GTCACACCCGTTCCCATCCCGAACACGGAAGTTAAGCCTCGCCGGGCCGATGATACTGCACGGGCAACTGTGTGGGAACGTAGGTCGTCGCCGGGATTAAAATCGAAAAGGCCGTCTTGAGCAATCAGGACGGCTTTTTTGTTTTTGACTGACATTTGTCGACAGCTTCGCTGCTGGAACCCAGGCAAACTTCGGCACATCCAACCACTATGAGCCATTGCGTTCAAAAAACAGCAAGGGCAACTGTCTGAGCTCGCCTTCCGGAGAGATAGGCAGCGCGACGGCGCGCGATTCCACGGCTTCGCGGATTTGGCGGGCGCTGCGGCATCGGAATTTCCGGCTGTTTTTCACGGGACAGAGTATTTCTCTGATTGGCACGTGGATGACCCGGATTGCTACGAGCTGGCTGGTTTATAAGCTAACCGGCTCGGCTTTGCTGCTGGGCGTGGTCGGGTTTGCGGGTCAGATTCCCACGTTTCTTGTGGCGCCTTTTGCAGGCGTGTGGGTTGACCGGTTGGACCGGCGGCGGGTGCTGGTGGTTACGCAGGTTCTGGCGATGATGCAATCGCTGGCGCTGGCGGTTCTGACGCTCAGCGGGCGCATCAACATTCAGGAGATTATCGGACTTAGCGCTTTTCAGGGATTGATCAACGCGTTTGATATGCCAGGGCGCCAAGCTTTTCTGGTGCAAATGGTGGAGGACAAGAACGATTTAGGAAACGCGATCGCTCTGAATTCTTCGATGGTCAATATGGCGCGGCTGCTCGGGCCGTCGATCGCCGGCGGAGTGATCGCGCTGTTCGGCACGGGCTATTGCTTTCTGGTCGATGGGCTCAGCTACGTTCCTGTGATTGCCTCCTTGCTGATGATGCGGCTGAAACCCTTGCTTCTGCCTCGCGCAGCGGCTTCCATGTTTCACCAGCTCAAGGAGGGGTGGACGTACGTGGCCGGTTCCGTGCCTATCCGCACCATTCTTTCACTCTTCGCGGTGATCAGTTTGATGGGCTGGCCCTTCACGATTCTGATGCCGATCTTTGCGTTGAAGATCTCGAAAGGAGGGCCGCACACGTACGGGTTTTTAATGGGAGCCGTCGGCGTGGGCGCGCTCGCATCGGCATACTCTCTGGCGCTGCGTCCGAGCGTGCGTGGATTGATTAAGATGATGCCGATTTCCGCCAGCATGCTTGGGATTGGGTTGATACTTTTCGGCTTCTCGCGAAATTACTGGCTGTCACTTGTGGTGCTGTTGTTTTGTGGCTTTGGCATGATGCAGGAAGCGGCTGCCAGCAACACCGTCATACAAACTATCGTCGAAGAGAGCAAGCGCGGGCGAGTGATGAGCTACTACACAGCCTCGTTCGTGGGCATGGCGCCTTTTGGAAGTTTGATGGCCGGCGCCCTCGCCAGCGCCATCGGCGCGCCGAAAACGGTTATGGTGAGCGGCGCGTGTTGCCTGGCGGGGGCGATTTGGTTCGTAACGCAGTTGAAGGCGGTGCGAAAAGTTATCCGGCCGATCTACGTAAACCTCGGGATTGTACCGGCACCGCCGGAAGTGAACGCGGTGCTGGAAGATGCCGGCGGCCAGTAGGCCCGGCGCCAGCGAAAAAACCTAGAGCCCGGACGGAATATGGATGCCATCCAGGTTATTTGAAATGTCGAACGTCGGAGTCAGATGCAGCGCCGCCGACGGATTTTTCATGACGCTGGCGAAGGCCGCCTGGAAGCGCTCCATTTCGGATTGTGTGCCGACGGTGATGCGCACATGAGTGGGCCAGACAGGCCATGGTCGGCCGATAAAAACATTTTGCGCAGCCATCGCGTCGATGACTTCCTTCGCGGGGCGCTTGGTGTCGAGCATGAAGCAGTTCGATACTGAAGGAACGAAGGAATAGCCGTTTTTGGAGAGCCACTCGAACGTCGCTTCACGGATGGTCGCGTTGATCTGTTTACGATCGGGGACGAGCCGGGGATCTTTTAAGCTGGCGGATGCGGCGGCCACGGCGGTGATGGGCATGGCGCTCCAGCCGGAGAACGCGCTCATTTTTTCGAGAAGGTCAGGCCGCGCCATCGCAAAACCGCAGCGCAATCCAGCCATGCCGTAGATTTTTGAGAACGTGCGGAGAACGATCAGGTCTTTATCCGCTTTGACGAGATCGAGTGCCGTAGAAGCGTCAGAGAAATGGATGTACGCCTCGTCCACCAGCAGGACGGAATCCTTCGGTTTGTTTTTAAGCAAGAACTCGATATCAGAATGGCTGGTGAGCGTGCCGGTGGGGTTGTTTGGCGAGCAAATATAAAACATGCCCGCATCCGGCGCTGCCGCCAACATGGCTTTCACGTCATGCGAGTAGGTTTTGGTCAGCGGCACATTCACGACGCGAGCGCCAGCGATTTTTGCGGCGTGGGCACCAGCTTCATAGCCGGGATCGGCGGTGACGTAGCTTTTCCCGGGTGACGTGAAGGCAAGAACGGAGTAGTGCAACGGACCGCTGGAACCGGGGAAGACGCGCATGTACTCGGGCTTGAGCCCTTCCGCGGCCGCAAATGATTTTATGAGATCTTTGGTCATCCAATCCGAGTAGCGGCCACCCTGGGCAGCGACGTCATTGACGGCACCGCAAGCCACACCGCAAGGGCCAAGCGGGTTCTCGTTTGCATTGATGAGCACCGCATCTTTCGGATAAGGAACTGAGGCGGCATTTGCAAGCATCGGCTCAGTGACGATGCGATATCCCACGGCCACCGCAGCAGCGGCGGCGGAGACTTGCAAGAAGGAACGGCGGGAACGACAGGCGGGATTTTCTTCCATCGACATGATATTACCTCCACAGATGGCTCGCGCATTGCGAGAAGACTCGACACAAGCTACCACGTTCCTCGGTTCCTGCGCTTCCTATTTGCATGCAATTTCTTGCTCGAGAGTATTTGTATGAGCCAAGGCTGCTTTCTCCGATTGCGCAAGAAAGACAGTGAAGAAAAGGAGAAGAAAGGCCGCAACTCCGCCGCTCATCACGAGCTAACATCTTTATATGCAATCGATTAAGAAGGCTTCTCGCCACCTCTCGGCCCCCGTTTTCCGTGGACGTACACGCTTTCGCCGGGCCAAAAAACCGGAGTCAGTACTATTGACTGGGACCATTCGGAGAAATATCTTTTCTTTTGCTGTACCCCGGCCAAGTAACGAAAACCCACACGCTGCGAGGTAGGCATGGCCACCGAAACCGTTGCGAATACCGTCAGCATCCCCGAAGGCAAGGCTTTTGAAGAGCGATGGGAGAAATTGCGCACCCACAGGCGTATCGTCTCTCGTGTGAAATTCCAAGTCGAATGGGAAGAAGGCGCAGAACGGCAGCAAGCCAATGGCGTCACCGTCGACGTAAGCAAGTCCGGCTGTTTGGCCGTAGTGGGAGCGGGACTTCCTCTACGGAAGCGCGTGCGCCTGATACATTCCAAGAGCGGACGCACGGCGGAAGCACAAGTTGTCTGGCGCGATCATGAAGCCTGGGACGTCGGCCTCGAGCTGATTAAGCCGGACCCGTCCTTCTGGGGCGTGAAATTTTAATTAGTTGCGTCGAGAAGGCTCGTCGCGGCTACAGGCGCGCAATAAAGCTATGCATCGGTCTGGTGCCGCCGATGGACGGGCTGCCGAGAGCTCAATTCGGCCATTTTTCTTTCGGCAAACTTTTCTGAATGGTTTCCAAGTTTTGGAAACCGTCTTTGATCACCGTTTGCTTCACATTATCCTTGGTGACGACTACCGGGCTTAGAAAGATTGCCTGGATGGTTTTCGTTCCATTGGCAATCGAAACCGCATTTTTGATGGGCGTGCCGGCCGCCAAATTGACGGCAGCTTCCGCAGCCGATCTCGCTTGCAGTCCGATAGGCTTATAGACCGTCATGGTCTGCGTGCCGTCCAGTATCCGAATGATGGCGGCGAGGTCGGCATCCTGGCCGGAGACGAGCACCTTGCCGGCGAGTTTGTGTTCCTCTAGTGCCTGGATTGCGCCTCCCGCAGTGCCGTCATTCGAAGCGACCACAGCCGTGACATCGCCTTTGGTGGAATCGATGGCCTTGGACATGATGGCGTAAGCTTCGGCCGGATCCCAATCCTTTGCCCAACCGTCGCCTACGATTTTTATATCGCCGCGGTCAACGGATGCTTGAAGAGCGCGCATTTGTCCGACGCGCAAGACCTTGGAGTTGCTATCGGTTGGAGAGCCACCGATCAGAACGTAGTTCCCCTTGGGAGCCAGGCGCGCGAGGGTCGAGGACTGCAACTCGCCAATCACCTCAGCGTTGGAGCCAACAAAGAAATCAACGTCGCTGTTCGGCACCATGCGTTCGTAGCACAGCACGGGTATATGGCGGGCCTTTGCTGCGTTCAAGATACGCGCAGCTTTGTCCGTGTCATGCGGGACGAGGACAAGTACCTTCGCGCCGGAATCCATCAACTTTTGGGATTGTTGCAATTGAAGTTCATCGTCACCCTCGGCTGTTTCCACCAGAACTTCGGCACCTAGCTCCTTTGCGCGCTTTTCAAAGGTGTCGAGATCGGTTTGCCAGCGCTCGACTTTGAGAGAGTCCATCAGGTAGCCGATTCTTAGCGGAGGGTTCTGGCCTGAGGGAGTTTGACCTTTTGCGAGGCCCATGAGAGAAACCGAGAGCGCGATCATCCATAGGGAGAGTAGGAATCGACGCTGCAAACGCTGCATATTTTTTCACCGCCAAGTACTTCAAACCGTAGCACCGGCGAGAAATCGCCACAACTGATAACTAGAGCGAGCGAACCAAGAGTAAAGATGCCAAAAGGCAGTAATCACTTGGCGAGCGTAATACTCTCACCGGGCGCTTTAGACACGAGACGGCTGACCGGTTTCGCGACACTCCGTTCCGGGACCGGTCATAAGAAGGTTCCCCGACGCTCGACGCTACCTGCTAAAGGTTTCAGCGGCAAGCACTTAGCCGACTTCCGCTGACGGCGTCCGAATTGCTCGGTGGATAGGTGTAGACAATCTACATGCCATGGGTGTAGACCATCTACAGCTTGAGGTGAACATGAGTCCGCGCTACCAGAACCGCATCGAGCTGCTGCAAGGGACGCTAGACTTGCTCGTCCTTGAAACCTTGCGCTGGGGACCGCAGCACGGTTACGGCATCAGCCAGGCGATTCGCACAAACTCGGGAGACATTTTGCAGGTGGACACCGGATCGCTCTATCCCGCGCTGCACCGGCTCGAGCGGCAGAAATGGATCACCGCAGACTGGAAAATTTCTGAAAACAAACAGCGCGTCAGGGTCTACCGGCTGACTGCCAGAGGCAAGAAGAAATTGGAGTCCGAGCGCTCGCGCTGGGCGCAGCTTTCCGATGCCATCGCCGGCGTGCTTAATCCCGGCAAAAGAGAGAGCGAAGCATGACCTTTTCCTTTTGGCATCGTCAAAAGCGTGAACGCGAATTGGACGAAGAGCTACAGAGCCATCTGCAGATGGCGGCGCAGGACCGCACGGACCGCGGCGAAACGCCCGGCCAGGCGCGCGACGCAGCGCTCAGGGAACTTGGCAACGTCGGCCTGATCAAGGAGGTCACGCGGGAAATGTGGGGCTGGACTTCACTCGAGCGGCTCATTGAGGATCTGCGCTACGGAGCGCGGATGCTTAGAAAGTCGCCGGGATTTACCGCCGTGGCGATTCTAACGCTAGCGCTAGGAATCGGAGCGAATACGGCGCTGTTTTCGGTAGTGAATGGCGTGCTGCTCAAGCCGCTGCCCTACCCACACCCGGAGCAACTCGTTTGGCTGGCGGAGAGCAAACCTAACTTCGCGAGCGGATCGATCTCCTTTCCGAATTTTCGCGACTGGCGGAAAGACAACCACACATTTACCGCAATGGGCGTGTACCGCAGTTTCAGCTTCAACCTTACGGGGCTGGGCGAAGCCGAGCAGCTGCGGGCGCGCTTCATCTCCTCTGAATTTTTGAACGTAGTTGGCGTGGCTCCGGTGATCGGCCGCACGTTTGCGCCGGGCGAAGACGATATCGGCGCCGCTCCGATCGCCATCATCAGCGAAGGTTTGTGGAAGCGTAAGTTCAACGCTTCGCCCGGCGTTCTGGGAAAAATCCTTGATCTTGACGGCATGAGCTACGCTATCGTCGGCGTGGTTCCTCTGAGCTTCGATCTTTCAGGAAACTTTCGTGACGTTGACGTTTACGTTCCCGTCGGGCAATGGGGCAATCCGCTTCTTCCTTCACGCGGAGCTGGTCTTGGATTTCATGGCGTTGGCCGGCTGAAACCGGGAGTGACGATCGAGCAAGCGCGCGCGGACATGGCGCGGGTCTCGAGCAACCTTGCGGCTGCCTATCCCGATACCGATACGGGAATCGGGACGTTCATGCGGCCGCTGAAGCAATCGCTGGTCGGCGGAGTAAGCGTGCTTCTGTTTGTGCTGCTGGCCGCGGTCGGATTTGTTTTGCTGATCGCCTGCGTGAACGTGGCCAATCTGATGCTGGCGCGTGCTGCGGCGCGGTCGCGCGAATTCGCGATTCGCGCGGCGCTGGGGGCAGGACAAGGCAGGCTTGTGCGCCAGCTTCTCACGGAAAGTTTGCTGCTCGCGCTGACTGGAGGAGCGCTCGGCCTGTTGCTGGCAGCCTGGGGCACTCGAGCTGCATTGCGGGGGTTGGCGGCCGGACTCCCTCGGGCAAGCGAAGTCCATTTGGATGGGCGCGCGCTGCTTTTCACGCTGGTCATTACTTTGGGCTGCGGCATCTTCTTTGGGCTGGCGCCCGCGCTGAAAACGAGGACGCGCAATCTACACGACACGCTGAAAGAAGGAGGGCGAGGCGAGAGCGGCACTCGGCACCGGGCGCAAGGAACACTTGTCGTCGTGGAATTGGCCATGGCCCTGGTGTTATTGGTTTTGGCAGGGTTGATGGTCCGCAGCCTGACGGCGCTCTGGAACGTCAACCCCGGATTCAATTCTCACGATGTCCTGACCTTTGGTGTTGCTCTGCCGCCTTCGATGCGCAACTCCAACGCTGACGGAATTCGAGCAGCTCTTCGCAATGTGGATCAGCAGTTGAGGGCTGTCCGAGGAGTCGAAGCGTTGTCGCTTTCCTGGGCGGCTGTACCTTTGAGCAGCGACGATGAAGATCTGTTCTGGATCGAGGGAAAGCCCAAACCGGCTACCAACAACGATATGAACTGGTCGCTCAGCTATGTGGTTGAAGAGGACTATCTGAAGGTGATGGGCATCCCGCTCGAGCGAGGAAGATTTTTTACAGCCCAAGACAATGAGAAATCCTCCCATGTCGTGGTGGTTGACGACGTCTTCGCGCGAAAATTCTTTCCAGATCAGGACCCCATCGGCCAACACGTTGTTCTCGACAACAAAGGCGGACGCGCCGAAATCGTGGGTATCGTCCCGCACGTCAAACAATGGGGCCTCGATTCCGACGACAAGGAGTCGCTCCGTGCGGAACTGTATTTTCCGTACATGCAGCTACCGGACCAGGACATTGTTCTATCGTGGAGCGGAACCGGCATGATGTTGCGTTTCGATCCAAGAGCTACGGCCATCGGCGATTCTCTGCGGGAAGCCGTCAAAGGGATCAGCGACGAGCACGTGATGTCCAAGACGCAAACGATGGATTCTATTATCTCCGATTCGCTCGCGTCGCAGCAGTTTTCCATGGCTGTGCTTGGCATTTTCGCGGCGTTCGCTCTGGTGCTGGCCTCGGTGGGAATTTACGGGGTCATTTCCTATCTCGTTGGACAGAGGACGCAGGAAATCGGCATCCGCATGGCCTTGGGTGCAAATCCGACCGACGTGCTTCGCATGGTGTTGGGCGACGGAATGAAGATAACGCTCATCGGCGTTTTGCTTGGAATCGCCGCTGCGGCCGGATTGACCCGGCTTATGGCTAGTCTTCTGTTCGGCGTAAGCGCCAGGGACCCGCTGACGTTCGTTTCTGTAGCGGTACTGCTGACGATTGTGGCGCTCGCGGCTTCCTACATCCCGGCGCGGCGCGCCATGCGTGTCGATCCTATGGTCGCACTGCGCTATGAATAGCAGAAAAGGCTGCTGCGGAACTTATTGACTCGCTGACCCGGCCCGGCTCTGCACGAGCGCGTAGGAATTGCCGTAGAGGTCTTTGAAAACCGCCTGCGTCCCCCACGGCATATCCTTCGGAGGCTCGTCAAATTTCACGCCACGCGAGGAGTACAGCTCGTAGGTCTTGCGGCAATCGTCCGTGGCGAGAACCCATGTGGGGTTTTGGCCGATGCGTTCCGCCATTCTTCGAGCGTTTTCCTCACCGTGCATGGACGGTTCTGGTTTTTGAAGGACGATTTGAACGTCCTGCCCCGGCGCGGCTACGGTGACCCATCGTGCGCCGGGCCCAAACTTCTGGTCCGAGCGCTTCTCAAAACCCATAACTTCCGTATAAAACTTCAGCGCTTCATCGTAATCGCGAACGAGAATGGTGACATTACCCAGCCGAATGCTCATGGGAACACTCCTTTTCTATTTGGGCGTGGTGCATTGCGCTTCCGGAACGTCGGGTACCGGCCCATCGCCGCTCCAGCGCTCGAGCAGCGTGGGAATATTTTTCGTTAGAATTTTCGAGCTCCAGCCCCTGCCCAGCATGCGGCTCGCCATCCAGCCGCGCATGCCGCTGAAACCGTTGTGCTCAAGACGGAGTTTTGTGCCTTCCGCCACTGGCTCGAGCGTCCATGCGACAGTGGTGTCGATGCCGCTGCCCGACCAGGAGTAGACCAGCCGGCGTGGCGGATCGGCTTCGAGAACTTCACAGTCCACAACGCCGGTCCAGCCGCGTGGCTTGGGCTCAACGCGGAATTGAAATTTGTGGCCAACGCGCGGCTCGAAGTCGTTTTTCATCAGCCACTGGGCGATGGCTTCGGGGTCGGTAAGAGCACGCCAGACCTTCTCCGGCGGGTGCCGATAGGTGACTTCAAACGCCAGATCGTGTTTCATCGCCGGCGCTCCTTCTTTTCTTCGGCATCCAGAAAATCGCCGAGCGCCGTGAGTTTTCCTTTCCAGAAGCGCTCATAGTGCCGCACCCAATCGTGTATCCGGCGGAGTGGGCTGGCGTGCAAGCGGTAGTAGCGCTCGCGGCCGTCACGGCGGACTTCGACGAGACGCGCCCGGAGAAGAATGCCGAGGTGCTGGGAGATGGCCGGCCGCGTCATGGCGAAGGGCGCGGCGATCCGGCGAACTGGCAGTTCGCCTCGGCTAAGAAGATCGAGAAGGCGGCGGCGCGTGGGATCGCCCACGGCGGCAAACACGTCGCGAGAGGCCGTGAGCGGTGAGCGTTTCATATGAGTTAGAATAGGTAAGTAGATGCTTACCTGTCAAGCGCCATGTTTATTGACTCGGTTCCGGCAGAAATGGTGTTCAAATTCGGGGTAAATGCCGATTGCCGGGAAGCTTACTATGAGGGGCTTAGCCAGGCGTCGATACGCGGCGAAATTGCAGTACAAAACCATGCAACGCAAAGCGCCGCGAGCATGCCAGTAAAAACATCCATCGTGTAGTGCGCGCGCAGGACGAGCACGGTGGCAATCTCAAAAAGAACGATGGCCACCGCTACCACCGTGAGCCACTGCTTTCCGAGGCGCGCCAACTCGATCCCGCCAAAAACTGCGATGGCCGTGTGCCCGGAGAAGAAAAAATCGTTGCCCACATTGTAGGTGACCAGCAAGGAGGGGAATCCCGGATAATGCCAGATCATGTTCGGAGGCGCGGGGAGCGCGCAGATCGCTTGCAGGATTTGGCGCAGCCCAAGCAAGAGAACCAGTCCGAGGAACGGCCGCACGCTCGGTCCGAAAAGCCAGCGCCCGAGCAGAAACAGTCCCAGCCCATCGATGAAAGCGGAACTAAGAATTAGAAGCGCGTTGGCGGCGGCAGGCGAATGATAGAAATAGGAATTGAGCCCAAAAGTCATGGCGTGAAGCGCGTCGCCGACGCCCGAAGGAGGTGCGGCGCGCCGCGCTATCAGAGACTGTGTCCAGAACCAGAAACCCAGCGCGAGCGCGGTGAGGATTACCCGGCGGAACAGGCGACGCCAGTTGCGCATGCTTTCGGCGTTGGTCACTTCGAGAGGAAGGTCTCGCTTGGCCCGCGTAGTTTGTGTAGGCACGTTCACGCCTGTTTCGCGACTTCTTGGGCGAGTTCGCGGGCCTTGCGCAAATCCAGTTTGCCCGTTCCGAGATAAGGCAGCTTTTCTACGCGCAGAAATTGATCCGGTCGTGGGCGCCAGAGCGCCGGCAAGTCGCACTTGGCGAACAACTCCAGGGTTTGCTTGAGCTTATCTTCCGGGAGCGTGTGCAGCACCATAAGGCGTTCGCCTTTTCGTTCGTCGGGCACGGCGGTAACCACGAACACCTGCTCCGTCGCCTTTAGAAGTTCGTGCAGTTTGTCCTCTACCTTGATGTGCGGCACCATTTCGCCACCGATTTTGCTGAAGCGGCTCAAGCGATCGGTGACGCGCAGAAAGCCGTCTTCATCGAGCATCGCTATGTCGCCGGTGTTATACCAACCATCCTGCAAAACCGCGTCTGTTTTTTCCGGCTGGTTCAAGTAACCCTGCATCACATTCGGTCCACGCACGAGCAGCAACCCAGGTTGGTTGACGGGCAGAGGTTCTAGGGTTTCCGGGTCGATGATCTTCACGGTCATTCCCGGCAGCGGGTGCCCGATGCTTCCGCGTTTTGCGCCTACCTGGCGAAAGGATGCTGCGCGAAAATCAATTGTATTCACGGTCACGGCGGGCGAACACTCCGTGCAGCCGTAACCCTCGAGCGGCCGGAGACCAAAGCGATCTTCAAACGCCTGGGAAATGCGCTCCGGCAGTTTTTCCGCCCCGGCCATCACGAAGCGCAAACTGCCGAATTGTTCCGGTTCGCAGCGGCGTGTGTAGGCATTGAGAAACGTCGGCGTGGCCAGAAGCATTGTGACGGCATATTTGTTGACGAGGGCGCCGATAACGCGGGAATCGAGGGGATTGGGATGAAACACAACACCAATCCCAGTCGCAGCCGGGAGGCACAGCGTGCCCGTGAAGCCGAAAGAATGAAAAAACGGCAGAATGCCCATGATGCGATCGTCGGAGTGCAGGAGGAAGACCTGGTTGAGCTGTTCGACGTTGGCAGCCACGTTGTAATGCGTGAGCACGACACCTTTAGGCTCGCCGGTCGAGCCGCTGGAGAAAATAATGGTGGCGATGTCACTAAGGTTCGTCTTGCGCTCAGCGCCTGCGTACTTTTCGACAAGCCGCGCAGGAAGGAAAAACGCCAGCGCAGCGCCGAGGCGCTCGCTGAAATGCGGCTTCTGCGCCAGGTCTTCGAGAAAAATCGTTTCCGCCGGCGGCTGCACGTGTACGCGTTCGAGAAACGCCCGTGCCGTAATCACCGTTTTCAAATTGCACTGCTTCGCGCAAGACTCTAGCGTTTCGTTCGATGCGGTGTAGTTGAGATTGACGGGCACCTTGCCCATCAGCATGGCCGCGAAATTCACCAGAGCGCCTGGAATCGAAGGCGGCAGAAGAATGCCCACCATCTCTTGGCCTTGCCACGTTTTCCGCAGGCGCCGCGCCAGGAAAAGTGTTCTCGCGAGCACGGCGAAAAAAGTCAGTTTCGGTGTTTGGCCGTCGGCCATCGCAAAGCGAAACGGATGGCGCCGCGCAGTGTAGAGGAAAGTGCGGGGCAGTGGCCGCATTTGAGGTTTGCGCCGCTCGAAGGCCTCCGCTCCGAGGTCCTGGACAGCCTGCCGCGCCTCCTGCGCCGATGCCGTGGAAGGCAGCGGCGGACCAAACGTCACGCGTACGGGATACGGCAAATGGCGCGGCAATTTCCAAAGGAAGCGGCCGCCCGCAAAACTGAAAATCGACCCCCACACGCCATCGAGATTCACCGGAATGATCGGAACGTCCACGCCCTTGATGATGCGTTCCATGCCGCGGCGGAACGGCATCATCTGGCCGATGCGCGTCATTTGCCCTTCGGGGAAAATGCAGACCAGTTCGCCGTCTTCTAGAGCCTTGGTGGCACGCCGCAGGGAATGAATCATTTCGCGCGGACCTTGATCCGACGAAATTGGGATCACTCCCAAAATTTTTGCGAACGGCTTCACCAGCGGATGGTCGTACGAGCCCTTAAACATCAGAAAGCGCACTGGGCGGTCTACTGCCGCGAGGAGCAGCACTGCGTCAGCCATAGAAACGTGATTCGGAACCAGCAGCCCTCCGCCTCGTGCGGGAACGCGTTCACGCCCCGCGACATCAAGCCGGTACAGCGTGTGCGTAAGCATCCAGAGGAGAAGCCGCAGCAGCGAATCCGGCAAGAGCCACAGAACGTAAGCCGTTGCCACGAGCGACATCACCGCCGTCCAAATGAAGAAGGACTGCAATCCGACATGCAAATAATGCGTAAACCCCGAATAGATCGCCGAAGCGCCGATAACTCCGACAAAGGACAGGAAATTTGCGAACGCAATGACACTGCCTTTTTTATCCTCCGCGGGCCGGTGTTGAATCAGCGCGTTGATCGGGACAATAAAGAATCCGCCGGAAAAACCGAGCGCTGCCAGTAGCACGACAACCTGAAGAAACGTCAACCCATGGATGGAAATCGCGAAAGCAAACAGCGACATGCCGACAGCGCCCAGAGGGATGAGCCCGTACTCGATTTTCCCTGCGGAAAGCAGCCCCGCAGCATAGCTGCCAATGCCGATCCCGATCGCGAGCGCCGCTTGTAAATAACCGCCGTGCGTTTCATCAATATGCAGGACTTCGCGACCGTAAAAGACAATCACGAACTGAAGCAGCGCGCCAAGAAACCAAAAGTAAGTATTTCCGACAACGGCGAGATGCAATGTGCGATCCGGGCGGACAATGCGGACTTGCTTGAGCAGATCGCCAAAAATGTTGAAACGGAATTTCCTGGAAGGATCGGCGGCCGGAACGCGCGAGATGGTGAAGCTTGCCGTCAGCCCAACGAGAGTACAAGCGGCGAAAATGAGGCCAGCATAAAGCTCTCGTCCATGAAAACGCTGAGCCAGCAGCGGGCCGACCACAGCCCCGGCAATAATCGCGAGGAAAGTCGTCAGTTCAAGAATGCCGTTGCCCCAGGACAGCAACTCATCCGGAAGCACTTCCGGGAGCAAGCCGTATTTCGCGGGGCCAAAGAAAGCAGCTTGAGTGCTCGCGAGAAAAATCACGGCAAACGCCATACGCGTGCTGCCGTTCGCGAAGGCATAGAGCGCGAAAAGCATCGCGAAAATCTCGAATATCTTCGTGGCTATCGCGACGGTCCGTTTGCTGAAGCGGTCCGCCAGGTAGCCGCCGGCCATGGAAAACAGCAGGAACGGCACGGCAAACAGATTTCCGACGTAGAAAACCAGGAGATCCTTTTCTGAGTCAGTGGGACTGGTTCCGAGGATAAGGAAAATGACGAAGAATTTCAGGCCGTTATCATTGAACGCGCCCTGAAATTGGGTCGCAATCAGGCTCCAAAAGCCCAACCGCCACTTCCCGTCACCCTCTCGCTTCAAAGGACTTCCGTCGTCGGCCATGCGGGCGCACCCATGCGTTCATCAGGAAGCTGCAGGTATAGAACGATCTTAGCAGCCCTTCTTGCACGCGGGTGTGCGGTGGCACTTGGCTGTGCCGAAAGCGAGACGCTAGTTCTGCCGGGCCCCGAGCTAGGGCTTCGAAGCCGCCGCCGGAGGCTTAGCGCCAGTCGGCGCTGGTGCTTTCCGTCCTGCGTTCAGGTGGTCGAAGTTCAGCGCGGCGTTGAGCAGCAGCATGAAGCTTCCCTGCGTCTCTTGCCGCCACATGGGATTTGTTGCGAACAAAACGACGTGCCCGCGCCCGAGGGGCACGTCAACAATCGCCGGCGCATCTGCCAGCTCCGAGCCGCCTGCGAGCATGCCGCTGATCCACAGATCTTTTTCGCCGGCAAAGCGCAGCACCACGCGCGGGTAAAGAGAAGCCGGCGGGAGGAACGAGCTCAGATCCGACCGCAAATCAGGACTGACGTAGAGCTCCTGCTCCGCCTTGCTGCGGTGCACAGGAGCTTCTGGCTCGGTCCAAGCGCGTCCCTGTGGAATGTCCGGATCGGTCATTGAGCCTCTGCCGCTCGGGCGCGAGCCACCGGCGTCGCCACCAAAAAAGGCTCCGAATCTACCCGCCACGGAAACCTTAAACACCGGGGCCTGATTAAAATACACGCCGACGGAGTCGTCATATCCGTAGGTGATCGGATCAGCCTTATCTTCGACCGTCGCGCGGGCAATCATTCCACGCGCCTGCAATTGATGCGTGTCGTTGATGATCACCGTATCGGTCATGCCAAGCTCGATCGGCAAGTGGGTGCTGGGGCCGATGGGAATGAAAAGACCGCCATCTTCTATGAACTTCTTGAGATGAGCCAGGCCATCGAATCCCAATCCGCCGCGGATATCTGCCGCCTCGTCCACACCGCCGAAATTCGGGGTGGTAGCGGAATTTTGCCAGGGAATAGGGCTGCCGGCTTCGTTGCCGTCTGGTCCTGTGCGCGCCGGGATGCCGTTCAAGATTTGCTGGAGGCCAAAAAATGTTGGCGGAAACAAAATCACGTCATACTTCTCGCGCAAGTTGGCCGTGTTGCGAACGGTGATGTCGGAAATGTAGGCATACGGCACGCCGGTTTCTTCCAGCGCGAGGCGGAACCAGCCTTCATTCTGCGTGTCTGTCCAGTTGTGCATCAGTGCGATGCGCGGCACGCCGACTTCATGGCGCGCCAGCTCTGGGACGGACTCCGCGCTTGTCACGCGCACGCCGAGCTCATGCGCCGCCTTGTTGAGCCGCAAATCCAGATCGGCCGGATTGCCTTCGAGTGGAAGAATAAAAGTTCCAGGGACGAATTTCTGTCCGGCGGCCTCGAACCCGTCTTCGGCGGCAAAAAACTTCACGTCTTTCAGGCGAAAACGCAGCGTCGCGAGACTGGGCTCGCCGGTAGCGTTAATTACGTAAAATTTCGCCGCCGGTGCCACTTTGCCCTTCTCCGAGTGCGGTGGAATCACGCCGCCACCCTCGAATTTTGCGGCGGTGTCGACAAGCGTCATCGGAGCTTTGAGGATCGCGGTGTCCGTGATGCGCACCGTTTTCACGTTGCGCAGAGGCCCAAGCGTCCAACCGGTGTCATCGTAGGGGCGCGGGTCGCTCGTCGAGTAATACTGTGTGTCGAGCAGCATATCCACCATGCGGCTGTAAGGCTGGTCCATGCGGATGATGTAGCTGCCGAGCGGAAGCTTCGTGGCTTTCGCTTCCTCGGTTTTCTTGGCGTTAGCCTCGTCTTTGGACTTCTCCGATTTTTCTGTCTTTGCATTGTCGCCGGTTTTGCCTTCGGCTTTTGCATCCCCGCCCTTGGGCGCTGGCGAGGCTTTTTCCTTCACTTCAAAATCCTGTTCGAGCTTCTGCACTTCCGCGCCCTGTTTCTGCAGCAAATTCGCCAGCTGTGCCGCAAGCGCGGGACGCCGGCCGTCATTTACGATGGCCCAGGCCGCCGGGCCTTCGGTCGTGGCTTTCAGAACGGAACGTTTGCTCTTTTCGTAAAAATCCTTCAGGAGTTCCTGCCCGTGCTGCGCGGTATAGTCCAGCGAAAGAAGAACGCCACTTTCCTCGAGGTTGGTGTTGTTGCGCAAGGACCACATGACTTTTGGCAAGGGTGGATTGGGGCGAAACCACGCGCGGCTCGTCGAGCTTGGCGGCAGCTCCGCTTCCTTCGTCTCGGGAGTGCTGTTGCCGTACGTTTCGTAAAAGCGGCCGATCGAATTGTGGCCGTTGGCGACATAAAACATGTAGTTGGGCGCCCAACCGTCATAGAAACCGTGGGTCCACACGCCGATTACGCCGCGTTCGGTCAACCCTTCGACGTCGTTGTAGGCAAATTTCTGCCATTCGTTGATCACAATCGGATCGAGCCACGCGTTATAAGGGCCGGTCCCGGTGGAAACGTAAAGATAAGGAATGGACTCATGCAAATCGTGTAGCACCTGCGGATGCCAGTAGAAAAAATCCTGCATCATCATCTGCGAAAGTTTCAGGCCCATGGCGATGCCGTCGCGGTTGTTGTCGTGCTGGACGTAGTGGCCCCAGTAGACGAGATCGGGCTGCGGCTTGTCGGGATTGGCTTTTTTGTAGTTCCAGGAGTCCACCACGCGGTCGTGGCCGTCCACTTCGACGATGGGAGTGATCAGAAAAACAGCGTTCTTGCGAATGTTCTGAATAAACGGCGTATCTTCCACGGCCAAACGGTAAGCTAGCTCCATCAGCATTTCCGGAGAACCCGTCTCGGGCGAATGGATCGAGCCGGAAGCCCAGTAAAACGGCTTGCCCCCAGCGATCAACTGCAGTGCATCGGCGTCAGTGATTTTGCGGGGGTCGGCGAGCTTGGCGGTGATGTCGCGTAGGTGGTCGAGCTGGGCGATGTTCGCCTCATCACTCACGGCGATGAGCAGAAAGTCGCGCCCCTCTTCCGATTTGCCCACGCGATAGACCTTCACTCGCGGGCTGGCTTTCGCCAGCTCGTCGTAATACCGATAAATGTCCTTCGAATACGTGAGAAAGTCCGGCGCGCCAACGATGTGGCCAAGAATTTTGTCGGGCGAAGGGACTGTCGCGGAAGCCGGCAAATGATCGACGAGGTCGGTAAGGAAAAATGGCTCCGTCGTAAACTCATGAATCTTCTTCCCGTATTCTTCATCGTTTGCCCGAGCGCTCTGCGCGCCCGCGAGCCTGCCCGTGGAGCACGCGAAAAGAAATGCCGCAAATGCCAGCAGGCTAATTCTCCGCAATAAATAGCGCCCCGACGGAGCAAACTCGCACAAGTTTCCACTCGGATTTCTCATCATCGCCTCACCTTTAGGTTTTTCCTGGCACTCGACCCGCTACTGCACCATGTGACGGGTAATTAGCAACAAACGTTTCAGTCGTTTTATAGCATGCCCGCTTCACTCCCACCCAATGAAAGAACCGGGGTAGCATAAGGCCTCCTTGGCTGGGAGGGAAGAATGACCAATGAGGCAGGGCTTCAAAAATCGGTGCTTATCACCGGAGCAACGGATGGCTTGGGCAAAGCTACGGCGATCTTGCTGGCGCAGCATGGCTATCGAGTTTTCGCGGCCGGGCGGTCGGCAGAAAAACGTGCCCAGCTCGACGCGCTGGCCCGAGAGAAGAAGCTGCCGCTCGAAACGCTCCAACTCGACGTTTGCGACGACGCATCCGTCCAGCAGGCCATTGCGGCTGTTCTCCGGAAGGCTGGCTCCATCGACGTCCTTTTCAACAACGCCGGCGTGAATTTTTCTGCCGCCGTCGAAGATTTGAGCCTGGAGGACTGGCGCCGCCAGTTCGAAACAAATTTCTTCGGCGTGCTACGAGTCACACAAGCCGTGGTGCCGCACATGCGCGAGCGAAAGCGCGGCCGCATCGTAATGATGAGTTCCGTCTCCGGATTTGTCACCGCACCTACCCAAGGCGCCTACAGCAGCAGCAAGTTTGCCCTTGAAGCCATGAGCAACGCGCTGCGCCTCGAACTTTACCCGTTTGGCGTCGGAGTGGTCTTGATCGAACCGGGCTACATCGTTACCGGCATTCAGCAAGCCGCCATGGAACTCGCCAAACCCTATCTGGATAAAATGAACAGCGGCCCTTACGCTCGGCTGTACGCGAGATTCCTCGCCAGCGTCACGGACGCCCGCGCCAAGTCACATACCACCCCCGAAGACTGCGCACGCATCGTCCTCTCCGCTATCGAAGCGCCCACTCCGAAAATTCGTTACCTCGTCACGGGACTGGCCGTCGTCGCGAAATGGTCGAAACGGCTATTGTCAGACAGAGTGGTGGACGCCATCTTTCGCCGCAGATTCGGAATAGTCCGCGAGAGCTGAACGGCGAATTCGCGCGACCTCCAAGCGGATCCGAGCGCGGCGGGAGGAATCTTACGGATTCGAAATCTGGAACGAAAGGCTGTTCTCTCGCAACTCCTGCCACTTCTTGGACCACGCCTCGTGAACCGGGCTCTCGGCATAGTCGGCAGCGGCTTCCGCGCTAGTGAACTCGATCGCGTAAATGCCGCTGAAATCCTTGATCTGGTTGCGCTCCGTTTTGATCCAGATATTTTTAACTCCGGGAATTTTCCCCGCCATCTCCTTAATTCCGTTGATGGCGACTTCCCGGTCGTTATTCGAGGTGGCGTCTTTGAACTTGTAGATCACGACATGCAGCACCGTCTTCGGCTGGCCGAACCGATTTTGTCCCGCCACGCTCCGGGCGTGCAGCGAACCCGCTGCGATTCCCGCAATAAACAGTCCCGCGCCCAAAGCGATCTGCACCGCGCGTTTTTTGGTTGATGTCACGTCATCCTCCCGTCGTTGCTACCCAGCCAGTCTATGAAATGCGCAAGGTGCGGGGCAACTCGCCCGGGGAAAAAACCTCCCGAGCCCGCGCCCGCCAAACTGTTTGACGCACCTGCGTTGCGACCGTTACGCTCCCTAAGCCGTTTCTTGGGGATGAAATGGACGATTCGCCCGGCGAATTACCAGCAGCGCAGACGCAGCCGGGAAATCTTCCGCCGCTTCCTCAGCTTTGGGTCGGCTATCTCATAGGTTTAGCCAATATAGTTGCCGAATTTGTCTACGCTTCGCTTCACCCGGAGGCGGGCAAGGAAGACTTCCCGATCCCGCCTTTGTATCTTTTCCTATTGATATTCGTCGGCTGGGTCTACTGGCTCGTTTGCGTATACCGGTATCACGAGATCATGCAGCGTGCGCCCGGTTGGAAGCACCGAATTTCCCCCGCGCGCGCGGTGGGCTTCCATTTCCTGCTTGGCTACAATCTCTATTGGTTTTTCAAGTGGCCCCGGGAGATCGCCAAATTCGTGAACTGGAGATTCGGCCAGCCCGTGATGAAGCCCCAGATGGTGGGTCTTATGTTCTTGGCTGCTTACGTACTGCACTTTTTGTTTGATCCCGGGCTCGGCTTGATCATGCTTTTCCTAGGCGCTTCCTACCTCTCAGGCTGCCTTCGCCGGGCCTTTGCCTTGCCGCCGATGCCCACTGTGATGACGCCGCCTTCTACAGAATGAATTCGCATAAGGAGCCCAACATGTCGCAACGGAAAAACTCGATGATGCTGCTCGGCGCGCTCTTGAGTCTTCTGCCGCTCGGCTTCGCCGAAGGCCAGGAGGATGTAAAGCAGCAATCGCGCGAGATTTTTAAGGAAATCATTGAAATCAATACCACCGATTCCGTAGGCAACGTGACCACCGCCGCGGAAGCTCTGGCAAAGCGCCTGCTCGACGCCGGCTTTCCAGAGCAAGACGTTATCCTAGCCGGCCCCAACGACCGCAAAAAGAATCTCGTCGTGCGCCTGCATGGAACCGGCCAGCAGAAACCAGTCCTGTTTCTCGCCCACCTGGACGTCGTCGAAGCGCGCCGCGAAGACTGGACCACCGATCCCTTTCAATTTGTCGAAAAGGAAGGCTATTTCTATGGCCGAGGCACTGTGGATATCAAAGACGGCGCCGCCATACTCGTGACGAATTTTATCCGCCTGAAAAAAGCAGGTTTCGCTCCCAACCGCGATCTCATCCTCGCGCTCACGGCCGATGAAGAAGGCGGCAACTTCAACGGCGTCGAATGGCTGCTCAAACATCATCGCGATTGGATTGAGGCCGAGTACTGCGTAAATCTGGACGGCGGCGATTTTATGAGCGACAAGGGCAAGAAAATCTATGGTGCCGTGCAAGCCAGCGAAAAGGTCTACGTCGACTTTCAGTTTGAGGTGAAAAATCCCGGAGGCCACAGCTCCCGGCCAACGCGCGATAACGCCATCTATCATCTGTCCGAGGGACTGGCCAGGCTCTCAAAGTTCAATTTTCCCGTGGAACTGAACGAGATCACGCGCTCCATGCTTGAAAAGAGCGCCGCCATTGAAGGTGGCCCGCTGGCCAAGGATATGAAAGCGGCGGCGCAGCCATCCCCTGATGTCGGCGTGATGGTCCGGCTGTCAGAAAACGAATTCTACAATGCGATTCTTCGCACCACCTGTGTAGCTACCATGCTAACGGGCGGCCACGCTCCGAATGCCTTGCCGCAAACCGCACGCGCTAACGTAAATTGCCGCGTCCTGCCGGGCGAAGATCCAAACAAAATCAAAGATACTTTGGTCAAGGTGGTGGACGACCCCCAAATCAAAGTGACCTTCGTCGAGCAGCGCGACGCTGACGGCAATCTGATCCCCCCTGAGCTCGTGCCGCCTTCCCCACTACGGCCAGACCTCATGAAAGCCGTTGAAACCGCGGCCGCCGCCACCTGGGGCCCGCTCCCCATCATGCCCGTGATGGACACCGGAGCCTCGGACGGCCGCTATTTACGCATGGCAGGCATTCCCACCTACGGCGTCGCGGGGGTGTTCCTGGACATCGACAACCGCAGGGCGCACGGCCAGGACGAGCGGGTGAGGGTTCAGGATTTTTACGACGGTGTGGAATTCAACTACAAGCTAATAGAAAACTTGGCGCCTGGGAGATAAGTCGGCCATTCCAAAGGAAAATGGCCCGGGGAAGATGTCTTCACCGGGCCAGATTTTTCCCACTTCAGAAGCTACTTGTTGTCTGGTTTGTTCGGCGCATCGCCGGATTTCGGATCAGCCGGCGTGGCCACGCTTGCCGCGATAGGTTTGCCGGCATCGCTGCCGAAACGCGTCAGGTATGGCATGAATGGCGTCACCTCGAACGGCATCTTCTCGCGCTCGGCGATCGTGCCCACCGGTTTGCTCTTGATCAGTTCCAGCTTGTCGTTCCATGGATCCAGCTTCACGCGGCCTCCGATGGGAAGTGCCGCGATCATCTGTGGGTTCTGCTTTGGATCCACGGGAGTGGACGATTTCAGGTCGGATAGCCCCTGCACGCGGTCTCCCAGGTGCGGGCTGATTAGGTTAGGAATTTCCTTTTGCCGCGTTTCCAGCGCCGTTAGGAACAATCCCGCGTTCCCGAGTTGATTCTTGTAAGGCGAGTTGCTCAGGAGAATGATCGCTTTGGCATTCGCAGCCTTTTCCTCATCCGGCGTGCGTCCGAATCCAAAGTGGCGGAACGTCTCTTTGTCGTCGACGAGCAGCTGGTCGAAGAATGCATAGGTCGAATCCATCCGGTGACCGAGCACCACATGCGCCAGTTCGTGCGCAACGATCGTTGCCAGGCTCGCTTCATCCGGCAACACGTCGATCAACCCGCGGCTAAGCACGATGGTATGCCCGATAGTGTAGGACTCCAGCGTGGAAGTCATCATCACGCGGCAGCGCACTTCCGGCTCCACGTCGATATTGTTCGTGACTTCCAGGTTGTTCACCACGGTGTCGAGAACTTTGTCGACTTCGCCCTTCGGCGCCATCAACCCAATGCGCTCGAGACGGTCTGCCACGTTATCTTCCGCTTGGTGGTCCCAGGTACGCTGGGCCTGAAGCGGCGAGAGATCGTTCGACGTTTTCGTATCGTCATTCACCGGCGTCTCGACCAAAATCTTGCTAAGTTCCTGCTCCTGCTGGGCATGCCCGATGTTGTAGCCCCACAGACGCGTCTGCGCCTTGAAGTCCAGCTTCTTGCTCATGGCGTAGTGCAGATCGCTCTCTTGGCTATAAATGAAGGACGGCATCCACAGGCCAGGCTGCACGTTGGTCCGCCAGCTGTCGAAGTGGAAGTACCAGCTCGAGTGTCCTCCGCCGCTGTAGGCGCCGTTGAAGCGCACGATGTTGTAGTCCTGGTCCTCGACCCAGATGCGTCCGAGGAAGCGGCCCTTGCCGGATTTTTCCTGAGGGGAGACATCGAACACCAGGCAGCGCACTTCGCCGAGGAATTCGCGCTTCACGTAGTCGAACTTGTAGTGTTGTTTGTCGAAACCGTTGGTATCGATGAAAATCATCTGCAGGAAGCCGTCCGGAAGGAACTGCATCGCGAACGAAAAGAAGTTTCCGACCGAGCCGAAAATCTTCTTACCCTTGCTGCCGGCGTCGCTCAAAGGCACCAGCGCGACACCCTTTGTGAATTCCGCCCGGCCCAGAAAATATTTGTCGCCTGCGGGGACTTCACCCAAGTCCTTGTCGGGCTTCAGGTTTTGAATGTACGTCTCGACCAGTGGCGAGTATTGCCGTATCTGCTGGTTCAGACGGTTTTCGTTCGTGATCACGCGATCGATCACTTGATCCATCGTTCGCGCTTGCTGCGGCTCTGGCGCCGCTGCTGCACTGGCGATGGTCCCGGACGCACCCAAGACGAATCCGAGGACAACTCTAGCTAGCATACGCATTTCTCTCTCCCCTCAGTAGGCCAGGCGGAACTCAATCCGCACGCGTGCCGGAAAATCTACCGGCTGGCCATCGCGTTTTGCAGGTTTAAACTTGATCGTTTGGGCCGCTCGGACCGCAGCCTCGTCGAGGCCGTGGCCCAATCCACTGATGACGCGGTTTACCTGCATGGTGCCGTTTGAGAGAAACACCACGTCGATGACCACGTCGCCTTCTAACTTAAGACTACGCCCTTCCGCCGTGTACTCGGGTTTGGGCTTTTCCAATATGTCAACAGGCGTGTCCGCCGGTCCTCCGGCTGCCACTTTTTTCTTCGGAGCATCGGTCGCCGCTTGATCTCCGAATCCCGAAGACACCACTTTCCCTTGCTTGCCTCCGCTCGCCGGCGGGTTTGCAATTCCATTCCCGAATCCTGTGCTCGCCACAGTTCCTTTGATTCCCTTATCCCCGCCAGTGCCGTTGCCATAGCCCGGTCCGCCTGGTAAAGCCGGTGAGCCCAAACGGTTCACTGTCGTCGCGTGGTTCGGATCGCCCTTTCCAGGCAACCCATTCGGATCACCGAAGCCGCCAGTCTGCACCTTATCTATGGGTGCCTTCACCGTCGCAGGTGCGGCGCTTCCCGAATCCATATTGTTCAGCTTTACATCTTCTTTGGGCTTCTTCGGTCCGTTGTTGGTCGTATCAATCTTCGCCGCATCGAGGTGCGCTTGCATCTCCGGCGCCAGCGCTTCTACTTTTTGCACCTTGGGCACCACCGCCTTAGGAATTTCGAAAATGTGCGGTTTCTTAGGGTCCAGTTTCACCGGTTCGACGACTGCCGGTTTCGGCTCAGGCGGCGGCGTTTTCGCTTTCACCACTTTCACAGGCGGCGGAGGTGGGGGCGGGGTAGGAATCTCTGTCAAAGGCGTGGCGAGCTCGACATTTTGAAAATGCAGCGCTGTCTTCAACTGATCGGGGTAGATGAGCGGAATCAGTACGCAAAAAATCAGCAAGCCAAGTTGGAATGCTGCGCTAACGCCAATCCGGCTCCAGCGGGGCTTCGAGTCTGGCAATAACGCAAGCCGAGCGGCTATCGGCTTCGTTCCGATGGCCGTCTTCCACGCGTCTGCGTTTGGTGAGCGACGTCGATCGGCGTCCAAACCGACGCCCAACCGCGTCGTACTCCGTGGTGGATCTGAAATCATTGTAGTCATCCGCTTGCCGCCTCGAGAAAGCTCATTTTTGGGAACCTCGGACATCTAAAAACGCCCAGCGTTCCCAAGTTCGCCAGTTTTTTTCAAAACCTGCACTTTGCAAGTACTAGGGTACTTACGGGGCTGAGGGTGGCCTAATAGGACTTTCGTACTAGCGTCGCGAAGTCGCTAATGGTCCCGCGAGCGCACGGTTTGCACCCAGTCTGCTAACCCGGCGAGGCGGTTCTTGTTGCGGGGTTGGACTCGCAACTCGTATAGGATACCGCAATCCAGCCCTTTAGAGTCCCTACTTTTACCTGCACTTCCTCCCAGGCTGGATTAAGCTCTTAGGATGCCAAGGGTACCGGTGGCGTTGGACGCTCTGCCATACGGCAAACACTTGAAATGTCATGAATGAGGACACCCCAAACCGCTCGGAATCCCGGAAGCCCGCCGCCCGTCGCGGCACGGCCCAGATAGTGGCGGCCTCCCCGGCCAAAATCGATTGGTTCTTTAGACAGTCGAAATCAGCGCGTTGGGGCCTTTCTCTTGAGCGATTTGCCGCTTCCCTCCAACGCAGCGCCGAGAAAAGGCTCGCGAGTGGAAACCTCGCACCGGAAAAGGTCGAGGAGTATTTCGCCGCGCTGCATCTCGAGGACTTGGGGCTAGCCGCTGCATGCATGGAGAATTCCGAACCCGCGTGGGAGTACTTCGTTGCCGAGTATCGCCCCTACCTTCGAGCCGCGGCTGCGGCGGTTCTCCGTTGCAGCTCGTCTTCTCCGGAAGCGTGCGAACTTGCCGATTCTCTCTTTGCCGAGCTCTATGGACTCGTGGATGGAGCCCGCCGCGAACGTTCGCTTTTCCGCTATTTCCACGGACGCAGCTCGCTTAAAACCTGGCTCCGCGCGGTTCTCGCACAGCGCCACATTGATGCGATCCGCGCGGGCCGCCGCTTCGAATCCCTCGATGAAGATGGAGCAAAGCCTCCCAGCGCGCAGCTCATCCAGAAAATCCAGCACGCCGTTTCCGTTCCGCCTACCGACCCTCATCGCGACCGCTACACCACGCTTTTCGTTCGCGCATTGGAGGCCTCTATCGCCGCGCTCGATGCGCGCGATGAACAGCGTCTGCGCCTCTACTATGCACAGGAGCAAACTCTGGCCGAAATCGGCAGGCAACTTGGCGAGCATGAATCCAGCGTCTCGCGCAACTTGGATCGTATCCGTCTCGCTCTCCGCCGCACGGTCGAAGAGACTCTTCGCAATGGCTGCCCCGCCGCCAACGGCTTCGCGGCCGAACTGGGCCTCAGCGAAGCCCAAATCTCTCTCTGTTTCGAGTACGCCTCCGCGGATGCTCCTTTCGATCTAGAAAAGCTCCTTGAGCGCCGCAGCCGCACAAGCCCTCCCGCTGGGAGGCCTGATCCATGAATCTCCGGCCGATAAAGCCCGTATGCAAGAACCCCGCCAACTCTCGTTCTAAGAAAGGAGGAGACCATGGCGCCTGACGACCGCGACCGAACCTTTGAAAAAGCGCTCGCCCGCCAGCTGCGTTCCTCTGCATCTTCCGGCCTAGACGCAAACGCCCTTGCCGGAGCGGCCGCCGATCGTTCCATCGAATCCTCAGCCGGACTTTGTCCCGATCCCGAGATGCTGGCGGCCTATCACGATGGTTCGCTCTCGCTCGAGGAACGCAATCTCTGGAAACAGCACGTTCTAAGCTGTGACCGCTGCCAGCTTGTCCTCGCCCACCTCGAAACGCCTCTCGACATTCCGGTTACCCTGGATACGGGCGAAAAAGTTTTGGTCCCGCAACAGCCTGTTTCTTCTGGTGAAACCGCTTCGGCCGCGCGCACTGCTCGGCCGAGTTTTCCACACAATCTCGGATGGCTCTGGCTCGTTCCGGCGGGCGCGATCGCCGCTAGCCTGATCGTCTGGGTTTCCTTGCAGCAACCGAGGGCGAGCCTGCGCTCTCGGCTTCCATCCGTCGAAGTAGCAGAGAATCGGCAGCCCTTGGCCGCAGCGCCTTCTACAAAACCGACACTCATCACTCCGAGCGACCTCAAAGAAGGCAAACAAAAAGCTCAGTCCGCAGCCCCCTCGGCTAGCGAGGTCTCTCGGGTTGCCCCAGAAACTCACGATCTCGCATCCAAAGAGTCCCAAAATCAGCTCCAGCTCCAGCTATCCCGACGAATTCAATCCCAGAATGCTCCCGTTCCCGCTCACGGACCTGCCTACAGTGCGCAAAAACAAGAACAACAAATAGGCGGAATTGCCACTAGCAGCGCTGGAGCTCTTCTTGCCAAGAAGCTCGGCGAGCAAGCTAAGCCCGTCGCGGCTGGGAGAGCCGCCGGAGCCCTGGCTCAGCCAGCTACAATACCCCCTCCGCCTCCCCCGCCCCGCGCTTCTTCCGAACCCAGCTTCCTGGACAGCGGCTCCGTTTCGGCTCCTCCGAACGACAAGGTGTCGCCCGCTCCAGCGCCTGCTTCCCCGTCCGGTGCCCCTGCAACCAATTCGCAAGCCACCGGCGCCGATGCCATTACTGCGGTTACAGAATCCGTCGAAGTTTCCGCGGCACCGCAATCCACTTTCAACGGACGTGCCATGATGCGCGCCGCCGCGCTTCAGAATCCCCACATTATTGCGGCCCCAAGTGAGAAGCAGCTTTGGCGCATAGGTCCGGCCGGCTCTCTCGAATATTCCAAGAACAAAGGTCTGAATTGGATTCCACAGATCAGTGGCGTCTACGTCGATCTCCTCGGCGGTTCCGCCCCTTCCGGAAAAGTCTGCTGGGTTGTCGGCGCCTCCGGCACCGTCCTGCGCACCACCGATGGCGGCACACACTGGACGAAGCTGGACTCGCCGGTCACAAACAATCTTACCGGCGTGCGAGCCACCGACGCGATGCACGCCTCGATTTGGTTTGTGCCCGACCAGCAGACTGGTCTCGTTAAGACCTATCAAACGACGGACGGTGGACGGACTTGGTTCTCGGTTCCGAGCGAGTAGCCCTGAGCAAGCGTTCACACCCGCAGCGTGCAAGGAAAAGTCTGCCCAACGTTCTAAGCGGGAAGCGAAACCTGGAATGAGGTGCACGTCATGGAAATCCACAAATCAGATTGGAAGCGCCGTTTGCCCTGGATCTTCTCCGGCGCGGCCGCACTGCTGGCTGCCGCCGCGTTGTTCTATCCCGCCTGCCGCTGGCAGCGGGTCCTAGCTGCACAGGATAAGGAAGCTCCCCGTGCCACGTCCTCCGATCAATCTACAAGCCTCAGCGATCAGACCGATCTCAATGTCACCGTCTACAATTCAAACATCGCTCTTGTGCGCGACGTTCGCAACCTCACGCTTCCGACCGGCGCGTTCCACCTCAAATTCATCGACATTGCCGCTACCGTAAATCCCGCAACCGTGCATTTCCGCTCACTCACCGAGCCCGATAAGCTCGGCGTCATCGAGCAAAATTACGAATACGATCTCCTCGAACCCGCCAAGCTCCTGCACAAATACGTCGGCAAAGAAGTAACGCTAATCCGCACCTATCAGGACAGCGGCACCACCAAACACGAGGAAATCAAAGCCACGCTTCTCTCCGACAACAACGGCCAGGTCTGGAGAATCGGCAACGACATCGTCACCGGAACCTATGCCGAGAGCTACCGGTTCCCCGAAGTCCCCGCCAATCTTTACGACCGGCCTACTCTGGTGATGTCGCTGGAAAATTCCGGCTCGCGCAAACAGCAGATCGAAGCCTCCTACCTCGCCAACAACTTGTCCTGGAATTCCGACTACGTCTTAACCGTTTCCCGCGACGACAAAGCCGCCGACCTGGATGGCTGGGTCACCCTGGTCAACAACAGCGGCACCGCGTTTCACAACGCCCGCCTCCAGCTTGTCGCTGGCGACCTGAATCGCCTCCCGGCCAACAGCCGGAATGACGCGATGCGTCTGCAATCCATGGCCAAGGCTGCCCCCGCCCCGGCGCAATTCGAGCAGGAAAACTTCAGCGAATACCACCTCTACACGCTCGGCCGCCGCACCTCTGTCGAAGACAAGGAAACCAAGCAAATCAGCCTTCTCCAGGGCTCCGGCATTCCTGTCGAAAAAATCTTTGTCGTCAACGGCCAGAATTTCTACTACCACAGCCGCCAGAATCCCGGCTCACCTCTGAAGGACGCCGTCATGGTCTATTACAAGTTCAAAAATCAAGAAAAAGCCGGACTTGGCATGCCCCTGCCCGCAGGCAACATACGCGTCTACCAAAAAGATTCGAAGGGCGGAATCCTCTTTACCGGGGAAGACCGCATCGGCCACACCCCCAAGGACGAAGACGTCACCATTCACATCGGCAACGCCTTCGATGTCGTCTGTGAACGCAAACAGACCGATTACAAAAGCATCTCTTCAAATGTCTGGGAAATGGAATTCGAAATCACGATTCGCAACCACAAGGACTCGCCGATAACGGTTCAGGTCAATGAGCCCATTGGCGGCGATTGGGAAATGCTCGATTCCACTTACAAATACACCAAGACAAGCGCCTGGGCCGCCCAATTCAACGTTCCCGTCGACAAAAACGGCACCTCGGTCCTTCGCTACCGCATCCGCGCCCACTGGTGAGTGAAGGGTTTAGGTTTCGCCCGGCCCCGAGTCCACGCGATTTGTCTTGCGTTAACCCCTTTCAGAGCCAGCAGCTCGCGGCCCGGTTAACCAAGCTCACCTCGGCTCGGCTACAAAAATCATCTCCGGCGACCCATCCTCCAACGGTGATCGGTCAAAATCTCCATAAACCGCGCACACTTTGAACCCCGACCGTGCCAACAAGTGCTCCACCTCATACCGGAAAAAATACCGAAGCGTCCAGGCAAACACGAGACGCTCTTCTTTGCCCCGCGCATCCGTCACATAAAAAATCATCTCCACATCATTCCGCTGCTCGGCCCGGTGAAACGTCTTCACCCGCTCCATAATCCTCACTCGCCGCCCGTCCGGCATCGAATACTCGGCCACCAACCCTTCCTCTTGATAGGCCGGATCATGCATACGCTCCGCGTCCGTCTGGAACACATCCAGAATCAGCCGGCCTCGCCGCTCTCCGGTTCGCCTTCCCTCAGCCCAAAGGTGCTCTCGCACGGACTCGAGGCACGACATTTGGTCTTCCACATCGAGGAGATGTTGCATCGGCCGGAACGGAATAATCACCAGCCGGAATTTTTCGCCGAGGTCGAACTTCGTCATGTCTCCCTGCACCAAATGCACCCGCTCGCGCGCTTCCGTTCGCATCCGCGCCCGCTTCTGGTTGCAGCGCTCCAGCATCCGCTCGGAAATGTCGAGTCCGGTCACGCGATGCCCGGCTTCGGCCAGAGCCAAAGTAATCCGCCCCGTCCCGCAGCCAAGCTCCAGAACGGGATCGCCGTGTTCGTGCACCGCATCGCGGTAAAACGCAACATCCCCCACGCGCCCCCGCACGATAGGCGACTCGTCGTAATAATCCGCAATAAAGCCGTCGTAAAGCGCTGTATTCATGAGATTTTTCTTTGCCCATCATTACATCAGTAATTCAATACTTCGCTTCCTTACTCCACTTCCTCACTTCACTGAACCACCGCGTCTGCTTCAATCTCCACCAACATCTCCGGCGAAATCAACTTACTCACTTCCACCATGCTCGTAGCGGGCCGTATCGCTCCGAAAAACTCCCCATGCGCCCGCCCAATCTTTTCCCACTCTGCAATGCTGGTCACAAAAATCCGCGTTCGCACCACATCCTTCAGCCCCGCTCCTGCTTTGCCGAGAGCCGCCTCGATATTCCGAATCGTCTGCACCGTTTGCGCATAGGGATCTCCGACTCCCACGATCTTGCCGTCGGGTCCGGTGGCGGTAGTCCCCGAAACCGCTATCACATTGCCGATGCGCACTGCTCTCGAATACCCCACAATCGGCTCCCAAGCCGTTCCGCTCGAAATATTCTCCCGTGCCAAATGATCCTCCTTCGCCTCACCTTCCTGTGCCCCTGCGAGGCTGCATGCTAAACTGAAAGAATTATGGCACAGCCTAAGTGCGCGGTTCTCCCCGGGCCGCGCCCCGGAAAACTTCATGCTCTGTAACAACATCCTCGAAGCCATTGGCCGTACGCCACTGGTGCGCCTCAATCGCATCAATCAGGGCCTCAAGCCGCAGATCTTCGTGAAGGCGGACTACTTCAATCCCGGCGGCTCCGTGAAAGACCGCATTGGCATCACGATGATTGACGACGCCGAAAAACGCGGTCTTCTCAAACCGGGCGGCACCATCATCGAAGGCACGAGCGGCAATACCGGCATGGGCCTCGCGCTTGTCGCTGCCGTCCGCGGCTACAAAATGGTTTTCACCATTACGGACAAGCAATCGAAGGAGAAAGTTGATCTGCTCAAAGCGCTGGGCGCGGAAGTTATTGTTTGTCCGACTGCCGTCGAGCCCGACGACCCGCGCAGCTATTATTCCGTCGCCAAAAAACTCGCGCGCGAAGTTCCCAATTCGTTTTATCCCAATCAGTATGACAACCCCATGAACCCCGAGGCTCATTACCAGACGACCGGCCCGGAAATCTGGGAAGACAGCGAAGGCAAAATCACGCATTTCGTCTGCGGCATGGGCACCGGCGGCACCGTCAGCGGCGTCGGCAAATATCTCAAGGAAAAAAATCCGGCCGTTAAAATTATCGGCGTGGATCCCATCGGCTCGCTCTACTACGATTCGTTCAAGAGCGGCGAAACGGTGAAAGCCAAGACGTATGTCGTCGAAGGCATCGGCGAGGATTTTTTCCCCACGACGATGAATATGAAGATTCTTGATGACGTCTTCCAGGTCACCGATGAGGAGTGCTTCGTTGTTGCGCGCCGTCTCGTCAAGCTCGAGGGCATTTTCACCGGTGGTTCCGGCGGCGGCTGCCTTTCCGCCACGTTGCGGCTCGCAAAGGACCTCGGCCCGGATGCCTTGGTTGTAGCGTTTATGCCCGACACGGGCATGCGTTATCTCAGTAAGGTTTATAACGACGAATGGATGCGCGAGCGCGGCTACGTCGAAGCCGCCGTTCGCATCACCGCAGCCGAAGTCGTCAACGCCAAGCACAAAGCCGGCAAAGTCCGTGATCTGGTCATTGCCCGCCCCTATCAAACCGTCTTCCACGCGCTGAAGACCATGCAGGAGCAAGACATCTCGCAAATTCCCGTCTTTGAAGAAAATCTCCCCATTGGCACGATTTACGAAGACCAGATTCTCACCATGGCGCTGCAAGGGAAGGATTTGCGCAAGCTGGTCGTTCGCGAAGTCATGAGCAAGCCGCTCCCGCGCATTCCCGGCACATCGCCCGTTGAGCGCGTCACCTACATTCTCAGCCACGAAAATCCCGCCGTCTTCGTCGAAATGGACGGCGCCAAATTCGAAATCCTGACCAAATACGATTTGATGAGCACGGTCGCATCGCTCATGGAGCAAAAGCGCTAAGGAGCAGTTGTGCCCGGAACTCTTCCAGGATTTCTAGGTGTAGCCGCATTCGCCGGTATCAAATTCGTCGTGTCCGGCTTGCTTGACTGGCCCGGCTGCGCCTTGGCGATCGCAGCCCCGGGAATAACTGTATTCTGTTGACTCGAACAAAAACGCGAACGCCCAATGAAAATTCTCGACTTTAACGAACGGCTGAAGGATTCGATTCTCATCGCGGATGGCGCGATGGGCTCGATGCTCCACGAAGCTGTCGGCACGCAGCGCTGCTTCGATGAACTGAACGCCACCGAGCCTGAAGCCGTGTTTCGTGTCCACCAGGCGTACATTGAAGCCGGCGCGCAAATCATCGAGACCAACACGTTCGGCGCGAACCGCTTCAAGCTTGCCCCGCTCGGCCTTGCTGACGAAGTACAGCGGCTCAATTCTCGCGGCGTAAAAATCGCTCGCGAAGCTCGCGAGTCTGCTTCCCGCGAAGTTTTGATCGCCGGCTCGATGGGGCCGCTCGGCCTCGGTGTGCAATCACGTCACCCGGCTCCTGACGAAATTCAGGATGTTTTTCACGAGCAGGCACTCGCTCTCGAAGAGCGCGGCGTTGACTTCTACATTCTCGAAACTTTTTCCTACATCGAAGAAATTCTTCTAGCCGTCGACGCCATCCGCTCTTTCTCCGGCTTGCCCATCGTCGCCCAGCTCACTTATTCCGAAGAGGGAACGACCTACGGCGATCTCCGGCCCGCCGATGCTGCCGCCCAGCTCAAGGCAAAAAACGTTCAGGTCATCGGCGCAAATTGCACGCTCGGCCCGCAGCCATTGCTCAAAATCCTGCGTGAGCTGACCGAAGTCGACGATCTCCGTGTCAGCGGTATGCCCAATGCCGGTCTTCCGAAGCGCGAAGGAGACCGCATCGTTTATCCAAAATCGTCGCCGGAATATTTCGCGCTCTTCGCGCGCGAGGCTGCCGCTCTCGGCGTGCGCATTCTCGGCGGCTGCTGCGGCACAACGCCCGCGCACATCCGCGCGATGGCCGACGCCGTTAAATCGCTGCGTCCCGCAAAATCCACAGCGGCGCATCACTCAGTCGAAGTTGTCGCAAAACCCGCACCCGTTTTAGAGAGAGAGCCGGAAAGCAAATTCTGGAAAAAGCTGCAGACCAAAGAATTCACCGTTTGCGTTGAGATCGATCCGCCGAAAGGCCTTTCGCTGGACCGCATCTACGAGCAAGTCGACAAGATCATGGCCTCGAAAAAAGTCGACGCCATCGACATCAACAGCGGCGCGATGGCTCGCGTCGGCATGGACGCGCTCATCACCGCCGGCGCTCTCGAAGCGCGCGGCGTCGAAACCGTCCCGCATCTGACAACGCGCGATTTCAACATCATCGGTCTTCAGGCGTGTTTGCTCGGCGCTTGGACGGTCGGCGGCGTTCGCAACGTCCTCGCTATTACCGGCGACCCGCCAGCCGTCGGCGATTACCCGGAAACCAGCGGCGTCTACGAAGTCGATTCCGTCGGCCTCGTCAAGGTTCTCAGCCGCCTCAATCAAGGCACGGACTGGGCCGGAAAAACTCTGGGCGGCGCGACAAATTTCGCCATCGGCGTCGCCGTCAATCCCGTCGCCGACGATCTCGACAACGAAATCGAACGCTTCCACGCCAAGATCGAAGCCGGCGCCCATTTCGCGATGACCCAGCCGATTTTCGATCCCGAGCACTGGCACGCCTTCGTTAAAAAATTCGGCGGTAAACCGCCGATCCCCGTGCTCGTGGGCATCTGGCCGCTCAACAGTTACAAGCAAGCGCTGCGCCTCAACAACGAAGTTCCCGGCATCGTCATTCCGCAGCAGGTACTCGCGGCGATGGAATCCGCCGGCGCCGCCGCCCGCGACCGCGGCTTCGACGTCGCCCGCCAAATGCTGGCCTGGTCCCGCACCGAACTTGCCGGCGCGTATCTAATTCCGCCTTTCAAACGCTACGAAGAGGTCCTCGACATCCTGTAAAGAGTTTTTCTTGGTGAGCGGGGCGCACTTCAGTCTGTCGCTCTTTCTCTAGGGCGTCCTCCGCACCGCGCGGCGCAAAAGCGGTAGGAGAACCAGAAAAGCCACCGCTATGAACAGGGGTGCGACCAAGGACCAAGCCACAGCTGCGTGCCAAATCGTTGTCCATAAAAATCGCGTAGCGCCCCAGAAACTGGCGTGCACCATGGCCGTAATCTGTGCTACGGAAAGAGGCAAATGTGGTGTGCCAAACAATTTTTCTCCCATCCGAAAAAACGGAATGAGCAGCGCAATCTGCAACGGGTAAACAAAATAGTTCACGAACTGAATCGCGGGCAGATTCAGCCGCCAGGCCAAGGCAGCCAGCGCGCAAAGCGCCGTAGTCGTCCCGAGTACGGGAAACACCCCCAGCGCCACGCCGAGCGCCAGGCTCAACGCCATTTTTTCCGGCGTCACGCCCTGGCGCAGCAACTCGGCAATCGGCCGCACCAGCCGGCGCCGAAAAACCCCTTCTTTTCTGCCGCTGTCCGTCTCCACCAAGGCGCCCTCACTTTCATGATATTCGGAAATGCAGTTTTCACACTGGTCTTCGTTTTCCAACTCCTGCCGGGCCGAGCGGGGCTTGCGGAGTTTCGGCGAGCGACCTATGCTCCGTGCTCGTGGCAAAGGGGAATGGCGATGACCAAGAGCATTCGACTGGTTGTGGCAGGTGCGGCTCTGGTCCTGCTCTTCGCGATAGGCGTGCGAACGGGTAGGCAGACAAAGGCGGCCGATGCGCGCGAGGCTGACAAAGCCGCGATAACGGCTGTGTTGAATCGACAGCAAGAGGCTTGGAACCGCGGAGATGTGGACGCATTCCTCTTGGGCTACTGGCATTCGCCGGAACTGACGTTTTCCGGGAGCAGCGGAGTCTCGCGCGGCTGGGATGGCGTAATGGCGCGATACAAAAAGAACTATCCGGACCAGGCGGCGATGGGCCACCTCGATTTTTCGGAGCTGGAGTACCGCTTCCTGGGACCCGACGCGGCGCTAGTGCTGGGGCGTTGGCATCTGAACCGCGACAAAGGAGACGCGGGCGGCGTCTTCTCGCTGGTCTGGCAACGCCTTCCGGAGGGGTGGAAGATCATTCACGACCATACCAGCTCTGTCGAGAAGTGAGTAAAACCCCGGTCATTTTGTAAGTAATTGATAATAATATCCTTATCAGGATGCACCAAGTCCTAGCTGCCTGGTACTTTGGAGCTATTGGCCGGGGAGGGCACAGCAGGCAGACTCTATCTAGAGGCAAACCTGAGGGATGTTCGCCGCTATGCTACTTGCGATCTCCATTGTTGCGCTCTCGCAGTTCGCTCTGTACTACTGGCGGGCGATTCTGGCGGGAGTGGCAGCCCAGCCGGTATCTGAGCGGGTTTTGGCGGCCGCCAATCTGGATGCCGAGCGTATGAATGGCCGTGATTTCGAGAAATTGGCTGGTTTGCACGAGTTGACCCCCGAGCTTGGTCCTGATGGTGGCGGGCTGACTCTGGTGCGGGCTTATTACCGGGTTGTCGAAGCTCTGGGATCACTATCGGGCGTGCGTATGCCTCTGGTGGCAGAGTGGTGCGAACGCGAGCGTGTGATTTGCGCGCGCTTTGCGGCAGTACAGATCGACCGGCGGCTGCAGGCGAATCTTCGGCTGGCTGCTGCGCTTCGCTCCTGCTAAGGCAATACCTGAGCTTCCTTCCTTTCCTATTTTCTGACGCTCTAAAGCTCCCGTAGGGCGCCAGCAGCCCTTAATTTCCCTCCCTTAAATCTCATCTCCCCAGGCATGAAACTTCTTGCGATTCCCTAAAGCAGGGGCCCGGCTTGCGAGTAGCATTCCGATGTAACCTTTTTGCGCTTCGACGGTAATCACCTAGCGAAGAGCAAGAACGGGCCGAAACAGAAATGACCAGGCAATGAGGCTGGCTCCGGACGAGGATTTGATGCTCGAAGTGCGCAACGGCACGGGCGAGACGCTAGGGGTGTTGTTCGATCGCTATCACGCCCCGTTATACAACTTTTACGCGAAGCTCACTGGCGACCGGACGCTTAGCGACGACTTGGTGCAGGAAGTTTTTTTGCGGATTTTGAAGTACCGGCAGAGTTATGAGCCGGGGACGCCGTTTCGGGCTTGGATTTATCAGATTGCGAGGAATGCGCGAGTGGATCACTACCGGAAGACGCCGCGGCACATTACCTTCGAGCCAGAGATGGTGGCGCCAGTGATGCCGAAGGATTCGGCCCAACAATCCGAGGAAACGGAATTGCTGCACCGCGCGCTGATGCAAATGCCGGAAGAGAAACGGGAAATTTTGGTTTTGAGCCGGTTTCAGGAATTGAAGTACGACGAGATTGCGCGGCTGCTGGGATGCGAGTTGGGGACGGTAAAGACTCGAATTCACCGGGCGATTCAGGAGCTGCGGCAGAATTTCAAGCAGTTGGAGCGCCGGCTTGCGCCTCGTGAGGCTGGGCCTGCGGTGGTGAAAACGATTCCTCCTCGGAGGTTTGGAAATGAAGTGTGAAGAGATTCGAGAACTCCTGCCGGATTACCTGCAGGGGAGTTTAAGGGCCGAGCAGGACAGCTTGGTGGAGCAGCATATTGCCGAGTGCGCGGATTGCCGCGAGGAAGTGGTGATTTGGAAGAAGCTGTCTTTGCTGCCGGTGGAGAAGCCGAGCGCGGAGTCGCGCGAGAGATTCGAAGCGATGCTACGCGCTTACCAGACTGGGCGGAACGATAAAGCCTCAGCCGGATTCGAGCGATCGAAGCGCGGCTCGGTGTGGAGTTGGTTGCGTTCGCCGGTTGGCGCGGTGGCGTGGAGCGCGGCTCTCCTGGTGCTCGGGATTTTCGCGGGCAATTATTTCGGCAGCAGGCCGACCCACTCGAATGCTAGCCAGGACGAAATCGCGGCAATGCACATCGAATTGGCCAATATGAAGCAGATGGTGGTGCTCTCGATGCTGCAACAGCAGTCCGCGAGCGAGCGGCTGCAGGGAGTGAGCTACAGCCGGCGGGAAGATCAACTCGATCCGCAAGTGATGTCTGCGCTGGTTCACACGCTGCGATATGACGGCAGCGTGGATGTGCGGCTGGCGGCGCTCGATGCTCTGAGCAGACACGGCGCGCAGCCGCAGGTTCACAAAGGCGTTGTGGACGCGCTGCAGGAGCAGCAGTCGCCGCTGGTGCAAGTGGCGCTGATCGACCTGATGCTGGAATGGCGCGATCCGGATGCGGCACAGCGGCTGCGAGATTTTGTGCAGACACCGAATTTGAATCCTGCGGTGCGGCAGCGCGCGGATTGGGCGCTGAGCAGATTGAATTGAGGAGGCGAGCGTGCGGCGGAAAACGTTCTTGGCGATTTTGGCGATCTATGCGGCCGTGGCGGTGCTCTTGCCGGTGTTCCCGGCGGGGAAGAGGCCGGGCGAGGGTTCGCGGAAAAGCGTGATGAGTGTGCTGCGCTCGGCGCTGGAGCCGGAAACGGTCTCCGCGAAGAACAGGGATGACGACGACCGGGACTTGCCGGTGCGAGATCAGGAAAATATTCAGAAATCGTTTGCCATGCCGGCGGGACACAAATCCATCGAGATCGACAACGTGTGGGGTTCGATTGAAGTGGTTGCGGACACGACGGATAGGGTGGATTTGGCGGTTGCCAGGACGACCAGGGCGGAATCGAAGGACAAACTCGAACGAGCGAAGAAGGAAGTGACGCTCGATGTCACGCAGGAAGAAGGCGCGTTGAAGGTGTACGTGAATGGGCCATTCCGCTGCCAGTGCGACGATTGCCGGCATTCGCGGGATGACGAAGGGTATCGGGTAAAGATGGATTTTAAGGTCCACGTGCCGCGCGACATCGATATCAAGGTGAAAACGGTGAATGAGGGGCGCGTGGTGGTGCGCAATGTGAACGGAAACTTCGCGGTTCGCAATGTCAACGGCGACATTGAGATGGACAACGTGGCAGGGTCGGGGACAGCGCGGACGGTGAACGGGCCGGTGATTGTTTCGTTCCGGCAGAATCCTCGCGAGAATTCCGACTTCAAGACGGTGAACGGGAACGTCGAGCTGCGCTTTGCGCACGATTTGTCGGCGGATTTCCGCTTCAAGACATTCAATGGCGGGATTTACAGCGATTTCCCGGTAACCGCGATGCCGGTACACGCGATTCAGGAAGAACGGCGCGGCGGAAAGATGGTTTACCGGGCCGACAGATTTACGGCCGCGCGCGTCAGCGCCGGCGGTCCAGAGATTCAGATTGAAAATTTAAATGGAGACATACGCATTCTTGAAAATCATGAATAACCAAACACTTTCGTTTCGATCCTTTGTAGCAGCGGCGGCACTGGCGGGGGTGGCGCTAATCGCCCCGCAAGCAGGAGCGCAGAACGGTCCCGATCGGGTATCGGTCAACTTGAGCGACCCGGCGCGGCCGGCGTTCATTAAGGCCAGCATGGTGAACGGCGGCATCACCGTGAAGGCCTACGACGGCAAAGAAGTGGTTGTGGAAGCGCGCACGCGGAATGAAGAGAGGGAGAAACCCTCCAACGGACCGAAACGTATAAATGTTTCGACCACGGGCCTTTCGATTGAGGAAGAAAACAACGAAGTGCGCATTAGCACGGAGTCCTACGCGCGTACGATTGACCTGACAATTTCGGTGCCAGTGCACACGTCAGTGAAGCTGCGAGCAGTGAATGACGGAGATATCGTTGTGACGGGCCTCGACGGCGAGCTGGACGTCGATGACATAAACGGCGAGGTCAATCTGAACAATGTTTCCGGCAGCGCGGTGGCGCACGCCTTGAACGGGCACGTGCACGCGAATTTTGTGAAAGTGAATACCGAGAAGCCGATGGCGTTCAGTTCTTTGAACGGGGATATTGACGTGACGTTTCCCGCGGACGTGAAGGCCAACGTGAGCATCCGCTCGGACCGCGGCGATGTATTCAGCGACTTCGACGTGCAGCTGCAGGCGTCCGCGCCCAAGCAGGAAGTGGAAGACGCCCGCGGCAAGGGCGGCAAGTACCGCGTGAAGATCGACAAGACAGTGCACGGAACAATCAACGGCGGCGGCCCGGAATATCAGTTCACGAATTTTCAAGGCCAGATTTATATCCGCAAGGCAGGCAGCCCGCGATAGCAAAGGCCCGAAGGATATGCTTGCCGGATGTTTTGCTCTATTCTTGATAGCCGAACAGTCAGAGTAGAGCGAGCGCTGCTGACCAGCAGCGGCTTCGATTGGGGAAACTCACATGCGTGTTCGGCTCTCACACAAATTGCTTTGTTTGTTGCTGCCGATTTGTTTGGCGTGTTGTTTCGTGCAGCCGTGCACGGCGCAGGTCAATGCGCCCGTCATCGCTCTTGATCACGGCCCGAACGCTCGGCAGCAAATCGGCAAACATTATGTTGTTTTGGTTTCGCTGGATGGTTTCCGCTATGACTATCCGAAACTCTACGATGCGAAAAACATTTTGGAGCTGGCCGCGACGGGGGCCAGCGCGCCAGACGGGATGATCCCGTCCTTCCCCTCGGTTACTTTTCCCAACCACTACACGATCGTTACGGGACTTTACCCCGAACATCACGGCATCGTGGAAAACACGTTTTATGATCCCAGCCGCGATCAAACCTATGCGATCAACAGGCCTGAAGCGGTCACGGACGGAACCTGGTACGGAGGAACTCCTCTGTGGGTTCTCGCCGAGCAGCAAGGTATGCGCTCGGCTTGTTATTTTTGGCCTGGCTCGGAAGCGGAAATTCAGGGCCAGCGGCCCGCCTACTATTTGCACTATGACGTCAAAGTGCCCAACGATCGCCGTGTCGAACAGGTTCTCGAATGGCTCCGGCTTCCGCCCGAGCGGAGGCCGCATTTCATCACAGTTTATTTTTCCGATGCGGACCACGCCGGCCACGAGTTCGGCCCGGGAAGCCCCCAGGTGCGAGACGCCGTCGATCGATTGGATGAAATCGTCGGGAAGCTCGCCGCAGGTCTCAAGGCATTGAATTTGCCCGTTGACCTGATCGTGCTTGCGGATCATGGAATGGCGCAATATCAGGGTGAGAAAATAAATTTGACGCAATTCGATCCGGAGATCCGTTCCCAGGCCAGGATTGCCGGCGCTGACGTGATCTATCCGAAATCCGAAGCCGATGCGCAGAAGATCTACGAAGCCTTACACGGCAAGAGCGACAAGTTCGAAGCGTATCGGCGCGCCCAGATGCCCGCCTATTTGCATTTCGATGCAAATCCGCGATCGGGCGATCCCATCATGGTTGCGAAAGGCCCTTACTTCCTGAGCTTCGCTGATCTTAAGGACCCGCCATCTACGCCGACCGGCGGGAATCACGGATACGATCCGGCGCAAGTACCGGAAATGAGGGCAACGTTTGTGGCAGTGGGGCCCGATATCCGGCAAAACACCAGGCTCGCGCCCTTCGAGAACGTGAACGTATATCCGCTGATCGCGCACATCCTCGGTTTGGACATTTCCCATCTCCAAACGGGGCCCATCGATGGGAACCTCACCGTTTTGCAGCCCATGCTCAAGGAACAAGGTCGAGTGCCTCACTGAGATCTGTGGAGCCGCGCGGCCGGCCAATGCATTGACCTTCAGGATTTCTTCTTCGTGGGTTTTGGTTTCAAAGTCTTGATGTACCCATAGCTTAGTTCGAGATACTTGCCCAACTCTTTGGTATTTTTCAACAAAGAATCGGGAACCGTCACATATTCCTTCATGACGGCGCCATAGGCTTCGAACAGGGTCGTCTTATACTTCTTCAAAAATTCCTTTCTTTCCTTTTCAGCAAGCCTGAGGGCCAAAGTCCCGGACGGGTTTAGATAAGTGAACATGTGGCCGTTGAGCGACGTGTAGGGGTTTAGAGCGCCCTTACGTTCGATTTCCGGATTGGCCGCAATCAGCTTGTCGTACAGGGCGAGCTTATCAGGGACCACAAGACATTTTTTCTTTGTACTCACAGCGATTTCCCCCGGCTATCAGGTGAGTCGCGCTAATACGCCCAGCGGAGTAGCACGCCGCCGGTAGTGTAGCCCGCACCCACGGCCACGAGCAGGACCAGATCACCCTTTTTCAAGCGGCCTTGTTTGGTCGCGTCCCAGAGACCCAGGGGGATCGTCCCCGCCGTGGTGTTTCCAAATTTATCGATGTTGACCATGACCTTGTCATCCCCGACGCCCAGGCGCTCTTGCATGGCGCGAATGATCCGCAGGTTGGCCTGGTGCGGGACGACGAGAGCGAGATCGTCGCTGGTGAAGCCATTGCGTTCAAGTAAGTTCACCGCCACTTCGGCCATGCGGCGAACCGCGTATTTGAAAACCTGCGAACCCTCTTGATGAACGTAATGCATCCGCTTTTCGACAGTCTCGGCAGTCGCGGGATTCAGAGAGCCGCCGCCGGGCATGTAGAGATACTGTCCGCCGGAGCCGTCAATGTCGTGAGTGAAATCCAGAATGCCTTCACCGGATTCAGCGGGTTCGATAAGCACAGCGCCTGCGCCGTCACCGAATAAAACGCAAGTAGCGCGATCGGTGTAGTCGAGGATGGAGGTCATCGTGTCGCTGCCGATGACCAGGACTTTTTTGTGCGCGCCTGAGCCGACAAATTGCGCGCCAACGGTCAAAGCATAAGCAAATCCAGAACAGGCCGCGGAAAGATCGAATCCCCAGGCTTTTCTCGCGCCGATGCGGTCCTGCACCAGGCATGCGGTCGCGGGAAACATCATGTCCGGAGTTACGCTGGCGAGGACGATCAGGTCAATGTCCGCGGCGTCGGTGTTGGTCTCGGCCAGGAGCGCCTTGGCAGCTTCCGTTGCGAGATGCGAGCTGGCGGTGCCGCGTTCGACGGCGTGGCGTTCACGGATGCCGGTGCGCGTGCGAATCCATTCATCATTCGTCGCGACCATTTTCTCGAGGTCGGCGTTTGTGAGTACCTTTGGGGGAACGTAACCTGAGACACCCGAGATTTTTGCCGCGATCCGGTGGGACATGTATCTCCTTGGGAGTTACTCGAAACCAAACGAATCCAAAATTCTATGCGATGCCAATGTGAGGTTACAAGGCGAGAGGACAAGAAACAAGGATTTGCGGCTTCGTGTACCCGGCGGCGAAAGACGAAAGCACAAATCGAGCATAACGATTCATTCCGCGGCTGGAAGGATTTCGTGGCGCCAGGTAAGCTTGGCGGTTTTTTGGAGCATGGCGGAAACGGAGCAGTATTTTTGTTCACTGAGCTCGATGGCCCGTTTCACGGCGGCTTCATCGAGCAAGCCGCGGAGGCGATAAAGTATCTCCAGTTTTATCCACACGGTGGGAGGCTCGGACGCGCGCTCCCCGGAACAGATCACCTCGAGCGATTCCAGTTTTTGGCGCTTTTTCTTGAGGATGCTGACGACGTCGGTGGCCGTGCACGCGCCGAGAGCCATCAGCACGAGCTCCATCGGGCCGGCTGCTTTGTTCGAAGCGCGGTCGGAATCGATCGTAATGGCATGGCCGGAAGGACTGATGGCCACGAATTTTTCTTCGCCAACCCACTTTACCGATGCTGTTTGCATGGTGGCTCCGGAAGAAGCTTCTTCAGTTTCACAGACTAAGGATAGCAGGCGTCACGGGAAAGCTCGGACACCAAACCGGACCAAACCGTGGTTTCTACGGCTTGGCATCCATTTCGTGCTTCAGGCTAAGCGCGTTTTTCAGCAGTGGCAGGCCGGGGTCGGCGTCTTTCCAGGCATCCAAAAGCCAATCGAGCCGCTTCGCGGCGCTAAGTTTATCCCCCTTGGCAAAGTAGATGCGCGCGAGTTCGTAGTGCGCTGCGAGCCAGTCCTGCTGGGGCTCCCATCCGAGCGGAGGTTCAGGATCCGCGAGTAGGAGTTCGTACCAAACTGCGGCTTGCTCGGTGTTGCCTGTAACCTTGTAAGCGCGGGCCAGACCCTCCAGGGTCAAGGCGCTGCGCTTGGCCTTATCGGCGAGGGAGAATCGTTCGATGGCACTCTCTTTTTTGCCGTTCGCGAGTTCCACCTCGGCCTCAAGAGCTTGTAGGTCGCTGGAAGCCTCGGGGTTACTGGCGTCGGCGACGGCGCGAATTTTTTCAAGTACTTCCGCGGCTTTTAGAAGACTTCCGGCGCGCGCGTATTGCGCGCCGAGCCAGAGGCCCGCGCGCACTTGTAAGCCCGAGGTAGCCAGGAAGGGAACGGCAAGATCCAGCTCGCGAAGTTGACCGGCGCGATCGCCCTGACCATTGGCGACCAAGGCGAGCAGATTGTGCTCCCGCAATGTACTCAAGGACCATTTGAAATTTTCATCCGAGAGGAGAGCTTCCTGGAGGCGCGGTTTTGCGGCGGCGTATTTCCCGTGATAGAGATCAAGCCAAGCCAGAGAGCGGAGGCCTTTCGGCTTCAGATCCGGTTTCAGAAAAGCGAGCTCAAAGGTTTCGCGCGCCTTCGTTTCGTCACCGGCGCGAAATAGAGTCATCCCGTATTCGTTGTTAATGTTCTGATTGGTTTTCCAGGAAGAGTCCAGCCTGAAGGCTTGCTCGTAGTTGCGCAGCGCTTCCTGGAAATTTCCAAGCTCATTATAAGCGGTGGCGATGTCGATATAGTTGAACGGGTTGTTTGGATCCATGTGCACCAGTTCTTTGTATTGCTCCAGTGCGTCTTGGGGTTGTCCATCGCTGCGCAAGAGGGACGCGTAGTTGAAACGCATTCCCCAATCATCGGGATAAGCCTTCAGATAAACATCAAAAGAGCTTCTAGCCTCAGACACGTGGCCGAGGTCTTGCGCGTAGCGTGTCTGAATGTAAAGCCGCTCGCGCTCGGTGGTCCGTTCGGCTAGCTGGAGAGCTTTCTCCATATGATCCTTGCCTCTAGCCGGGCTGTTGTAAATGTGGCTGTAGTAGGCGTCGCCGAGAGCTGCGTGGGCCATGGCGAAATCAGGGTCGGCCTTGATCGCCGACTCGAAGGCTTGTGTGGCTGCGTCCCATTTTCCTTTGCTCCAAAGCGCGCCTCCGTCGGCAAACAACTTGAGAGCTTGCAGCGAACCGGTGGTAACCATTGGCAGAGGACGGTCGGTTTTGCTGGTGGCGAGCATGGACTCGCCAAGGTCGCGGCGCACGTGTGTGGCCACCGAACCGAGCGCGTCCAGAACGTGGTCCTGATCCTTGGCTGGCTCGTAGTAAGAGCGAACCGCCATGCCAGACTGCGGATCGACGAGACGGGCCGTGAGGGCGTACTGTTGCCCGACCTTGGCGATGGAGCAACTCAGGATTGCGCGAATGGCCTCCCGCTGAGAGATGCCCCGCGCCAACTCCTCAGTGACTCTTTCGTCGCCGGTCTTGCCCATGCGATGCAAGCTGTCGACAATGCGCGCGCGGGGAACGACGTTGGCGTGCGGAGATTGCTCCAGGCTGACAGTCAGGGCCGTGAGCAGAGAACGGTCAAAGAGCGGGTCGCCCGTCTGATTGTCAAAATCAGTGATCAAAAGCCAGTCGCGCGGAGCAAAAGAAAGCACCGGTCGCGCACCGGCCAGCCACCATACGGCCACAGCAACAGCCAGGAAAGCAGCCGATAAGTAGAGGGGGCGAGGATGGGCTCGCAGGGACTGTTTCCAGCCGCGGCGTGTGGCTGGAATCGCGCCCGCCGCTGCGGAGGTGGAGGATTGCTGAGCGCTGAGGCGTTCCAGATCGACGCGTAGTTCGCGCGCGGACTGGTAACGGAGATCGGGCTGCTTGTCGAGCGCCTTGAAAACGATACTCTCCAGTTGTGGCGAAATGCGGCGGTTCCATTCCTGCAACGAGCGCGGCGCTTCGTTCAGGATCTGTTGAATCAGGCGCGGAGCCTGCTTTTCCTGGAATGGCCGCTGGCCCGTGCTCATCTCATAGAGAACAATTCCGGCGGCGAAAATATCGGTGCGAGGATCTATTGGACCGCCGCAAAGCTGTTCGGGAGCCATGTAGGGCAAGGTGCCGGCGCCATCGGTATGTGAAGAAGAAGTTGCGGTGAGTTCGGCGGAGGCGTCGGCCTCGAGCAGCCTGGCCAATCCAAAATCCAGCACCTTGGCCTGCCCTTTGGGAGTGACCATGATATTTCCCGGCTTCAGGTCCTGATGAACGATGCCGTGTTCATGAGCTTCCTCGAGAGCAGCGGCAATTTGCAGGCTGATGGCAACCCATTCCTTTTCGGGTAAGGGTCCTCGCGTAAGGCGCTGGCCAAGTGTTTCCCCGGGGATGTACTCCATGACAAGAAAATCGATGTCGTCCTGTGTATCGAAATCGTAGACCGTCCCAATGTTCGGATGGTTGAGCTTTGCCAGAGCCAGGGCTTCCTTGCGGAAAAGCTTGCGGGGCGCTTCGTCGCCGAGGTTTGCCGGGGGTAGAACCTTCAGGGCCACGTCGCGGTTCAGCCGCTCGTCGCGGGCGCGATAGACGACACCCATGCCGCCAGCACCGATCTGCTCGGTGACTAGATAGTGGCCTATAGTTTGGCCGATCATGAGCAGAGCACCTGCCGTGGCGTTGAATATTAGGCCGCTGATCGTCGGCAAGTCAACGCGCAGGGGAGCCCGGTTGGAGACGTCTGACAGCTGTCTTCGCCGCTCGTCCTTAAGTGTCGCGTGCGCCTCTGTACCACTGGAAATGAGGTTAGGATAGGTACCCTGGCAGCGAGATTCGACGGAGGGAAAATATGCTGATGGGCAATAAGCGCGTGGCGAGGTGGGCGGGAATCCTGGTGCTTGCGGTGCTCGGAATGCTGATAGCGGGGCACTTCGGGGCGAAGGCGGCGCAGTCCGGCGCACCGGGCGATGGCAACAACCAGCCTTTCGTGATCGAGTACTACTACAAGACGAAATGGGGGCACGCGGAGGAGTTCCTTGCTCTCTTCAAAAAGAATCATTACCCGGTGTTGAAAAAGGAAGTGGAATTGGGGCGGATGTTGAAAGTGAGCATGGTGGCGCCGCGGTATCATACGACCGAAGACGGTCGCTGGGATTTCCGGGTGACAATCGTGTATAAGAACGCTGCCATCGCCAATGACAATTTCGATAGCGCGGGGCTCGTCAAGCAGCTTTATCCCGACCAGGAAACGTACAAGAGAGAAGAACAGAGACGATTCGAGATTCTCGACGCCCATTGGGATTTGCCGATCAAAGATGTGGATCTCGACGGACGGTAACGAGAGCGCGGATGTCTAGGTCTGGCCCGCTTAGAAGCGTGTGCGGGAGAACTGGTCTTAGAATCCCATATTGGAACGACAGGTGACAAACGGGACAGTATAGGAACCTCAGCCGCGGACTGGACCGGGCAGCTTATCCACCAGTTTTTTTTCAGTTTCACCTGGAATGACAGCGGGCTGCTTTACGGGCGGTCTAGCAGCGGCAGGTATATGCTTCGTCGGTGCTTTTGCATCGGGGCTGCGAGGAGTCCAATCGGAGGGTGGAAAGGCAATTCGCCAGAATCGCGGCGAAGCCAGTTCAAATTCTATGCCCACCTCTCGCTTGCCCGGGTGATCGGGGCCTAGATGTACCACGCGGCAGACAAGCTCTTCCATGGTCTGCATGTTCTTGATTCCGAGAAGCTGGCCAATTTCGACCGTTAGCGCCAACTGGATCAGCGCTCCGTGCGCATTCACGATGAGGGTATGAGTCTCTTCCGAGGCCACATTAGTTCCGGGTCCTTCTCGAAGCACAACGATAGGTAAACTAAGGCAGACGCGCTGGCTCCGGCGTAAATGCGACATCCTGCTGTTCGGCTGAAGATCGGTGGTGCTCATGGTCGCAGATTCACACCATATCTATCGGCAGTTCTAGGGCCAAACTTTAGCGAGTCGAATGTTCCCGAAATGGGACGGTCTGCAATCCGAAAGGCCGATGCTAGGCGGAGTCCGAGCGGCACCGCAACACGACTGGAAATCCGCGCTTGCCCCGGACTGAATGCTTTGACGGAGTGAAGAACAGAAACGATAGCAGCGTCTGAAGAGCGTGGGTTGACCGCCGCGGGACAAACCTATGAGTTGCGGGGGGCGGTTGTAGCGACTTCAATGATGGGATTGGGAAGCTGGCGCATGGTACGGACGAACACTTGGACGATGGCGCCGTCAAACTGTGCATTGGCGCAGCGTTCGAGCTCGGCGAGAGCTTCAAGAGAGCTACGGCCTTTCTTGTATGTGCGATCGCTCGTGATGGTGTCGTAGGCGTCGGCCACGGCAATAATGCGGGCGCCAAGAGGAATGCCTTCGCCGGAGAGAGCGTCAGGGTAGCCGGAACCGTCGAAAAATTCGTGATGATGGAGAACCATCTCGCGAATCCGGGCGAGCGGAGCGAGAGGGTCTAGGATCCTGGCGCCAAATCTTACGTGGGCTTTCATGGTTTCCCACTCTTCGGGATTCAGCGGACCGCTCTTGTTCAAAATATTTTCGGGGATGGCGACTTTCCCGATGTCGTGAAGCACGCCGCCGAGGCGGATTTCCTCGATCTCCGTGTCCGTCATGTTCAGAGACTCGGCGATGAGCGCGGCGTAGGCGGAGACCTTCTGCGAATGTCCCTGCGTGTAGTGGTCCTTGGCGTCGATGGCGAATGCCAGCGAAGTGACCGTGTCGAGCACGGCTTGAGGGAGTCCTTCCGGGCCGCTCGAGGAGGATGGCACGGTGGGTTTCGTGTTGGGAACCTCAGTCGTGGCCAGCGACTCCGTAAACTGTTTCAAGCGCGAATAGATTTCTTCAAAGGCATCCGGGCCGGTGGCAAAAAGGCGCTTGAGAGTTACGCCGAGGTAGGCTTCGAGGACATCGCGCTTCCACTTCTTTGCTTCGTTGGGATCGAAATGGTCGGCGGTGGAAACGGCATTGCCGCCCTGGTGCTTGGACAAATACATGGAAGCATCGGCCACCTGGATTAGCTCTTGCGGCGAAGAGCCGTGAAGCGGATAGCAGGCGATACCAAAACTGGCGCTGATGTTTTTCTCACGCAAGAGGGGATCGGCGGAAACCCACCCGCGGAGTTTTGTCGCCAGCTGCCGCGCGTGCTCCATATTTGTTTCCGGCATCAGAATGACGAACTCGTCGCCGCCGTAACGGGCCACGACATCGGAGCGGCGGCAATTCGTTTCGAGAATGTGGCCGACGCGCTGGAGAACGAGATCGCCTTCGAGGTGCCCGTAGAAGTCGTTGACGAATTTGAAGCGGTCGAGGTCCATGAGGACCAGTGCGAAAGCGCGGCCAGCGCGGGTCGAACGTTTCCACTCGGCGGAAAGCGCTTCCATGAAAAAACGATGAGTCTTGACGCCGGTGAGGCCGTCCGTGATGGCCTGCTCCTGCGCCTTCTGGAAGGAGAGAGCGTTGTGCAGAGCGCCAGCGATGAGGTCGGCAAGCGTACGAAGCAGGAGAATTTCCTCTTCGGAGAATTCGATGGCGGTCGAAGATTCAACGTACAGCACGCCGTGCAGCTGTTCGGCGTAGAACACCGGGAGCGCGATGGCGGCAGCGGAATCCGGCAAGAGCGGTTTGTGCGGGGAATCCACGGAGGTGGAAGACTGGTAGTCCGCCAATTGGCCGCTGCGGGCCACATGGCCAATGAGGCCCGTCCCAAGGGGAACACGGCGGCCGAGGGCGCCGCGGCGTGCGCCGGATTCGGCCTGCACGACGAGTTCGCGCGTCGAGTATTCCAGCACGCTGATTCCGATGTGATCGTAAGTTAGCCCGGCTTCCAGCTGCTCGGCAATCTTGGCAAGCATCTCGTCGGGGTTCAGCGTGGCGATGGCATTGCGAGAAATTGTGTTCAGCAGCGAAAGATGGCGCGCCTTGGTGCGCTCCTCGTGGAAGAGCCGCGCGTTTTCAATGGCGATACTCGCTTCGCTGGCGAGGACGCGCATGAGCTCGAGATGGCCTTCATCGAAGACGCGTTCATTCTCAGAAAAGACAGCCATGGCGCCGATGGCGTGATCGTAGGCGACAAGCGGGACGCCGCAGAAGCAGCCGTGCTGGAGAATAGGTTCGACGCCGAGTTTTTTTACTTCGGCGGCATAGTTTTCGCGGATCAGGACCGGCTGACGCGTACGAATAATGTACTCGGTAAGATAATTGCCGGCCGGGCGGCTGCGCGCAGGCCGTTGAATTCCTCCAGTGACTTCTATCTCGAACTGCATTTCATCGCGAAGCGGGCTGAGCGCGCCGATATAAAAATTCTCCACATCAAAGAGCCGGCGCAGCTCTTCCCAAACCTTGCGGAGCAAGTCTTCTTTATTCAGCGTGGAGCTGAGCGCCCGGCCAATCTCATTGAGAACGTGCAGCTCCTCGGAGCGGCGGGAAGTTTGCTGGATGAGGAAGCTATTCTCGACCGCCATGCCGATCTGGTGGCCAAGGGCGAGAAGGAGGCGATATTCAGCGGGAGTAAATCGCCGGCTGTCCGGTGTCCCGAGAAGAAGTACGCCGAAGGCATGTTCCTTGGCTTGCAGGCTGATGGCCACGATGCTGCGAAGACCTTGCGCGAGTGCGAGCTGGCGGAAACGGCGAATGGGCTCTTCGCGCTCGAGAGCGGCGACCGTGTCGTCATTGCGAAGATCGCGGAAACCGAGGAGGCCACCGAGGCGCGAGACGAGGCCGACAAGATAGTCGTCGAGGCCCTGTTCCTGCGCCGTGCGGCAGAAATTATCGCTTAGGCCGACGGCAACCACCGAAGTGGGACCTTGCGGATCGCCATGATGGAGAAAGAGCGCGCCGGCAGGCAGTCGTACAACTCCGAGGACGCGATCGAGCGCCTGCGAAAGCATGCGCTGAATCTCCCCGCCGACAAAACTCGAAGTAGCGAGATTGAGGTTGGAGAGCGCGAGCATGTTGCGTTCGACGCGGCGCTTTTCTTCTTCGTAGAGTGCCATGACCATCAGCATGGCCACGAAAGCGGAGGGCACGGCCGCGGCGGTTTGGAAACTGATGTCGCGGAAGAATGGAGCGGTACGGAAGAAGCAGAAAGTCACTCCAACGGCGGCCCATACGACAAAAGAGATGGCCAGAAGCCAGTCAGCGAGTGTTTCCTGGCGGCGGCTTTCTTGCCAGAAGACGTAGGTAACAGCAAGAAAAATAGCGGCAGCAGGAAGAATCAGCGGAATGTTGATCCAGCCGAGAGAGTTCGCACCGGCCCAAAATACGAGCACGCCGCCGGCGCCTGCCGCGGGGATACTCCAGAGCGGACGCTGGGCGTACAGCTGGGCGCCGAGAAAGAAAAAGATACCTGCGGCGGCATAAAGAAACTGATCGATTGCAGTCTGGAGCGGCCAAACATTTTTACCGCTGGAGAGAACCGGCCCGAGATAGCTGAGAGCGACGATGGCCCATCCTGCCGTCCAGTAGAGGAGATACGGCCGGCGCTTGAGCTGATAAATATAGGCGAAGAAGCCGGCCACCAAAGAGGTAGCCGCCAGCAATGCCAGTGCGATAAAGCTCTGGTTGGTCAAGGCCTCGGTCAATTCTCCGTCCCACGCGCGGACGGCGCCGTTGCGCCGTTCGAAGACGGTTATGCGTTTTATGCATCAAGGCCGTACAAACCCTCGACAGCTGCACGGGGACAACAATGCGGCGGCGCGAGGGGGTCACCTCGATGCACAAAGCAAAGTACTTGTGATTATGGATGATGGAATTTTCAGGAAGCAAGCGTACCAGGGTACCGGTTGCGAAAGAGGCAGCAGGGAGGGGGGGTAACGGTTTCCATACACGAGGGTAAGAGCGAAAGCCGCAGAAGGGTCTGGTCCCGTCCGAAGTGGGCCAATGAGGGGTCAGATTGGACGCAATATTGGGGTTTCGCTAAACTGAAGGTTTAAAATAGGTGTACAGGACGCGCCAGAAGCATGAGCGAGATGACGAATAAAACAGAGAACGGCATACGAGTACGATTTGCGCCCTCCCCGACAGGGTATCTGCACGTCGGAGGCGCGCGAACGGCCCTATTTAATTGGCTGTTTGCAAGGCGTCACCACGGAACGATGATCCTGCGGATCGAAGACACCGACGCGGAGCGAAACAAGCCCGAGCTGGTGACGGGCATTCTCGAGGGCTTGAAATGGCTGGGTGTGGAGTCGGACGAAGGGCCATTTTACCAGTCGCAGCGCACGGAACTTTATCGCGAAGCCGCCAAAAAATGCTTGGCGAATGGCAGCGCCTTTTTGTGCTACTGCCCCCCGGAAAAATATGCTGGCGGAGACCATGCCGAACCCGGTCAGGACGAAGAGCCCAAGGGCGGTGGGGCACGCCGGGTGACGCGTTGCAGTTGCCGCGACGGCAAGCCCTCGACACCCGGCGCGAAACCTGCCGTGCGCTTCAAAGTGCCCCTCGGCGGAACGACGAAATTCACTGACGTAGTCTTTGGCGAGACGGAATTCTCGAATGACGAGATCGAAGATTTCGTGCTGCTCCGTTCCGGCAAGGGCGATGAAGAGTTCGGTCAGTCGATGTATCAACTCGGCGTGGTAGTGGACGACATCGACATGCGCATCACCCACGTGATTCGCGGCGCCGACCATCTTTCCAACACACCCAAACAAGTGCTGCTCTATCGCGCGCTCGGAACGGAGCCGCCGCTCTTCGCGCACTTGCCGCTGATTCTCGGCGCGGACAAAAAGCGCCTCTCGAAACGCCACGGCGCCACCGACGTCAACATGTATCGCACCGAAGGTTTTCTGCCCGAAGCGTTCCGCAATTTTCTGGCGTTGCTCGGATGGTCGCCGGGCAACGACGATGAGTATCTGCGTACGAAAGACTTGATCGAACGGTTTTCGCTCGAGGGCGTCAGTCGAACGAACGGCGTCTTCGACAAGCCCAAGCTAGAATGGTTCAACACCCAGTATCTGCAGAAGCTTCCCATCGAGGACTTGCTCCCGGAAGTCGAAGCCGAGTTAAAGCGCAGCAAATTGTGGAAAGAAGAATGGGCCGCTGGCGCCGCTCCAGGCCCAGATGGACGTGACCACGCGTGGTTTTCCAGGACGGTCGATCTGCTGCGGCCGCGAATTCGCTTGCTGCCGGACTTTTCGTCCTGGTCTCGTGCATTCTTCAGCGACGAATTCCCCATCGATCAAGCTGCAAAAGAAAAATTCTGGAAGGATCCAAAAATCCCCGAGCTGCTCGTCAAGCTAGCCGACGCACTCGAAGCGCTGTCCGACTGGAGTCACGATCCGTGCGATCACGCCTCGCGCGCGGTCGCCGAAGCCGCGGGCGTCAAAGCCGGCCTGCTTATCAACGCCTGCCGCGTCGCAATCGTAGGCCAAGCCGTCGCCCCCCCGCTTTTCGATACCATGGTCGTTCTCGGCCAGCAGCGCGTCGTCAGCCGCCTGCGCAAAGCGTTCGCGTAGAACTCAGTAGGCTCGGTCTTCTATATATAGTCGAACGGCGTCTTTGATGTTCTCGACGGCCTCTTCGTAAGTATCGCCTTGGCTATAAGCAGCCTTGGAGGGCCGGGCACGAAACGAAATACCCGTCGGCGTCGCCTTCGATGACAACTCTGGGCGCCGATTATTCGTCGCGCAAGGCGACAACGGGGTCCACGCGCGCCGCACGTTGCGCCGGAATCACGCATGCAGCCAGCGCCACAATAATCAACGAGGCCGCCGTACCTGCATAAACGAGCGGCGCTGCAGGCGTCACGCCGAATAGCAAAGTCCTTAGCAGTACCCCAAGAATTCCCGCCAGCGCCGCACCTGCCACCAGCCCGACGGCGCTCAGCTTCAATCCTCGCCCCAAAATCATCCGCGTAACATCGCCCGGCCGCGCTCCCAACGCCATGCGCACGCCGATCTCACGAGTCCTTTGCGCCACGGAGTAAGCCAACACGCCATAAACTCCAATGCACGCCAAAACCAGCGCCAGCCCCGCGAAAATGCCCAGTAGCATCATCGGCCGCGCGCGGTCGGCCACATTTTCTTCCATGAGCTGATCCATGGTGCGAATGAACGCAACGGGCCGTTCGCTATCCACGGACCAAACTACCCCGCGCAACGCATTGATCACGCTGGCCGGCTCCTTTGAACTTCTCGCCACCAGGTAATACGGCGACGGGCCATCCACCTGATTCACAGGCACGTAAACCGCCGGCTTCATATCCAGCAAAAGTCCCCGCTCACGAATATCTTTCACCACTCCCACCACAGTTCGCCACGGCTCTTTAGATCCCGTAAGCTTCAGACGCTTCCCGACAGCATCCTGACCGGGCCAGTGCCGTTTCGCCAGAAATTCGTTGATCACCACGACCGGCTGGCTGGATGCAATGTCGCGATCCTCCAAGAGCCGCCCCGACTCGAGCGTCCCGCCGATCGTCTCCAGATAACCTGCCGTTACTTCGCGATAGAGCGCATCGTTGTCCTGCCCCGGCAAAGTAGGCGGCGCGCCTTCGATCGCATAGCCTTCCGTGTCGCCGACCGAAGTGAACGGCACGTCCGACCCAAAGCCCACGCTTTTGACGCCCGGAAGAGTCCGCGTCCGATCCAGCACGTCTCGATAGAACGCACGAATCTTTTCGCTCGTGTTGTATTTCTTGTCCGGTAGCGGCACGCCCATGGTCAGCAGATGATCCGAGCGAAAACCAAGATCGACGCGCCGCAGATTCCACAGGGTCTCGATCATCAAAGCCGCGCCCACCAGAAGCGCAAAAGCCATCGCGAATTGCGCCACGACCAAAGTGTCTCGCAGACGCGCGCCGCCTCGAGATTCGCCGGCTCGCCCGCCTTCCTTAAGAGATTCCTGGAGCGAAACATCCGTCGCCCGCAGCGCCGGCACCACGCCAAAAAATACACCCGCCAGAATAGAGACGGCCGCCGTAAACAGCAGCACCGGCGCGTTCAGCGCAAAGCCTTCTCCAGCAATCTGCGAAGGAACGAGGTTCTTAAATATCCCCCAGCAAAGCCTGCCAACGAGCAGCCCGGCCGCTCCTCCACCGATGGAAAGCAACAAGCTTTCTGTAACGAGCTGCGCAGCGATCTGCCCCCGGCTCGCGCCCAGAGCGATGCGCACCGCAATTTCGCGGCGTCGTCCAGCTGCGCGCGCCAAGAGAAGATTCGCCAGATTTGAGCACGCAATCAGCAGCACCAGCACGGCCGCGATTTGCAATACCCACAGGCCCGTACCCGTGTCACCGGCAAATTGCTTGCGAACGGGAACGACCACCGCGCCAATATTCGTGTTCGTGTCGGGGTACTGCAACTGCAGACGCTTGGCGATCACTTCCACATTACGCTGCGCCCGTTCGCGAGTGATGCCGGGCTTCATCCGCGCGACAACTTCCAGGTTGTGACGGTTACGCCGGGCGAGATCTTCGGGTGAGAATGAAGCCGGTTGCCAGAACTCGGCCGCATTGTCGGGAAAGAAAAATCCCCGGGGCATAACCCCCACAACCGTGGTGGGCTCATCGTCCATCAAGATCGAACGACCGAGTACCGCCGGGTCGCCCCCAAACCGCCTCTGCCAGAGGGTATAGCTCAATACAACGACCTTTCGCTTGCCCGCGTCTTCCTCCGCGGTAAAAGGCCGTCCAATAGCAGGCTGAACACCCAGAACATCGAAAAAGTTGGGCGTCACACGCCGCCCCAGGGCCTGCTCCGGTGCCTGATCGCCGTTGAAGGCGACGTCAGCGTAACGAATGGCCACCACATCGGTGAACACCTGGTTTTGCGCCCGCCAGTCCACGTAATCGGCTGCCGACATATTGTTTTGCGGGAAGCCTTGATAGGTTGCGTCTTCCCAGAGCATCACAAGCTGCCCCGGGTCGGCATAGGGCAAGGGGCGCAGGAGCACGCCCTCTACCGCGCTGAAAATAGCCGTGTTGGCGCCGATTCCCAGAGCCAGAGCGGTCAGCGCTACGACGAAGAAACCGGGGTTGCGCTTGAATTGGCGAAACGCTGAGCGGAGATAGGCATAGAAGTTCATGCCGTAGAAGACGCTCGAGCGGCGAAAAGGTTCCTCAAATTCTGGTAATCGGTCAGTTTCCGGTGCCGCGCTGACCAGGCTTGTACTTGAATCCGTCGCCGCCTTGCAGACGCGACCCTTGAAAGGTCCTGGTTTGTTCGCGTTACGGGAAACTTGAAATTCCACATAGACGCTAACCGCGCGTTCTACCAGGTACAACTCACGCCACGTTTCGCGGCGTCTCATTCACGGTCTAGTCGCATCTCTGGTGAATACATGGCTTGGAAGAAAACCATCTCTACTTTTGTGATTACAACCCTGGTCTGTTGTACCGGTCTCTCGCAAGAATCCAAGCAAACGCGGGAATTGCGACAGAAAATTAGGGTCGAATCCAATCTCGTCGTTCTGACTGTTACGGTGAAAGACGACAGCGACAGACTTGTCTCCGGTTTACTCAAGGACGACTTCCATGTATTCGATGACGAAGTCGAGCAAAGTATTCTCGCGTTCACTGATGAGAGTCTTCCTCTTTCGCTCCTAATCCTCGTCGACGGGGACCTGAAGTGGAAGGAAGGAACGCAGATGGCTAGAAGTGTGCGTTCAATCATCGGCGACATCGCCGACCAAGACGAAGCCATGGTCTGCCGTTTTGACATGCTGTTTTATCCGGGAGACGGGTTCACCAGTGACTCGATGAAGCTTATGGCGGCCCTAAAATCTGCCCAGTCAGCCGCGCAACCCAGTCTTCCATACATTCCCCAGCCTCTGGTTACAGATCAGGTCTCGACCACAGGACCGCCGTCGGTCGCTGCCCCAACCTACTCTGGTTCTAGACCAAGCAAGGCGCTTGAAGATGCGCTTTACTCCTCAGCGCAACTTCTTCAGCAACGGCCCAGTGACCGTCGCAGAATCATTCTGATCCTTACCGACGGCTTAGACGAACCAAAGCTGAATCACCATTCTCACGAGGCGGTGCGCGACTTCCTTATTCAAAACAATATCTCCCTCTACGCCTTAGCCTCAGGCTCTGCCAAATCGAAACGTAAATTCTTCAATTTGACCGACTACTCCTCGAAAACTGGGGGCGGGATTTTTTACGCAACTTCAACTTACACTATGGAACTCACGTTAACACGCATGACTGAACAAGCACGCCATGACTACACCCTCGCGTACACTCCTACTGGCAACAACCCTTCCTCAAAATTCCACTCTCTCAGGGTGACTGCCAGCCCCGGCTACAACGCCACGACCCGTTCGGGTTACTACACCACGAGTTCGGACGCACCCAACCCCTAGCCATTAATTTTCGGGTGCACTGCCTACTGAGTTCGCTACCAGACACTTCGTTTAGGACCTTTTCGATTACGGCAGCGTTGGCCAGGGTGCCCCGGATAAACCGGATACCTACCCGGTGTGTGCAATTTTGAACAGACAGACTCTCAGGCCGAGTCATAACTTCCATTTGATAGTGAGACTGCGAGCTTAGGTCCGCGATGGCAGTCGCTCGGGTGCCTCCGGGGGCGTCATCGCGGGCTTCCTCGTAATCCCAACCAGATGGTTTTCCCATGTACGAGACAACTTCTCAGCCTCAAGTCCCTGGTTGTCCCTATTGCGGCGGAAAACAATTCTTCCGTTCGAGAAGAAGCGGCTTCAAGGATTGGTTCCGTCACCATGTGTTGCTTCAAAACCCTTATCGCTGCGCGGACTGCGATGGGCGGTTTTTTCGCTCTCATCACCGCCATCATCGCAGGGACCAACTGCACCAACATCACGCCTGAGCCGTAACCGCACCCGATTGGTCGCGCGGAAACCGTACAAGTGCATTTCAAGTTTCCGATTACGACTTACCAGAGTCGAAAATCACTACGCCTGTGCTTGGCTGTCGAAAAATTGCGACCGTGGGGAAACATTTTCGCTGTTGCCAGCATCGCCGTATGGACAGTGCTCGTCGCCCTCGACAGCCCTTATGCGGATGTAGCGATGTTGTTGTTGCCTTCGTTTACGCTATCCATGGAGTGGATAGCCTTGTTTGAACGTCGCGCGAAGCGAACGATTTGGGCTTGTCCAATCGAGTTTCGCTCAACTGGTAAACGCGGTTACCGGGAGTTGGCTCCATGAGCCAAGTCTATGGCTTTTTTGCCACCAGGCGGAGCACGTCTGTCTCACGGCGATCGTAAAAGTCCGCCTTAGCCCGAACAATCTCATAACGGACGATCTGTAGTGCGTCGAATATATGCAGCATTTCGTTGCGCGAGCTGATGAAATCGGCCCCGCACTCCATCACGACGATTCCGCCGGGTTTGAGTGAGTCAACCACCTTCTTAATGGGCACCAGCGGCATGGTCCAACTAAACAGAACGAGGTCGAACCTTTCTTTCCCGAAATCGTATTCGCTGTCGCTAACGGCAGCAGTGTGCAATGTCAGCCCAAGCTCCTTCGCTCGTTTTTGGGCTAATGCGATCCCTGCATCGGCCGGATCAAATCCCGACACCTGCCAACCAAGGCTCGCTAGATAGATGGCATTTCGGCCTTCTCCCATTCCATAGTCCAGCGCGGCTCCCGGCGGTCGCCCTTCGACCATCCTCATGAGAAAGGCGTTGGGAGCCTTGTTGAAATTGGCATTGCTATCGGTGTAGTAGCGATTCCAGTAGTCCGCCTCCAAAAGGGGCCGCTGTGTACGAATCAGTCTGGTCCTACGGGCGATCTCGGACTCGGCGATTCCTTCGCTCTTGAGCTTCGCGGCATACCTTTCCACGATCTCTTCATTCGTAAGCACCAACAATGGGTTCTCGGCGCGCAGTTGCGGAGTAAAACTGTTTCGAAATTCAGGATAGAAGTCGTACTCCGGTTTCTGACCGAAAGCGAGTGCTGAATACAAGAGCGTTGCAACCAGCACCGCGAGCATCTTATGTTTATGGTAATCGCTTGGTCTCATAAAAGCCTTCGCATGACAGAACGCGCTAGTATAAATCAGCTAAGCGATTGCGTAACTCTTGATAAGTCGCGTGATTCAAGATGCTTTATAATCGCCTCAATCGTTTGTGCCGGGGCTACTGAGTGCAGATAGGAGGGAGGAAAGTATGCGACGCGTCGAATACCCGGCAGTAATGTCGCATCGCCAATTTTGGATTCTTTCCGTCGCAGGCAAGCACGTCGTTTCACAATAGAAGTAGCGTGACTATTGCGAGGACCTGGAAGCGTTCTTTACCTGCATTTTCAGTGGGTTTGATTCATCGCGGCTTCGATTTCCTCGGCGGTATGAGGGACACCGGGCGTAAGAATTTCCGCGCTGCCCTTCTTGACCAGATACATATCTTCGAGGTAGTAGCCCTGTCCGCTAATGGACACGATTGGCTCAAAGTCAATTACCATTCCCTCTAGGAGCGGACCATTGATGTAGCCGGTGGTGAGATTCGACCTTCTTCAGTCTACTTTTTCGCCGTAACCACATTTCGCACGCTAGGTGTCACGTGGTGCAACCTGGCGCTCGGCCGTGGGGAACTGGGCGGCCACGTTCTAACGGCTTAATCGAACGCGCGCAGAGCACCCTGCCTGCCTTCACGTATTCGCAAAAACGCGCGTCCGATTAAGCGCTAGCGTTACTCAGGACCTTGAACCATTTCCCGCCGACGTACCCCTGGTGTATAAGGAGTGCGCAGTCGCGCTCCCCTGATTTGTCTCCTTGTGGATCAAAGGACGATATGGACCGGAACGCAACCGACGCTAGACGCTTGGCGCACTGGAAACGCTGGCTCTCGTTGCACGCGTATGGCGCCGTCACGCGCACTCTTTTTGGAGCGACAACCCCGCCCGACAGAATGCGCGCGCGGTTCGAACGATTCAGCACGGTTTCGCGGGCTTCGATGCAGCGCAAGTTCCCAAACCTGACGTTTGAGGACCACGCGATCGGTCCACTTACCATGGAGTCAGTGTGTGCGGTTAAATCGCCAGCCTGCGTGATTCTGCACCTGCATGGTGGTGGATTCGTCTTTGGCTCGCGCGCCTCATACCGCAACCGTGTGATGCGTCTGAGTTACCGCTGCAATGCCGAGGTGTTTGTCCCAGATTATCGCCTTGCCCCTGAGCATCCCTATCCCGCGGCATTGGATGATGCGCTGGCAGCCTGGCGATACACGAAGAACGTTCGGAGCGAAATGCCGATATTTGTCAGCGGGGACTCGGCCGGCGGCGGCCTCGGTCTCAGTCTTCTCCTTCGTTTGCGCGATCTGACCGCCGCGATGCCGAATGGCGCGCTTCTGCTGTCGCCGTGGACAGATATGACGGCCTCAGGAGCGTCGGTCGACGGCAATCGACGCAAGGACCTTTGGCTGAGCCGAAAGCATATCGAAATTTGGGCTGGCTATTACGTTGGTAAAGCTGATCCCCGAACACCTTATCTGTCACCCGTATTCGCGGACCTTTCGGGACTGCCCCCGCTTCTGCTGCTCGTGGGTGAAGATGAAGTTTTGCTCGACGATGCCGTTCGTATAGGCGAGGCCGCAACGCGTGCAGGGACGTCCGCGGAAGTGCTGATCGGGAGAGGGATGCAGCACGACTGGCCGCTAACATTGCCGTGGCTAGACGAGAGCCGCGCAGCGTGGAGCAACATGCGTCTCTTCGTCGAGAAGCACTCAGTCCACGCATCCTCCCGCTGACTCCTGGTAAGTCGGAAATCGGAAAGGTTCGTACTAGCCCCGCTATCTAGTCTTCATCCAGAACTAGCAATGCCCGGACAAGTGGGCCGTAGTTTCCCCACTCTCTCATGACACCGCCTTCATCGGGGATGGTGATGCCGAAGTCTTCCTCAACCTCGTCGAAGTAGAGCAGCCGGTTTCCTTTTTTGGCCACGACAAAAACCTGCTCGCGGACAGCCCCCTGGTCCCTAAGGCATGGCAGGTGGAATGGCTGAACGGCGTATTGCTCGTAGAGTCGCTGCACCCCAGGCGCAAGCGATGAAATCTCCCTCGACAGAATCTCGTCGAATCGCTCCTTGCTTACTGGTGCCCAATCCAAGGCGCTTCTCCCGCTTCGACACGATGGTACACGACTATTTGGCTCAACTCTGATTAACGTTACCGTACAAGTCCGCAACAATAAGGATCTCGAGATTCACGGTTCGCGAAGGACGAATTCACGGCTGCAGTGAAGCGATATAAGCAGTGAGGTCAACGATGTCTTGGTCTGTAAGATTGGCGACAACCGGTTTCATAGCAGCGGCACTACGGCCATCGCGAGTGCCGCTTTTGAAGTCGTAAAGTTGCCGCGCTGTAGCAGTAGCAGAGCGCCCCGCCAACGGCGGGAACAGGTCTCCCTTTCCCTTCAAGCCGTCTCCGTGACAAAAAGCACAAGGAAGAGTCTTGCCAGCATCACCCGTCTTCGCCAGCAACTCGCCCCTCTTTACACTTCCGCTCGGCACGTATGCGATAAACCCAGACGTGGCATCGCGCAACAACGTCCGCTTCACGTCCTCAGGCACCTCGATGATACGGAGCCCGATCGGCTCTGTAGCTCCGCTGGAATCCACCAGCTGTACGTTATGCGGGCCAGGATGTGTGACAGGAACAGTATCGGTCTCAACCACGCGCGCGCTTCTAACCGCCGGCACGGAGTGAAAGTACTCAGCTGCAAGCTTGGCGTCGGCGTCGTCCAGCGCTTTCGCAACAGGGATCATGTCGTTAATGGTTGCGCGGGGCACGGAACCATGCCGCTTATCATCCTTCATGTCGGCGAGCTGCTGAAGAAAGTAGGCGACCGGCAGCCCCTGAAGATCGGCCGTATCGGGCTTTCCTCGTCCGTCTATGAGGTGACATTGCCCACACGCGCTGTAGGCCCCCTGCTTACCCGAAATTACCGCAGCAGGAGGTGCAGGGTGCAGCTCCGGAAACCAATCGACTGTGCTGGTGCTTCTATTAATCTGTGTGTCCGTGTAGCTCTTCGTGCTCCCGGGAATACGGAACAGCTGGCCATCGTCCGGTTTCAGCGGCTCGTGCACACCCTTTGGGTAAGGCCAATCGGGATAGTCAGCGAGGTTTGCCGGCGGGTCGTTGGTCGCCTTCGTTGCTGTCTGGTGCGTATGAGCCAGAAGGTGTACGGTGAGAAGGACGCAGCTTGCCGACATGGCGAGCGAAGAAAACAACGATCTCTCATTCATGCCGGCATTCTCACGGATATGCACCCGCAATATCTACCCATTTTAGGCCCTAGAGGCCATTACTTCCGGCTTGCCGGACCATTTCTCCGGAACCATCGGAAGAGCCGGATGCTTGAGTCTCACTTGCGGTCTGGTGACGTCGCGTTGAGCAGATTCACCAGCGGTTCGGCTGCGGACACAACTGGCTGGTCGCCGGTCACAATCTCTTTGGGGCCCACTTCCTTGCCATACAGTTTCTTATTGGCCTCTTTGTCGGAGTCCATCGACGCACCTTCAAGGGACACGCCGGCAAAGAGTCCCTTGGACCGCGAATAGGTCAGCACGTCCGAAGATTTCATATCCGAAGCATTGTAACCAGTCGCCTGTGCGCCCGTTGGACCAGCGGCCGCCCCTGCATCGGCGCCCAGTTTCGTCTTGCCGTTCAGGATCGCATCGACGCCCTTGTCGTGCATGACCGCTAGCACAAAATCAGTTGCTGTAGAACCCAGTTGGATACCCAGACTTCCCTGATCCAGTGAGTACATCACCGGCGCACCCCACGCACCGCTCATCTTCTCGCCTCTGCGGCACACCAGCACGCCACGGCCGTAGCTGCCGCCGATACCAACCGCAACTTTCTTCACGCTTGGGAAGACAACGACGCATTTGGCCTGGTTGAGCACACTCACCGGGAGGCCTTTATTTCCTTGCAGTAGCTCCTTCATAACCGCAGCGGAGTTCTCTAAACGCTCATCTTCCTTTTTCTGAGCAAGCAGGGGCAAAGCTATTGCTAAACAGAGTCCGAGTATCGCTAGTTTGATCTTCATTGATTATCCCTTTCCACTGGGCCAACGGATTACACGTCTAAAGGTATTCGAAGTAGATGAATAGCCGCAGCGCATACCACCCGTAAGACCAAATGACCCTACTATTTCGCAAGTCCTTCATTTTCAACACGCGCTCGGGCAGAAGCGCGTTTACGAGGACTTGGTCAACCTTAAGATTCAGAGCACAGGCCACTGGATACAAAATTTTAACGATGACCAGGCTTTCGCGCCCAACCCAGGCGCTCGCCTCGCTGACTTTCATAGGGGAAGGGAGGGTGGGATTTGGTCGACGCTGATTGTATGACACCACCAGGCAGCTCAGATTCCCCGGGCACTCCTGTCCTTATGCCGGACATTACCGGCGAAAACGGAGAATCCCACTCCTAACCAAACCACGGTTTTTCGGTCTCATGTCCTTTGAGGGTTCCGTCTATTGTGGAGTGCTTTGTGCTGATGGTTGGTACAGTTTCGTGCAATGGCTCCATCGGGTGCAAAAATCCGAAAACGTGCAGAGGTTGATCCAAGCCCAAATCGATCAGGGTGTAGAAGGCACCCGCACCAAAGACATCGATCGTTACATGAGCGTTATCCCGGAGGATTGGGTGCTTCATGATGGAGACGGTCATACCGTGAATCGAGTCGACCTGCGTCGGGGTGCTTTACAGCAATGGGCTATCATCGAAAAAAGCATTTCTATTGCGGTGCATATCGATCGGATTTCGCTACACAAAGATCAAGTCACCGTATGGACATCGCAGCGATGGGAGCGCTTGATGAATGAACGTAGCGGTCCAGCGCTCGACGACGTAGTGACGACAGAACGCCACGAAGAACAGTGGCGGTTGGCAAATGGAAAATGGTGGTGCTACCAGGTAAAGGAGCTGGGAGGAGAAATCTACGTCAACGGCAAGCCATACGACAAGTAATTCTATCTCCAGTGAATCGCAGGTCGGAAATCTGGCTTCCCCCTGCCTGATTTGCCAGATGTGCGCATCTTGAAACGTGGTTCTACATACCTCATTACGCGGTAATCGTCCATGTAGGTTTCAGGTCGAAACCACTTTTCCGGTAACGCGAACTTCCATGATAGGTCTTTGTCAAGAGGGCAAAAGCTCTCCCGACGCGCTACGGAGGAGCGCGGGTGTAAATCCTTTCTGATTCTTCGCCGCGTGCGTTGGCCTCTCAGCCGTGGTTCCTATTTCGG
>Ga0210395_10000115_pt1 | contig 61825 bp, 61 predicted proteins | sample IncBWH4OmetaG_FD_150861 | JGI IMG/M metagenome (GOLD analysis project Ga0210395, IMG submission 150861) | Forest soil microbial communities from Barre Woods Harvard Forest LTER site, Petersham, Massachusetts, United States - Inc-BW-H-4-O ...
CTTCGACGAACATTCCAGGGTTGCAGACATTTATCAACGCCATGATCTCGCTGGCGGTGGCCATCGGCTTGCTCGTGATTTTTTTGACGATGTACACGACGGTGATCGAGCGGACCCGAGACATCGGTGTTTTGAAATCGCTCGGGGCGGGCCGGGCGTTCATAGTGCGGGCGCTGCTGACGGAGTCGGCGGGGCTTTGCGTGATGGGAATTGTGGCGGGGGTCGGGCTTAGCTATGTGGTGCGGGCCGCATTTTTGGCGGGATTTCCTACCTTGTCGATTCTCATAACCTGGCCATGGATTGTTCGCGCGGCAGGGATTGCGCTGGCGGGAGCGCTGCTCGGCGCCAGCTATCCGGCGTGGTTAGCGAGCCGCAAAGACGCCGTCGAAGCGCTCTCCTACGATTGAGCAGCACAGGAGGGCGAAAGGCTGCGAGACGCGAGAGATCGGTGACGTTAGAAGGGGAGAAAACACCGCGGACGCGCCGAGCGGCTAGGCAGAGATGGGAATCGCAGCTACAATACAGCAACCTGCCGAAGGGCTGATGGTCCCAGGAAAAAAGAGCTTGGAGCCGATACTTAAAACAGAAAATTTGTGGAAGCTCTACCGCGCAGGGAAAGTGGACGTCCCCGCGCTCCGTGGCGTGAACTTCGCTGTGGCACCCGGCGAATCGGTGGCGGTTATGGGGCCTTCGGGTTGCGGGAAATCCTCTCTCCTTTATGTGATAGGCGGGCTGGCGCAGGCGTCCAAGGGCCGCGTTCTGGTGGACGGCAACGATTTGACAGCCATGAGCGACGCCGAGAGGACCAAGCTGCGGCGGAGCAAAATTGGATTTGTCTTCCAGCGATTTAACCTCCTCCCCACGCTGACGGCCAAGGGCAACATCGCCATCGCCCAGTTTATTCACGGGGACGGTTTTGACCCGCACCGTTTTGACGTGGTGACCGGCTTGCTGGGTCTTGCCGGACGCCTGCAACATAAGCCATCGGAGCTTTCTGGTGGGGAGCAGCAGCGCGTCGCGATTGCGCGGGCGATTATCAACGAGCCAAAAATTCTGCTGGCCGACGAGCCTACCGGCAATCTGGATTCAAAAAACTCGGAAGTGGTGCTCGAGATGTTGCGGCAGCTCAACAAAGACTTGGGTCAGACGATCGTCATGATCACCCACAATCCTGAAGCCACGGCTTATTTCGACCGCGTGGTGCACATGCGGGACGGCGTGATTGTCGACGGGGTTCCTGCGGACTGAGATGGCGAGTCTCGGACAGATTCTGTCGAAGACATTTTTCTGGGCGTACGAGCGCGGCACGTGGCCGTATGACGCCGCGGTCATTCTGATTTTGATTTTTGTACTGGCGACGCCGCGGGCGTGGTTCCACGACCAGCCGCAGATGGGCCTTCCGGCAAACGCTCCCGGCCAAGTGGTGCTGGTCAACGAGGAAGGCGAAAACAAAACCTACCGGGTCGATGCGCGGATTCTGGCGCCTCCCGAACAAACGCCGGCGCTCGAGAACGAACTGCACAACGCTATGCAAAAATCGCTGCCTGAACTTCGCAACAAGCGGTTCACCATCGCCAAGATCGATCCGGTGCGCGACGAGCAGGGCACGGTGATTGCCTATCACGTGGAAATACACCGTTAGCCGCCAGTCCCGAGGCTGCCCGCGTGAGTTCTGGCGTAACGCCGGGTAAAGTTCGTGCATCTCTATGTATATGCTAGGATTTGAGCGAGCCTGACCAGCCACACCATTGAGCACTCACAGGGGCTTCTATTGACCAAACGGTATTTTATTCCATTGATTCTTGCGCTTGGCACGGAAGTTTTCGCTTTGGTGGCGGGCGCCGCGCAAACTGCGGCGAAGTGGACAACCGACAGCGTGCTCCAGATGATGGATAAGTCCGCCAAGGATTTCCGCACCCTGACCGCGGATATCGAGAACGTAAAGTACACAGCCGTAGTGAAAGACACATCCACGGAAACGGGACAGATTTTTGTCCGGCGCGACCAGAAAATGCGGATCGAGTTTACCAAGCCCGAGGCGCGAACGATATTGCGCACCGGCGATTCGCTTTTCCTTTACAACCCCAAGCTGAATCGCGTGGAAGAATATGACCTCGGCAAGAATCGCGCGTTGGTGGATCAATACATCCGTCTCGGGTTCGGGACCAAGAGCGAAGATCTCAAGAAGAGCTATGTGGTGGCGGTCACCGGTGAAGAGGAGCTAGACCACAGAAAAACTGTTGTGGTGGAGTTGACTCCGAAAGTCGATCAGATTCGCAGCCAGATCAACCGGATCGAGATGTGGATCGACGAAGCTTCCTGGCTGCCGATTCAGCAGAAAATTTTTGAGAGCGGTTCCGGTGACTATATCTTGTTCCACTACACCAGCATGATGAAGAATCTCAAGATCAACGATTCTAAGTTCAAGCAGGATTGGCCGAAAAACGCGAGCCACGAAAAACCGCACGCCTGAAAGTAACGGGCGACCCTGAAATCAGGAATTTTGCGGACCAGGTCGGTTGAGACGCCGATGCCGCGGGCCCGGGATAACCGGACCCAGCCGCTGGGCGTCGATAGATGGCCCGGTCAGTGCGCGGCTCGCTCGGCGGCGAGGAGTTGTTCTTTGCGCGTGAGTCCCCAGCGATAGCCCGCCAGGCTTCCGTCCCGACGGATAACCCTGTGGCACGGCACGACAATCGAAACAGGGTTGGTTGCGCACGCTCGGGCCACCGCGCGAACGGCCTTCGGACGTCCGAGGGCGCGGGCGACCTCGGAGTAGGTGCGCGTCGTTCCGCGTGGAATGCGCTGCAACTCCTGCCAGACGCGGCGTTCGAACGCCGTCGCTTGCAAGTCCAGCGGGAGTGCCACCTGCGCGGGCTTGCCCTCGATTCGTTGAACAATTTCACGGACCCAGCGCTGCATGTTGCCAGTCGCAGGAGAGACCTCCGCGCGAGGATATTCTTCGCGCAACTCCGCGACGAGTTTGTTTTGCGCGTCTCCCAAATAGATCGCGGACACGCCCCGTTCCGTGGCGGCCACCAACACCTTTCCGAGCGGTGACTTCGCAATGGTATATTCGATTTTCATGCCTTTTCCTCCCTTTCGATAGGTTGCCGGTGTCATTCCCAGTTGTGCGTTGCTGCGTTCATAGATGCGGCTGGACGAACCGTAGCCGGTTTCGTAAAGCGCATCGGTGATGTTTTTTCCTGCGCGCAGCAAACTCTTGAAGCGTTTCACGCGCAGTGCTTCGGCGAGTTCGCGAGGAGCAAGGCCGGTGACTTGCCGGAAGGCTCGGCGAAGCGTTCCGGCATTCGCGTTGAGTTGTCTCGCGAGTGCGGAGAGGCGCAGGCCTTCTTCTGAAGATTCGGAAAGATATTTTGCGGCACGTGCGACGAGCGCTGCGGAAGCGGCAATTTCATTTGGGCGGCAGCGAAGGCACGGGCGAAAGCCTTGTTTTTCCGCTTGTTCGCCGGTGTAAAAGAAAATGACGTTCTGCCGCAACGGGCGGCGCGCCGGGCAGGATGGGCGGCAATAAATATGCGTGGAGCGCACGGCCAGTACGAAGGTCCCGTCGGCGCGTGCGTCGCGTTCGACAGTTGCGCGCCAGTATTGGGCTGCCTTGCGGGGCGAGACTTGTAGGGTCGCGTTAGCGTTCGAACTCTTCCTCGTTTGCATGGTAGGAAAATAGCGCAGCGTTTGTTCGAAATCTATCCGGAAAGGCTCGGCAAAGTGGATTCGAACGAGACGGCTTAGCAGGCCTAGAGGCAAACTCAGGCTTCGCCCGGGTTCGGCAAAACTTCGGCGGCCTCGATGGGATTCTTGTGCGGGGCGCTGATCACCAGGAGAACAGCCGAGAGAATGACGACGGCGGCTAAGGCCGTGCGCAGAGTGATGGATTCGCCCGCGCCGAGCCAGCCGAGGAACAGAGCCACCACCGGATTAACGAAGGCATAGGTCCCCACTCGGGCGGCGGAGCTCTTCTTGAGGAGGTAGACGTAAGCCGTGAAGCCGATTCCGGAGCCAAAAACGATTAGATAAGCCAGGGCTATCCAGGAACGCGCGCCAATGGCCGCGAAATGCAGTTGGCGGCCCTGGCCTGCCAGCAAACCGACCACCCAAAGTGCGGTCCCACCTGCGAGGCTCTGCATGGCGACGCCGAGCAGCGGTGAGCTCGGCAAGTCGTGGTGCTTCGAATAGATGGATCCCCAGGCCCACGCGAAGGAGCCAATGACCAGAATCCCTGCGCCGGCGGGATGGACGCGCTCCGACCCTCCCAGATGCGCGGGGCCTACCAAGAGGACCAAGCCACCGAACCCCAGGACGAGGCTGGCTACGACCCTGGGAGCGGGATTGAGACCGGCGGGACGAAGCCAATCGAGAAGCACCATCCAGAAGGAGACCAGCGCCACGAGCAGAGCAGCCACTCCGGAGGGGACCGTACGCTCGGCCAAACAAACTCCGCCATTGCCGACAAGAAGTAGGAGGAGACCGGTGATGATAGCGGTGCGCCACTGACCTGGTGTTGGCCGAATCCCAGTTTTCCAGCGCAGTACGGGATAAAGGATAAGTCCGGCGGTTAGGTGTCGCGTAGCAGGAAGCAGGAGCGTAGGGAATGACTCGATGCCGACAGCGATGGCGAGGTAGGTCGAACCCCAGATGAGGTAAACGGCGGCGAAGGCCAGAATGAGGAGGATGGCGTCGCGTTTCGCCGTGCCGTGGACCACAGCGGCAGGGGCACCTTTGTTTGTGGATTGGGCGACGGTAGGTGTGGACATTCTGCGAAGCCGAAAAAAACAAAGATACGTGCAGAACAGAACAGTGTCGAGCACCATATTGGACGAAGATATCACCGCAATGAGAGAGCCGCACGGCGCGACCGGTACTATAACCAAGTGTTTGACGTTAAGACACTTCGAGAATTTTCCGCAGGTTGACGTGCGGGGGTTGAGGTGCCATTTTATCCACCCGCTCGCGAAGTTTCGGGACCATAGCAAGATCATCAGAAAGCGCAATTGGGCCAGGAATGGCGACAACGAAGTGGCATCTCTGGGGGCGAGATGGGGGCGACGAACCGCGTAACACGCATTCGGTCGGGGGAAAAAGAAGCGAGCATCGCCAAGCTGGCACCGCCTCTCGAGGAAATAGCGGGGGAACCGGTGCGGGTGCCTTCTCTGCGCATGACGCCTTTGCTCATGCCGGCGCAGCCCCGCCGTTTTGGGCGCGTGCCCACGCATGCCGTCGGTGTGAACCACGAACAGCGCGAATATCCGCGCGCTTCGTTAAGACTTCCTTTGCGGCTGCGGAGTGTGGGCTCCCGTGCGGAAGATTTCCCGGTAACGCTGGTGACTCGGGACATTAGCTCGACAGGGGTATTCTTTCTTTGTCCGAAAGAGATTGCCGCGGGGGCGCTCATCGAACTGGAAATCGTGCTGGTAAGCCGTCCTATGGGACATGGCAACGTGCTGATTGTTACTACGGCGCGTGTCCAACGTATCGAACCTGCGGCCACGTCTGGATGGTATGGCGTGGCGGCTTCGTTCGACGACGTGCAGTTCGACCGCGATGATGGCGTACCTTCACGATTCCTGCGGCCTTGACTAGTGCTTGCTAAACGCGCGCCGGCCTGTCGGTTATAGTGGCTGTGGTTCCTTATCCTCCTTTTTTTTGGTGTCCCCTAAATATCTCTCCAGACACTTGCGAGCCAGATCTTGACCGCCTAACCCGAAGGCGATGGCTAGCCCCAACATGGAAGCTCCGAAAATGATTGAAAAAGCCGAGATCACGGTTTGCCTCGCCACACCGAGCTCCTCGAGGGTCATGGAGATCGCCAGAATCCAGATAACAAAGCGGATCGACCAACTAAGAATTTTTGGTGAAGGATGTCCCGCGTTAACGGCCGCAAGAAGCGCGGTCCGCGAAAGAAAATTTGCAATTACCGCGCCCAAGAACAAAATCAAGATAGCGACGAACACCTCGGGTAAAAACTGGAACAACCGAGAAATCTGTTCCTGAAGACCAGCGACGCGGAGGACACTGAGCCCAACCAAGATAAAGCCGATCCACGTTACCCAGAAGATGGAGCGGCTCAGCAGCTCCGTCATAGGAGGAAGATGCGCCATTCGCAGGACACGAGAGGCCCCTGCGTCATCGGACACCCGATCAAGTTTCGTAAGGCCCAGAAGTGCTCGCAAGATGTACTTGAGCGCCAAGGCTACAAGAAGCCCGATCACAATAATGATCAGCATCACCAGGAAACGCGGAAGAAATTCAGCAATCATGTGGACTAAATTGCCGTACACCTGTTCTAAGCCTCGCAGGATGGTCTGTCTCATGATTTCACCTCAACCTTTGCCTTCCATCTCTCCATCAAATATGGCTTTTGTAACTCGAACTCGCCGCAGAGCATTTCGCTCGCCGCCTCCATCTCAGCCGGTGATGAATCAGAATGTTCAACAAGAAAAGAATAGGTCATGCCGCGGTACAGGGGTGCTAAAGCCTGTACCAGATGATCCCGGTTAATGACCGCATGATGGTAGGAGGCAGCAAAATCATAGAGCGTCCGCACCCAGAGGTCGGATTTAAATCTGAACTTCCCTTCTTCTAGTGAAACGATGCTCTTGATTTCTGAATGGGTTTCGGGATCCAAAATCGAGCTTAAGATTGGCTCCAATTCCGTCACTCCGCTTCGGAACATCTCGAAGATTCTGTGTCGATCTAGGTCGGTCGGGTCTGATGTGAGTTCATGGGCCGGTCCAAACGTAGGCACGGGTTGCGATTTCCCGCAATCCAACCACCACGATTGCCGGGCTTCCAAACACCAGAACAAAGTTCCCACGGTTTGCCGCAGGACTTCGACGATGTCCGTTGCGAGACCCTTTGTTGCTTGTGATTTTTCACCGAGGAAGGCCTGGCAACAGCGAAAATCAGAAGAAATCGCGGAGATCCCCATCCATGCTTCCGGTCGGGCCTGAATGGCTTCCTCATGCCACACATCCTGATTGAGGCAAAGCGCGGCGAGGCGACCGGAAAATCCCCATTCATCAGAGAACAGTTCGCGGATGCCACAGCCAAAGAGGGCCCGGCTCATTGGATAGAGTAGATTCCTCGCCAGCAGGCCCTGATACCTGTTGCGAGTGTAAAGCGGCGCTACAAAATCAAACTTTTCCCGGTAAATCGGCCGCAGCAGGTTCGCAACCGAATCGGGGGTGAGATTGGATGCGGCAGGTGAAACTACGGCACAGGCCCGTGCCCGCAACAAGTCTGCGGCTGCCAGAATTGTGCGCAGAGCGATACCGGCAGAAGGTGGGCCAGAAATGTTGGCCGTGACTCGGTGGCTTGTGCGGAGTGAGATTATCCCGGGTAAACGCACCTTTTCCGCCAAGTTGCCCTGGCCCTTGGCTTCAACGCCATCCTCGTCCTTGTCCCCGCCGCCCACATTGACGATGACAACTCGTTGCCTCACGAAGTTCCGCTGAAAGCTTTCTTCAATTGCGTCCAGGGCGTGACTGACGGTGTTCGCAGCATTGTGGGAGGACATACCCACAAGAAGGTCCACTTCACCTACGCTCATCAACTGGCGAAGCAAATCATCCGATAAAAGAACATCTTCGGCCAAGACGCTAGGAACCTCACTTTCAACGCGAAATATGCGGGAAGATCCATGAACGTGATGCCACGATCCTCCGCTCAATCAAATCCGGCGAAGCTGAAACCAATAAAACTGATAGGGCCCCAGCGTAAGTAAGTAGGGCGAATTCCCAAACCGCGGAAAGAGGTTTCTCCCAAACATCTCAATCGGTATGTAGCCCTTATATCGTTGCACATCGAGTTCTACAGCCTGCGCGGAACTTGAAAGATTATTCACCACCAGGACTGTTTCCTCACCAAATTGACGCATGTAAGCTAGAACCCGGTGATTCGAGGGGTTGAAAAACTGAATTGTTCCGCGGCTAAATACTTGGAATGCATTGCGCACCTGAAGCAACGACTTCATCCAGCGGAGCAAGGAGTGCCCCGACCTCTTTTGTGAATCTACGTTGACCGCCTGATAGCCATAAACGGCATTGGAAATCACGGGCGCGTACAAGCGCTCCGGATCAGCCAACGAAAACCCGGCGTTCAATGCGCTGTTCCATTGCATCGGAGTTCGGACTCCATTTCGGTCGCCAAGGTAAATGTTATCCCCCATACCGATTTCGTCCCCGTAATAAACAATCGGCGTTCCCGGCATGGACATCAGTAATCCGTTCAGCAGTTCGATCCGCCTTCTGTCGTTGTCCATCATGGGAGCCAGGCGCCGGCGGATGCCTCGATTGATCCGCATCGTCTTGTCGATGGCGTACTCGTCATACATATAGTCGCGTTCGACGTCCGTGACCATTTCCAGCGTGAGCTCATCATGGTTGCGAAGGAAAATGAACCATTGGCAGCTATCGGGTATCTCCGGCGTCTGGTCAAGGATTTCGATGATCGGCTTGCGGTCTTCTAGCTTTACGGCCATGAACATTCTGGGCATGAGGGGAAAGTGAAACGCCGCGTGGAATTCGTCGCCGTCACCAAAATAGGCGCGCACGTCCGCAGGCCATTGATTTGCCTCGGCCAGGAGCATCGCTCCCGGATAGGCCAGGTCCAGACGCTTGCGAAGTTCGCGGATGATCGCGTGCGTTTCGGGTAAGTTTTCGCACAAAGTGCCTTCCCGTTCGACAAGATAGGCAACCGCGTCCAACCGGAAACCGTCCACGCCGAGATTCAGCCAGAACTTCATCACGTCCCATACGGCCTCGAAAACGGCAGGGTTGTCGAAATTCAGATCCGGTTGATGACTGAAAAACCGGTGCCAGTAATAGGACTTCGAAACAGGGTCCCAGGCCCAGTTGGAGGTCTCGGTATCGACAAAAACGATGGGCACACCCTGATAGCGAGTGTCCGTCTCGCTCCATACGTACCAGTCTCGCCTGGGGTTTTCGCGGGAGCTTCGCGCCTCCTTAAACCAGGGGTGTTGATCCGAGGTATGATTCAGGACCATTTCAATGATGATGCGCAATCCCCGACGATGAGCCTCCGCCAGGAAAGTCTTAAAATCCTCCAATGATCCGTAACTCGCATGAACCGAAGTGTAGTCCGCAATGTCGTACCCATCATCCCGCAATGGCGATGGGTAAAAAGGGAGTAGCCAGATAGCGGTAATCCCAAGCTCTTCGAGGTAATCGAGTCGTTGGGTCAGGCCGGCGAAATCCCCGATACCGTCGCCGTTGCTGTCCGAGAAAGTGCGTACATGAAGCTGATAAATAACGGCATCCTTGTACCAGAGATTATCCTTTTGCAGCCTCAACGATCGACTCTCCTTTCGGATTCAGGAAACCACTATCGGTGATCCGTACTCATTGTATTGGGCCGCACCCGGAAGTTATGCGCGGAAAGGGTCAACGGATTCGGCTCGGCCTAGTTTCTGATTCGACTCCAAAGGTATCTCGTATTTTGTAGCAAGTCATGTACTTCGAAGCTAGGGAGTTCGCCCGACGATCCGGCCCGCTCGAGAACGTCGAATCCTGCTCCGAGAGAGATCGCGTGGCACGGGCACAGCGCTTGGGGGTATTTGGCAGGGTTGCTGGTCCACGCGGCGATTCGTAAGCTCCTGACAGGTTAGACAGGTTAGCGGCACAAGACGCCGTGGCCGTCGTCGAAGGAGCGGCGATGGGCATAGAGCGCCGGAAGATTTCGATCATCCGTTAGAGCAGAGGCTTTGTTACTCTGAGTCGTGATGGCGTCCCTGAAAAACAAGACTTTGCGAGGAGTGCTGTTTGATTGGGACGGCACGTTGATTGATTCTTACGGCGCCGACTCTTCGGCGTACTTGGCGATGTTTCGCGAGGTGGGGATTCCGTGGGGATTGGAGGAATTGGCGCAGCATTATTCGCCGAATTGGTACCGCGTGTATCGGGCCGCGAAGCTGCCGCGCGCGCGGTGGGACGATGCTGACCGAGCGTGGCGCACACAGTATGCCAAGCATTCGCCTCGGCTTATTGCGGGGGCACGGCAGGTGCTTAATCGGCTGGGGCGGGTGCATCACCTGGGTTTGGTTACGAGCGGCGACCGGGAGCGAGTGATGCGGCAGTTGCGGGCTTTCCGGCTCACCCGGGTGTTTGGGGCGCGGGTCTGCAGCGGAGATACTCCGCAGAGGAAACCGCATCCGGCGCCTCTCCGGCTAGCTTTGAAGCAACTTCGTTTGGAGCCATCGGCGTGCGTGTATGTGGGAGATTCGCCGGAGGATTTAGAGATGGCCAAGAGTGCGGGAGTTCGAGCGATAGCGGTGCTGGGGCCGTTTCCAACAGAAAAGAGACTGCGGGCTGCGCGGCCGGATTTTTTGCTGGAATCGATACGGGAACTGCCGGATGTGCTCGAAAGACTGGGCGGTTAACGGGTGATTCATAGCACCGGCTCGAGAGACCGATGCAATGAAGACGGCCTTCGGGATGCCAGTGGCATAGCGGCGAACGAATTTGCCAAGGTGGCCGCGAGGGCCGGGCAAACCCCACCCCTACAGCGCGCCCACCGGCTCAGGAATTGGGTTTTGGCGGAGCTACCGGCAGGGTAGGTGCCGCAGTTGCGACGGGCAGGGGTTTGTAGTCGGTCCACTTGATCACCAGGCGGACTTGGACATTCACATCCTTGAGATTTAGCGTGTCGTCGGAGCGCATGTAGTTGGGAAGCCAATACTTGCCGTCCACATTTTCACGATAGGTTTCAAAAATCGTGAAGGGCATGGTGGCCGAGCGCATGTCGCCCAGATCGGTGATCCACTTTCCGTAGGTCTTTACTACTTCCAGATACACAGCGTCGACCCAGACGATGCCGTCGAAATAGGCGTGGGTGCGCTCTACGCCTTTGGGCTTTACCTGGAAGATGTAGCAGTCGACTTCGTCGACGAGTTCCTTGCCCAAGTACTTGAGATTGTATTTCGCAAGCTGGCCGGTGGTGAGCGGGTAGGCTGGCATACGCGCCAGGGACTGGAAGTCTTCGGGGCCCATTTCTAGATAGTGCAGGCTGGATTGCGGCCGCTCGACGGTCTTCTCGTAGGTTTTGCCGTCGGCGCCGGGTTTCGCTTCGACGACCAACGAAAGTTGACCCGCCAGCTTGCCGTCGGGACCGAACTCTTCAAGGCGAATGGTTTTTTTGTAGGTGAATCCGGCGCGGGCGACGATGTATTGATCTTCTTTTTGGGAGAACCGCTTGATGATCTCCTCCGGAGGAATGGAGGGGGGAGCCGGCGGGACTGGTTCCGTGCCAACGCGATGGACGTCATGTTCCGGGGGAGGCGCGAGCGGGCCTTGCTGAGCGGCCTGGACAGGGCTGGCTGTACGCGAGAATACAAATGCGCAAAGAACAAGCGCGCAGTGGAATACCGCTCGGAAGCGGCGGCCGCGGGATTGTTGGGCGTGCGGGTTCATGCCAAATAGGATGCGTCCGGAGCGCCGAAGAGCAGCCTCGGCAGCTCTGGCGAACCTGCTTGAGTTTAGCGCACTTCCGCTGGAGCGTCCCGCAGGTTCCAGCGCATTTCGGACCTGCACTCTTCGACAAATCGCCGTTTCAGCAGAATGCCTGAGGTCTCTGCTACAATTCCGAAGCTCGTGGGCGACGAGAAACAAAGCAGGCGATATTTTGTCTCTGGACTCGTGCAGGGAGTGGGGTTCCGCTTTTTTGCGCAGCGCGAGGCGAAGAAACTGCGCGTCGGCGGCTATGCGAGGAACCTGTTTGATGGCCGAGTCGAAGTACTTGCGATCGGCTCGCCAGGGCAGCTGGATGAGATGAAGAGCGCCCTCGAACGCGGGCCGCGATTTTCAAGCGTCTCCGGAGTTCGAGAAGAGCCGGCGCACCCTGACAAGCGATATGAGAAAGGATTTGTGATCGAGCCAGACGCTTGAGAACGACGCTTAAGGAGAATGAGGGCCAAGAGGAGCCGCTCGAATGGATGACCTGAAGACATTGATTCGCGAGGTGCCAGATTATCCCAAGCCGGGGATCCTTTTCTACGATTTGACGACCCTTTTGAAAGACAAAGAAGGATTTCATGCGCTCATCGACCGGCTCTGCGATCACTACAAGGGGCGGACCATTGACTTAGTCGCGGGCATCGAAGCGCGCGGTTTTATTTTTGCGCCGGCGCTCGCGTACCGGCTGGGAGCCGGGTTCGTCCCCGTGCGAAAACCAAAGAAATTGCCTGCCAAAACTGCGAGCATTTCTTATGCGCTCGAATATGGCACGGACACGCTGGAGATTCATGAGGACGCGGTGAAGCCGGGGGAGAGCGTGATTATCTGCGACGATCTGCTGGCAACGGGCGGCACAGCCGCAGCTACCGCGAAACTTGTGGAGAAGCTCGGTGGAAAAGTCGCGGGGGCGGCGTTTGCGGTGGAGCTTACATTTCTGGGCGGCCGTTCGAAACTCACTGGCGTGGATATTTTTTCGCTGATTCAGTACGACAAGTAGTTTTCGATTTTCATCTCGGCTCAGTCGACGCCCCTGCCGCTATTTTGCATGGCGCTGGCGGAGAGCTTCGAATAAGACAACGCCTGCGGCAACGGAGACGTTGAGCGATTTCACAGGGCCGGTGGTAGGCAAGGAAACGACAAAGTCGCAGCGTTTGCTGGTCAGGTCGTGGAGACCTTTGCCTTCCCCGCCGAGGACGATGCCTACCGGAGACGTGTAGTCGGCCTCGGTGTAGCTTTTGTCGGCTCGTTCATCAAGACCGATGAGCCAATAGCCTGCTTCCTTTAGCTCTTCCATTGTTTGTGCCAGATTGGTGACCTTGGCGACCGGCAGATGCGCCAGGGCGCCGGCGGAGGCGCGCGCGACCGCGTCCGTCAGGCCGACTGCGCGGCGCTCGGGAATGATCACGCCATGTGCGCCGGCGGCCAGCGCCGTTCGAATGACGGCGCCGAGATTGTGCGGATCTTCGACGCCATCGAGAAGAACGATGAGTCCCGCCCGGCCGTGATCCGCAGCCTTGTTTGCTGCCGCGAGAATGCTTTCGAGTGTGGCTGGCGCGCGGGCGGCGGCCAGACCGACGACGCCCTGGTGGTCTCTCGAATTGGCGAGACGATCGAGTTGCCCGCGGTCTTCAAAACGAACGGGGATGTCGCGGGCGCGCGCTAGCTGGACGATTTCTTCGACGCGAGTGTCCTGTCGGCCGCGCGCGATCAGAATGCGATCGAAAGGGCGGCCTGCGTCCAGGGCTTCACGGATGGCGTGGATGCCGGTGAGTTTGTCCATCGGGGAGACAGTTTACAGGCGTGCGTTCCGCGTTGAAAGCCGTCCGGAGGAATTCTGCGGGCAGCGATCAGTCGAGCGCCGCGCAGAATTCCAGGATGCGCTCGCGCGCGGGTTTGACGGGGACGACGAAGGAAAGAGCGGCGGCTTCATCGAGAAGCAGGATCACGCGATCGAGATCGCCCCCACCGGCGCGGCCAGCAAGCGCGAGGCGGATCGGATGAAAGAGTTCGCGGCTCCGAAGGCCCACGAGGTCTTTCAATAGGGTGATGACCTCTTTGAATCGCTCCGAGGTAAGCGGAACGCCATCGAGCAGCACTAGCGCGAGCTGCCGCACCACGTCGCGAGCAGCGTAACGAGAGAGGACGGCGTGGCTCTCGACGCTAGCGAGAATGGCGCGCGCGTCATAGTGAAAAACGAGTTGCAGTCGATCGGCGAGAGAGCGGCGGTCCGCAACTTGCGGACCGAGGAGCGCGGCTGCGCGCTCGCACCATGCCAATTGAGCGGGAGAGACGGTAGCAAGGAGCCAGCCTTGTTCGCACAGAATTTCAGCAACATCACGGCCTGTCCAAGCATGGGAGGCGGCTGCCGCGGCGGGATTCGGAATTTCTTCGGATGGCATAACGAGATTCTAGCGCACCTCGGCAGGACGGATTGCGAGCTGCGGTGTGATCACCGTTCGGAGAGCGTGGCGACCACGTAGGCGGCGATAGCCTCACCGCGGCCGACGGCGTCGACGCCTTCGTTGGTCTTAGCTTTGAGATGAATGTGATCGGCGGTGACGCCTAGCGCGCGACCGAGGGCTTCCCGCATTTTCGGGAAGTGTGGTCCTAGCTTGGGCTTTTCGGTAATGACTACCGCGTCGACATGCTCGATCACAAACTTTTTTTCCTCGAGCAATTTTCGCGCATGTTCCAGGAAGAGCAGGCTGTTCGCGCCTTTCCATTTCGAATCCGTGTCGGGAAAATGCGTGCCAATGTCGCCCAGCCCGGCAGCGCCGAGCAGCGCGTCACAGAGAGCGTGCGCCAGAACGTCGCCGTCGGAGTGTCCGACCGATCCTTTGTCGAATGGGAGTTCCATCCCGCCAACGATCAGCTTGCGGCCTTCCGCGAGACGATGCAAATCATAACCAATGCCGCAGCGCACGCTCATGCTTTCTGACGCTCTTGTTCGAGATAGAAGCGCGCGAGACTCATGTCGGAGGGCTTGGTGATCTTGATGTTGCGCTCCGAACCGAGGACGACGTGGACGTCGTGGCCGAGGCGCTCGACTAGGCCGGCTTCGTCGGAGGCGCTGACGCCGTCGGCTTTGGCGCGAGCGAACGCTTCCTTGATAAGCTTGGTCGAAAACGCCTGCGGCGTCTGGGCCAGCACGACGCGTTCGCGCGGAATGGTCCCGATGATGAGCGCGACATCCTCCGGCAGACTGGCGCGCTTCACTTCTTTCACAGTGTCCATCGCGGGGATACCGAGAATCGCGGCCTGGCAGCGGCGAGCCTCTTCAATCACCCTAGCGATCTGCTCGCGGGTGACAAAAGGGCGGACAGCGTCGTGAACGAGGACAATCTCCGCGTCGTTTGAAACTACTTCGAGCGCCAGCGCAACCGAATCCTGGCGCGAATCTCCGCCGCGCACTACCCGGACAGACTGCATGAATCTTTCGCCGCGGATGCGTTCTTCCAGCGAGTCCACCACATCGGCGCGCGTCGCGACAAAGATATCGGTGACGAGCGGGCAAGAAGCTATGCGGCGCACGCTATGAATAACGAGCGGCGTTCCATCCAGCTCGAGAAACTGTTTCGGGGTGTCGGCACCCATGCGTGTGCCTAGGCCTGCGGCTGGGAGAATGGCGGCAATGCGGCTCATTTTAGGCGCGAAGCGGCCGGACACGAAAAACGCTAGGGCCGCAAACTTCAGAGTGTACCTCAAGCCGGCTTGTCAGGCGAATCGCGCAGCGCGGAAAATGCTTCGCGTGCGGGGCTTTTATGAAGAAAGGCCGAGGGCTGCCGTGAAGAGCCTGGTACAAGCTCTGCTCGGACTTTCTGAGCCTAAGCACGTCAGCGGAGGCTAGTCGGCGTCCGGCTCGGAGAAGATCGCACCGCGACCGCGTTCAATTTGCGGCGGCTCCGGCAGACGCGAGCCGTTTTCCGGCCGGCCCGGCACATCGACGCGGCTCCGGCCGATGCTCTCGCCGCGGACTGCCGCAGCGGCGGCCGTTTGCCGGGGCACGGAAGCAGACGGATCCGGCCGATCATCCAGCCGGCCAAAAATCATCTTTCCCGCAGTTGTCTGATGAACAGAGGTGACCTGGATATCGACGCTCTTGTTGATCAGGCGGCGGCCACCGTCGACAACTACCATGGTTCCATCGTCGAGATAAGCGACGCCCTGGTTGGGCTCCTTGCCTTCGCGCAAGATGAGGACGCGCATGGGCTCGCCGGGCAAGACCACGGGCTTTAAGGCGTTGGCGAGCTGATTCACGTTCAAGACCGCGAGGCCTTGCACGGTGGCCACTTTGTTTAGATTGAAATCGTTGGTGACGATCTTGGCGCCCAGGCGGCGTGCGAGCTCAACCAGCTTGTGATCCACATCGTCCGCCTGAGACGGTTCCTGATCGAGAATGCGCAGATCGACCTTCGGCATCTTCTGCATGCGCTGCAAGACTTCGAGGCCTCGCCGGCCGCGCTGGCGTTTCAAGGAATCGGAAGAATCAGCCACAAGCTGCAATTCGTGCAGGACGAATTGCGGCACGGCGAGTACCCCGTCCAGAAAGTGAGCTTCGCAAACGTCGGCGATGCGGCCATCAATCAGAACGCTGGTATCGAGAAGTTTCATGGGCTCGGACGCAGAAGAGTGTCGAGAGATGATGCGAACCGGAGAGCCGACCTTCAACTCGCCACCTCGTTCGGATCCGAGCACCAGCCCCAGATAGGCGAACGCGAAGAGCGCGGCGTATTCGAGAAAGGACTTGGTGGGCTGCGCCTCATTCGTGTGTGAAATGACCAGCGTTACGAGAAGCGCCGCAAACATCCCCAGAACAGTGCCGAGCGCGCCGCCCAGCAATACGCCGGTCTCGGCTCGGCGAAGACGCAGTTCGGCCAGAAGAATCACCACCGCCAAAAGAAAGCCGAGGGCCGCTCGCGGCAGATCACCTAGACCAAAAGGCGCGAGCTTGTAACAGAACGCGGTCGCACAGGCGGTGATGAACAAGCGCACAAGCCAGAACTGCACGCCCATCCCGTGGGCGAAAGTGGCCCTTTTTTGCCTCGATTCGGGGACAGAATTCGATGACAGCGAGGAAACAGAATTCGAAAAACGCTGCACTTCAGGAACGGAACGGCTCATGCGACCTCACAGTATTACGTATCACTGCAAAATCGGTGCCGCATTCCCGCAGGCGCGCGGGGACCACCAACTGCTGCGGGACGGGAACGCCACTTCGCGTCCCCGCGGTCTATATACTCCGCCATCATATGGGAGTCAAGATGATGTTGAAGGATTAATAGTAAGGATTCGGGGGCTCAGTTATTTAGAATAGACGCGCGGAACACGCTGGCTCACCGCGCAGAGGAGGTCGGAGGTGACGGTACCGATACTGCGCGCGATAACATTGGCAGGACGGATGTGCCTGCCGTCGCTGCCGTAGACGGTCACGACATCGCCGATGGCCGTATCCGTCACGTCGGTGACGTCAATCATGGTGACGTCCATGGAAATGATTCCTACGATGGGGGCTAGCGAGCCTCGCACCAGGACGCTCCCGCGATTCCCAAGCGAGCGGTGGATGCCGTCACCATAGCCTGCGGCAAGCACGGCGATGCGTGAAGGGCGCTTGGCTAGGAAGGTTTCGTTGTAGCCGACGCCCGCGCCTTCCGGAATGCTGCGGATATGGATGATGCGTGTGCGCAGGCTCATGACCGGCTTGAGGGGCAGGCGGGCCTCGATTTCCGGGCGCCGCTCGACCGGATCATAGCCCGGATGATAGCCATACAAGATCACGCCAGGACGAACCATGTCGGCCCAAGTCTCCGGACGCGCTGCTATAGCTGCGCTGTTCGCGAGGTGCACGATACCGGGATCAATCCCAAGCGCGCGCAGACGGTCGAGCGCCGCGTAAAAACGCTCCTCTTGCCGCCGCGTCTGCTCTCCTACCCGTGTGTTGGTAAGAACCTCGGAAGACGCAAAGTGGGTGAAGACTCCGCCGAGTTCCAGGTGCTTGCACTTGGCGAGTTGGCTCGCAAAACACTCAACGTCGCCCGGCGTGATGCCCAATCGATTCATGCCGGTGTCCATCTTCAGGTGGAACGAGACCCGTTTGCGGCCCTTGCTGCCGTCTTTGCTGGCAATCATGCGGGCAGCGGCGCGATCGAGTTGCTTTAGTTGGTCGCAGCGATGGATCACTGCCGTCAGATCGTGTTCGAGGAGGCGAGACTCCTCGCCGGGCCAGAAACCTGTGAGTACCAAAACAGGCTTCCGAACGCCGGCCTCGCGAACGGCGATGCCTTCTTCGGTGCAGGTGACGCCAAACCAGTCTGAGCCTGCTTTTTCGAGAGCCTTGGCCACTTGCGGTCCGCCGTGTCCGTAGCCATTGCCTTTGACGATGGAAAGAATCTTCCGGGGCGTTTTACGTTGCTCTTCTGGGGGATTCACGAACTTCTGAATAGCCCGGAAATTTTCCGTCAGCGCGCCAAGGAAAATTTCCGCCCAAACCGGACGTCTCACTTCCTTGCGGGGACTCTTCTGTATGCCTGCCATGGACCTTCCGAAAAATTTAGTTTACGCCATCCGGCCGTCGCGAGCGGACCGCCACTTTGGATGCCGCGAGAACGACAACCCCCACATCTACTGCAAGCAAGAGGCCTTCGCCCGCCCCCATCGGGCTAGGTTAAAAGAGGCTAGTAACCATCCAGCGGTCTCTCGACGAAGCTACCCAGGGGGGAGGATTCTTCGAGCTAGGAAAAATTCCGGGCTCGAAAAACCTGGGTGGCAAATCAAGCGGTGCTGAAACTAAAGGAGTTAGCGTCATGAGCTGGAACGATTTTCATGACGTTTCGCGGGCCGCCAACCCCAAAGAGACAGCACTAGAGCGCGAGAATCAGGCGCTCCACTTCTTGCTGGACCCTCAAATCGCGAGCGCTAACGTTCCGCCCGAAATAAGCCCGGAACGCCGGGTGTGGTCGGGCTGCCGCGCTGTGGCTACCATTACCTATCGTCCGGCGCGAATTGCGAGAAGGCATCGGGAGCCGCTTCTTCAAATCGCGTTAGGCGGCTGCGGAAGACGAAGCGAACCTTGTCGGTCGGGCCGTTGCGCTGCTTGGCGATAATCAGTTCGGTTTGTTCGCGCTCGTCGGGCTGGGCATCGTGTTTGAAGAAATGCGGCCGGTAAATGAACATCACCACGTCGGCGTCCTGTTCGATGGCACCGGACTCTCGCAGGTCGGACAGCTGCGGCCCGCGTTCCTCGCGCTCCGGAGCGCGCGTCAGCTGGCTGAGAACCAAGACAGGGATTTTCAGCTCTTTGGCGAGCCCCTTTAAGCTGCGCGAGATGCTGGATACTTCTTCATTGCGGTTGCTGAAGCGGCCGCGCGCGGTGATTAGCTGCAGGTAGTCGACGATCAGCAACGACAAGCCCTTGTCGCGCTTGAGGCGCCGAGCTTTTGCGCCAATTTCCAGGACGCTGATAGATCCTGCGTCATCAATCCAGAGCGGCGAGGAGGAAATGGTTCCGAGCGCTTCGGTCATGCGGCGCCAGTCTTCACGGCTGAGATGTCCGGTGCGGAACTTGTGCGCATCGATTTGCGCAACCGAAGCGACCAGGCGCTGCAAGAGCGATTCCTTGGACATTTCCAAGCTGAAAATGGCGACAGGCTGGCCGGCGCGAATGCCGATGTTTTCGGCAAGATTTAAAGCTAGAGCCGTTTTCCCCTGCGACGGCCGCGCCGCAAGGATCAGGAGTTCCGAGGACTGCAGGCCGGAGGTAAGTTTATCGAGCTCCACGTAGCCGGTCGGCACACCGGTGATGCTCTTCCCTTCGCGGAAGATTTTTTCCAGGCGCTCGAAATTGTCCCGGACGATGTCCTTAATGGGAATCAAACCGGCTTTTATGCGGTCTTCGGCGAGCGAGAAGATAGAGGATTCGGCATTGTCGAGGATGGTGTCGGCGCCATCCTCACCTTCAAACGCGCGCTGCTGGATGTTGTGTGTGGCGTGGATGAGATTTCTGAGCAACGCTTTTTCTTTGACGATGCGCGCGTAGTGCTCGATGTTGGAGACTTTGGGCATGCCGTCGGCAAGAGAAGCGAGGTACGGCGCACCTCCGGCGGCTTCCAAATCTCCTCGACGGTGCAGCTCTTCGGTCAAGGTGATGAGGTCGATGGCCTGCTGAGCCTCGCCGAGCGAAATCATCTGCGTAAAGACGCGGCGGTGCTGATCGAGAAAGAAGTCGTCGGGACGCAGATTCTCGATGGCTGCATTTAGGGCATTGTTGTCGAGCAAGATGGCGCCGAGGACGGAGCGTTCGGCATCCAGATTGTTCGGTAAGGGCTTTTCTAATGTCGTATCAACGGGCATGGGCAATCTCTACTATTCGCCTTTTCTTCGCTTTTGTACCATTTTATCCGCGCGAGGGCAAGTACGGAGTTTTGGACCGCAAAATTTACTACTTCGTCCCGCAAATTAAATTCAAATTACATTCCGGCTGGAGCAGCATTGTGCGCGGTGAAGTGCGATGCGTCAACGGGGAAGGCTGTGCATCGTTTCGGAAATCGCGCAAAACTTTTCTACGCCCGAACGGTGTGCGCCGAAAAGAAGAAGGCACGGCCCTGGCGTGCCCCTGCGACTGAAATTTCAAATCAGTCAGCGACTTGGAATTATTCCTCTTTCGCGACGTGCACGATGACTTGGGCGGTGACGTCACGGAACACTTTGATGGTGACCGGATATTCGCCGAGGGCTTTGATGGGTTCGGCGATCTGCACCTGGCGCTTGTCGATTTTGAAATTTTGCGCGGCAAGGGCTTCGGCGATGTCGGCAGTGGTGACGGAGCCGAACATCTGATCGTTCTCGCCGGTCTTGCGGGTAAATCTCAGCGACACACCGTTGAGCAGAGCGGCTTGTTTCTGCCCGGCGTCCAGTTCGGTGGCCGTCTTTTTCGCCAGCGACGTGCGGATGCGCTCGATAGCCTTTAAATTGCCGGCGCTGGCTTCAATGGCGAGCTTGCGTGGCAAGAGGAAATTACGGGCGTAGCCGGGCTTCACGGTGACGACATCGCCGCGATGCCCGAGCTTTTCGATATCTTCCTGAAGAATGATTTGCATGTAGTCTCTCTAAGCTCCTGTTTCAAATGACCCGAGCAGGCGTTAAGCCTTCGGGGCTTCGGGTGCAGCGGCGGGTGTAACTGCCGGGGCCGCCGGGGTGGCTGGCGCCGCATGAGCCGCTTGCGGGGCGACCGGGCGCGGTGCTTGGGTCCCTGCGGCGCTGCCTGCAAATGGCAGCAGGGCGATGTTGCGCGCACGCTTGATGGCCACGCCCAGCCAGCGTTGGTGCCGGGAGCAAACTCCGGTCATGCGCCGCGGAAGAATCTTGCCGCGCTCCTGGACGAACTGCGAGAGGATGTCTGCGCGCTTATAGTCGATAAAGTCCATCTTCTCAACGCAGAACTTGCAGACCTTCTTCTTGCGGAAATATTGGCGTTTGCCGCGCGGACGGCCGCCGGGCCCGCCCGGACCACCGCCGCCCGGTCCGCCTTCGCGGCGCGGACCACCATGCCCGCCTCCGGGCCCACCATGGCCGCCCGAACCGCCTTCGCGGCGCGGCGGTCCACTGTGAGACTGTGCTTGTTTGGGTTCCTCTGCCATACCATCCTGCCTTTCTCTCTTCTGGAAGAATTCAATTTTAGCTTGCTGGCGCTGATTGTTCAGGAGCCGGAGCGGGAGCCGGAGCCGGGACCGAAGCGGGCGCACTACGGCGTGGACGCCGCGCGGCACGCTGTTCGCGCTTTCCGCCGAGCTTCTTTTGGCGCTTCAAATCTTCGTCAAGGCGCACGGTCAAATACTTGATGACCACGTCCTGAACGCGCAGACGCCGCTCGAGTTCGGCGATCAGCTCGGCATGATTCGTGCGAATCTGCTGATAGACATAGATGCCCTCGCGATGCTTGGCCACGCGATAAGCGAGCTTGCGCGTGCCCCAGTGCTCGGTCTTCTCGATCTTGCCGCCCTTTTCCGCGCAGGTGTGCTCAATGCCGGAAATCACTTTCTTGATTTCGTCTTCCGGCGTTGCCGGACGCGCGATGAAAATCAGATCGTACAAACGCTCTTCCATGATGACCTCTTTCCTCTTTCGGCCGATGGCATCGGCGGCAGTTCCAAAACCTATTTGAGGTGCGGGCCCCTAAAACAGTTCACTCGTTCTGCGGCTCTTCCGCTTCCGGCGGTTTTCGCCGGTTGAAAATGTTCATCGCCGGTTCGATGCCCTTCTCGAGAATCATTTCCACGGCGTCACCGGCTTTGCCAATCATCTCCGCCGCCACTTCGAGTGCCGCCTTTTTCATCGGCCGCAGCACGAATTCTTTGCGGCTGCTCAGTGGATGATCCGGCCCGCATCCCAACCGGATTCGCGAGAATTCCTGTGTTCCCGCAGCGGCGATTACTGAATTCGCGCCGTTGTGGCTCCCAGCGCTGCCTTTGCGGTCGATGCGAATCGTTCCGAAGGGCAGTTGCACTTCATCCCACAGAACCAGCAGATCGCCTGGGCCCAGCTCGTACTTTTCCAGCAGCTCTCGCACCGAGATGCCGCTGAGATTCATGTACGTTTGCGGCTTTGCCAGAAGCACATCCTCCCCAGCGAGCTTTCCCCGACCAACAAGCGCCTTCGCTTCCGGCCGTTCGACGCGAATCGAACCGCGATTCGCCAGTTCGTCCACCGCCAGAAATCCGAGGTTATGCGGCGTCCATTGGTACTCCGGATCAGGATTCCCAAGTCCGACGATGAGCCGCATAGCCCTCTGTCCAGCAGCTGGCTTGCCGCCAGCCGCCGTGCTTCGCAACTTGCCGCACTACTTTTTCTTTTCGCCCTTTTCGGCTTTTTCCGGTTTGGCTTCGGCCTCGGCGCCTTCTTCGCCCTCAACTTCCTTCTTGCCCTTCTTGATGACTTCGGGCTCGGCGGGCGTGGCAGCATCCGCGGCAACTGCTTCGACCGGTTTCTCTTCTTCGACCTTGAGAGCGACGACGTGAGCCAGGACGCGTTCCGGATCGGTGATTAGCTTCATCTTCGTGGTGTCCAAGGCCAACTCTCGGGCGCGGAGCTGGCTGCCCAGCATCAAGCCGGTGACGTCGATCTTGAATTCCGTGGGGATCTCGGCTGGCAAGCACTCGATTTCGACTTCGCGCGTCACGACTTCGAATACGCCACCCTGCTGCTTCACGCCGGCGGCTTCGCCGAACGTGTGCACCGGCACCTTCACGCGCATGCGAACATCCATGGCTACGCGCAGGAGGTCAACGTGCAGCAGGTTTCCGCTCACGGGATCCACCTGCCAATCCTTCAAGATGGCGGGCTCGTGTTTGCCGGCTAGGTCGACCTGGAAAAGCGTGTTGTGGCCGCTCTCGGAGCGCAGGATGGCTCCTATCTGCTTGCTGTTCAATGCCAGCGCGATGGCATCGCCTTTGCCGCCATAGAGCACGGCTGGAACCTTGCCTGTTTGACGCAGGCGGCGAGCCTCGTTCTTGCCCCGGTCGGAACGGGGCGCTCCTTCTACTATGATTTGCGTCTGAGCCATACTTTCATTCCTTCCCTCGAATCTTGTGGAACAAAGAATCTAACTTGGCTGCTTCTTTCTTGTTCCGAACAACACCACCAAAGCGACTTCCCATAAAAAACAAGGCGACAGACAGAAATGTCTGTCTCACTCTAAGTCTAAATAAATAGCTCGCTGATCGAAGTTTCTTCGTGAATCGAACGAATGCCGCGGGCCAGCAGGTCCGCGACGCTCAAAATTTTGATTTTCCCCATGCCTTTTGCGGCATCGCCCAGCGGGACGGAATCCGTCGCAACCACCTCTTTGATTTGGGAGTTCGCGATGCGCTCGATCGCCGGGCCGGAAAGTACGGCATGCGTGCAAGCGGCATACACTTGCGTAGCGCCTTCTCGAATGAGCGCCTCGGCAGTTTTCACGAGCGTGCCTGCAGTGTCGATAATGTCGTCGACGATGAGGGTGCTTCGGCCGCGGACGTCGCCGATCAGGTTCATGACTTCGCTGACGTCTACATCAACGCGGCGTTTGTCCACGATGGCCAACGGGGCGTCCAGCTTTTTTGCAAAAAAACGGGCCCGTTCCACGCCGCCGGCATCCGGCGAAACCACCGTCAGATTCGGTAGGTTTAGATGCCGAAAGTGTTCCACGAGAACAGGAGATCCGTACAAGTGATCGACCGGAACGTCAAAGTAGCCCTGAATCTGTGGGGCGTGCAGGTCGAGCGTCAGTGCGCGGCTTGCGCCGGCTGTTTCTAGAAGGTCGGCGACCAGCTTTGCTGATATCGGGACGCGCGGCTTATCTTTGCGGTCTTGTCTGGCGTAGCAGTAGTACGGCAGTACGGCGGTGATACGCCAGGCGGATGCACGTTTGAAGGCATCAATCATCAGGAGCAGCTCGAACAAGTGGTTGTCCACCGGATAGCAGCACGGCTGAACCACGAAGACGTCGGCGCCGCGCACGTTTTCGAGGATTTGAAAATAAATCTCGCCATCGCTGAAGCGTCCCAGGCTGGCCTTACCCAGCGGTACCTCCAGATGCGCGCAGATGCTCTCTGCCAGAGGCAGATTCGCGGTCCCCGAGAAGATTTTAAACCGGTCGTCGTTCACGACACTCGCGCTCCAACCGCTCAGCTCTTGGGGCGGCCCACTTCTCGGCCCATAGTCGCTTCGAACTATCGGACTACTAGGTTCTCAGGAGGCGCTGCGGATCAACCGAGGAAAAACGGAGGACACAAATCCACGTCAACCAGTGCCCTGCATTTTACGAACGTACCTGTCACGCGAGAGTGTCTCGCAAACAAAGGTCTGATCGTCCGGAAACCCAACAGCGGCTCGGCGCGCCATCGCTGGGCTCGGGAAAACTCCAAACACCGCCGAACCGCTACCCGCCAGCGAGGCTTCTTGAGCTCCTCGTTGGAGCAAGGCCCGCTTGATCGTATCAAGACGGGGGTGACGCCGGAAAACGGGCCGCTCGAAGTCATTCGAAAGACCGCTTCCCTGCGTGCTCCAGCATAGAGCACAGAACCTCCAAAGTTTATGGTTTGCGGCCCGTTTTGTCAATGTCAGCGGTCGAGCCCCGAGCCAACGATAAGCGTCCGGAGTGGGAACGTGAATGTCGCGCGGCGAGACGATGAGTACGGAGAGGTTCGGGATGTCAGGAAGAGGATAGATTTCGTCGCCGCGGCTGATGCCCAGCGCGCGGCCTCCAAGCAGGAAAAACGGCACATCGGCGCCCAGCGAGGAGGCCATTTCGAGAAGGCGCGGCATAGGCAGCTTCTCGCCAGTCAAACGCAGATAGCCGAGCAGCGCGGCTGCGGCATCACTCGAACCGCCTCCCAATCCGCGGCCGGCCGGAATGGTTTTCTGCAGTTCGATGGCGACCCCTCGGCGAATCTTGCACTCGCGACGGAGGGCCTCTACGGCGCGGTAGACGAGATTTCGCTCGAAAGGTTCCTCGGAGAGAGTGGCATTGCCTAGAATCGACAGCGAAATCCCGGACCGGCTTGAAGCGCGCAGCCGGAGGTCGTCGCGCAGCGAAACAGTTTGGAAAATAGTCCGGAGTTCGTGGTAGCCGTCGGGGCGTTTACCAAGGATATCGAGGCGCAGGTTGATTTTCGCAAACGCGGGGATGCGGACTTCGCGCATGCGGCTTATTGTGGTTTCGCATCTTGCGGCGACGATTTTTGCGCCACGCGGTGCCGTACCTGGGAAAGCTTCCGTTCGATCTCCGCTATTTTGTCGTTCTCCATGTCGGCCGGTAAGGAGTGGTGCCATTCCGTCAGCGACTTCTCCCATTCTATGGCTGCGAGGTCGCTGCGCCCGGACTTGGCGTACACGTCGGCCAGGTGCGAGCGAATGGTGGCATCGTGGCTTTCGCGTAGCACGGCCTTGCGCAACGTCGCTTCCGCTTCCGTAAGTTTGTTTTCGCGGAAATAAATCCAGCCGAGGCTGTCGAGATACGCACCGCTGTGCGGTTCTTCCTTTAGAGCGCGCTGCACCAGCCCTTCGGCTTCATCGAGCCGAATGCCTAGATCGCCCAGCATGTAGCCGTAATAGTTAAGTACCGGGGCGTTTCGAGGATTTACGTCCAACGCCTTCTTGAATTCCGTTTCGGCGCGGTCGTAAAACTTCTGCCGTTCGTAGATCGCTCCCAGCAGAAACCACACCATTTCGTTTTCGCGCGGCTCGCCGGGGATTGCTTCGGCAGTCTCGGCGGCTTCTTCGGCTTCTTTGTAGCGGCGTCCGCGTTCATAGACTTGCGCGATGTTGAGATAGATATCGCGGTCCGCATCGCTCCTGGTGAGCTGCGAACGAAGAACCTTCACGGCTTCGTCGGTTTGGCCGTTTTCTCCCAGCAGCAGCGCGTTGGAGGTGCGCAGGCCGGAGTCCGTGGGATATTTCGCCACCGCGTCCTTGCCCGCCTGGAGGGCCTTCGGCAAGTCCTTGGCCGCGCGGTAGGTGTCCATAATCAACATGCGCGAACGGCGATCCTCTTCTTCGCCGAGGCGGCCCAGCTCTTCGAAGGTGTAAATCGCGGCCTGAAAGTTCTGCATGTCGCGATAAAGCTGGCCCAATTGCTGGTACAAGATCGCCAGCGAACGCCGCCGCGACGGCAGCACCGTCGATTGCGACTTCAGTCCGGTGACGGCATCCGAGAGCACGCGAACGGCATCTTCATAGCGGCCCTGGGCTTCGTATAGCATGGCCTCGTTGTACATGACCTCGAGGCTGCCGGGTGCGTACTGCCGGGCTTTCAGGAGACTTTCTTCCGCGTGATCAAGCTGGTGCAGTTCCCTGTAGATCTGTGCCAAGCGCAGATAGACGTCGGAATCGTCGGGCATCAAATCGGCTAGCTTTTGATAGACGGCGAGCGCGTCGGAGTATTTTTCTTCGGCGAGCAGGGTCTGGCCCAATCCGCGCGTGTGGCTTAGCTCGGAAGGATCCAGCTCCGCGGCTTTGCGGTAAGCGGCTTCCGCTTTCGCGAGGTCGTGCGTCTGCGTGTAGGCATCGCCGAGAAGATCGAGCAACGCCGGAGAAGGCGCACGACTGGTGATGCTTTCGAGTAGCAAAACGGCATCCGCAGACTTGCCTTCGTCGAGGAGAAGCTGGGTGAGTTGCTCGACGGCGGCTTCGTTCTCAGGATCTTGTTTTAGAAGGCCGCGGAGAACTTCTTCGGCCTTATCGTGCTCATTGCGCAGGCGGTACAGGCGGGCCAGCCATAGCGCCGATTCTGAGTCCGTGGGATCGAGTCGGTAGACTTCCTTGTATTGCTCGATGGCGCGCGCTGCCATCTCCGACTGAGCTGTCGAGGTGAGATCGCCCAGGCTACGGAGATAGATGCGCCCGAGAAGACGGCGCGTCGGCAGGTCGTTGGGATCCCGTTTGAGCAGATCCTGCGCTTCCGTTACGGCTTCGTGGACCCGCTGGGCCTTCCAGTACATCTCGGCGAGGCGTTCACCGATGACCGGGGACCTGGGATCGAGCGCATAGGCCTTTTTGTAGGCGTCGATGGCCTGCGTAGCGAATTCCGGCTGATTGGTCGTCTCATACTGCTGCTCGAAGAGATGCCCCATGGCGTAATCGTAGTAAGCCTCAGCGCGCGGAGAAGGAGGCAGTGGCGCTTCCGCAGGCGGTGCGTCGGCCCTCAATTGGGTCTGGGCATTCTTCTGGACTTGGGCGTCCACAGGAGTTTGGGCGCCGCCGAGGGCGCCGAAGAGGCCGGTCAGGAGTCCGGCGAGACTGATTCTGAGTAGATTCATAGAAGCCCCGGAAACAAAAAGTATCCCATGCAGATGGAACGCGGTCAAAAGCCAAAAAACAAGGCGTTTCCAAGGCCCAAAGGCACCCTTCATTAAGATGCAAGAAAGTTCAAAAGAGTTGAAATGGAATCTTTGGAGACGCTCGATTTATTTGACGGAACCAGCTTTTCCAATTGGTTACCGCCGAAACCAGGTTGGCGGCGTTTTAGTGCAGGAAATGCCGGATGCCGGTGAAAACCATGGCCATTCCCAGGCGATCGGCGGCGGCAATCACGTCGCTATCGCGAACCGAGCCGCCCGGCTGAATGACGGCAACGGCACCGGCTTTGGCGGCTTCTTCGACGCCGTCGGGGAACGGGAAAAAGGCGTCTGACGCGACTACGCTTCCAGCGAGCGAAACGCGCGCCTTCATCACCGCGATCTTTACGGAATCGACGCGGCTCATCTGGCCCGCGCCGACGCCAAGTGTCGCGCCGTCCTTTGCAAAAACAATCGCGTTGGATTTGACGTGCTTCGACACTTTCCAAGCAAAGCGCATGGTTTCGATCTCTCGGGCCGTGGGCGCGCGCTTGGTCACGATTCTTAGCTGATCTTCGATGATTTCGCCGAGATCAGGTTGCTGTGCCAGGATTCCGCCGAGGATGCGCTTGAGCTGCAATTCGCCGAGAGGTTCGAGGCCGTCGGGCGGGAGCTCCAGTAAACGCAGATTCTTTTTTGCCGCGAAAATTGCTTTGGTTTTTTCGTCGAATCCGGGCGCGGCGATGCATTCGACGAAAAGCTTTGCCACCTCTTCGGCGGTTCGGGCGTCGACGACGCGATTGAACGCCAGCACGCCTCCGAAGGCCGAAACCGGGTCGGTCGCGAGAGCTTTCCGGTAAGCATCCAGGAGGGTTTCGCTCTCGGCCGTTCCGCAAGGGGTGTTGTGCTTGACAATGACCGCAGCGGGCTGGCTGAATTCCGCCGCCAGACTTCGCGCCGCTTCCAGATCCACGTAATTATTGTAGGAAAGCTCCTTGCCCTGAAGCTGTTGCGCCGCGGCCAGCCCGGTCGGCGCGCTTCCTGACGGAATGTAAAGCGCCGCGGCTTGGTGAGGGTTTTCTCCATAGCGCAGAGATTGTTGCTTTTCGAGCGCGATGTGCACCCGTTCAGGCAGTACGGGCTTCTCACCCAAAGCCAAGTGAGTTGCCGAGGGCGACAGCCGCTCCAGTTCCGTGGCGATAAGACCGTCGTACCGCGAGGTAGTGGCAAACACTTTTCGCGCCAGCTCGAACCGCGTCCGGAGCGAAGTCTCGCGGGCCGCTTCCAGTTCTTCGGCCACGCGGCGGTAATCGAGGGGATCGCTTACGACCGTAACACTTACGAAGTTTTTTGCTGCGGAACGCAGCATCGTGGGTCCGCCGATGTCGATATTTTCGATAAGCTCTTCGGCAGTCAGACCCGGCTTCGCCGCGGTAGCTTCGAAGGGATAGAGATTTACGACCACGAGATCGATCGGCGCAATGCCGTGCTCGGCCACTTCCTTTTGATCTTCTCGATGTTTGCGGCGATACAAGAGCCCTCCGTGGATTTTCGGATGCAGCGTCTTTACGCGGCCTCCGAGCATCTCGGGCCAACCTGTAAACTCGGCGACCTCGCGCACGCTAACACCGGCTTCGCCGAGCAGTTTCGAGGTGCCGCCTGTAGAAAGAATCTCGATGCCGAGAGCGACGAGCCGCCTTGCAAACTCCACGATTCCGGTTTTATCAAACACGCTAATCAGCGCACGCTCGACCGCCATGTATTCCTCCCGAAAAAGAAAGCACAATAGTGTATGCGCCCGCAGGAAATTCGGAAAGTGGGGAGGCTCTCGCAGCTCACGCAAGAAAGGCAAGGCTTATAATATAAGCCTGGTATCCCCGGACTGAAGTGCCGGAGCTTTACGGCCCAATTCCGATAAAAAAAACCTCGCTGCGGGGTTCTGGGATGAAATCAAGCGGGAGATCTACGGATTCCTAACGCGGACCCTCTGAGATCAAGAGAACATCGGGCATCTGCATTTGGAGGCGCTGGAGCCGCCTGCGCTCGTCGATGCCTCTCACATGCTTTACTCGGCCAAAACAGCAACCAGCGCACCGTCCACAACTGTGGGAGACCAGGTTTCTCGACAGAATGCCGTGGCACAATGGCATTTCCGCATCGCGGCGCTTCAGCAACTGGGCCGGGACACCCTCGAAGCCACGGTCGGGCGATGAGCGAAGCCGAAGCTCTGTTGCTGGGCCGCACGTTGCGCAGCAGTCCACAAGAAAGCGCGCTGGAACAAGGCTGGCTGTTGCCGGAGATGGAGCAACGTTTTGGCTACTCGCTGGAGCAGTTGGCGCGCCGCTTCGACCGCAGCATGAGTTGGGTTTCGCGGCGATTGGCGCTAGTCGAGTTGTTGCCGGAATCCATCCAGCAGCAAGTGTGCGAAGCAACGCTGGGCGCGCAACTGGCGATGAAGTATCTGGTGCCGGTGGCGCGAGTCAACGTGGAAGACGGCGCGCGGATGGCTGCCGCTTTCATCCGCTACCGGTGCGACGTCCGGCACAACATGTTGGGCTTCCTGCAACACGCGTGCGATCTCGCGTTTGCTCACTCCCTTCGCTTGCAGTTCCAGAGTTCCCGGCTTGCGCTTTCGATCTGACCTCGCGCTTGTTCCTGTCGCCGGCCATCCATCTCCGGCAGGGCTTCGACGAGCCGGGCCGGAGGGGCAGATTGATTCCCAATCTGCGCAATTACTTGCAACTTGGATAGGGCCTGGAACTTGCAAGCCTTTTCGTTTCAGCAAGGCGGGATTGGCCGGGATTGACCTCTATCGTGCCTGAATAGCTTCCTACGGGTGAGGGACTGTCTTACAGAGGGAACCCTTTCCGCTTTTCCGTCTGGAGAGGGCTAGCAATGAGAAACAACCAATGTTTGCCGGGATCTTTGTTTCTCCGGAGTTTGCTTGCGATAGTGCTCTTGCTGATCTTCTTCGGCTCTCCCTTTCCGCTCATGGCCGATAGCTTCATCACTGCCGTGGGCGCGATCGGCAATGAAGGCGGCGGTGATGGCGTTCCCTTCTCCACAATCTCAAACACCGGCCCTGGGTTTTCTGCCTCGGGCACCGCTACGGCCTCGTTAGCGACGTTTTCCTTTGGGGTGGAGGCCAGCTTCAACACCATCTCTGGGGCCTCCACGTTTGGAAACGGGTTCGCTCAGTCAAACGGTACCTACGACTTTGGTGTGCCCAATGGCCCTTCGACCGGCACGATCGTTTTAGATCTGTTGGCTACCGGGACCACGCAGTCAACCCTTACGGGCTGCGTGGGTTGCGCCCCTGACGAGGAAGTGGAATTCGAATACACCACGACCACCACTTCGGGGGAAATGGACCTCTCAAGTGGCGCCACAGCACTTGCTGTTTCAATTCCGTACGACCCCAGCAACGCGCCTGACGTGTCTCTCTCGATCTTTGTGAATGTGAGCTGTGTGCAGCGAGGCCAGGCAGGTACGTGCTCCGCGGAGGCGGATTTTCTCGACCCCCTGCAAGTCACAGGCGCGCAAGTGTACGATTCTTCCGGCAATCTCGTGCCCGGCGCAGAGGTGATCTCAGAGAGCGGGTTCAATCCCAATGACATTCCTGTGGCTACGCCTGAACCGTCGAGCCTTCTCCTGATGGCCTCGGGTTTGCTCACTTTCGGGGTTGCTTTCAGGCGCAAGCGCGTCGCATACTCCAGTCACCCGGCAGCCTCAAGTTGATTTTAAACCTCCGCCGCCAGAAGTAACATCCGTTCCCCTTCACAATCCAAATCATTCGGTCGCGAGCCGAATGGTCTACCCAACGCTCGAACTGCCTGAAAAAGTGAATTCTTGGACCGAATGGACCGAGAATCGAAGTGAATACTGTCCCGTGCGTGGCCGTACGTTAATCTGGTCGGATCCAAAGTCAGCACACTTTGACCTTCCGCGATAACCATCAGACCCGCAGTTTATGACCTTTGGATGCATTGGATGAAGCTGAGTTGAAATAGGACTAAAGTTGTCGTATATTGCTACTTGCAAGATGCTTGCAACAAGAATGTTCGAGAAACTTCATGGCAAGCGAAGATTCTGCGATTGTGCTCAGGTTCTTTGGAAACAGAGGCGCTGCCGAAACGCTCGAAGCTATCTGCGGAGCACGGTCTCTGAACAAGCCAACTGCGACACATCGATAGGCAAACCTTGAGCTCGTTGGAAGGCTTTGGAGCTGTCAGTCCGCTGCCGAGCCTTACTGCGGAGGGTAGCGGGATCAAAATCAACAACCTGTTGGGCTGACGACCAAGGCCACTATGCGGAAGCCACCCACGGGTTCAAAAGGCGAAAAACAGCATGGCTGGCACCCTCAAGAGTTGGCTCTTCGGGTTTTCTTCTTCGACCTTAAAGCTCTTCGTGCGAAGCGCTTTATTTCTGTCTTTTGCATTCCTCGTGCTATTGGCCATCGATGGATGGGCCGGAGACGGTGGTAGTGCCTCTGGCACCGTGAAAGACGCAAGCAACGCCGTTGTACCGAACGCAATCGTCAAGGCGACCGAGATGGCCACTGGAGTTCAACAGCAGGTCGCAACAAACGACCGGGGATTCTACTCTTTTCCCGAACTGCCCATCGGGCGCTACAACATCCTGATCGAAAAAACAGGCTTCAAGCCCTATCAGCGAACGGGCATCACCATCAATACTAACAGCGCGCTCAGTGTTGACGCCGTGTTGGAAGTTGGCGAACAAACGCAGGCGGTTACGGTCAGGGAGAACACGGTTCACGCGGAAACGACCGATACGCAGATGGGCGAAGTCATCAGCGGTACGAAGATGGCGGCTGTGCCCCTGAACGGTCGGAGCTACACCGATCTGCTGGCCCTCCAGCCAGGAGTTGTCCCGGCGAGCTCACTCACCTCTAATACGCAACAGGATGTCGGTGTGAGCGCGCTGTCGCCCTCCGGCGGTCTCAACCCCGGAACCATTTCGATCAACGGACAACGGGAGTTCTCGAATGCCTTCGTTGTGAACGGAAGCGACGCCGAAGAGGATGTTAATGCCGGAACCGCCATCATTCCGAACCTGGACTCTATCGCCGAATTTCGGATTCTTACCAGCAATTTCGACGCAGAGTATGGAGGGCATGGCGGAGGACAGATCAACGTCGTTACGAAGTCAGGTAGCAATGAATTTCATGGCGATGGGTTCGAGTTCCTGCGCAACACGAATCTCGACGCCCGCAACTATTTTTCTCCTACGCGCGGCGCGTTCGACCAAAACCAGTTTGGCGGAACGTTTGGTGGACCAATACGAAAAAGCAAAATGTTCTTTTTCGCCGATTACCAAGGGACGCGATTGACGCAAGGAGTGGACACAGGCCAGATTCCGGTTCCTTCGACAGAGGACCGCTCCGGCAATCTGTTCGACCTAGCAAGCTCGCTGAACGGCACGGTCACCGGGCAATACTGGGCAAATCTCCTGTCTCAGAAGCTCGGGTATTCCGTATCCCCGGGCGAACCCTACTACACGCCAGGATGCACGAGTTCCTTGCAGTGTGTTCTCCCCAATGCCGTGATTCCTAGGTCGGCATGGTCTGCGCCTGCAGAGAATCTCATGCAATACATTCCTCAACCGACATTGGATGCCAACATCTTCGCGACCTCCGGCGCCAAGGAGACTCTGAGGGACGATAAAGGGGCGTACCGGCTCGATTACAACAGTCATTGGGGCCTGATCTCTGCCTACTATTTCCTGGACAACTACACCCTGAACAATCCGTACCCAGTGGCACAGAGTGGGGCGAGTGTGCCGGGCTTCAATGCGCTCTACTTGGGGCGGGCCCAGTTGCTCAGTCTGGGCAACACGAAGGCCCTGGGATCAAGGACTGTGAATGCATTCCACTTCAGCTACCTACGGAATCACAGCGATCTTGGGCAACCGGTAGGTGGTCTGGGGGTCAGCCTGGCGTCGCAGGGATTTGTCACCGGCACGGGGACGCCGGGCATTGTGCCGCTCGATGCAAATGGCGAAGGGGTTGAGAATATCGTCTTCAATGCTTTTTCCATCGGGACAAACGCGAACCAACTGAAGCAAGTTAACGATACGTTTCAGTGGATCGATAATTTCTCCAAGGTGGTGGGCCGTCACACCATGAAATTCGGTGTGGAATTTCACTACGACCAGATCAACACCAACCCGATCGCACAATTCAATGGCAACTTCCTGTTCACAGGGAGCGAGACGGGGTCCGACTTTGCCGATTTCCTATTAGGAATTCCGAGCCAGTACAACCAGAGCCAGCTGCAACCGTTTTACGGCCGCAACAAATATGGGGGCCTATACGCCCAGGACGGCTGGCGTGTGCGTTCCAACCTGACCCTGAACTACGGCCTACGCTGGGATCGCATCGAGCCTTGGTATGAAAAGAACAACGGCATCTCTACATTTGAACCTGGTAAGCAGTCGGTGGTCTTTCCCGGAGCCCCTCGAGGTATTCTTTTCCCCACTGATCCGGGTATCCCTCGAACCCTGGCACCGCCCGGAAACCTCGACTTTGCACCTCGCATCGGCTTGGCCTACTCGCCGGAAGCTAAGGAAGGCACGCTTTTCGGAAAGATTCTGGGCGGGCCCGGCAAGACAAGTGTGCGGGCCGGTTTCGGAATGTACTATACGGCGATCGAGGCGCTGTCGGTCGGGATCTTAGCTGGAAATGCTCCCTTTGGAATCACCTATTCGAGTCCCGCGCCGCCCCTCTTCGCCACGCCCTTCATCACCGCGTCGACCGGGCAGAATCAAGGCCAGCCATTTCCAGTCGCACTTGTCACGGAGAAGGCGTCCAGCAGCAATCCGAACCCGAACATCAATTGGTCGCAATACGAGCCGATCAGCGGCATTCCCGGATATGCCGCGACGAACCGCATCCCCTACGTCGAGGAATACATGCTGTCGGTTGATCGACAAATCGGAGGGAACACGGTGCTAAGCGTGAGCTATGTGGGTACGCAGGCGCACCGGCTTCTTGTGCTGGAGGAGGCCAACCCTGGCGATCCCGCGCTTTGTCTGAGTCTCGGTCAAACGAACCAGGTGGCGCCGGGTTCGCCTACCTGCGGCCCCTTTGCAGAAAACAATGTATTCACAACCGCCTCGGGCCAGTTGATCACCGGAACCCGAAGCCCATTGGGCGCTAATTTCGGCAGCGTCACCAACCAAGCGACCATCGGGAATTCGAATTACAATGCTCTTCAACTCAGCCTGCGCCACACCAGCGGACGGCTAGAACTGTCTGCCGGATACACGTATGGCAAGTCTTTCGATGAGTCCTCCAGTTTGGGTGAGGAGGTCAATCCGATGAATCCCGCCTTTAGCCGCGCCTTATCTTCCTTCGACATCCGGCATAACTTCGTCGTGAGTTACAACTACAAGATTCCGTTCGAGAGCCTGTTCCGCGCTTCGAATCGCTGGACGCAAGGATGGGAACTCTCCGGGATCACCCATTTCAGTACGGGTCTTCCGGTAACGCTCGTCAACTACGGTGACAATTCCCTGCTCGGGGCCGAACCAAATGGCATCAACAACTATGGTGTTGATGAGCCGGACTACGGCGGCGGTCCTCTTGATCTCAATCACAACCCGCGCAATGGAAGGCCCTATTTCAACATCTCGCAGTTCAGCGAAAACGCCTTGGGCACGCCGGGCACTGCCAAGCGGCGCTTCTTCTACGGACCGGGAATGGACAATTACGACATGGCTCTGCTCAAGAACGTGCGTCTCAGCGAGTCCAAGTCCCTCCAGTTCAGGGTCGAAGGATTCAACGTTTTCAATCACGCTCAGTTCTTCGGACCGCAAGCTGTTGACGGCAATATCAGCAGTTCCACGTTCGGCCAAGTCGTCCACGCCGATCCGCCCCGCCTTATTCAGCTAGGCGCAAAATTCCTTTTCTAAATAGAACGATTGGCGCGAAATCGAAAGCTGTCGACCACCGGTCGTGGACAACTAGACCCGACGCTTTTTGTTCATGGGCCCGGCTTGGCGCAGGTCCGCAAGCGAGTTCTACGACTGGCGAGAGCGCTCTGGGCGCGTCCATGAGCACAACGGTTGGGTTCCCGGTGATTTCCGGCCGGCACCGTGGGAGAAGCAAGCCATCATCGACTTCCTCCGGGAACATCGAAGGTTATCGACGACTGACGTTCATGCCCGTTAGGGAGGGGAGGATCTCGCGGCGCTCAGGCTTTGACCAGGGCTTTGAGCTTCACCTGGCCGTCGATGACTTCGACGACGTACTCCACGTCCCGGCAATTCTTCTGCTTCTGGAGGTCTTTGGTCTTTTTCAGCACAAATTCGTTGAAGTTGGAGCGCGAGAGCTTTTCGGTTTGTTCGCCCGCTTGCTGTTTGGCTTCGAGAAACGCCTGATACAGCTGGTCGACTTTCTCGCTTTCACGCTCGGGTTCAGAGCAAGTCACGCGGAAGGTGCTTTGCACCGCTGCTCCCGACGCAGCCGTCTCCGCCCGTGCCGCAGGAGCCACCGCTGGCTTCGGCGGGGCTTTCTGCGCGCGTTCGGCCTCGATAGCTTTCGCGGCCGCACCGAAGTGCCGCTGAATTTTTCCCTCTTCCTTCTGCTGCGCTTTCTTGCGGAAGATGTCCTTGTACTTTGCGTAGGTCTGCGTCAGGTTGTTGATGCGGAATCGCTGGCCGTACTTCAGGTCGGCGCCGCGTTCGGCGTAGCGCTTCACCACCAACTCAATGCGCCACTCGATTTCGGTGGGTGGGCGCTTTCGGCCACCGCCGAAATACTGGTCGTATTCAATCTTCAGCTGGCGGATGTCCTTTTCGAGCTGGGCCAGATCTTCGTCGATGGTCGCCATGGGTGGAAAGCCCCCGAAGTATCATGCTAGGAGGACAAAGCGAAGCCGTCAACCACCGGAGTTGGAAGCGCTGCGGATTGTGTATCCATCACGGCCGCAGGTCTTGGACGATGTGGCGCCTGCGTCAGAGAATGCTCCATTGCTCGCGGCAGGGCGGTGTGCTGAAATAAGGCCATGGAAGCGCGCCCGAAACAGGCTCTTTCCGCTGAACAGGCAGAGTTGCTGCGGCAAATTCCGTCGGTCGACGAACTCCTCGCACAACCTCGCCTGGCGGCGCTTCGAGGCCGCGTCGATCGCCACGTACTTGTTGAAGTTACGCGCACGGTCCTCGGCGAGTTGCGTTCGCGCATTGTGGAGCAATCCAAGATCGCACTACTCGGTGAACTCACACTGCTGGCGGCCGATCCGGCCTCTCTCGAAGAACATATTAGTTCGCTTGTCGAACGTCTCCTGGCGCACTCGCTTCAGCCGGTGATCAATGCCACGGGTGTTATACTTCACACCAATCTTGGCCGCGCTCCGCTTTCTGCGGCGGTCGTCGAAGAATTTCGGCGGACGGCTGTTCAGTACACGAATCTTGAATACGATTTGGAGGCGGGCGCGCGCGGCAAGCGTGACGTGCATACGTCGTCTTTGCTAGAACGGCTCACTGGCGCGGAAGCGGCCATCGTGGTGAACAATTGCGCTGCCGCGGTGCTTCTGGTTCTCGCCGCTTTGGCAAAGGGCGGCGAAGTCATCGTCTCGCGCGGCGAGTTGATTGAGATTGGCGATGGTTTCCGCATCCCGGAGATCATGGCGGAGAGCGGCGCGGTGTTGCGCGAAATCGGCACAACGAACCGCACGCGACTTGCTGACTACGAAAATGCCATTCATGAGAAGACACGATTGCTGTTGCGCGTACACCCTTCGAATTTTCGCATCACTGGCTTTACGGAAAAACCGGAACTCGAAGAATTGGCCGCGCTGAGCCAACGGACCGGGCTGCCACTGGTCGAAGATCTTGGCTCGGGCTGTCTCGAGGATCTTTCCTCGAGCGGAATCAGCGAACCTTTGGTGCGGCAAAGCATCGATGCCGGCGTGTCCATCGTGATGTTCAGCGGGGACAAACTTTTGGGCGGGCCACAAGCCGGCGTGATTGCCGGCAAGAAGGAGCTGGTGACTCGCGTGCGGAGGCATCCGCTGTTCCGTGCCTTGCGCGTGGATAAGCTCACGACGGCGGCGCTGGAAGTCACGCTTGGCGCGTACTTGCGGGCGGCGTGGGACGAGATACCGGCATTGCGCATGATTCGGACGAGCGCGGGGGAGCTCAAGCGTCGTTCGGAAAATTTTCTCCGCGAACTTCGGCCGGAGCTGCCGCTCGACGAAGTGGAGTTGGAAATTGTCGATGGGACGTCGCTCGCCGGCGGCGGCTCGACTCCCACGCAAGCGCTGCCTACAAAAGTGATTCGTATTGCCAGTGCCCGCTATTCCGCAACGCAACTCGAGCAGCGGCTCCGTCGCGCTCCAGCAGGCATTTCCGTAATCGCGCGTGTGGAGAACGACCGGCTGATTCTTGATCTCCGGACCGTCTTCGCCGAGCAGGAACCCCTGCTCATCAAAACACTCGGCGCCGTGCTTCACTGATTTCCGACAGTACTCCGAGCTGCTCATCTCGCTTTTCGTTTCAAGGCATTCCGGCGCCGTGAGTGCCGCTTCCGGAGAAAATGAAACTCGCACGCCGCCTCGCGCGTCCTACGGAATGTTTCGGGGGAGTGGACGGATTCTCCCGAATCGTTGTTACACCCCGGGTTGCCCGACAAATGACTTCTGGGAAAAAGGAGATTTCGAAATGAGGAGAGACTGGTGCGTCCTCGCAGGGATGGTTTTGTGATTCGGCTTGGCTACCGCGGCCCAGCAGCCGACGGTTCCCCCCGGTCAGCAGCCGCCGCAACAACAGCGCGAGCGCACCCGGCCGCCGGGGGAACCAGCAGCTGCTCAGAGCGAAAGCGCTCAGGGTAAACAAGCGCAGCGGCCCGCTGTGCCCGAGGAAAAGTCCCTGGTCACCCATCACTCCGCGCGCATCGGCGGGCAAGCGATCAACTACACCGCAACCGCCGCGACGTACAACATCAAGGCGGATGACGGGACCGTGAAGGCCACCATGTTTTACGTAGCCTACACCAAGGACGCAGTTTCTGATCCCGTCAAGCGGCCGGTGAGTTTCGTTTATAACGGCGGGCCGGGTTCGGCCTCCCTTTTCACGCACATGGGCATGGGGCCGAAGCGCGTGGTGCTGACCGCCGATGGTCACGGAATGCCCGCGCCGTACACCATCGTCGACAACGAAGATTCCTTTCTTGACGCCACCGACCTGGTCTTCATCGACGCAATTTCCACTGGTTTTAGCAGGCCGGCACCGGGCGAAGCTCTGGCGCAATTCCACGGCATCATCGAGGATGCCAACTGGTTTGCCGATTTCATCTACCAGTACATCACACGCAATGAGCGCTGGGCTTCGCCGAAATTCTTGATTGGCGAAAGCTACGGAACGACGCGTTCCGCCGAGCTTGCGGGAGTGCTCCAAGAACGCCACCAAATTTACCTGAGCGGGATCGCGCTGCTGTCGTCAGTGGCGTTCTCGAATTGGGGCGCCGACAATCGAACCATTTTCTTCCTGCCCACATACGTAACGACTGCCTGGTATCACCATCTGTTGCCCGCGGACCTCCTCAGTCTGCCGGTCGACCAGGTAGCACAAAAAGCGCGCGAATTCGCGCATGGAGAATATGCCGAAGCTTTGGAAAAAGGCGACCAGCTTTCCACGGAGGAGCACCAAAAAGTGGTCGCGGATCTCGCGCGCTTCACCGGGCTTTCGGCCAAATTCATCGAAGAAGCGAATCTGCGCGTCAGCCCGGCCCGCTGGTTCAAGGAGCTCGAGCGAGACAAGCGCCGCACCATTGGCCGGCTCGATTCACGCTTCGAGGGCATGGACGTGGACGCTGCCGGAGAGCGCAACGAGTACGACCCGAGCGAGGCTTCTTACGAAGGCGCGTTTGTCGCCACGTTTCACGACTACACGCGACGCGAGCTGAAATGGGACAGCGATGCGTACTACACCGTCACCGCCAACGTTCGCCCGTGGGACCAGACTGGAAATACCGAAGTCGCGGAAGTTTTGCGCGCGGCCATGACCCAGCAAACCTACTTGAAAGTGCTGGTCCTGTGCGGCTACTACGACGTGGCGACACCGTTCAACGGGATCGAAAATACCTTTGCGCACATGAATCTCGAGCCGCCGGTCCGCAACAACCTAGCTTTTCAGTACTACGAAGGCGGCCACATGATGTATATCGATGAAAAGGCGCATCACAAGCTGCACAAAGACATCGATGACTTCATCAATGCGGGCTATACGCACTAAATAGTGCGCCTTTCGGCCTGATTCGGCCTGCGGCGGAACTGGACTCGCATAGGAGAAGTGCGGCAACATGGCGTCTGTGCTCTCCTTCAAGGTGGCCAGCAACAAGCTCAAGCCGAGAGAGAAGCCTCGGCCCAGACTGCGGCCGGGATGGGCGCTGATTCGTGTCCGGCTGGCGGGCATCTGCAATACCGACGTCGAGATACTACGCGGCTATCACGCTTTTCGTGGGACGCCGGGGCACGAATTCGTCGGCGAAGTTGCCGACGTCGACGGCGTTTCCGCATCGCTTGAGAAAAAATGGCTGGGGCGGCGTGTCGTTGGCGAAATCAATGTGTCTTGTTCGGCCTATGGGTATCGGCCTGTTTGTGTCTTTTGCCGGCGCGGCGAGACGACGCATTGCGCGCGGCGCACCGTGCTCGGCATCGTGGCGCACGACGGCGCGTTCGCGGAATATCTGACGCTGCCGCTCGAAAATCTACACGCCGTCCCTGATTCCGTAAGCGACGAACACGCTGTTTTTGTCGAGCCTCTTGCCGCGGCCTGCGAGATTCTTAACCAGGTGAACACCAAACAATTCCTGGAAGCGGCTGTGCTTGGCGATGGCAAGCTCGCACAATTGATCGCGCTGGTTCTCCAAACCGCCGTGCCTCACGTCATTCTGTACGGCAAGCATGAGACGAAACTCGCTCTGGCCCGTAGCGCCGGAATTGAAACGAAGAAAGTGCGTGGCGATACTTCTGATTTAAAACGCGTCCAGGAAAGCTATGGCTTCTTGGTAGAAGCGACGGGTTCGCCCAGCGGGTTCCGACTCGCCCTCGAGATGACGGAACCGCGCGGCACACTCGTTTTGAAATCCACCTTTCACGGCGCCGCTTTCATTCGAACCTGGCCTATGGTGGTCAAGGAACTCACGGTAGTCGGTTCGCGTTGCGGCCCGTTCCCCAGAGCAATGGCGCTTCTACGTTCGGGTAAGGTGGTCCCCGCGCCGCTTATTACCAGGACGTTTCCAATGAGCGAAGCGCCCGCAGCGATCCGTTTCGCTCAAAAACCCGGTGTGATGAAGGTTTTATTGAAAGCTTGAGAGCTCGGACTAATGAACTCCCATAGATCCTTTCCCATCTGCGTCGTGCGCAACAGTTTCCGGCACGCGGATGCGCGCGCCATGAGCGCCTCTCTGAGGCGAACTCTGCTCGCGTGAATTCGTCGCTACTTTAAGCCTGAACTATCGCTGGTTTCGCAGCGTTTCCGCGAACTTGGCCACGTCCATCGTGCCCAAGCCGGCTCCGGGATTGTAGCCGTTGCTGCCGTGGTAGAACCAGTTATCGCCGTGGGCGATCGCATGAAGCGGTGCATTGGCACCTCCATAGGCCTGACCCGACCGATCCAGGTCGTACAGTGCATAGTTCAGCAAGCCCACGCGGCCGTCCGCATCCTGGTCCAGCAAGGCGGTAATGCCGTTCAGTTGTGGAGCAACAAAGCTGGTGCCACCATTACCGAAATAGGAACCCAGAACGCCCGTAGAACTTGAAGTGTAAAAGATGACGTAACCGGTGTAGGAATCGGCGTTAAATGAAACGTCCGGAACGTTGCGCCCTGGAAAGAACGCGGGTAGAGCATAGAACGGAGGAACCTGGTCCTGCGTAACGATCGCGGAACCCGCCTCCCAAACCTGTCCGGGCTGGCTGAGTTGCGTTCCTGGAATGAAAATTTGGTACGGCGGCTCAAAAAAGGTGATGCTCACCCCTCCTCCGCCTCCGACCGGAAAGATTCCACACGAAATCGGGTCGAGACCAAGCGCCGCGCACAAGCCCTCTAAGTAATCCAAACCCCATACTCTCTCGTGTGGAATATTGACGTCGTAATAGGGCGGAGTGCAGGCCGCGTTTAGGCAGAATTCAAGACTAACCGGCACCGTCGTGCCTCCTCCGGCGGTGATCGCCGGGTCGCTCGCCGGATAATCCACGGTCAACGTATTACTGCAGCTAGAAGGCTGTGCGGCTGAATACGGGCCCACGCAGCCAATGTCGTTGTTCACATCATAAGCGCCGCCGTCGCCCGCCGCCGCGAAAACGGTCTGTCCCTGAATCGCCGCGCGAACCAAAAGTTCGTGAGTCGCTTGTGTGAAACCCACGGTTCGCCCGGTGAACGGGTCGGTTACCGGGCCGTTTTCGAGATTGAAAAGCCACTCCCAAAAACCCCAACTGGTGGACAGACTATCCGCCGCATTGGAATCGATCGCCGCAGCAAAGGCATCGAGAAACGCCTGGTTCGTATTCGGGGCCTGGTAAACAATGATGTTTGCTCGGGGAGCCAGTCCTCCCGACTGTTCGACATCCAGTGTGGTTTCGATCGACCCGGACACATCGCTGGGCGCGCCGGGCCCGCCATCAATGTTGACAATCTGAATCCGATTCGGATTTACCGTAAGTCCGACGGCGCTCCAATAGGCAAAGGCATCGGTCGGCGTAAAGCTCGCCAGCGTCACGATACCGATTGTGCGGCCCCTACCGGAGAGTCCGCGGTTATACAGCGGATCCACGTCATAATAATTGGCCATATCCAGCACCGTCCATTGTCCAGGTGGATTGCCGCTGGCCTTCGGTGTTGCCGATGCCGGCCTGGCCAGCCGCTGGAGTGCCTTTTGGTGATGGGGACGGAAATGTGGCTGCGTATCGAGACCGACCACAGCCGAAACCGACCCGGAAACTTCCGCGGGAATTGTCGCCTGTGTCAGCGGAGCGTGAAACGTGTAGCCGGGAACCTCGCCGTACGCCGGAACTTCGTAGGCGTGCAGACTCATACGGAAAGCGCGCTCCATGGCGGCGGGCTCGCCGGTCACCTTTAGCGTTGTCGCCGTGGTTCGTCCGGCGGTCAGGCCGTACTTGGCCAGGGCAGAAATGACCTTCGTCACCTCGGCTTCGGAGGGCGCAAAGCGGGCCGCAAACTGCTCGGACTTCAGGAATTTATGGTATTGCGGATCTCCCGGCGTGTGCAGTGACTTCAAAAGACCCTCGGCTTCGTCTAGATGCGCAAGGCGCAACGCGACGGTCACCGAAACCGGCGCGACATCGGGCTGCGCCGCCAGTGGGCCTCGATCGATGGCCGTGGGCGTTTCCGCGGTAGGGTAAGGCAACGCCTCGCGCCTGGTTTGAGCCGCAGCGCCCGATACCGTTGCCAGAACAAAACACGACAACAAGAGGACAGCGTTCAAGATCCTCATGGAGTTTCTCCTTCGAGCAGACTTCCCAAGATTCGGCGAGTTTTGACACGCCCAAACGCGAGCGCCACAGGGACTATGGCTCACATTGTGCGGCAGATTGTTTACTAGCGGTGCGCGATTGTCAATTGCATTGAAGTGAGATTACGGCGGGAATGGCCGCGCTGGAACGCGCGGTTTTTCCAACTCCCGATTAACTAAAAATGACCCGCCAAATCTGTTTGAACCTCATGTTTCAGCATGAATGATTGAGAATCAAACAGTTTGGCCAACTCCAGGGAACTGAAAATAATTGGTAGGGCGGTGGGGATCGGCCCACCTACAGCCGGTTGATACAGGACGCCACGCAGGCCGCGCCAAATCCGTTGTCGATGTTCACGACAGTCACATTCGATGCGCAGGAATTGAGCATGCCCAGCAGTGCGGCCACGCCGCCAAAACTGGCTCCGTAGCCAACACTGGTGGGAACCGCAATCACCGGCGCCGCAACCAGCCCGCCCACGACGCTCGGCAGCGCGCCTTCCATTCCTGCAACACAAACAATCGCGCGAGCCGCGGTCAATTTTTCGCGGTGCCCGAGAAGCCGGTGAATGCCCGCCACGCCGACGTCATACAGGTGTTCAGCTCGATTGCCCATCATTTGCGCCGTAAGCAACGCTTCTTCCGCCACTGGAATGTCGCTAGTTCCCGCGGAAACGACGAGAATCGTTCCCTTTCCAGTTATTTCCTGGGTTCGCTCGATCGAAATTACTCCGGACGCTACGTGGAACTTCGCCCTCCGATCGACGCGTTTCACCGCCCGAAAGATCCTGGCATCGGCTCGCGTAATCAAGATATTCTGCCCGGAAACCTTCTGCCGCAGCATGGCGCGAACGATTTCCGCCACCTGCGCCGGTGTTTTGCCTTTGCCGAACACCACTTCCGCGTAACCCTGCCGCAGGGCACGATGATGATCGACCTTCGCAAAGCCGAGGTCTTCAAACGGCAGATGTTTTAGCCGCTCGAGAGCTTGCTCGGAGGAAACCTTCCCTCTCCGCACAGCCTCAAGCAGTTCCTGAACATGCTTTTCTGTCATAGATCTCAAGAGGCGCCGTTTCGCGCCTAGGGCGTGGCATCACCCATCAATTTACGCAGCGGCTGATTGTCCGCGTAAACATGCCACTCCGCAATCAAATTGCCGCGAACCACAGCGCGCCATGCCGCGGGCACTTCCCAGAAATTCTCCGTACCCGCGTTTCCATGGCGGGCGCACATGCCACTGGCACTTCCAAAAACGGCAAATACTTGATCGGTTTCGAAAAACTCATCGGCTCGAATGCGATAGCCGGCTACGAGCTTGAAATATTGCTTCCATCCTTCGGTCATTTGGTCGCGTCCCACGAACCGTTTGCCAAGAGCATCCTGAAATAGATGATCTTCCGTCATCAGTTCACGGAGCGCGCCGGCATCGCCGGCGTTAATGCGTTTGATGAATTCCATTACCACGTCGAGAGCTTTGGTGTTGCCCATCGGGGCCCTCCTTCTGGCCGGAGGCCAATTATAATCGCAAGCGGCGGCGGAAAAGGCGGTAGTGTCCTAATTTGCTTTTGCTCATTGTCGGTTTCCGTTAAGCGCGGCATTCAACGCTCAAATTAGGACATGACCCGAAATTCCAAGTCGCTGGTTTTTCTCTCCGCGCGGACTTCCAGTTTCCGCGGACCTGGCCGCCAATTGATTCTCATGACTCCTTCTCACTCGTTGTTTTCAGCACCCGCCGCTTCGTCGTGGTTTCTCATTCCCATGGGCGTTCCACGTGCTATTCTCAGGCCAAACATGGTCATCGTTGACGCTGACATCTCTTCCCTTCGTTGGATCATCCGGCTAGCAATCGCGAGCTACAGATCCGTTCTTGAGGGAGTGCCCCAAGGGGCAGCCTTCCTCGCGCAACCTCTAGGGTGATCGGTGCTGTTCCGCGTTCCAAATTGATATTGAAACGACGAGCCAAGCCAGAATGGCAAGACTCAAGACCGCCATCCAGTTCCAAACAGGAAGGAGCTTCCAAACCAGTATTGCAAAGAATCCCAAGCCAAAAGTCCCCATAGCGGCGCCACGTGCGTCCAGGGCGGCGGCTTTCTTGGCTCGCCCGGTTCCGTCCATTCCGACTTTTTGTTTCTTCTCCTGCTCGTGCTTCGCCACTAGCGTGACACTAGCAGGAAAAATAGCTGGAAACGCGAGAAAGAGTCCGCCGATCACCGGTCCAAAATGCTTAGCTACAAGACCGGTAGCAGCTGTGATTGCGCCCCCAAACAAGAAACGAACCGCATACTCGTACCAGCGGGTTTTCCGGAGTGCGGAGAAATCAAAGTGGGCGCGCATGGAATTTCACTTCAAAAGCAGGAGCCACAAACCGAAAGCTCCAACAAACCACGCCGAAAACGAAAACACGCTCGCCGCCGTCGCACCCCACCTATGTCGGACAAGGAGGTGAATACACAAACACGAATACAAGAAAAAAGCGGCGGCACCGGCAATCATCGAACGGCCTTCCCGGGCGGCATAGAGCTTCCCATCTGTCAGGATCGTAAGACCCAAGGTAGATAGCGCGACAGAAGGAGCAGCGCTGAATAATCCTGCAAAACTCCTGGGCTTTAGAAGGTCTCCTAGCATGGCGAAAATGGACACTATGATGCCACCCACGACAAAACGAAAGATGAGCGGTGTCATTTCGGCCATGCCTCTGAACCCTGCGCTACGGCATGTTCCCCTTTAGTTCGTCAATCGACTCGAATAAGCGTCCATGCAAGGTCTGTTTGACAAGATAAAGACCGTAGCCAGCGACTTCCTTCGCATTGATCTGCGGTGGCATGGCCAGCGCGTTGGGATCCGTCACCACACCTACAAGGACTGGTCCTGTGTGCCGCAAAGCGTCCTCTAGCGAACTCTTCAGATCTCCGGAATTCTCGACGGATCGCCGGTGGCTGCTTTTTGCACGTCCCCAGCACTATCGCGGGCGATATTTGCTAGCAGCCTTTTGCTCAAAACAGAACGCGGCTGCGAGGCTGTTATGTCTTTATCTGATGCATATTTGTCGCGGTGTTTGATCAATAGCCAGGATTTACCTGTCTTACTGCCAAAACCTCGCGTCCGCACCAAGACCCAAGACCCGTGTAGTTTCTTGCCTTGGAGCGTAAATTTCAGATCACCTTTTTCCAGCGCGGCTTCGACGTCATCGCTCTCCGGAATCCATTCACCGTTGTCCCACACCATTACTGTGCCGCCGCCATATTCGCCTTCCGGTATGACGCCTTCAAACTTTCCGTACTCGAGAGGATGATCCTCCACCTGCATCGCCAATCGCTTGACCGATGGATCCAGCGACGGGCCTTTGGGAACTGCCCAGGAAAGCAGCACGCCTCTGAATTCCAAGCGAAAGTCGTAGTGCAATTGCGATGCACGATGCTTCTGAATGACGTAAAGCAAATTACGCGTTGAACTTGCACCCAGGTGTGATTTTCCGGAAGGCTCCGGCGAAACCCGAAAATTCCGTTTCTCTTTATACTTATCGAGCGCCATCTATCTGTCCTCCTCGGGCAATCTTGAGCACTAACCAGGGCCGCATCCAGCGAGTTCTCATAGCTGTTTCAATCGTGCCACCGCCGGTTCGAGCGCCTGACGGCTATTAAAAAAGTTGCGCCACGGGTCTTTCTTCTTAAGACGAGAGCAAAAATTGCCGATGTTGAAGCTGGACGGAGTTAGAGATGGCTTAACCTCTGACCAGTCCAGCGGCGTCGAGACTGGAGCGCGTGTCTTTCGGCGAACTGAATAGGGGCTTACGACAGTCTGCACGGAGCCATTCCTGAAGGCATCCAGGTACACGCGAGTGCCCCGATCTGCAATTGCATGAGCGACCGTCAATTGTTTCGGATAGGCGGCGGCCAGACGAGCCACAAATTCCTCCGCAAACTTCAGCACCTCGCCGGCCTCAGGACCTACGAGGATTGGGACGAAGATATGCAACCCACGGCTGCCGGACGTCTTCGGAAAAGAAACAAGGTGGAGATCATCCAGCACGGCCTTCGCAAGCAGACCGGCCTTTGCGGCATCTGCGAACTTTCCCGACTGAGGATCCAGGTCAAAGCAAACCCAATCAGGTTTTGGAAAAGTCTTGGCCCTGCTTCCACTTACGTGTACGGGAATACATCCCAGATTGGCTAGGGCCAGCTGGGTGGCGAGCGATCCGCCCACAACGTAGTCCGTCGCCTTTCGAGAAGAAGAGCCTCTATCGTTCGCGATTCGCTTTATAGGAGTACCTGCCGGCATGCTTTCCGGTTTTTGCTTTTGATAGAAACAGGCACCACCCATGCCGTCCGGGCAGCGTTCCAGTGTCAAAATGCGGTCATTGACGTAGGGACGAAGCGCAGGGAACACGTCCCGATAAAACGTAACCAGGTCAAGCTTTGTATACCCTTCCTCGGGCCAAAATACCTTTTCGGGATTTGATACTTTTATTGGCAAGGTCTTTGATGCAGGCGGCATTCAAGCCTCCTTCCGAGTCACGTCCTTAGCCTTTTTGTCGTCGCGCAGCCCCAGGTAGACTGGGTGACGCAACTTTCCATCTTTGGTCCACTCTGTGAATGAGAGTTGAGCCACCAATTTCGGGGCCAGGAACGTCGCATCCCGTTCGCGCACCGCGGATGCAAAAGGGGACTTCGACAGAACTAGAGGTCGAAACTTTCGATGAAGAGAAGCTAGCGTTTCCGTATCGAAGCCCGTGCCAACTTTTCCGGCGTAGAGGAGTTTATTGCGAGAATAGACCCCCAAAAGCAACGCGCCGAAATACTGTCTTGAACCTGTGGGTTGGGTAAAGCCGCCGATCACGAACTCATCCTCCTGATGAACTTTTACTTTGAGCCATTCCTTCGATCTCTTCTCCACATAGGTAGATGCAAGGTTCTTGCATACTACGCCTTCGAACCCGCGCTTCGATGCAATTTGAAACGCCTTCAGGCCGTCAGCAGACAAGATGGTTGACAACATTAAACAGGCGGATGGTTTTACGAGGCGTTTGAGCGCCGTTCGCCTTAGGGAAAGCGCTTTTTTTCTAAAATCGCCTTCCTCCGTGTAGAGACAGTCAAAAACTGCATATTGAGGGCGGCCTTTCCCTTGTTGCAACAACTGGAACCTTGAAACATTCTGGGCATCGAACACCACCACTTCGCCGTCGATACAGAGGGTCTTTGCTTTGAGTTTCTGAATGGCGGCTGCGATTTCTGGGTAACGGGCCGTTCTATCGATCGCATTCCTTGATATCAGGAACACGCGCGTACCTTCTTTGTACGCAAGCATTCGCACTCCATCGTATTTCTCTTCAAATACCCAGTTTGGCCTGGCGAATGGAGCATCGACCAAAGTCGCGAGCATCGGCGAAACCCGGAACGGAACTTTGCTCATCACCTTCCGACAAACACTTTCAAGGGTATTAGATATCCTTCGAAGCACAATTGCTTTACATGGAATCATGTATATGTAACTGCTGTCGGTAAAGAGAGGATTTCACAACGGGATTACACTTTGGCTGAAAAGCGAATTACATTCGAGGGACACTCGCCGGAGCCAAAAACACCGGCCTCTGGTAAACCAGAGAGCTTTGAGCCACGCAGGATTTTCTTGCTCTCGCCGGCAAATTCCGGCGGGATTCGAGCGAAAATGCTTTTCAGTCCCAATGCGCAGTTCGACCTCGCAGAGCGCCTCAGCAATTCTAGCGTTCCTCTTTGGGAAGTCTTCAGCTTCATTAGCGGCCTATATTTTCGGGGCAAGTTAGCATACGCGGAAAGATTCAAGAATCCGCCGCCGGGAGTCCCGGGAGTACATATCATTACTCCCGCGGCTGGCCTTCTTCTGCCCGAAGAGCCAATGACTTTAGTCAGGCTCAAATCCATTTCCGCCTCGGATGTTGACCCCGACAATCCTGAGTATCGAAGGCCTCTTGATCGCGATGTATTCCGTTTGCGAGAACTCTTGGGACGCAACACTCAGGTCATTTTGCTTGGGAGCATCGCAACTCAAAAATATGTACTACCGTTGTTGGAAGTGTTTGGAGACCGATTGCTGTTCCCGAGAGATTTTGTTGGCCGGGGTGACATGAGCCGCGGAAGCCTGCTCCTGCGGTGTTGCTCCCTTGGGTCACCTCTTGAATATGTACGAGTTCTCGGCGCTACACGCCGGGGACGGCGTCCTCCGAAACTCAAGTTCTAGCCCGGCAGATGCCTCTTAGCTCTTGGTCATTTGTTCTTGAATGCGCGCATACCATCTTTGACTCGCTTCATGGCACTCGCCGGCCCCTTCGCGCCCAACACCTGATACTTCTCATCGCTTAGTTCGTGATAGTTGACGAAGAAATCTTCCAATTCCTGCAAAAAGGTTTTGCCCAAATCCTTGATGTGACGAATGTCCGCAAAGCTATGATTTTCTTTCTCGACAGCCACAACGCGATCATTTCGTTCAAGTTTCTTCTTCTTACCCTGTTCACCTTCGATGATTCCAATGATCCTGCACTGCAATACGCATCCAGGAAATGCGGGCTCGTCCATCAATACCAGCACATCCGTAGGGTCTCCATCACCAGCGAGCGTGGACGGCACAAAGCCGAAGTCGTACGGAAACTCCATCCCCGCTGGGAGAACTTTCTTGAGCTTAAACACTCTCTGCTTTTCGTCAAATGCATACTTGTTCCGGCTGCCTTTCGGTGTTTCAATCACCACTTGAAGATTGGCGGCCTCCTGATCCAGAGAATCAAGCAATGCAGGGTTTGCTACCGATGCCTTTAACGTTTTCTTCTTGCTCGACATTCGCTTCTCCCTGATCCCTCACTGCAAGATACGGTGGGATCGCCAATTTACGGGCTAAGCAAGACCGGACAGCCAATGATTCTCAAACGTATGACCACAAAGTCGCTAGCCTGCCTCGCGCACCGTTTGCCTGGTTTTGTTGGCCTTTCCGTTGCAAGTTTGCCGATCCCGACTGTCTCGGTGTCTTCGATGTGGGAAGACTCAGCCGCGACTTTCTTGATATTTGTTTGGCTTGAATGGCTCAGTGGCGGCAGCATACAACTGACCCGGAATCGAAATTAAGCTAAGAACAATAGAGCCTCTCCAAACGGAAGAAGGCATCGGGAACTCCTCTTTCCTATTTTTTATCTACTGGCTCTTGAAATCACATCGGGTAAGCGCTGTAGAAAGGCGGCCTGACGCCATTTTGTTTGCTTATGCCATCCATGGCGAGCGCATAGTCGCGGCGCTGGACTGCCCCCCATTTTGAAGCTCTCAAACCCATTGATTCATCTCCGGTTCTACCGTGTTCGACGTATGGGTGTGCAAACTTCTTATCCTGAAGATAAGAGCACGGAGAGCGTTGAGACGAGGCCCTTCGACTGATCGAGGGAGCGGGTCGTCTCTTCTAGGAAGGCCAGCCGTCACAGAAGTCTCGTTCGACAAATCCAGAGTTTCTAGTCGGGGACAGCTCGAAGCATTTGCTCGAATTGAAGATGGGTTGGGCTGCTAAATAGAACCCTGTTCACCATCCTGTTTGCTGCGCATCCAGCGTTCTTCTCTCTCTTTCGCCCTCGAGCCATTCACGCCATCCAGCCGAATAACCAACTTATCTCCCTTTTCCTGGTTCAAGAGCAGGTACTCGCCGGGTGAACGCATCCCTAATTCTTGGACACGCGCCTTGGCATCCTCAAGAGTTGCGGCTGATTCAATCCACAGAACGCCGCCGTTTATTTCTGTTCGGAAAATGTCGAATGGAGCATTCACGCCACTTCACCGAAGGACTTTGAAGAATCCCAAAGTGCCCCTTCCAACTTTGTCGTCTTGATCGCTCGACCCTGTGCCGCCGTCTGTTCCTGCTTGACTTTTTCTTCAACGATCTTCTGAACGACTTCCAGCGGAACTTGCTCGAAATGTGTCCTTGGTTTGATCATTGCAATCCCCCTTCGAAGCACCTCGACGCTACCAGGCCCAAAGTCATACGGGTGATATCTTTTAGAGACCGAACGTCGGTTTAGTTGGGGATCAAGCACGCGCTTAGGGACCGGGGGTGGCGGGTATCGTTTTGAACCGAGACGAGCCGCGCGTGTTCTTTTGCGGTCCGATTATTTACTTGCAGGATTCTCTACGCTGAGATACGATAGCGTCACGTTTGTTTAGCGCCTCATCTCCAGGGAGGAAATCGTGGGGAACTCTCAAGTAAAGAAGACTCCGATGCACTTTAAGACCATGGTGCAATCAGACGTCCCGCAAGGCCGAAACGGGAAGCACAAACTGATAGTCACCACCATTCTTAAGGACCTCGATCGCCTAAAAGCAGGTTCCGCGCTCAAGGTTCCGCTCGCTGAATTGGTGTTATCAAAAGAAAAAGTTCGTTCCGCACTGAATCGCGCGACTCGCAAGACCGGCCGAAACGTTGCCACCGCCACTGACGCAACCTTTTTGTATGTTTGGAACGTGACCGAGTAAGGGAACTATCTTGTCTTTCGCGCCGGTGCTCCGCTTGGCGGACCGGCTAATTCCCGAGCTTACCTCAAAATTCGAGGTGCCCAAGTGTCTAGGACCCTAGTCGGTTAGCTGTCGGGCGCTTCAAATCGGCGACATCTCGATGGCGACCTCCCTGCTTGCGATCACGACGTAGCCACCCCATTTTTCCTTAATCTGGATGCCTGGCGGCACCTCGTCTGCGCTCATTAGCAAGGCCAGACTGGAACTGAAACCGCCGCGCGCTTATTAGGCCCCCTTATGGCACCCCTGATTATGCCCGGCCGGCAGGGCCGCGTCTTCGTGGTCAGTGTTCGTATTCATGTTCGCTTCCATCTTCCTGTTGGTGACTCGAAAGCGTCCGCCCTAAAGTGCGGCTCCGGAGAACGCCTTTGCCCAACCTTTGCCCACCCCCGCCATCCGGCTAAACATTGCCGGTCCATCAAATTGGGACACTACCGAAAAGGCCGCATCCTTGACTTCGGTTGGTGCGGCTGCGAGACTGATGCTATCCGCACGTACAACATGGCTGACACACAAAAACAGATCGTCACCGTAGGTGTGACCGGGGCAAGCGGCGCCGTTCTCGCGCAGAAGGCCTTGTCCTTACTTGAACAGGACGCGCGCGTCGAGCGGATTCACCTGGTGGTCACCGAGGCAGGTCAGCGGCTGTTCTCTGAAGAACTGGGGATCACCTCCGGCGACTTGAAACAGCTTCCCAGCCGGCTTCTCAGCCGGTCAACAGCGAAAATCGAAGTTCTCCCGAACAAAGACATCGGCGCGGCCATCGCTTCCGGCAGCTACCGGGTGGATTCCATGATCGTCGTTCCGTGCTCCATGGGCACGCTCGCTGCGATTGCCAGCGGCGTCAGCGACGATCTCGTCTCTCGCGCCGCCGATGTCATCCTCAAGGAAGGGCGCAAGCTTGTTCTTTCGATACGCGACACGCCCTTCAACCGCATCCATCTGGAAAACATGCTGCGTGCGCAGCAAGCCGGCGCGGTGATCATGCCGGCGATTCCGGCCTTCTATCATCATCCGCAGACGATCGACGACCTGGTCACGCAGTATATTTATCGCGTTCTCGAGCAGATCCATCTTCCCCAGGAAAATATGTATCACTGGACGGGCCAGACCGGCGCGAAAAAGGCGGAGGCGTAATTTCCCATGGCTAGCCGCATGCGCACCGTGCTCGAGATGATCAAGTTCGAGCACTCTGTTTTTGCCCTGCCATTTGCGTTAACGGGAGCGCTGCTCGCGGCTCGCGCTACGCATCAACCGCCCAGAGGCTGGCCGACCTTGCGCCAGACCATCTGGATCATTATCGCCATGGTCGCAGCACGGTCCGCCGCCATGACCATGAACCGCATCGCTGACCTGCGTTACGACCGGGAAAATCCGCGGACCAAGCAGCGCGCGCTCGCCACCGGCGCGCTTTCGCTCAAATTTGCCTGGCTGTTCACGCTCGCAGCGGTGGGTTTGTTCTTCCTCGCGGCCGGGCAGCTCAATTCCTTCGCGCTCGAACTGGCCCCGCTGGCCATCGCCATTCTCTTTTTCTATTCTTTCACAAAACGTTTCACCAATTGGTCGCACATTTTTCTCGGCTTTGCGCTCGGCATTTCTCCCGCGGCCGCGTGGATCGCTGTCACCGGTGGTCTGGACTGGCGCATCGTGATCCTTTGTGCCGCAGTCACCTTCTGGGTCGGCGGCTTTGACGTGCTCTACGCTTGCCAGGACATCGAATACGACCGCCGAGCGGGCCTCTATTCCGTTCCCAAGAAGTTCGGCATTGCGGGTGCTCTGCTGATCGCGCGCTTCATGCACGTAGGCGTCGTCGCGCTGCTTTCCTGGCTCGCTTATAGCTTTCTGCTTCCCTGGCCGGCATGGGCGGGAATCGTGGTGGTCGCCGGGCTTCTAGTTTACGAGCATTCTCTTGTCAAAGCGGGTGATCTCAGCAAGCTTGACGCTGCGTTTTTCGCCGTGAACGGTTATATTAGTCTATTGTTCCTGTTGTTCTGGGGCGCTGCGGCTGCAGTTTGGCGCGTTTGAAGTTTTCAGCAGATTCAAAATGAGCGAACTCACAATCACCGACCAACGGTTAAAGCCTGTGGCTCAAAAAGTTCTCGCGGGAGAGCGCTTGACGATGGATGACGGCATCGCGCTTTACCGTTCGCCGGACCTTCTGGCCGTCGGCTGGCTCGCGAACCACGTTCGTGAAAAACGCCACGGAAACATTACCTATTACAACGTCAATCGCCACATCAACCCGACCAACGTATGCGTCGCCCATTGCAAACTCTGCGCTTTTGGCCGCGATCCGAACGCGCCCGGTGCTTACACGTTTGCCCTCGAGGAAATCTATCAACGCGCGGAACAGGGCGTTCGCGAAGGGGCCACGGAGTTTCACATCGTCGGCGGCTTGCATCCGGACCTGACCTTCGAGCATTACCTGGAGCTGGTCCGCGGCCTCAAACAACGCTGCCCCAGTGTGCATATTAAGGCCTTCACGATGGTTGAAGTTCATTATTTCGCGCGCATCGCCAAGCTTCCCATCGAAGAAGTCTTGCACAAAATGAAGGAAGCGGGAGTCGATTCCTGCCCCGGCGGAGGCGCGGAAATATTTCATCCGCGCGTGCGAAAAATCATCTGCGACCACAAAACCAGCGGCCAGATGTGGCTGAGTACCGCGAAGAAAACGCACGAAGCGGGCCTTCGTTCCAACGCCACCATGCTGTATGGCCACGTCGAAACCGAGGAGGAGCGCGTCGACCACCTGGTCAAGCTCCGCGAGTTACAAGATGAAACGCACGGTTTTGTGGCCTTCATTCCGCTCGCGTTTCATCCGGATAACACCGCGCTTTCGCACATTCCGAAACCCACGGGTTACGCCGACCTTCGCAACATCGCCGTTGCGCGCCTGCTTCTTGATAATTTTGATCACATCAAAGCGTACTGGATCATGCTCTCGCCGAGCATCGCGCAGATTGCTCTGCGTTTTGGCGCGAACGACCTGGATGGCACCGTTGTTGAAGAGAAGATCTACCACGACGCCGGCGCGAAAACGTCGGAGTTCACGCCGCGCGCCGAACTCGAGCGCCTCATCCGCGCCGCAGGCCGCGTGCCCGTGGAACGCGACACGCTCTATCGCCCCGTGGACCGCTCCAAGATGCCCGCGATTCCGCCGACACCGCGGCCGGACCTCGTGTCCCTCACTTTGAACGTTTAGTCCTCGGCCCGGCCATCAGCGGATGGTCGCTGCTTTGGCCATCACTTTGGCCAGCAGCTCTTCGGGCAATGGCGAGTAGCCCTGTTCCTCGGCGAGCTTCTCGCCGGCCGAGTATACCCATCGCAAATACTCTGCGACCGCGCGGCCACACACGGGGTCCTTGGCAACCGCTGGAACATAAAACCAGGTGAAACTGCTGATGGGATAGCTATCTTTTCCAGGCGCATTCGTGAGCGAAATACGGAAATCGTCGGTGGTCCTGCTCGCGAGTGTTCTGGCCGCAGCGGCAATCGAATGAGCCGATGGCCTTATGAATTCACCTTCCGCGTTTCGTATACTCGCTATCCGCAGGGAAGCTTTCTCCGCCATATTCAATTCCGTGTAGCCGATAGCTCCCAACGTCGCCGCTACTTTTTCGGCCATGTCCTGCGATCTGCCGGCCGACGCCCCCACCGGCCAGTTCGGCGATTCGCTGCGTCCCACGCGCGAGAGAAATTCCGGGCTGGCCTTTGATAAGAAATCAGAAAGAATGTAGCTCGAGCCTTTCCCCGCCGACCGGTGCAGCACTTGGATCGGAATTGCCGGAAGTTTTGTGTCCGGATTCAGCTTGACCAGCGCGGGATCGTTCCAGGCGGTGATCTTTCCGAGGAATATGCTGGCCAGGACGGCACCGGAAAGATGTAGTTCGCCGGTTGTGCCAGGCAAATTGTAAACCACGACGATTGCAATCAGCACCGTCGGAAGCTCGATCACTTTGTTTGGGGCTGCCTTTAACTCTTTCTCCGGAATTGGCGCGTCACCACCGGCGAAATCTCCCGCGCCCGTCAAGACGCGGCTGGCGCCCGCGCCGCTGCCTTCCGGCAGATAACGGACCTGCACATTGGAGCGCTGCTTGTGATATTCGTCGTTCCACAGCATATACAGCGCCTCCGGCATGCTCGAGCCGGTAACCACGAGCACTGTCGATCCTTGCCCATCCGTGGCAACCGGCATCAAGACCGCCAGCGTCAAGAGCAGCGCACCTACTTCTCTAACCATCCGCCCCAAATGATCCTCCCCGATTTCGATGGGCCCGATACCGAAACTGATGAAAGAAGCGAAACGACCTTGCTTCGGTTACTCTAGCCGAGTTCCTCCTGCCGGAGGGACTGCCGCGAGTGCCGTTGTGCGGAATCTGGTATTAGGGACAACGCAGCAGTTCGGAACCTCGAAAGAGCCTGCTGGCCTCGGGCGTCCCTGGCGGGTGTAAGAGGCTCTCGCGCAATTGCCGGAGCTTCGCGGGATTCCTGATCGTAGACAGTCCGGTTTATATCTTCCGTCAGGAAGGCCGCGTCTTAGGAAGAACACTTCCAGCGGAGAAAACGAGAACACATGAGAACCATTATCCTGCTTACTATTTCTAACATCTTCATGACTTTCGCCTGGTATGGCCACCTGAAGTACCGCACCTCCGCCCTCTGGAAAGTGATCCTGGTGAGCTGGGGCATCGCTTTTTTTGAGTACTGCTTCCAAGTCCCGGCGAACCGCATTGGTTCGTATGAATTCAGCGCAGCGCAGCTCAAGACCATTCAGGAGGTCATCACGCTCTCGGTCTTTTCCGTTTTCTCGGTGCTCTATCTCGGCGAAAAAATAAAATGGAATTACGCAGCGGGCTTTGCCTCGATCGCTCTGGCGGTGTTTTTTGTTTTCCACAAGTGGTAGGAACGCCGAGCGAAAATCAGCGCGTCAGCCTTTGCGGCTGCCACACCACTACATCCTGGCGCTTCGAAAAATGAAGAAGCGGCTGTTCCGCCGGCAGCGCGAATCCTGCGGCCTCGGCCATCGTATTCTTCCTCAGTTCGGCCTTGGCGGCCTCGAGCGACCATGGCGCGTGATGAATATCTCCCCGGAAGACGCCGCCATCACGACCAGCGGTGTATAGGCAGTAGCGTTCCGTCAAGAAATGCTCCAGCGATCCGGGTGCGGGAGAGAATGCCTCGCCAACAGGACCATAGTGCCCATGCCAGGCACCGCTCGGTGCCCCGCGGTGCGTGCGCTCGCTCGCGTACGCGATCCAGCCATGCCGTTCTTCGCATGACATGCGCGCCCGGAAATACGGCAGATGAAACCACGCTCGCGCTATGGCCACGGCCATGGCGTTCCCGGCGTCCAAGCTGAAGAACCACACTCCAGGTTTTCCGTCGGCCACGACGTAGGTTCGAACGTTCAGCTCCGGAAACGCCGAGAGCCACGGAACCGCAGGTGTTCCTCGCAACCGTACTCCGGACATGCGAAACGGCACGACACCCAGCCAGCCTTGTCCGTCAAACGTGTCGATGGCGAGCTCGGCTGGAATGCGCGCACGCAGGATGGCCTCAGGCAGCGGCCAGTGTGCAAAAAGCAGGTCGTGCCAGATCTGCGCCATGACCCAGGCGCCGCTAGGCAACGGCCACGGCCGATGTGCGACCTGTTCGAGATTTGCGCTCATCAAAACTCGCCTGCCACTCGACAGGAATCACCCTGCCAATATACCCTTCTCTCTCGCTCGGGAATCGAATTCTCGGGATTCAAATCAGTCAAAACCCTCGAAACAGCGCAAAAGGAGCGGCATTATGCAACGCAAAGCATCGGCGGTATGGCAAGGCGGCCTGAAAGACGGTAAAGGCTCGATTTCCACCGAGAGTGGCGTCCTTAAACAAACGCAATATTCCTTCAGCACGCGCTTTGAAAACGGCGTCGGCACCAACCCGGAAGAGCTGCTGGCAGCAGCCCACGCGGGATGTTTCACCATGGCGCTTTCCGCGCAACTCGGCGGCGCCGGAATGACCGCGCAAAAACTGGAAACCACCGCCACGATCACGCTCGACAAAGTCGGCGACGGCTTCTCCATTACCAAGAGCCACCTCGACCTCGTCGCCACTATTCCCGGCGCGGACAAAGCAAAATTTGACGCCGCCGTGAAAGCCGCCGAGACCGGCTGCCCCGTTTCAAAACTTTTCAAAGCGGAGATCAGCGTCAGCGCGCGTCTTAGTTCCTGATTGCGCGGCCGCTCTTCGAGCGCACGACGAAACGGGTACAATGCACCAAATGATTCCAGCTCCAGGTGCCTTCCTCGCGGGCGGGGCGATCTTTGTGATCGTCTTGTGGGACGCCTTTGAGGCCATCATTCTGCCTCGACGCGTCACCCGCAAGTTCCGCTTTGCGCGCCTCTTCTATAGGATTACCTGGAAACTGTGGAGATTCGTTACCAGCCTGGTCTCGTCCCGCAAAGGAAGAGAAGCGTTCCTGGGCTTTTACGGTCCGCTCTCACTTCTCGTCCTGGTGGGTGTTTGGGCCGTCGGCCTGGTTTTGGGTTTTGGCCTCATGCAATACGGAGCTGGTTCGGCCGTGGTCATTACCGGCGGGCAAACCAGTTTCCTCACGGACATTTATCTGAGTGGCACAACGTTTTTCACACTCGGCCTCGGCGACGTCATTCCTCGATCGGGCCTGGCACGCGCCCTGGTCGTTACCGAAGCCGGATTCGGTTTCGGCTTCCTTGCCGCGGTGATCGGGTACCTGCCTTTTATCTACGGCTCGTTTTCAAAACGCGAAGTGGACATTTCCCTGCTGGACTCCCGCGCAGGCACGCCTCCGACTGCCGGCGAACTACTTCGCCGCCACAGCTATCCCCACGGACAGGATGCTTTGCGCGAACTCCTGAAAGATTGGGAGCGCTGGTCGGCCGAGTTGATGGAGAGCCACCTCTCTTATCCGGTTCTGGCCTTTTTCCGCTCGCAGCATGACAACCAATCCTGGATCACGTCGCTCACCGCCATCCTGGATGCTTCCGCGCTGGTGATGGTCGGCATCGAAGGAGCCTGCGAAAAACAAGCCGAGCTTACGTTCGCCATTTCGCGCCACGCCGTTGTCGATCTTTCTCAAGTCTTCGGGACAGCGCCAGATTCATTGCCCGACGACCGCCTGCCCGCTGAACAATTGCGCCACATCCGCGACATCCTCGCCCAGCACGGCTTGAAACTTCGCGATAGCGAGGAAGCCGACCGCCGCCTCAACGAGCTCCGCCGCATGTATGAACCGTACGTTCACGCGCTGGCCGCCTATTTAAACCAAACGCTGCCCCCCTGGATCCCCGAGAAAAAAGGCAAAGACAATTGGCAGACCACTGCCTGGGGCCAGTCGATCGGCCTCGTCGAAAAGGAAAAGGAAACGTCTCATGCACACGTGGACGATCATTTTTAGGAGATGCGTGACGGCGCGACCGCCAAAGTCGCCAAATATGGCTTTGTAGGGGCGCAGCACGCTGCGCCCAGCCTGGCTAGACTCTCTCCGCCCCAGCGCAAAAGCCAGAAGCGCGATCGAATGGCGAAAGAAATGAAAGCAGCTCGAGAAGAATTGGAGGCCAAAAGCATGAAAGCAATCCTAGTTCACGAATTCGGCGGTCCCGAAGTCCTTAGGCTTGAAGAAATCCCCACACCCAAACCCGCCGCAGGGCAAGTCCTCGTGCGCGTTCACGCGGTAGGCGTGAACCCCTACGACACCTACATGCGCAACGGCAGCTACGCCGTAAAGCCGCCATTGCCCTACACGCCCGGATCCGACGGCGCCGGCACGGTCGAAGCCGTGGGCACCGGCATCACCAAGGTAAAGCCCGGCGACCGCGTCTACGTGGCCAAGACCGTCACCGGCGCCTACGCCGAATACGCCATCGCGCTTGAAAGCCAAGTGCACCGGCTTCCAGAAAAAGCCAGCTTCAGTCAAGGCGCCGGCGTCTGGGTCCCCTACGGAACTGCCTATCATGCCCTCTATCATTCTGCACAAGCGCACGCCTCGGAAACTGTCCTGATTCACGGCGCTAGCGGCGGTGTAGGCATCGCCGGAGTGCAGATCGCCCGCGCCATGGGACTTACCGTCTTCGGCACAGCCAGCAGCCAGAAGGGCCTCGACCTGGCAACGCGCGAAGGCGCGCATGTAGTCTTCGATCACAGCAAATCCGGCTATCTCGATGAAATCATGAAAGCCAGCGGCGGCCGCGGCGTGGATATCGTTCTCGAAATGCTGGCCAATGTGAATCTCGCAAATGACACGAAGCTCCTGGCCACCAACGGCCGCATCATCGTCATCGGCAATCGCGGGGAGATCACCATCAACCCACGTGAACTCATGGGACGCCGCGCCTCCATCCGCGCCTTCACGCTCTGGGCCCTCACCGCTGCCGAAGAAGCCGATGTCCACGCCGGACTGATCGCTGGCCTTGAAAATGGCACGCTTCGTCCGGTCGTTGGCAAAGAACTGCCCCTGGCCGAAGCCGCCCGGGCCCACAAAGAAATTCTCGAGCCTGGCGCCGCTGGAAAAATAGTCCTCATTCCATAGACTGGGCTACTGATCTTGGAACCAACGTGTTCGAGTGGTCTTGGACCGGTGATAGGGCGACGCGTTGCCGAGTTCTTCAAATAGGAACTAGGCAGGGTGCCTTCGCTGTTTCAAAAAACGGGCGGCGCACTTCGCCTTATGGGGACCCTCCCCAATCCGTCAGTAAGGTAGCAGCGACTGGCGCACACGGTCTGAAATCTGGTTTGTTGCAGGCACGAAGCACTGCCAGAACTCATCGGTTGAGGTTGAGCAAAACGGGAGGGCGGGCAGAGCCAAACGGTGAACCATCGAGCAACAGTTTTGCGAAGAGCCATCCAAAAGGGGCTCTGCAAATCCGTCGATAAGCTCCCGCTCCTATGTTCGCCTTAGGTACGAAGCGGTAGGAATTGCAGGGCTTCCAACCACAGCCCGATCCCCTCCGCCTCCCTGGCCAGCCGCAAGCGCAACTGTCGAGCGTGGTGCACCAGCCGACCCGCCGTGTAGAAGATCAGAAATCGCAGTCGCTTCGGGCGGGCCCTCAATAAATCTGCAGGCAACGCCAAACGCTTTAGGGCCGTCAGTACGTTGTAGGAGATCACCGCCAGCCGCAACCAAGCAGCGTTGGCCCCAAAGTATTTCGACGGAAGCACTCCGGTCGCCAACTCATTCTTCAGCACATCGTGGGCCCGTTCGATGGTGCCTGCTTTTTCTCGATGCCACTCGATCAGTTTCACCGGCTCCCAGTCCCATATGTTGCTGAGCACGGCGAAGTGTAAGACGCGACTGCCGTCAGAAAACAATGCCCCCTGTCGTTTGCGCAGCCGGATAGCTATGTAGCGCAGCGGCTTGGCGCCTTTCGGCTCCACCTCCTCGTTGGACACAAACACCACCTCGGCGCATTCCCGATCCACATCCGGCTCCGGCTTACCGTAAGCTTTCCATCCCGACTCCGGCACTTCCAGAATCGCCGTGTGTAACGTATCACTCATCCGTGCGCTGATCGCAAAACCAATGAATCCGGCCGGCCCGTCTTCGCGTTTCTCGTTCAACAGCCAGCGCAACAACCTCTTCTCGTGACAGGCGGAGTCGCCCCGATAGTAATAGCTCGTCACCGTTTTGGGCACGGCGGCAAACGCCGCTTTGGCCACCGTCAACGGCGCCATCTGCGCCGGCACATTCCCGTCGCGGAACTCATCGGCCAGCACCACATCCATCTCTGCCCACACCGCCAGCATCGGTTGGTAGCCGCGCGATCCTTCGTAGGTGTATAGCGCTTCTCGTTTGCGGCTCTCGATAATCGTGGCGTCTTGATCAACCGTGGCGATCTTCTGATCCACGCAGCGTTCCCCAAACCGGTGAAGCAGATCTCGATTGACTCGGCCCAGCCCCTCTAGCGCGCTGTTCTCCTCGGGAATGTAGGCCAGCTCATCGGGTAGACGCCGCTGCTGCGCTTCCTCAATCTTTTCCTCGTCGTGAAAGGCGTTCAAAAACTTCCGAGCCGCTTCCGGGGAAGGTAGCTCATGTCCAATGAGCTCCGCCAACCCCGCATCGCTGCGCAGGTGTGCGAAATCGTCCACGCACTCTCCCCCGGCCGCGTTCAGAATCACGAAACTCTCCACGAACGTGGCTTCGTCGAAGCCCCGCTCTCGTTCCTTGACGGCCACGTGTTGCTGCACGCTGCCCGGCAGCCCCAGCGAACGGAACGCTTGGACTACCAGCGGAATCCCGCCCAGGGCGGTCAAGGTCTCTTCGAGTGGCTTGGGATCCACTTCGAACAGTAACGGGGACTCGGTTGGCGAAGGCTTTTGCACTCGGCGCATGCCCGCCATCGTACGCGAATCGCGCACCTTGCAGGTGCCAATTCCTGAGTACACGCCTTCTCTTGTCGTTGTGGTTTTAAAGCCTATCCATGTGCTCTAACACCCTCTTCGCCAACCACCGAGCTGCCACACGTCCTCGTTATCGACGGATCGGGGATTCCCCGGGCCAAAGAA
>Ga0210395_10000116_pt1 | contig 61579 bp, 59 predicted proteins | sample IncBWH4OmetaG_FD_150861 | JGI IMG/M metagenome (GOLD analysis project Ga0210395, IMG submission 150861) | Forest soil microbial communities from Barre Woods Harvard Forest LTER site, Petersham, Massachusetts, United States - Inc-BW-H-4-O ...
TCCTGCGACTCCAGCTCGGCGGCTGGAAGTTCATCGGGCTGCGACCACTCCGGGTCCAGAACGGTTATGGTAACAGGCTGGTGGGGTGGTCGCTGACAACCGGTCAGACTACAGAAAAAAAGAAGGGAAGCGCCTACCGCTCCGGCAATCTTGATGAAACTCGACCACTTTTGAGGCGAGGCCATCTTTGCGCGGCTCGATAATGCGGTAAGTTCCAGGCTTGCTGCCATTTCGACTGCCCCCGATTTGTTCGTGGAAAGCGTACCCGCGAAATAGCGTGCTTCTTGGCAACGCTTATACGACAAAACCCATCGAACACCTGCACAATCTTCGCGCCTAACGCCCCTTGGCGCCCTCGCCTCTCAATACCATGCAGGTCGAAGCAGCTTTGGCAACCAGCCGCGCGCTTTCGTCGGTGATTTCGCACTCGACATAACCGACACTGCTGCCTCGCCGCACGACTTTGCCCTCGGCTTTCAAAGCAGCTTCCCAAACTGGGCGGAAAAAATTGATTTTGAGTTCGATGGTAGTGAAGGATTCACCGGGGGCGAGTGTGCTGGCAAAAGCCATTCCCATTGCCATGTCGGCAATGTCACACAGAATTCCCCCGTGGAGCGTGCCCATGGGGTTTGCATGTTGCGGTCCTGCCGCGAGCGTGACCACGCCGTGCCCGTCCGCGGCCTCTTTTGCCTCGAAGCCAATCAAGCGGGCCACAGGAACGTCATTCGTTTTAGCTCTGCTCTTGAAATCTGGTTGGGGTCTAGCTTCGGGGCCACTCATGTTTTCTCCGTCTGAGCTTTGGACTGTTTCGACCGAATATTTGTCTCGAGATATTCCTCAAGGTGGCGGCACGCAATGTTTATCGGCTCAGGTGCCCTCTGCAACCTTTCGAGCATGAAGCTGCCTTCCAGGGTGGTGACAATCAGTGTGGCCAGTTCCATGGGATCGACGCCAGCGCGGATTTCGCCGCGCCTTTTGCCTTCCTCGACGATGGATCGCAGACGGCCGAGCCAGGAATGAAAGACCCGGCGGGCTTTGGTTCTTAGCGCGGCATTGCCGTCGTCCGAATCCGTGGCCGCATTCAGCAAAGGACATCCTCCTTGCACGAGGCCGGCGCGCCGATCGCGGAAGTTCCAGACGATCTGTTTCAACCGGTCCACAGCGTTGGTGATTTCATTTGTGCCTTCGAACCTTGTATCCAGCGCGAGTTGCCACGCGTACTCGAAGGCCTCAACGGCAAGCTGCTGCTTGCTATCGAAGTGCCGGTAAATTCCGCCTTTTTCCAGCCCTGTCGCCCGCATGAGGTCGGATAGGGCCGCGCCGTCAAAACCTCTTTGATTGAATATGGGGGCCGCCTTGCGGATGATTTCGCGGCGGGTCTGCTCGCCTTTGCGCATTCCGGGGTCCCTCCTGCCTATTGGAAGAGACTAACTGGTCTCGACCGGAAGTATAGCACCCAATTTATGCGACCGAACGGTTTCTTTATGCATCGAAGGAACTGGCCTTCGACAGAAGCGCCTGAGAACCATGGCTCTCGCCTCCAGCCAAGCGGCTTACCGGCCCGCGGTCAATCCCTGGGTCATCGCCATCACCGTTACGCTCGCCACGTTCATGGAACTGCTGGACACGGCAATCGCCAACGTGGCCTTGCCGCATATTGCGGGGGGACTTGCCGTTAGTGTGGACGAGAGCACGTGGGTGCTGACGAGCTATCTCGTTTCAAACGCCGTGGTGCTTCCACTCTCGGCGTGGCTGAGCCGTGTTTTCGGCCGCAAACGCTACTACATGATATGTGTCGTGCTCTTCACTGTAAGCTCGCTGCTGTGCGGGCTGGCGCCTTCTCTTGGACTGCTCATCTTTTTTCGCGTGCTGCAAGGAATTGGAGGCGGCGGCTTGGCTCCGGTGGAGCAGGCGATTCTTGTGGATACATTTCCGCCGAAGAAACGGCCCGCGGCCTTTGCTTTGTATAGCATGGCCATTGTGACGGCGCCGGTGATTGGACCGCCGCTCGGCGGATGGATCACCGACAACTGGAGCTGGCGGTGGATTTTCTTCATCAATATTCCCATTGGGATTTTGTCTCTGATTCTGACTAGCCGGCTGGTCTCCGACCCTCCTGAGTTCACCCGCGAAGTGCAGGCTGCACGCAAGGATGGAAAACTTAAAGTTGACGGACTCGGGATCGTTCTGGTGGCACTTGGTTTTGCGTTCCTTGAGGTTGTTCTCGATCGCGGCCAGACGGAGGACTGGTTCGAGAGCAGATTTATTGTTTTCTTTTTCTCGGTCGCGATGGTGGCCCTCATTGCGGCCGTGTTCTGGGAGTGGCGGCATCCCGATCCGGTTGTGGAAATACGTCTGCTCGCGGACCGGAATTTCGCCATCGCGAATTTCTATTACTTTCTTTTCGGGTTTGCTCTTTTCGGATCGACCGTACTGATCCCGCAGATGCTGCAGAGTCTTTATGGCTATACCGCGACGGACGCTGGGCTGGTTCTTGGACCTGGCGCCTTTGTGATCGTGGCTTTAGCGCCGCTGGTGGTCAGGATTCTTCCGAAAGTCGGCATCAAGCCGATGATTTTCACGGGTTACATCATTTTTGCGTTCGCGATGTGGCATTTTGCCAGCTTTGATTTAGGCACGGATTATCGGCACATCGCCCTTGCCCGCGCAATCCAGGGGCTTGGCATCGCTCCGCTATTTGTCCCTGTGAGTCAGTTGGCGTATTCCTATCTGCCGAAAAACAAGAACAACAAGGCTTCGAGCCTGACCAATTTATTCCGAAACCAGGGTGGAAGCTTCGGGATTGCTTTCGTCACGACGCTGCTCGTGAGGCGAACGCAGTATCACCAGTCCGTTCTGGTGGCTCACGCTACGCCATTCGACACGCCCTATCGGGAAAGGCTCGCTTCTTTGTCGCGGCATTTTGCCAGCAGCGGATTCTCCTCCGCAGACGCGGCTGTACATGCCAAGGCTCAGTTGGCTCACGTGCTTCAGCAACAGGCTTCGTTTCTAAGCTTTCTCGATTGCTTCTGGATGCTGGGGTGCGCTTGCCTGATCGGGGCGCCACTGGTTCTTTTGACGCGCAAAATCAGGGCGGGAGGACCTGGCGCCGCGCGCTAGGAGGGGACGGAAAGTTGGGAATTAAATCGCGAGGGTTCAGCGCCGCATGAGTTGCAATCTTCTCAGACGAAAGTTTCAGGGCATAACAGCGGCCCGTTGCGAAAGAAGATACGCCATTCGCTCACTCGGTGTAAGGCTTTGCTGAGTGGACAACATCTTTAAGGGCGCACCCCCAAACTTCTGGTAGGAATATGATTGCGTGCCATCCGCCGCGGATTCTACTGTCACGAATTCCACTGACTTAACTTGAGCCGGAATATTTGCCCCAAACCAGCGTGTGTCTTCAGTCTGAGTCCACGTCACTAAAGCGAGTATCGAGCCGGCCGGATAGTCCTGCTGGGAATGCGCTCTCGCGTAGGCTACGGCCAGATCATTGCCATAGAGAGTTGACATGCTCGAATCCGTTTTGTTGATTTCGGCTGTAACGATTTTCCATTGCCGGGGGTTTGCGGGAAGATCTCCGGTCAGGGATGCTGCTTGATTGAACTGCGCCGAAATTCTAGGTTCATCACCCGAGCAACCAGTGAGACTTACCGAAAGAACCACTCCGAAAAGAGCAGTTCCGATTCTTCGCAAACTCATTGTTGCCCTCGGATTGGCATGGTGAAGACATAGTTCGTGTTGGATAGGGGTTTGTGGCAGCCGACGCATTCGTTAGTGAAAGTAGCGTCTTTGCCGTAAGGTTTCAGATCCGCGTCGCGCCATCTTGCCCATCCCCAACCCAGAGTTGCGGAATACTGCTTGCTGTCGCGGATCATAAACTCGACTTGAAAGAATGCCCCTGGCCGGACCAAACCTTTGTCGTCTTCCTGTTGAAACCACGCTACTTTGGCGAAGGCCGTGCCGTCCGGCCACGGGTTGATGTGATTCTCTGCGATGGCTTTGACGGCGACATCATTTCCAAGGATCTGGCGCATGCTGTGATTGTCAAAACGTTCGGTGCTGCTGATCGCTTTCCAGTTTTTGTAGTCAGGCAAGAAAGAGATGCCATTGGGCGCGAGGGCCACTTCCGGCGGCGCGCTGCCTGCGTGAATCCACTCGTCGTATTGGGCGTCGGCGGCGCTAATTTCGGCGGCTGAGGCTGGCTGGTTCGGATTGGCAGGAGAGAGATATTTCTTCAACACGGCCAACTGTTCCGGAGTGACCACGGACGCTGGATGCACGCGTTTGTAAGCGGGAAGCGGCATCGCGCCCAACTCAATCTGGCTAACGGACTCGAACAGCGTGGCTCTTTGCTGCCCCGGGGGAAGCTTGCCGATTTCCGAAAAATTCAGGTGCTTGCGTCCGTCTCTAACGTCGCGCGCCACGATCCAGTAGGCGGGAACAATACGGTCAAACCAAGGCAGCCTTGTTTCGTTGGAGTGGCAGTTATAACAGGAGCTGCGGACTATCGCCTGCACCTCGGGAGGCGCTTGCATGTCCGCGGTAACGGGCGGATTCGTCAGTTCGGGGCGAATGAACTGAATGCCCAGAAATGCAACACCTAAGACCGCCACGGTCCAAACAAATGCTCTCGCAGGAAAGCTGGAGCTCGCTGCCACATTCCTCCCTTTCACCGTCATTGCGTTAGAGTTTGAGCGGAAGAAGGAGGATGCATTTTTTTCAACTCTTTGCGGATCACCGTGATCGCGAGCATCTGCAACCAGGGAATCCAGCCGACCTCGCCGAAATCCCTTGCCGCAGCTCGCGAACGACCACGATTATCCCGAGTAGAAATAAAACCGAAACGTACAGTAGAATCAATGGTGCACTTCATGTCGGGGCGTAGCGCAGCCTGGTAGCGCGCCTGCCTTGGGCGCAGGAGGTCCCGAGTTCAAATCTCGGCGCCCCGACCAATCTTTTCTGCGACTTACAGGCATCTCTAAAAAGTCCTTCCCCTCACTATGGGGGAAATTCAGGGGACCCTATTGCAACATCCCCAGCTTTTCCTCTTCTTGCTGCATCTTCACCACTGCTTCCTGCATCTTCACTGCACGATACTTCTCTAGCTTCTCTACTGCTTCTACCTTGTAATGCTCCGCGATTTTGACATACCGCATAGTCATCCCGATTTCCGAATGCCCCAGGATTTTCTGCAAGATCGTCACGTCGGTACCCGACAAAATGCACCTGGTAGCAAACGTATGACGGAGATTGTAAAGGTCGATGGCGCCTCTCAATCCCAATTTCTCACAAACGTTATCATGGGCTTTTCGGACGGACCCGAGATGGTTACCTGGTTTTCTGGGGCTAGGAAAGACCCAGTAGCCGGCTGGATGACTCTGTCTGCGCGCCTTGAGTAGTTCGAAAACTTCGTGACTCATCGACAGAGTACGTTTGGCGTTCTTGGTTTTTCCACGGACGATCAGAATGGAACGGTTGAAGAAGTCGAGGTTCGAATACGTCATTCGAAAGACTTCATCTGGCCGCATTCCCTGCCCGAGCATGATTATGGCAACGCTCTTGAGGGGCTCCGATGCAAAGGCTAAATAACTGAGCTCCTCAGTGAACGATAGAATGTGGACGTCTGGAATCTCCTCCGGGAAAGGTTGCACTTTCCTGGTGGGATTGAAGGTGATGAGCTCGTCATCGACAGCCATGTTCAGGATCTTCTTGAGCGTGCCAAGTTCACGATTTACCGTGGCTGGCGACACGAGATGAGTTTCGCTTCCCTTCTTGAATTCCTTGGCTCGCGCGGCCTTGAAATCCTCAATCATGCTCTTTGTGATTTGATCGAGGAATCTGTTCTTAAACAGCTTCAAAAGGGTCTTGAGACTGTTGTTATGCAGATCAACCGTGTTTTGAGCCAGGGACGTTTCGATTCGCTTGAGGAACGTTTGTACATATTCCCCAAACAGCGGTGGTTGTTTGTAGGGCCGCAGACCATTCCTTCCTTGAACCAGTTCTCCTTTCAAAACTGATTCAACTTGTTCTGCTGCCCTCTGGTTGGTCATGCGGGTTGACTTATGATATCGGCGACCGCCGAATTCAAAGTCATAGTAGAAATATTTACCGCACTTAAAAACTGCCAATAGTTACCTCCTTGTTTCAGGGTTTTCCCCCGAGGTAACTGACACTAGCCTCTTCGCGAGCCACGCGTCAATATCGCTTTGACGGTAGCGAACACATTTCTTGCCAAGTCTGACGAACGGAATTTCCTTCCTGAGCCAGCGCCATTGCGCCAGCGTTTCCGTTGAGAGCCCAGTGATCTCGGCCACATCGTCGGTCGTTAAGAGCTTCGTCACAGGCCCTTTTTCCGCAGTTGCGGAGTTTGGATCTCCTGTCGAACGGATTGGGCGATCTTCAGTAGTCAATTCCGATTTCATTTGTTTGCCTTCGACCGCCATCGTCTGACCTTTCGGTCGTACTCTGTGACGCGAGCTCAGCTTGCGCTTTTATGACAGTGTGTCGAGCGTAATAAACGGGATCATGTTTGTCGTTGGCGCGGTAGTCAGCGATGCGCTTGATTACTAAGTCGGGGTCGTCGCCGCGTGCGAGAGCGCGCTTGGCAAAAGCCCAGTCGTACTCGGACTGGCTCAAATTGCTCCGCGGCGGGGCCTCTCGTTTGGCGCGGTTGTCGTAGTTGTGGCGCGGCGAGTCCTGTGAATCGATTTGAAGTTTGAAGTCGCGAAGGTGGTATGTTTCCGTCGACTCTCTGCGAGCCTCAACGTAGAAGTTTGTTTTGTACTTCTTGTTGGCGAAACCGGGAACTCGCAAAACACGATTTGCATCGGTAGCCGCAGAATCGCCACCGAACTCGCGCGCCATTGCATGCAAGAGAGCTTCTGCCTCTTCGAGATTCATGCCTTCGACTCTCCAGACGAGTTGATGTTTTTCCGGCGAACTATCCAGCACGTAGTTCGGTTTGGGGACAATGGTGGAATTCTCGATAGCGTCGAGGGCTTCCGGCCCGCCGTGATCGAGGTCGATGTAGACATGCTTGATGGACTCAATGTCTTCCTTGGTCCGCGTCCAAGCATCTTTCTTGAGCGGGTTCATTCCTATATAGATGTCCCAGTCGTTCGCGTTCTTGTAGCGAAGCCAAGCCTGAAATTCGGGGCTCGCGGCTTTCTGTGCGCTGGTGATGCGCTGGATGGTGTCGGCAAAATCCCGATTGAGGGCGAGAATCGCAATACGGTCAGCCGCCTCGAAATTGTCGAGAATGTATTCCGAAGCGGAAGGCTTGAACGACGGTGTTCTTTCAGTTGAACTCATACAAGCTCCTTTTGGCAGTCGAATATGAAGCCGTAGTTGTATTCGTCCCTGTCGGGATCGTAGCCGTGGATTTCCACGACTTCGGAAACAAAACGCCGACCCGGGCGACGTTCGAGATACACGACGACATTGACGGAATCGCCGATGTTGGTCTTGATGGCGCGATAAGGCAGGTCCACACCGCTCTGCAAAACGCAGCTAGTGAATCGCGCTAATCCCTGCCTTGCGGAGGTGGCATGAACCGTGGAAAGGCTCCCCGAATGTCCAGTATTGAGAAGTTGCAAAAGCTCGAAGGCCTCTCCTCCACGAATTTCGCCCAGGATTAAACGGTCGGGCCGGTGGCGAAGCGATGCCTTCAGAAGGTCACGAATGGTGACCGCGGGCAGACCGTTTTGCGGCTGGCGTGCCTCGAAACGGACTAGGTTGTCCTGGCCCATGTGAATTTCCGACGTGTCCTCGATAAGGAGAATTCGTTCATCGCTCGGGATGAATTTTCCGAGGACGTTGAGCAACGAAGTTTTCCCTGAACCGGTAGAGCCAGCGATCAGAATGTTCTTTCGAGCCAGGACATAAGATTCCAGTTGATTAGCGAGCCATCGTTCGAGCGTTCCAGCCTGGACGAGTTCCTCGATACCGAAATGTCGGGCGTTGAATTTGCGGATCGTGAGCGTGACGCCATCTACGCTGCACGGCGGAATGACTGCCGCAACCCGGCTTCCGTCCGGAAGCCGCGAATCGAGGATGGGCTTTGACTCCGAGATGTCGTCGCCCAATCGCCGCGCAATATTCTTAACGGCTACCAGCAGTGATTTCTCACCCAGATGCACACCCTCAACGGTTGAGACGAATCCATCCTTCTCAATGAAGATGTGGTCGGGGCCGTTCACCATGACCTCGCTGATCGAAGGGTCGAGAAGCAGGTGCTCGATGGGCCTGAGAAACGGCAGGATGGTTTCAAATCCATTCATTACAGTTCTCCGTCCGCAAGTTGCCGGAAATATGATTTGTTGACATCGTTGTAGTAGGGCTTGAGGAAACAAAACATCGGCGGCATCGGGTTCGTGCCGTCGTACGCGATGGTCACGGACTGAGCATTGCGCAGCTCCATGAAGTCCTTCATGTCGAAGCGAAGATCGTGATGCGGGCTGTAGCTCTTCGAGGCCGTGATATTCGCCTTGTGGGACATGGCCTTGCCGGTAAGAAGGCTGACTTGGGCATCATGCCCACTCTCCGACAAGTTGTAGCTCGCCTTCAGTCTGTCTTCGCGTCCGCACAACTCGCTCGCCGTGCGCGCGGAGAAGTCATCGGAAAGTGACAAAAAGATTTTCGTTCGAAAGGTTTGGAGCAGGGTGCGCCACGATTCACCCGGCAGAGCGGACTTGAGAGAACTGATGCTCTGGGTCGCAATGATCGGGATGCATTTGGGCTGACGGGACAAGCTGAAGAATTTTTCATCGCCCGTCGGTTCGCTCTCGCCGACTGTTGCGAAATGCTGGTATTCGTCGCAGAGGAAGAGAACTTGTCGGAAGTAGCTCTCGGGATTCTTTTCCATCACGGTCACACGATTGAGCACAGCCCGCTCGAAGTCGAGTTTCAGCATCACCCCGATGGCCTTCGCTAGACCGGGATTCATACCAATTGGAAAATTCAGCCCGCAAACGGCTCCGCTGTCGATCAGCCAAGAGAACGAAGGTAGGGGTTTGCCGAATTTGAAGTCGGCGTTGGCGTGAGTGTCGTAGCACTCCGCGGGCGGGCAAAATGTACGTTTCACATCAGGGTTGTCGTCAAAAAGTGAAAGGAATACGGAGATCCCTTCAACAATCGAAGTCCGCAGCTTGGGCTCAATTCTTCGCCAGTCGTGATAGAACCACCTTTGAACGGCTTCGAGTTGTGCCTTTTTCTGAGCCGGAACTGGGTTTTTACGGGACGCATTTTCGGCCTCCCACTGGACGGCCTTCGCTTTCAGCACGGCGGCGAGACCTGGGGTGAGGGGTGCGCGGTAACGGTTGGATTCTGTATCGAGCCGGAAATGGAATGGTTCAAGGTCCTTCGGATACTTTAGATACTCTTCTTCCCAGAGCAACACCGAATCGGCTTCGATCAAGCGCCGTTCCGCTTCTTTTATTCTGCTTTCGAGCAAGTCCGGGTTGATGGCGCATTCATAGACATCGAAGAGCGTCACGTAATCGAAGGCGACTTTGTGCAGCAGGATGATGAACTTGACGAGGTTGGTGTAAGCCTGCTGCCAGAAGGGTTCCTTCCCCCGCCCGAATAGATTGTTGAGCAGCGAAGCAATGTTGTACGCGAGGGCGTAGGCGTCGAGGTCATTGTGGAGAGGGTTGTATCGGTACTCGGAAGTGAGGCTGATTTCAACGTAGTCCTCGGCGCGGTCATGCCGTTTGAGGATTTCGTGGACCTTCCCACAGAAATCACCTTTCACTTCCAAAATAAGCCCGCCGATGCGCCGGTCTTTGTCGGTGGCTTTGTAGGCGAGAATCTGCTCGGCGAATGGATACATGCACGCCGCCGTTTTTCCCGAACCGACTGCACCCACGATAGCGATACCCGTAAAGAGTCCGCGTTCCGGAATGAAAAGCCAATGCGGCGTTTCGGACGGGATCTGTTTGCTGGGATGATGCAGCTCGCCGACGACCAGCGAAAGCTCGGTTCTTTGCGCAGGGTCCGGGTACAAGGGTAATTTGCCTGCCCGGATTTTGCGCGTGGCCTTAAGCGCGAAAATGTAGACCCCGGAAAGCAGGACGGAATAAGTGATGTAGGGCGTGGTGTAGAGGAAGAGGGTGTAGGAGCACTTGAAAAAGAGAAAGGCGGACGCGGAGCGAATGGCCATGACGTGGAGGAAGGGATTGGCGTCCGGAAATGGCGCCCGAAAATAAAGCGCCATTCCGGTGGCCCCCGCGAGGATGCAGGCGAGGAAGTACCTCGCGTGGAGGATTCTTTGGATCACGCTCGCGCCGCCTTCGCAGCGGGCGTGCCTTCTTTCCGTTCAGGCGCGGTCTGCTGTTGCTTGCGCCAGCGACGGAAGTCGGCATCTCTCCAAAGCACCATCTTGAGCGCGGAGTTCACGACATGGTCCGGCGTGCTGGCGATGAACGCCGCGTACTTCTCGACGGCCACTGCAATTGGCTCCTGCAACTCGTACTCTCGTTTCACCATCTCCGGTGGTTTATTGATGATCGACATGAGTTCTCCTTCTTTCTTCTTTCTTCTTTCTTCTTTCTTCTTTCTTCTTTCTTCTTTCTCTTTGGCCTAACTCGACACGGGCAAAACATATGCTGAACAGGGCTTTTCCCTGTCCACTGGGCTGGAGCGACCGCCACGGTTTCTGTGGCAACGAAGTGGGGTCGCTCCAGCCCAGTTTTGTGTTTTGCCCGTGTCCAAAATCAATCGTCGCGTCATCTGCAACCTCTGCGTCCCTAATAACTTCCGGTCACCGCGGAGGTGAACGGAACGGTGAACCACAGAGTGAACCGCGTCTTTCATGCGACGTTCACCCCGTGCCTGTGCTTTTCATCGAGGGGTGATCGCGCGTTCCGGACAAGATACGTGTCAAAGAAAACGCTCCGTGCCGGAGTCAGTTGTGAAAATTCGAGCCGTAATTCGCGTTCGGCAATCTGACCTCCGATCCATGCTCGATAGAGACTTTCGAAGCGGTCGCCATGAAATCGCCGCCTTGCTTCGTTGAGGAATTCAAAATCCGTGGTCACCGGCACAACGTACTCGTGCTTTTCCCACTTCCGACGAATCTCGAAGTAGCGCAGGATTTCGCCGGATACATCGGATTCGAGGGGCTGCTTGACGCTCGCGCGGAAGCGGTCCTCGGCGCGGCGAAACTCGGTCGCCCGTGGCGCAATGTAAAGGAGACGAAAAGACTTCAAGTGGCGGAAGAGCCCTTGATAAGCCGCGAGATGCGCAACAAAACTCCACAGGCTTCCTGTGCCGGAATCCACGAAACCGAAGGTGACCACAGGCAATGCACCCGGGATGGGAGCCGCGAGAAAGAGGGGAAACTTATCGACGAAATAACGAACGGTCGAGCCGCTGCCAACGCCGCCCTCGTAAACCTTCGCGGGGAGAGCGTCCTTCGGAACGGCGAGAGATTCGCAGAAGAAATTGATCTTGTCGCTCTCGGTCTCCAGAAAGTCGTGCGCTGGATTCTCAAGGAGAAAGTCCATTTGCACGAGTCGCGTGCGGATGTAGTCGAACGAGTGCCGCCGGCGGTTGCGGACGTTGTCTTTGTCAATCGGTCCGTAGATGAGCCGGGAAAATAGATGAAAGACCGATCCCGTGCCCATGTAATCGCGCATGGTGGCGTGAGCGTGTTTCAGGAGCTTCTGCGCGAACGCCATGGAACGCTTCCCACGATGGACGCCGACAAAGGCGTTGAAGTGACGCAGGGTGAAGTAGCCGGAATGGGTCGCCACTATATAAAGGAAGCGAGCCTCTGGTTCGGTGTAGCCCAGGGCGGCAATTCGTTCGACCTGTTCCTGGGGCAGTTTCATAGCGACAAAATCTCCGCCGTCAATTCGCGCTGATCCAAAATCCTTCTGAGTTTGGAAACGTCGTCGGCGTGAGCATAGAGGGCAAATCCGGCGAGTACTTTTTCGACGAGATTGCGTCCGCGATAGTGACCGGTGGCCAGTTCGAGGTCCACCCGAGCCCGCTCGCCGTCGCGCGTTTCGTATTCGATGCGAACGTCGGGGACGGGAATCTTTCCGCGAACAACCTGGAGTCCGTGCCTGTCGGCGACGGCGAGTTTGCCATCGGCAGAATTGCGGTTTTTGCCGAGCTTCGCGAGATCGTGATAGAGACGCTTCTTCAATTCGTAGTCGAGAACGACGCGAAGGTTTCGGCCGCCCTGGTTTTCGATCTTTGCAGACGCTTTTTGATAGAGCCGGTAGAGGTCGGCGTCGTGATGAGCCTCGCGGGGTTTGGTGAAACCGTGGTACAGAGCCTGACCCTTGCCAGCGCTCTGGGTTTGCGTGAGCAACCGATGGCCATTCTTGGTAAGAGTGAGCAACTCGCGGGAGCCCGTTTCCTCATGAGGAACGGATTTCATTTCGACGAGGCCCTGTCGAAGGAGGTTCTCCAGATCGGGTCTCATGCGATCGGGATTCCCGCCATAGGCGAATTCCGCCAGATCTTCCCTGGCGACAGCGCGGAATGTGCCGAGTTCCACCATCGTTGCCACTTCGGAGTTACGGAGACGGTAGGTTCGCCCGCGCAGTTCATGGACGGTGCGAGTTTCAGCAGTCCGCGTTCCCGGGCTGTCTGGCTTGCGGCCCGGCAATTGCGATGCTTCATTCGATGCGTGCTCACGAACCTCATGGATTTTGGGCGGATCACCGGTGTTGGGTTCCCGCCCCTCGGACGACACTCGTGGATCGAGATGTTCTTCGGGTTGGTAGCCTCGGGACATTTCAATCGGACTCCTCTTCGAACCAAGGCGCGGGCACATCGGTCTGACCCACGTGAAGTTGCTTGTCGAGGTGGGAGAGTTTTCGCCCCGTGTCTTTGAGGAAGAACTTACGGATCAGAACGAACGCAGCAGCAAACACGTTGACGGACAGGATTCCGACGTACGCAAGGATAGGTGTCGCGTACGCGCGCCAAAGAACGAGTTTGTAAGGAACGAAGAATTTCAGCTCGCCCATGAGCCAAAAGCCAAGCGCAAGCAGGATAGCGATGGTGATGAGCAGGACGTTGGCAATCATTCGGAATCTCCGAGAAACCTAGTCCCGTCTTTTCCGTGATTCTCTATCGCCGCTGAGAGCGGGTAGGCAGCCGGGCAACGGAGGCCCTCCAGCAGCACGCCTGGGGTGTCAAGGATCTCGGTCGACGGGGAGGGATGTGGCGCATGTCCCGAGGAGGACCACGCGTGGAATGGAGAAGAGGCGTGCGGAGGTTGGGCCGATGTTGCCCGGCGCCGGACCGCGACCTCTTCGCACCGGATTGGGGCGTGAGGGTTCATTTGAACGCCTGGTCTTCACGGAAATAGGTGACGGTCATCCCGAGAGGATTGATTGGGATCAATTCGTTGGGGACATTGGTCTTGAAAACGAAGACAAAATTCGCGGTGTAGAGATCGCGTTTCAGTTCGCTATGGTCGGCGGGCGAGTAGTAGACCATGTAGAAATCCACGCGAGCGCGGTACGGCGGGTTCTGCATCTCTTCGAGCGCGACTTTCTTCACGTCGATGTCGATCTCGGGGGCGGAGGTATTGGTGAGGAATTTCCGGATGATGTCGTCCTTGCGGTAGGCGTCGAGAATGCCGTTGGCGAGCTTGCCGTCCAGGAAGAAGAGCGCCTTAGAGAAATCGTTCTGAATCGTGTAGCGGTTCCTCCGGTAATAGAGGGAGCAGAACTGCGAGAGAAAATATTTCGCTTCGGCGTCCTGGGGTTTGTATTCGAGGTTGTGGTAGTTGATGGCCTCGGCGCGGCCCAGGTCGTCGATGCGGATGACGAGCGGGCGGAAGTTCTGAAACGTGCGTATCGTCCGCAAATCAATCAATGCCAGCACGACGCAAACAACGGAGAGCAGCGCGAGGGCAATCTTGAGATAGGTATTTGTCACCATAGGGTCTCCGCACGATTCAAGGTAGAGGCGCTTAGCGTCATGAAATGTGCTATCGCTATTCATTAGAACTCCCTCGCTACAGCAACAGCCGCAGCGGCGGGTGCTTCAATCAAGACTGCCGAAGAGCCACCAGCGGTGCCGCTGAAAATATGATTCGTTAGAGCGGGGACTTTCAGGAGGGCATAGATCGAAGCGAGAAATGTAATAAACAGGACGGGAAACCAAGCGAGGAGTTGGACGGTGGAAAGAGCGCCAGCGGGCGTCAGACTCAGCGCACCAAGGATTAGATTGCCGATCACGTACACCACTGCCGCAGCAATTACCTGGTAGAAGGCGTACTGGATAAAGCAGCGAAACCAGCCCCAGAAGAGCCACTCCATTTTTGGAACGATGAAGAACGGGATGAATACTGGACCAACCAACACACAGACCGCCGTAGCGATGAAGCCGTAGGCGATGACGATAAGCGCGACGGCCTGAGCAGTCGAGAGCAGAATGATTATGACGACATAAATTACTGTGCCGAGAAAGTCTCCCCAGCTCGGTGAATCCATTCGAGATTCAAAATCTGCGACATGTGCGATTACCGTCTGAAGTTGCGCCTGGTCGATCTTGCTCGAAAGAAATTGCGCTTCATCGGTAATGAGGTTGTGGAAGCTGGTTCCCACGCCAGGAATGGGTGTGTTGTAGTAATTGACCATAGCGAAGCCAAAACTAATGGTGAGTAGAAGGCTCGCGAAATTGTCGAATTGGAAGGGCTGCTTGCCGCTCGCCGCGGACAGGGCCGACTTTACGCCGTACCAGACGATGAGGATGGTGGCAAACATACGGAAGAGGTTTTGTCCCATCGAGTCGAAGAAGCCGAGATTCTGCGTGAGCAGGTTGTTGATTGCCTGAAAGATGTACTGCAGGAAGTCAGTCTGCACGGGTCGGCTCCTTCGACATGGGATCAGCGTGTCTGCACGCTTACGGCATACGGAAGTTTTGCATTGAATTGGTGATGGTGCCGGTGACCCGGTTCATATTTCCGGCGAGGCTAGCCTGCCGGGAAATATCGGCGTTGATGGCGCTGGTGGTCGCATCGCGCTGCTGTTTGGCGATGATGGTCTGTTGTTCGAGGAGTGACGCGAGGAGCTTGTTCGAATCCTGAAGCGTGCGGAGAGTAAGAACACCTGCCGCATTGATCTTGTTCAGGACGGACACTTCGCTGTTGAGGTCGGAGTCGTTCGAGAACGAGTCCTGTTCGAGGTTCCCAATCTGCATCTGGATATCCTGGGCGCTGCCCCGGATGGAGCCGATGGTGGCCATTGCGTTCACGTTCGCGCCGTCCACGAGCTGAACGGACGCGTATTGGGATTGCACGCGCTCCAACTGCGAAGCATCCATTCCAGAAAGATGGTCAGTACTGTATGGCAGCAACTGGGTTGTGGATTTTTGATACCCAGCGTCGATGTTGGGGAGCAGGCCGGAGTTAATACCGCTGACCCATGAGCCGGTATTTCCAAACGTATTCAGCGAAGTCACATTTCGCCATTGCGAAAATACGGCGCGGTAACGCGCCGGCATGTTCTGAACGAACCGCGCCATTTGCGTGGCAAGCTCGAGTTGGGAAGTAATCTTCGCGTAACTCCTTTGCAGCTGCGCGAGATGTTGCTGTAGCTGGTAGTACCGCAGCAAGGCGTTATGGTAGTTCGTCGGGTCATACACAATGCCGCTGCCGAATTGCGCAGAAGCAGTCCCGACAGTCAACGCAAGAACGAGCAAAACAACCAAAACCTTTCTCTTCATAGGACTCCTATCCTTTCGAGCCTTCAGAAATCGGAAGGCATTCTGTGATTGTTGTAGTCGGGCAGAGCGAGGTCACCGGACAGGTAGACCTTGACGCGATGGCCCTCTCGGATCGTGACCGTAGGCAGAATGTTGAGGAACTTGTCTAAAATCTGCGCGGATGATTGAGCCATGCTCCCCGCGAGTCCCTGACGCATAAGGTCTGTGCCGGATGCCGTGATCGCGCTGCCTGTTCCGGCTTCGGCAACGGCTCCGAGAACGCCGATGGCGAGCGAGACGCCGAAGATGCGCAGGTAGTGGTTGTTGACCTGATCGCGCAATCCGGCGTCGCCGATCTGGTTGAGGCCCTTGAAATGGTCGAGGCTGACCGAAAAGCCGTCCGGCATAAGAAGGCGGTGAAACGCCACGGCCAGACGCCTTTGGCCGAGACTGTCCACGCTCTTCGTTTCACCGAGGAGCTTAGAGCCCGCTGGAATCAAGAGATGCTGGCGGTCGTTGGAATAGACATTGCTTGAGAGCAGGCACTCGACAGGACCAGAAAACTGGCCGTCGAGACGGTTGATGAGAACGGTTTCAAGGATGTTTCCTTCGAAGAGTACGTAGGTTTTTCCTGCCGCCGCATTGGCAGCGCCAGCCGACACGGCGGCAGGAGTTCGGATCTCCTCCTTTCGGTCATTGGGTGCTTCCGCGGAATCTTTTTTCGCGGGAATCAACGGAGCGGAATTCGGCTGCATTTCTTTCAAAAGCTTGGCGATCTGAGTTGGGTCGGGTTCAGAGGTCGCCAGATTCTGCGGACTGGAATTCGGCTCGACAGCGGGAGTTGTCGCCCCGGCCGGAGGCTTGCGGTAACTGAGAGCGACATTGGACGCAAATAGCGAAAGGTAGTCTCGCTTTTTCCGTTCTGCGCGGATGACATCTTCCGGGCGGTCGGTGGAACCATTACCCGCTGCGGCGGACTGCTGCGTTTGCGGCATGTCTGGCGTTGCGGGATTGATGGGACGGTTCGTCTGCTGAGCGAGAGCGTTCTCGGCGACAAGCTGGTCACGCTGCAACTCCTGAATGCGGTTTTGCAGTTCGGCGATTTTGGCGTCGTTAACTTCGAGCGGAGCCTGCACGATCGGCGCCGGAGGAATTGCCTTCGTTGGGGCCTGCGGTTTCTTGCCCCCGGTCAGCCACATAATAAGGACCATCACGAGCGCCAGGCTGATGAGCAACCAGGACTGAACATTCTTCGGCAGCAGTCCGAGCGGCTTCGAGGCTACTTCATGCACTTGGTTCGGCTGGTTCATGAGTCGCTCCTTACTTCGCTGGCTCTTGCCGCGTGAACGACAACTTCTTATTGCCGATGGCGAGATAACCGCTGTCGAGAATCTTAGGAACGATGTAGACGCCGTTCTCTAGTTGGAAGTTGATCAGGTTAGGTTTCCCATCCTTTATTTCGTACAGAGCGGGTTTCTCTCGCGCTGCGCACTTGATGTATGTGAACACATCGTCGTGGTAGACAGCCGAAACCCGGAAGGGTTCGCGAGCGGCTTTGGCATCAAGCAAAAAGTCGAACTGAAGTTTCGTCGCGTAACTGGAGCGGAAGTGATTGACCTGCTCGCCAGTCTGGGCTTGCGCGGCATGGAGCTGGTCCGCACTCTGGGCGCGCAAGGTCTCCAGCTCTTTTTTGTATGCTTCCGCCTCGGCAGCACTGACATATCCACGCAGTCCACTCTTTGCAGTGACGCCGGGAGCTTCCTTCGGTTCCACAAAGATCTTGAGGTCCGGCTCGGCATTCGGGTCGTTGCTGATCTCAGTCAGCACGAAGGAATAGACGCGGCCAGCGGCGGTAATGAGATTCAAATTGCTACGGATGCCGGCCTGGGCTGGGTGAACGTAGCAGAGGTTGCGCGCGCCGTTGATGACCCAGAAATCCTTGTCGCCGGTGGTGAAATCGAGGATCTCCTCGTCGTCGGGCAGGACGATGAGCGTAGAGAAACGCAGTTTTGCGCGGATTGGGACGATGTCTTCTTTGGCGTATTTAACAACGCGCGCAGTTTCGGTTGAGGCCCGCGCGGGCGACGTCTGGAAGGTGACTGCGGACAATGCAATGAGCGTAAATGCGCGAACCAATCGCCGGTGGCACTGAATTCGAATCGGTAGTTTCATGGACCTGCTCCTTTGAGAGTGATTTGTGTTACTTGGAACCTTCGTCGTGATCGACAAACAACTGCGCAATCCATTGCACGGTAAGAAGCGCGAAGGTGACGATTCCTGCCAGTTCGAGCGGGAGAAAGAAATACAGCGGGTCAAGCGCAGACGGAGGAATCCAAGGGGTCACGGACGTCCCCCCGCGAGCACTTCAAGACCGCGCTCGAAACCGTAAGTTTCAAAAGCATCGCGCCGTTTCTTGTTGTCGTAAGGATCGTTCGTGTAGAGCCAATAGCTTTTGGCGTCCACATTGAGGTTCGCGACCTTCGCGAGTTCCGGCGTCTTGATTAGGAATTGCTGCTTGGGGACGAGGCTCGAGATGAGCTCCACTTCGCTCTCATTCAAGTGGAACTGGTGCCGGTATAGCTCGCGGTCCATATCGGGATTCGCGAGGAAGATTTTTGTGGAGCAGCTCTCGATGATGACGTCGAGAATTTCCGACCGCTTGAGTTCGTCGAGCGACTGTGTGGAAAGAACCATTGCGGCGTTGTGCTTGCGCCAAGTTTTCAGCGCCTCCACGACGTATCGCTGGATGCTGGGATTCTTCAAGAACACCCACGCCTCGTCGATGAAGAAGGCTTTGAAGACAGACGAAATCTGTCTGTCGGCAATCACCGCGTTCGCACGATGGAGGATGTAGAAGAGCAGTGGTTCGAGAAGTTCCGGGTACTGGCTCATCCGCTGGAAGTCGAAACACTGAAAGCGGGAGAACGAGATTGTGTCTTCGGCATTGTCGAACAGAAATCCGAACTGACCGCCTCTTGTCCATTTTGCGAGGCGGCTCGCTAGGTCATGGCCGAGCGTATTCGCCAGCACGCCCAGCGTGCGAAGCGCGGGGTCGATTGCGTACAAATTTTCGACTTGATGATAAAGGTCGCGTTCGATGGCGGGGTCGATCTCGCCTCCCCGCGTTCCCTGAATCAGGACTCTTAGAAAGAGGGCGAGGAAGTCGAGATTTTCCTTCGTGGGTGGTAGTGAAAACGGATTGATTTTGAAATCTTCGGATTCGAGGCCGACGCGGACGTAGGAGCCGCCGAAAAGTTGAGTGAGGCTTTCAAAACTGCCGCCAAGGTCAAAGACGAACGTATGCGGGCTGTATTTCTGGAGATTGGTAATTAGGAAGTTGAGGAGAAAGGATTTGCCCGCGCCGGTCCTGCCCAGAATCATCGTGTGGGCGACATCGCGGTAATGCAGATTCAGAAAGTATGGGGTGTGATGGTTGGTTTCGAGGACCGCCAGATATTCCTGCCGGAGATGTTGATTGCGTGGCTCACCGCCGTGCAGCGTGAAGAGAAATGAAAAATCGGCATAGTTTGTATTGAGCAAGTACAGGCAGCGCAAATTGAAAACGTGGTTGCCGGGGACTGCGGCGAGGAATGCGTTGAGAAGGTTATATTTTTCCTCGTAGAGCTGCGCGTCGTGAACGCTGAACACTTTGTAGAACTCAGCGCATGCACGGTCAACCTTGGCAGGGTCGAGGTCATAGATGACGACGGTTAATGAAAACTTACCGAAGTAGTTCCCGTGTAGTTCGATCTCTTTGATTCCTTCACCAAGTTCCCGGACCTGCGACTCCTTCGAATCGTCGAGCAGGGTGTCTTGCGCCGGGGCGTCGTTCATGTTGACCTGGCTGAAGAACGAACGCTTGGTGTTGTGGAAGTGGCGGCGTTTGGCTTGGATCGTCCGCCGAGTCTTGCCAGACTCTTCTTTCCTCCATTCGGTGACCACGTAGTAGTTGGCTTCTACTTCAAGCAGACGCTTGAAAATGAGCGGGAAGCTTTGCGCGGAAGGTTCTTTCAACGTCAAAACTTTGACGTAGTAGTCGTCCACGCGTAGATGCCCTCGATGGCATTCGACGTGCGATTCGCAAAGGTAATAGTCGAGAAACGTATCGTGCTTGAGCTTGACGAGTTCGAGCTTGTCGGGGTGGAAGTTGAGAGTTTTCTTGAGAACGCGGTACGCTTCCTGCTTGCCAAGAATGTGTACTGTCAGGAAGTCGCTGACTTGGAGTGTAAAACTTCGCGCTTTTTGAAGGAGAGCGGCTTCGGCTTTGGCGATCTGATTCTCTAAGACGACGACTTGTTTTTTCGTAGAGAAGCGAGCCCATAGCTCGGCGAGCGCCTTCCTGGGAGTGTGTGGAAACCGCGCAAGCGTGTTTCCGAGGGACCTTGAAATCTGTGATTCCTGATGGAGAATCGCGTAATAAATGGAAAGGGAAAAGATTCTATCGGCCTTGCTACCGAGATACGCGATGCGGTTCTGTATCGCGGCGTCCACGACAGGATTGCCATAGAGTTTGTACGGGATGGTTTCGTTGTTGCGTTTGAAGAGGTACTGGTAAACGCGATAGTCGTCGCCAAAAAGTTTCAGAGCGGCTTCTAGGCGTTTCGTCAATGCGTCGGTCGTTGTTCCATCGAGACACTCGTAGTCCACGCCACGCACTTCGAGAATGAGGCCGACCTCACCCGTTTTCGTAAGAAACACTTCCGGGCCGATGAATCCGTAGAGATTCACCCGTTCGTTGAGCGAGCCGGTCTCCTCGTAGGTTTTGAAGACTCGTTTAAGACTGAGCATGGTTTTCCCTGCGAACAACAATCGGAGTGAACTTCATGGGGTCGTATTGGCTCCGCAGTGTGGCTGCGGTGAGGAGAAAGCGTAGAATTTGCGGATCGGTTTGGGTGGCCCAGCGTGCGAAGAGGTAAAGCGCCAGAAAAATCAACGCACCGCCAAGCAAGCTGTTGAGCAGATTGAAAGTGCCAGCGCCCAGGCACATAGCGAAAAAGAAGAGCTTTCGCTCGGCACCGAGTATGGTGAGAGGCCGAGAGAGTGAACGATGCACCATGTTTATCCGTCGCGCGTTCGCCATAAGCTCTCCCGTGACTCCAGATTCAGAAACCCAATCTCACGGAAACAGCCAAGCCATGAAGTTGACGGCGGCGATAGCCATTCCCACGCCGAAGAGAACGCCGGCGAGAACACGCTTCGAGCCGCCCTCGCCGAATGCGAAGGTCAGACCGGACACGACGATTGCAACGAGAGAAAGACCGCGTGCGATGGTGCTGGTGAAGGCTTGCTGGAGGACGCCCACGGCGTTCTCCCACGGAGATGCGCCAGTGGCTTGCGCGAATGCAGGCACGGCAAGCAAGAGAAAGATTCCAGCAGTCATCAAGATGCGGGAACTGGCCGTGAAAGGCCGAAGGCGGTTGCGCCAATACATCATCATGCTTCTCCATTTCAGTTGCGAAAATGCCGGACGAATAGACCGGCGAGGGGAGACTCTTGGCGTTCTCCAGCACAGGCGAGAAGGGTTCCGGGCGATGCGGGGGTCTTCTGTTCACGCCACATGGCCCCGAGTAGACTTGGGGCGCAGTTGGAGCTTTAGCTCCATAAACAGTGTTGTCCCGCGATCGCATTCGCCCTTACCGTAGGCTTTACGCGATGCAGAGCGGCGGACCGGCGGAACCCGGTGTCGCCTTGCTCGCGGGAGTACGTGGCGAGAACTCCCCTCACTTACTAGGGAACATCGAGGAGGGAAAAAGTAAGAAATATATTCTCGCGGGGGGTAGTTACGTCCCGTACCATTGACGGAACGCGTACCCCGATGGCAAGCTTTCTCTGTCTAAGGTCGATACGGCGGCTCATATACCCAAGGACCCAATGGATAAACCGGACCCGTACGGCGATTGGGTGCTATTGGGGACTAAAGAGGGCCCTGCCGGAGCGCCACTCGCAATCGATGAGGAATTGTTGGCTGCTGCACGAGAAGCTTGGCCGCATGTTCTAGCTCATGTCCGGGGCGAATTGTTTGACAAAGCATTGGGCGCAGAGAGGACGGCGCTGGCAGCCGATATCTGGGACACTGTGCTCCGCTCGGTTGCGAAAACTCGCAAACGGAATCAGGACCATCGACCTCCCATTTCCAATCTGGAGTCCTACCTCATTGGCGTGTTCCACCACCGTTTCAATAGATTCCTAAAGAGAGAGCAGAAGAGGGCCGTAACAGTCGAGTTGGTTTCGTCAGCTCTAGACCTTGAGCGTTTTGAAGCCGCCGTTGATTCAGATTGGGCTGAACAACTTGAACGCACTATTGCTGTTAGGCAGATAACAGACCGGATGGATAGCTGGACGCGGAAAGTTTGGCAGGCGCGACAATACGGCTTCTCGTGGAAAGAAATCTCGGGATGGCTAGGTGTGACAGAACAACAAGCCAAAATGAAATTCCAGTACAACTTGGAGAAGATCCGGCAGAACATTGTTCGGATGGTGAAGCGCCCGCGTCCGTGAGCCGCGGAACAGTATTGGAGCGGAATTGTGTTCGATTAGATAGTCGAGTAGGTTAGCAGCGAGGAGAGACGGTTGGCCGCAAAAGGATATTCTGCGAGAGAGGAACAGCGGCTCTTGGACGCACTTGGCCGTGGTCTGCTCAAGGAGTTTCCAAATCCCGAACGTAGCGGGTGTCCCGGCCCGCACGTTCTGAAGAGAATCGCTTCCCGAACAATGCCACTCGACCAAGCTGAAAAGTGGCTCGATCATCTAGGTTCTTGCAGCCCGTGCTATAGCGACTTTTCTGAATTCCGAAAATCCTATGAACTCCGCAAAAGGCGCACGCTGCTTGCAATCGCGGCGAGCATTTTGGTTGTTGCGGGTATCGCCGGTTGGGTTTTGTTGCAAAGGCATAACGAAACTCTGGTGGCTCAAACCGCCGTGTTGGATTTAAGGAATCGCTCCCTACCCCGAGGCACTGAACCGAATCCAGTTGAGCCGCCTTTGTTGGTCAGTCGCGCCGCCGCGCATTGGAACATTTTTCTCCCATTTGGCAGCAACGACGGTCCGTACGACATTCGTCTATTGACGGGCTCAGGAGAATTACTCGTGTCGACAAGAGCAGACGCGAAATTGGCAGACGGCGTTGCTGTGATTCAGATATCGGTGGATTTGTCCTCCCGTTCCCCTGGGCAGTGTATTTTGCGACTGACAAGAAATGGGTCTCAAGAGAGTTCCTATGTGGTTGAGTTGCAATGAGGAAACTGAACGGCCGCATTAGTAAGCAAAGATCTGGAAGGGAAAAGCAAGAAAATATTCATGCGGATGGTCGTTCAGTTTTGTTGGGCATTTACGCTTACATTTATGTCCCCATTGCGATAGTTAAAGAGCAAAGAGGAATGTCATGCAAGTACAGGTATTCGCCCGCTACCGCGTCCGCCAAGGTACAATGTTTGTTTCAAATTCTTCCTTGAAAGAATGCGATGGCGAAAATCATTTGCTTGTTCAATCACAAAGGCGGCGTCAGCAAAACCACAACGGCATTTAATTTGGGTTGGATGATGGCGTTGAAGGGCAAAAGGGTCTTGCTTGCGGACTTCGATCCCCAGTGCAATCTAACCGGCATGGTCATGGGATTCAAGGGAGAAGATGACCTAGCGACCATTTATGGCGGAGCTCAGCCAAACAACATAAAGGACGGGCTTGCCCCGGCCTTTGAGTCACAACCACGCGAAATTGCGCCGGTAGAGTGCGTTCAAGTTCCCGGGAACGACAGACTGCTTCTTCTACCGGGACACATCGGTCTCGCCGAGTACGAGACTACGCTGGGCATTGCCCAGGAGCTTAGCGGGTCTCTTTTGGCTCTGCGCAACCTTCCAGGATCCTTACGTTTTCTCTTGGATAAAACTGCCGCGAAGTACGGCGTTGACTTTGTCCTCGTGGACATGAGCCCGAGCCTTGGCCCATTGAATCAGAATCTCTTAACGACAAGCGATTACTTCATCGTGCCGCTCCACCCCGATTACTTTTCTTCAATGGCGCTGAGCTCCCTTGCTAAAGTGCTTCCACGGTGGAAGGCGTGGGCTCTCACTGCCTACGAAATTGAGACTCTGACAAAGGCAGACTACCCGTTCCCTGAACCACATATAACCTTTATTGGGGCAGCGGTTCAAAAATACCGACCGCGCCTGGGGAGGGCTAGCAAGGCGTTTCAGAGGTGGATTGACCAGCTCACTTTGGGCCTTAAAGACACGCTCATACCCGCGCTTGAAAAAGCACACATGGTGGACCCGAAGAAATTCAAAGAGCGGTTGGGTATCGAACCGTGGACTCCTCTGCTCGAAGTTGCGGACTTCAACAGTCTGATCGCTCTGTCCCAAGAGTTTCAGGTTCCTATCTATGCGTTAACCGCGAAGCAAACGGGACAGGCGGGCGCGGTGTGGGAGCAGAGCCAGCTAAGCATGAAGTCATTTGGCGACGCTTTCTCAGCTTGCGCGGATAAGGTCTTCAAACTAACGGAGTGAGATCACCGTGAAGGCACTGTCGCAGTTCGAAGCGGTGTGGGGTCGGTGCGCTCAATTGTCAACTCTCCATGCTTATCTGGCACGGAATGTTTCCGGTGTTATGCAGCCTGACGAATTGTTGCGGGCTGAGTGGGTTGCGCGCGTCAGCGCCCTCGATCTTTACATTCACGAGCTCGTGGCTCAGTTGATGCTCGCAACCTTTGAAGGGCATCGTGCAGCCAGTCCAGCATATTTAAGGTTCCAGATTTCGAACGAAACTCTTAGTCGGATTCGGGCCGCGGCAACCACGTCTGAGGCGAGTGCGGCCTTCGACTTGTATGTCCGGAATCACTTGAGTCTAATAACGTACCAACACCCCGACGATATCGCCGATGGCGTGAGACTATGCTCTACGATTGAGCTGTGGAACGAAGTAGCGATAAGGTTTGGTGCAACTCCGGCAACGAAAGCAGATAAGGCGAAAAGTCTCAAGACAGAACTATCTCTCATAGTCCGACGTAGAAACATAATTGCTCATGAGGGTGACCTGCAGCAATCGCCTCTTCGAGATCCGTGGCCTATAGCTCAGGCCGACCTTTTATTCGTACGGAACCAAATTGAAAGCCTAGTGAGAGCAATAGACGCGGTGGTGTGATTCTTTGTCTTCGCGGTAGCAATTGCTTAATTCCCTGGGCAGCAAGGCGTGCAACGTCTAGCCTGAGCTATTTCAGCCTGGGTGGCAACTTGAGTCAAAGCGCGCGCACAAGTTCCAATGCTTTCTCCATTTGAGCGTCTTCGCCCGCCAGGAGCTCTTCAGGAGCCAATCCAACCGGGATATTCGGCGACACTCCCTTGCCTTCGATCAGCCTTCCTTCCCATGTCAGATATGCAGCAACTGGAAGTCCCACGATGTAGCCAAAGCCGGCCTTAAACGCGCTGCCGCTCAGAAGCCGCCCAGGCGTTTTCGTGCCAACTATAGTTGCAAGATGATTCTCCTCCGCGAACGCAGCAACCATTTCACCCGCGCTCGCAGTGTGCTCGTTCACGAGGACTACGACGCGACCGTGGAATTTTTGTGGACCGAAGCCTTCCGTGACCACGAGAATCGATTTGTCAATGAATCCGTACCGCAGAGCCAACCAAAGAAGTGTCGCTTTGTGGGACGGTATCCGGCCGAACCGTGGCAACTCTTCTCTCGAATATCCCTTTTCCTTGCGAGCGCGCGTCAAACTGTATCCCACCTCTTTCTTGTCAGGGGTTAAGTAGCTCATAAGGCGCAATCCACCGATGCCTCCGCCAGTGTTTCCACGGAGATCCACAATCAAGCGTGTGGAATCCCGCAAGTGAGCGAAGGCCGTATCGAACATTTTGGCGAGATCAATCCCGACCGCTCCGGGAAACATGGTCACCTTCAGCCATCCGATCCCTTCGGGCAGCTGTGAACAAACAACAGCTTTGGGCACGATGACGGGATGATTCTTCGATTTAGGAGACGGTACAATCAAGGTCCCCGTGACGCGGTTGCCGTCCGGTTTTTGGACGACATATTGGGAGTCGTCGCCCACCGGGAAAATCGGTGGTTCGGGCGGTGTTATTTCACGATTTCGGACTTGCAGGAGAATATCCCCCGGGCGAAGTCCCGCCACATGAGCTGGTCCACCTTCGTGAACATCCTGAAACATCCACCGCTGCGTGCCATCGAAGTTGCAACGCATGAACGTTGCGCTGATTGCGTGGCGCCCAGGGATTTTCGAACTTTTCGAGTGTCGAAATCCCGTGTGACTAGTTTTCAGTTCGTTTAGCAATTCCTGTATCTGTTTTTCGAACTCATCATCGGTGTTGCTTTGCAGAATCTGATCTTTCCTATCTTTCGATAGTTCGCCCCAATTTGCTCCGTTCATGGCGGGATCGAAATGCTTTCGCGCGACAAGGTCGCACACGCGGGAATAAATCTTCTCTCGCATTTTTATGTCAAGGCTCATTGGACCCTCAGTGGAATTGGAGAACCTCCGTCTCCTACTAAAACAAATGCACCCCAATAGTAGGGCGGAACTTGTTTACCGTATTTTAAGAGCAAGTCAAGTTTAGCCTTCCGCAAAGCCGAGGCCTTGTCCTGGCCCTCCGCGATGTGCGTGTAAAATCGTTCCATAAGAGCGAGCGTGTATATATCATCGGCACTCCACAGGCTCGCTACGACCGACCTTGCACCACTCACAAGAAATGCCTCAACCAGATTCGTGACTCCCTCCTCCCCTTGGAGCTTTCCAATCCCTGTGTTACAGGCAGAAAGCGTCACGAGGTCGGCATTAAAACGAAGGCGAATGATCTCGCGTACCTGCAATAGCCCGTCATCGTGAGAAGTCGGGTCCACGCCCAGCACAAGCCCTGATCGCTCTGGAAATTGAGTGTCTGCAAATCCGTGCGCAGCAATATGAATGATTTTGAAATCCGCCAATGGAGCAGACTTGAATGCGGTCTCGGTCGCTTCTGTACCTAACAACACGACTCCATCTTTTCCGAGAATATCGTTCACTTCGATAACTTCTTCGCGGGTCTGTGGTAAGTCATACAGAGAGTTGCCGAATGTGTCGGACAATCCTCGCAGGAGCCTTTGCTTAGCTCCGGTTGGCCTTTCCAGCTTTGCGGAAATCCTGCCCTGATTTTGATATGGCACATCGCCAACCCCCAAAAAAGTCCGTCGCGAGGGCTGTGTTTCCTTCATATTCCTAAGGACGGTCAAGACGGTGGACGCAGGCACATAACTAATGGTCTGCCTTTCCACCAAAAGAGGACCTGTTTGCTCGCGTAGGGTGTCGAAGGGCAATAGATTCAGTATCCCGTCGGGTACGACGATGAGTCGTTCGCTAGTTGCCTCTTCAGGAAGCGGGCTTAGAAGGACGTTGTAGAGTTGTTGCGCAAGACCGATGTCATCACGCTTTGCTCGCGTCTCATCGAGGAATCTATGTGTCAACTCTTCAATCTGCTTCCGGCCAGCCGGCAATGCTTTCACACCCGCACTCTTCTTGGAGATCCAAACACAATACGAGTGCGGCTCACTGAGCACGTATTCGACGAGAAGTTCGTCGGGACGCAGGCTGGATTGGACTGCTTTTAAGGGTGCTGGTTTCTGAAACCATCCCGGTTTAGATTCTCTGCGGTCAGTCCGCGTCAACTCTAGCCGGCGCTCGCGCTCAACCAGTTGATCGAGTAAGGCAGTCCGCTCTTTCGCATTCTCTGACCGCATCAAGCGAAGTTGTAAATCGGAGAGGCCCTCTTCGAGCGCCCGCGTTTCGCCTGATTGAGTACTGCTAAACGAAATCTTGTTTTCTAGCAGGGCTGCCGCCGTTCGCCCTCTAACTTGTTCCAGTACGTTGAGTGCCTGCTCGACTTTTCCCTGCCGCGTTTCTAGTTCAAAGTGATGCAAGTATGTCTCGCTCATCGCTCCGGCCAGGGAGCTACTCCAGTACGCTTCTTGTAGGTTGACCAGCATTCCGTCGATCACGTCCTCGGCGTTTTCATAGAGTGCCTCTGCTTCGCCTAAGGACCCTCGTTGGGCTTTAAGGTCTGCCAAAACTGTCAGATCGCGAGGGAGATAGTACCTGTCGCCCACTCGTCTGCTGGCATCGACCCCGAGAGTGGCACTTTCCTCCGCGGATTGAAGATCCCCTGCTTCTCGATACAGCCCGGCCAAATCAATCATTGACTGGCCCACGGTACGATAGAACTTGTATTTCTGTGCGAGGTCGCCAGATTGCTTGAGATACTTCATCGCTACCTGGTGATCTCCCGTGCGAACCGCGAGTTCCCCCAACAGTTGGAGAATCATGGTTTCATGCCCGAGCTTTTGATTTTGTCTGGCTACAGTCAAAGCATGCTCCAACTTGTCTCGTGCTTCGGAGACTTTGCCCTGGCTTACCAGCGACTCGGACTCGCCTTCATACGCCATGAAGGGAAACCCTGCATCAGGGTTTGCACTGCTCGTCTTTATGGCGCGTTCGAAGAACGCAAGCGCTTCCCCGTATCGCTTCGCTTCGTTAAAACCGTTCCCGAGCATTTCAAGGTATCGAACCTGACCGCCGACATCGCCGCTCGCCATCGCAGATAAGAGTGCATCCCCAACCATTGTCGCGGCGCGGCGGCTGTCACCCTCAAGAAAACCAATGATTCCGAGTTCTCCTTTCGCCCGCGATTCCCATCGCGTCTCTCCCAACTGGTGCGCGATGACTTGGGCCTCCGTCCAAGCGCGTTTTGCGGAAGCTGGATTGATCTCCAAATCCGTGTATCCCTTCGCTGCAAGGCACCATAGACGTAGTTTTGGATCAGTCTTGGCAACTGGAATCTCTAGTTGGTGCCCTAGCATATCGGACACTTCAACCCACGACATCCTCTCTGACTGGGCTCGAATCCTGCCCACGCGGGCGTACGTTTCATTTCTAGTGTCGCGCTTCTCTCTGAAGAGTTCCTCAGCGCGAATATAGAGAGGCTCCGCCTTTGGCCAATTGAAGAGCCAAGCGAGTCGGTTTGCCTCGGCAAGGAGAGCTTCGGGGTTATTGGAGATTTTGGGATCGCTGAGGACATCTGACGCGAGCGGGTGTGGCGCCTGTCTACGTGTGAAGTAAAGCCAAACGTACTTATGGGAGAGGCCGGCGAGTAAAGCGCCAGCCGTGGCTATCAAGATGAGTACGACTAGCAGGCGCCTCGATCGGAGCATTAGTGACCCAGGTCCCAGTTGCCGGCATTGAAAGTTCTGACACAAATCTTGATGCTTGTTGCGCACCAAAGGTTATACGTATGATACGTGCCCTGAGCAGAAAGACTCAGAGTGGTCGTACTTCCGACCAAATAGGAAGGCGCGCACCAGACATGACATGCAAAAAGAGCTCCGGCAAAAGCCGGAGCCCTTCGGTTGAGAGATTCAGAAGGGTTCCCCCTCCTGCTGGGGCTCTGCCGGCGTCGCGGGCGCGGTTGGTGCCGATTCCTTGCGGTCCAGCTTTCGTATCGAAAACGCCTTGATTTGCCACGACGTGGTCTCCGTCTTGGTCTTGTTTTTACCTTTGCCAACTTCCTTCTCGTAGACGTTGCTCACGAGTGAGCCTACGACATACAGGTGGTCGCCCTTCTTCAGTTTTTCAGTCGCGTACTCCGCGAGGCCGTTCCACACAACGATGCGGTGCCACTCGGTTTTTTCTTTGCGTTGCTCGTCCTTGCCCGTCCACCAGGTCTTGGTGGCCAGCGAGAGGATCGCGAGCATCCGTCCCGTTTTCTTTGTGGATTTGCTTTCCGGGTTCTTGCCCAAAAAGCCCATGAGTTCGACTCGATTTTCGTACATTGCTTGAGTCTCCATTTCTGCCCCTGTAATTGGGGCACTAGAAAGCGAGTGGGGTCTGCTCCCAAGGCGAGGGTCTGCATTTCGGGAGGGGCACAAAAAGTCTTCGCTGTCGTTTGCGAAGAGTTTTTGGGAGGAAACGGAAAAGCAGAAGAGCCGAAGCTGCAGGGCGCAGGAATTCCCCCGAACTCGTGCCCAATGGAAAGGGCAGAATTGGATGAAAGGATGAAAATGAGTAGAACGCGGCCTTTTGGGGAACGCGAAGCACAATCCACGCGGGACGGAACTCTTGTTCTCGCGTCACTTACTGGTGGACTGCCAACGAGGACCGCGCGTGCATCGCAACGTTGGAATGACCTCGTTGCGGCGAAAAACAGAAAGGGCGCGCCGTATGTCGAGGATCGCCGAGAGTCGAGGAGGAAGTTGGCAAAGGGAAAAACAGGATTCACGTCGGGGAAAAGGCGGTTTGATTTCGCACGGGGAGCTGGACAGTTCCCCGGCACCGATGGCGCTCGAGACTGGCGAGAGCAGCACGGGGCACCCGACCTTATGATCTGCTCGCAACCGAAGGGCTCCGGTTTTTGCCCGCGAGGTTTGAAAGTGGCGTAAGTGAGGAGAACGGAGTCGTCCAATGAAGGACGACTCCGTTCGGTTTCCGGGGCCCCGACTAGGAAACTATAGGACTGCTCGCACTTGCTTGACGAAATCGTCAGCGAATTCGCGCAGCTTCGTTTCGCTTGTCCGGTCGCTCCACTCCGTGACTCCGTTGAAGCTCACTACGCCTTTAGAAGTGACCCATTGAATATCCCCGCCGATATAGCGCAGCTTTTCGTTGCCACTAATACCGATCTGGCAAACCTCACCCGGGAAGATGTGGCGCTGGATCACGTCACCAATGGACACTGCATTCTCTTCGCCCGTGTCCGTATCGTAGTTCGTAAGAATTGTCGATGGATATTGCCCGTACCAACCGAAGGAGAAGGTCTCTCCGTCCTCATCGAAAAACCCTTCCGCCTTTGCATGACTGGCAATGTACACAACGTCGGGGTCGGCCAAAAACGCTGCACGATCCTTGACGCGGAATGACGTACTCTCAAGACATCCGTAAAAATCAGCCATTTTCTCTTTTTCCTTCCCGCGCTAAGCGGCGCGAGCACCTAAAAATGAACGCGAGTGCAATGAATGCCTCCTGCTTGAAATTGGGCCGTCCCGGCAGAACGGCCCAATCCGGTTTCTCTCTCCTTACTTCCGTCCTGCTTTCGCTTTTGGCTCTTGCTTGTTTTTCCTAGCCTTCGCGGTCTGTAGTTTTGTGGTTTTCTCTTTTTCGGCTTTCTCCGCCTTTCTCCGCAGCGTTTTCACGTCCACGTTGTAGAGTTTGGCGGCGGCAATGAGTGGGTCGTTGTCCGGTTCGCTGGTCCTTCCTGCCGAGCCAAGCAATATCGCCTCGAACACGAGCGCGGCGAGCGCCGAGCCGTTCGCGGTCTTGTAAAGGGAGTTCGCTTTCTCCGCGAGCTTCCACTCCTCGCCTTTTTTCGACGGTTCGAAACCATGCCGCTTGGCGAGACGGCACGCAAGGTCGTGCGGGAGCGAAGCGACGACGAACTGCGCCACGAGGCGCAACGGCTCGGTGTCGAGGGGATGTTTTACGCGCTTGAGCACTTCTGCCAGAATCAAGTGCCGAAGGTTCATGGTCTCTTTGGCCTTACGATTCGTGGCCAGCTTTTCCGCCTTCCACTGAATGCGCTGCTCTTCTTCTTTCTTCCGATTCCCGAAGTGAATCTTGCAGTCGGGATTCGCGCAGACTTTCACGAGGCGGCCCTTCTGCACACCGTCTGTGTGAATGGCGGTCGTCAGATGGTTGCAGGGCTTGTGCTCGGGAAGAGTATCCTTCCCCTTCGTCCGCGCGACGACTTCCACATACGTGTTGCGCGGGCGAACGCACGCTCCGTCCAAAGTGCGATAGCTCTCCGAAATCTGCACGAGGTTAGGTATTTTGGCGACGCGTTGCGCGACGTGCTCGTTCAGTTTGCGATTGAAACAGGCGGCGTCCGTGCAGGCGTCAGAGTCCTCGGCCACTTCCGAGAAGAGCAGCCGATTGAAACCGGTGCGTTTCTGGCAGTTGGCGCAACTCCCCGCGTCCCGCACAAGGGTTTCATCGTCCTTCGAGAAGGGAACGGATTTGAGACTGAGGTAGATGTTCTGCGCCATCCACGCCTGCAAGCGTCTGACGGGCACGAGGCTCCGGTCTGGGTCGTTTGTGGGGCAGTAGCCGTCGAAGCAATGCGCCAATGCCTTCTCCTGCGTGTCCGCTGCGAGCTTGGCAATGAGCAACGCATGACCCAAGCCAATGTGTCCGGCGACGAATGCGTTTGCTACTGGCTCGGTCAAGTCCAATAGCTTTAGCCTTTCAGCCACGTCTTGCGGGCGTTTTCCAATTCGGGCAGCAAGTTTTTCAATGGTGTAGTTAGCCCCCTCGAACCCAAGAAGCGTGCGATAGCCTTGCGCCTCCTCGAAAGGATGCACGTCCTTGCGTTGCACATTTTCAATTTGCTGTGCCTCTTGAGCCTCCAAGTCGGTCATTGCTTTAAGCCGGATAGGAGCTACTTCCAATCCGGCTAGCTTCGCGGCACGGTAGCGTTGCGCGCCCGCAACAATTTCCAGATGGTTGTTCACTGGCCGCACAAGCAGGGGCGAGAGAATGCCCCTATTGCGAATGCTCTCTGCCAGTTCTTCAAGAAACGATTTGTCAAAGACCTTGCGCGGATTCGTACTCGATTCAATCAACTCTACAATCGGAACGTTCATGTACTCTTTCGAGGATTTCACTGCTTCTGTCGTGCTCATCGTATTTCTCCTTTGTTTTGAATCTTCATCAATCTCAAAAGTCATCGGGCTAAAGAATTGTTGTGAGTGTTCGGTTTGGCAGGTTCTTGCTTACGGTCGTTCCCCGGGTGCTCAGGGTTCGGTCAGGTCGCTCTCGTCGGCTTTGAGTTTCAACTGACTCACTGAGCAGTCGCCTCGCGCTACGTCGTCACGAATCTTTCCGAAATACTTCGCTTGAATGAGTTTTCCATCGGCCCCGGGATGGCAGTAGAGATATCGAATCTCAACGATCTGCCCCTCGCGTGGAAGCGCGTAACGCTCCGGCACCCCCACAGTGCCCATGAAGCGCTCGCGGTCTTCATCCACCAGATACAGAGCGATGGAGCGGTGTCCATCGGCGGCCTTTGCTGCTGGCTTCGGGCCGACGATGAAGGAAGAGGTCGTGACAAACTTGCATTTGAAGTGCTGCCCTGCACGTCCTCCCGCATACGCTGCGTTCCGGTTTTTGCAAACGAACCCTTCGGCGCGAGATTCGTGCATGGCTTTCACGAAGGCCCGTTTTGCCTTCGGTGTCATGGCCGTCTCGCAAACGCGGAGCGCCTCGTCCACGCCTCGGAACACGAGGCCAAGACGTGCGTAACGGATTTCGTATGTCTGAATCCGCAGGTCAGTTCCGTTTATGCTGAGGAGGTCCCACAGATGGAAACGCGAATCGGTGATTTCACCGTCTACTAAGAAGGCTTGCGCTTGCACTGACTCTAGGCATTTCGTTAGCCGAGAGTCGATTGGAATAAGCTGGCCGAGTTTGTTGATTCCCGAATATTGACCGTCCGCTTTTTGTACGGCCAGTCGTCGCCCATCGAACTTCTGTTGGAACCACCAAGACGCATCCTGTACCAACTGCAACGCCTCGGGTTCCTCAATGGGGGTCAGCAATTCCGGTGCGTGACCGGAATACTCTTTGACTGAAGGCAGCCCAACCGAAATAGGCGTATCGCCGTTGGTAGTCGCCTGCGCGATGCGATAACCCTTGCCCGTCTTTTCTCGAATGATTCGGTCATAGACGCGCTTGGCTTCCTCATAGGCGACGCTGGTCACCTTCGTATCGTTTTGCAAAGCGGAACCACGCCGCCCCCACTGCGCCTTGACCGACCACTGGCCTTCGACGCTTTCCAATTGGAGGTGATACACCTTGTCTGAACTTCCTTGCTGGAAATACAACTCAATTGTCTCTGTCTCCTTCACGTACTCTTGCAACGGTTTCACTGCTGATTTCGTGCTCATCTTTTTTCTCCTTTTATTGAATCCTCGAAATTGTTAGTACTCTTCCGGTAAAAGAATCGTGGTTACGCTGCGGTCAGCTTCGGTGATGACGTAGAGTTTCGTGCCAGCGTGTGTTCGATAGCTGCTGAGGAGCCGGAAGCCGCGTTCGAGGCCGAGTGCGTTTTCTTGGCGGTCTTCCTCGCACAAGTCGCCCCAATCGCCCTGTAGGTGGCGCTCAAGGAACTCTTGCGGTTGCTGTCCTGCCTTTTGAAGAGCGGTCAAAGCGCCGGGTGTGGCAACGACTTGACCTAAAGAAAAAAGACTATGTTTCGTAATGGGTTGCATTCGGAACTCCTTTGAAGGATTTGATTTTTGCTTTCAAGGCAACGCGGAGCGGTGCATAGAAAACAAATGCCCTTCCTGAGTGGTCCCCGGCGCCTAGCCGCCCGCGCTGTCAAGGGCGCGTGGGGTTCGCGTTCATCGGAGCGAAGCGGAGACCCTTGACAGAAGAAGCGGACGGTCTAGGCGCAGTCTTCACGCAGGAAGGGCAGACAGGAGAAAAGACAGTTCCGTTGAGAACTTACCGGTGGAAGTTGAGGTTTTGTAAATCTGAGAGACTGGTGTGGATAGAGTTCTACAAGAAGAGATCAAATTTTCAACGGGCGAAGAATCGCCAGGGCTGCAAAAAGGGGAAACCGTTTTAGTTCTTCTTCGGTAAGTGAATCAGTCAAAAGATTCTCTTCCGCAGTCTTCGGCAAGCACATCACAAACGGTTCAAACGCTTCCTGCAACATCGCAGCATATTTCTTCCGGTCATAACCGAACCATCCCTCCCATAAGGCGAAAGCCCGCACGCGGTCATTCGGTACGGAGCACTCGTTATTAGTGATGATGTATTCCACGGTTTGGCCGGGCCGTAGTCTTACGCCACTGCCGAAGAGTTGTTGCGCCGCAATTGCCGTGACGCCGGCTTTCTGGTAGTCGCGCGGCTCTTTCGTGATGCGCTTGCTGACGATGAGGTCGTGGATGTCCACGCCTCCGCTGGCAAGCCTCTCTTGGTAGTCCGCAAGAACCATCCGTGCGGCCTCGAGCTTGTGAACGTAGGATTCAAAATCGTGTGCTTCAGCGAGGATCGCCAATGCTTCGTGCTGCATCCGTTTCAGCAGGGGTGCCGTGTCATGGCGGCGGCATTCGAGGCCGCGCACTTTTAATTCGCCGTCTTCGCCAACTGCAAAAAATCGATTCGGTACGGGCACGTCTGCATATTGCTTCGAGGGAAGAAACACAACGTAGCGATAAACGGACTCAATCGCGAGAGGGAGGCGCGTATTTGTTTCGATTTCGTTAGCCAACCGCTCGAAGTCTTCCCTTTTCGCCCCTTCCTTCCAAACGTAGAGCGAGTCCACCAAAGCATGGATCAATTGAAACCCGTCCTTTTCCGCAATCTCCTTCGCGACAAGAAGGGTTTCGCGCGCGATGGCATTGATTGCCTCGTGGGCTTCGATTTTTCCGAAACGTGCGTTCTTGTACCCCGTGTAGCCAAAGCAGCAGACGAGAAGCCATTTCATGGAATCGCGTTGCAGTTTGGATCGCAGCGCGGCGTCGGGCGGAGAAGCCTTCTGCAATTTCTTGAGTTCGCAGCGCTTCGCAATCAAGCGTTCGACAACGCGGCTGGTGATGCCACGCCTTTTTTCGCAGATGCGGTATCCCAGCTCAGGAATGCGGGGAGCATCGGGGCAGCACGGGCAATTGACAGTCTCGGGCGAGATGTTGAACCGCGCCATAATGCTCGGAAACTGACTGACGAAGTCGAGTTCCGCGACGTTCGCGGTGAAGCCGAGTTTCGGCACGAAGACCAGCCCGCCGCGGTCGGCGCAAAGAAGTTCATCGGGATGTTTGGGATCTTCGGGCTCGGCTTTCTGCTCCGGGATCAGCACGCCATCGCGATGGGCGAGTTCCATCTGCATGTAGGAGATGCCGGTGCCTGTCGTTGTTCGCGCCGCGTATTGAATGGGAAGTTTCGTGATGCGAGCAAGTTCCCAAAGGCCAGCGAAGTCGCACTTCTCCGAAATGAAGGAATTCTGCTTGTCCACATGAATACGGCCAAAGAGGGTGGTGGCGCTCGCCTTGAATAAAATTCTTCCGTAACTCGTGTAGCTGCGTCCTCGGGACTGGTGAACTGCAGCGGACTCATCGCGGTTCAAGGGCAGTGGGAACTTCAGCCGTTCGGCCTGGTGGCGAAGCAGGGGAAGAATTGTGGAATCGCCCCACTCGGAAAGAATCACGTCGGGGTCTTCACGTTTAACCAAACGCGCAAATCCCAGCGCGGGAGATTCGCCGGCCTCGTCGAGTTCCCAACAAGTGCCATCCATTTCGATTTCAAGAGCAGGGCGTCGGCCGTGCGTGGGATCGATCCGCGATAGTCCGGCGAGCCGAATCTGCATGATCTTGAGAGGTGGCATTTCATAATTGAGAGCCCACTCATCATCGCGGCATTCGATGGATTGGATTTTGCCTTCGTCGTCCGCCTCGACCTCCACGTACGCCAGCGGGAAAATGCGTTTCTCCCAACAGTAGAGAGACGCGACCATAAGGTCGCTGTTGTAGAGTTGCAATCGCGAGTCGCGCTTGTGGACCCATCGTCCCCAGCCCATAAAATCCGTCGGACGAAGAACGGAAACTTCGAGGACGGTGCGCGGCGCGTTTAACCACAAATCCGTGCGTTCGGTGAATCGCGTTCGAAGCTCTGTCGTTTGGTTTCGAGCAGAGTCCTGCAACTGGACGAGTCGTTCGTAGTCCCCCGAAACGTAAAAGGCCGGCGCGAAGCTATCGGTCAAACGGTAATGCGACTGGTTCCGGTCGATGAGCCACAACGTCATCCCGTGTGGGTTCGGGTAGAGATCTAGAATCCATCCTTGCCGCAATGTCACAAAGCACCCCCGCGTTCTGCAAGACTTTCTCTACGGCGTTGAGCCGTTTCTCCTGATCGAGGGCAATGGAAAGCAGGATTGCTTCCATCGGATTGTCGTGGCATTGATAGGTGGCGGCCTGGGTATAGTAACGCACGCGGACAAAGAGGCGGTCGAAATGCTCGTGGTCTTCGCGCCGTAGAGCGCGCCTGTATTTTTTCCAGCGTTCCGCTGCTTGTTGAATCAATTGAACAAATGTAGGGACGGTTCTACCCATACTGCACCTCGCACGTTCTATTAAACAGATAGAAGCGGTGTATTTTTCTCGCGGGTAAAGGAAAGGGCGTTTTCGGGATCGGATTCAACTTTGAGGATGTGATCTGCCTGGCTACGAAGTTTCTTAAAGAAATCGTGCCGTTTTGTTTTGAACGAGGTGGCATCGGAAAAAACGGCGATGGAAAGCTGGAGCGGCGCAAGCTGCTGCAAGCCCTCGAGCGCGTGTTCAAACGAAGCCCTCGCCGGACGATCTTGCACATCTTCATCGAAATACAGATCCGGCAAAGCGGTAACGATCAGCACATCGGCGGAAAACGTCGCAAGCACTTTCGGAACGCGCCGGATGAGTTCGGTGAGTTGAAAGCAGGTAAAGGCGCGGGCGATGCGAATGAGGTTATTGAAGGCGGATGGTTCGAGACCACGCGCCCTGGCAAAGCGGGCGATGAGCAGCGGACTGATTTGGTTCGCCCCGTCCAAATACAAGACGCGTTTCTGGTGGAGCAGAATCCTCGGCAAGAAGTAATGCGAGAGGCGTTGGATTTCGGGGCAACCGTACAGGACGGTGAGCGTGCGTTCGGGGAGAATCCAAGGGTTCGGCGTTGCCGGTTGTTCCGTTTTCGCTGCTGCAATGGATAAGCTCATGATGACGTGCCCTCAGCCCTGAAGCCTGATAGGATGGTAGGCGAACAAAAGGCGAAGTGTCAAGGGCCTCGTTTTTTCGGGTAGCGTCCTAATCTGCCGTAATATCGAAGCGACCAAGGCCAACATGGAAACTAGGCGACAGCGGCGCGAGCGTGAGCGAAGGGAAGCCAAACTGGCGATTGAAACTGCCAAGGCTTCCACTGTCGAATCGAAAGAACGATTCGGGGAGGTTCTAACCCTTGTCGGCTTTGCTTGCAGCTTGGCGTCATGGGGCTGGTCAGTCATAGCCCCCAATTCCAGTGCGATTTTCGGATCAATACTTCTTTTCGTTGCCGTTTTCGCAATCGTGGCCGCCATTCGCAGGTTGTGGTCGCTTGGAAAAATATTGTCGGTTTGTGTGGCTATTGTCGCCATACTTGGATTCACCACGTTCGATTGGTACGTCGTGATAAAGCCGCAACGAGCTAAGCCATTTCAAGCGCTGTTGGTGCATGGATATCACCTGACCACCGAATGCGGGAGTCTGACAGGAAAACAGCAAATGCCCACTTGGATGAGGGATGAATCAAAGGCATGGCAGGCGCAGGTTGAGCAATTGGTCTCTGAAAAACTTGCCGCGAAGAACTCCCAACTTTGGCAGGGCGCAATCATCATCGGACGTGTTACGGACGAAAACACCGTCGCATATCAATGTACATGGCTCGCAAACAAAGTCAGTGCTTTGGAGACGATAATCTCCACTGAATACGACCCCAGCTTGAAACACCGAGACTACAATGGGCCGACGTATTGGTTTGAGCCGGTGAATGGCAAAGTGGACATCAGCGATGCATTCAAGGGTGGAAAGCAACAGACCAATGTTGTGATTGGCGGTGGCGGCCAAGAGGATAAGCAGCCGAAGCGGTGAGGGTGCTAACGTAATGCTTTGCTGCGCCGACGTGATGTCACCGTCTTAGACTACATACACTGCAAATTCGAGAAGTGGTATTCTCTATTCGTTTCTAGAGAAACGATTGATCATTGTCCCGAGCAAATCCCATTGCGTCTAACCGAGTTTCAAATGCTCACTGGTCGTACGTGAGCCTTGAGGTTGGAGCGACTTGAGGTGCATGTGTTTTCTCACTGGGCTTACATTCTTCTTGGCGAGAACAATACAGGGAAGACATCGTTTCAAAGGAATTTGGTTTCGCATCTCTGTGGCAAGCGATATGAGCGTCTACCGCGAAATATCGTGATGGACATTAAACATCCTCGGGCACCAAAAGCCTTCGCGACGATCTTTACCTGCAATCGTAGCTTTCAAGAAAAGCGTTCTGAATACAAATCGATAGGGAATTACTTCAAGCGCTACTTCCGGGATGCCGATGTCTGTGTGTTGTCATCTCACACGCACGGCGAATCAGCGGAGGAAATCGCAGAGATGATTCAAACGCTGAAACGACGTTGCTACAACGTCGCTGGAGTATTTTGGAGCAACTGCTTCAACGGCAAAGCGCGGGAGATCACACTACTACCGTGGACCGAAATCCTCTGGATTGAAAACCCAGCTGTAAGTGGTTCTACTCAAATCAGCGAGCAACTTGACAAGATAGCGAGGCACTTTTCGGAACTATTGATTGCACGAGCCAATGTCCAGTGACGCTCGGTGATACGTCGCGTATCAATTCCAGAATGACAGCCGAGCGTGAGTGTCAGGAGATAAATGAATGGACCAATAAAAGTGTTTGACCGCGATCCGAAAGATTGTAACGTTAAAGAAATCGGTGATTTCAAGGCGCTTGTACTCGCCGGTGGCGAGGTCATTCCCGATGAACTGGAAAATCGGGTTCGGTCGGCTCCATGTGGGTTGTTGCCTGTGTGGCATTGCTGCACTTAAGTGCCCTGAATAAAGCTATCGGAGACGTGTTTCTATTAAGTTGACTCTACCGCTCTTGGAGGAGGAATATCCCTTTGAGCTTGGATGGGGTTTTGTCATGCCGAGCGCACGTGGCAGAAAACTCTCTCTGGATTTGACACGTGCGGCACTCGGCGCCGCAGGGGACAAAGGTGTGTTTGCAACCTCGCGCACCGATAACAGCAGCATGCATGCTTCACTTGAGAAATGTGGCTTTTTGCCGGCAGGAGTTCCCTATCCATCTACCCGGGGAGAATACAAACCTCAGATTTTCGTGCGGCGGGCCGCGGGCGAAGCATCTCCAAAGGGCCCAGCACAGCTGTAGGCACGTATGGCTCTGGCCCGATGAATAGTCTGACCATTCGACTGGGGACATCCGCGTTTACCGCCGCAGGGTGGCCCGGCACGTTCTATCCCAAGAATCTAAAGGCCACGGACTATTTGCCCTATTACGCCCAACATTTCGATGCGGTTGAGGTTGACTCCACGTTCTATGGCACGCCGAGGATCAACACAGTTCGTAACTGGGATGCCAAGACGCCAAAAGGTTTCCTGTTCACTGCTAAGGTGCCTCAGGAGATTACGCATAAGAAGGTGCTCAAAGATTGCGATGCAGAGTGCAAAACATTTCTGACGACAATGGAGACGCTGGGGGAAAAGCTCGGCCCGTTGTTGTTTCAATTCGGAAAGTTCGATAAGTATTCGTTCAAGTCTCTCGACGATTTTCTTGAGCGGTTAATTCCCTTCCTGAAAAAACTTCCGAAGGATCGCAAATTTGCCGTCGAGATTCGCAATAAGAATTGGTTGGTACCGAGGTTTGCCGACGTGCTGCGGGAGCTCGGCGTCGCTCTCGCACTGATTGACCAAAGCTGGATGCCGCGTCCATGGGAGATGAAAGACCAATTTGATTTGATTACCTCTGATTTCACCTACGTTCGCTGGCTCGGAGACCGTAAAGGGATTGAGGAAAAAACGAAGAGCTGGGGCAAGGTGATTGTTGACCGGCAAGGTGATCTTTTCGAATGGGTCGGTCTGTTAAAGAAAGTGCGCGAGCGCCGCATCATGATTCTCGCTTTTGCAAATAACCACTACGCTGGAAATGGACCCGCGACGGTCGAGCTGTTCCGCAGCCTTTGGGGTGATGGGCTGCCGAAACCCATCATTCCTGGACGAATGGGGCAGCAAAGTTCACTCTTCGATTAGGAACCTAGTGCGGGCAATGGATCGGTGTTGGGTCAACTTGCGACTTGCAAGTAACACGGCAACGTGGCCGTTAGGGTACCTGGGTACCGCCTTTTTTTTCGCTTGGTACCATATTAAACCGCGAGCTGAAGACCCATATTACCAGTGGTCAAGGAGACCCGTGTGGATCTAATGGCGCCGTCTGACAGGCGGAAATTCCAAGTGCGTTGCGATGCAGGGAGCCAAGGGCGGCTTGAGGTCGGCACAGACACGCTATCGGTGCGTGTCGGGCAACGGATGCGAACGGGAAAAGAGGAAGAGATGTGGGATTCCGTTCAAATCCTATGCAAAGAGCAGCCGGATGGGTCCCTGACAGTTGAAGTAGTTGTTTGTCACCCTGACTGGGAAGAAGCAAAGACAATTGCGGCAATTCATTCGCGCCCACCGGATGACGGCACAGCCACACCGAGTCTAAAGTGTGATCTTCAGCTCTCGGAACCTGGGGGATTGCACCGGGCGAGCGGCGCACAGTAGCGCAACTCAAGACTCAGAGATAGCCAAGGGCAAGCGCTTGGACGAGGCCGACCTAATTTCGTGGCTACCCGCTGGGCATGGATTATATGCAATTGAATTATTTCTCAAGCGAAACGAGCATGTGGCGATAAAACGTTCGGAGCTGTTCCGCGTTTGCCTTTTCGATTAAGCTTTGGATCTTCTGACGGAGCACTTCTGGGTTATCGTCCAAACCTTCGGCGAAGAACATCTCATTCGGAGAGACTTCTAGAACTTCCGAGATTTTATCAATGACATCACTAGGGGGCCATTCGATGCGTCCCGTCTCAACTCGACTGATGTAGTTAGATTCCTTGCCAATCTTTTCTTCAAGACTGTTTTGGCTGATTCCCTTAGCTTCTCGCAACACCCGAAGGCGGTCTCTGAACAACTTGGCTGTGTCGATTCTCATGCTCCACAGACATTAGTTTGGACAAACCGTTAAACATAGTGCTTGGGCCGTATATTTTCATTGACAGATTATACGTCAGCGGTATACTCAGCCTTTGATGGTTATCAACTACACCTAATAAAAGCGTGATCGCTCCATTCGCTTCATCATGTCGGATGGTGAGACGCCGAAGGCCTTTGATAATCGCACGATCATTCTAAGGGTGGGGCTTTGAACACCACGCTCTATGGCGCTCAAATACGTACGGTCGATCCCATAGTGCTCGTACACGTCCATCTGGGACAGACCCGCAGATTCCCGAATCTCGCGCAGAACTATTCCGAAAGCCTTTTCAGGCCCTGATTTGGGTTGAACTTGCCGGCGCAGCGGCATAGTGGGTTTTAGTTTCGCGAATCTGATGGTTATAAACCAACGGGTGATAACCAACATTCTGCGCCACGCGAACGATAGTGCGCCGGTTTGATTTTTGGGGGGCACAGTGGTGGTCAAAGGAAGTTCAGAAATGGGATATCAGGCGCCGTCGGGCGTAGCGACGGGGGCAGTAGGAGCGGATCATGGGGATAAGCACAGTTTCGGGCCTTTGGCCATCGACCCAAAAAACGCCAACGCATTGATGGCACTTTATGAAAACTATGAAGGCGAAATAAGGGCAGCCGCAATTCGCTGGTTCGGAAACAATCGCGATCGTTACGAGCAAGCTATTCACAATATCTTAGTCGCAATTGGGCGGGAGGCAGCGACTTACGATCCGGATTCCATGAGTGCTGCGGAATGGGTACGGCACTGCGCCGATGCCGAGGCAAGAAAACTGCGAGAACAATTGGACGCGGGTGGCAATAGGGGCCGGCGTAAAAGGCGGGCGCCGTGAGCCCGCGCACAATGCCGGGAGAACGTCACCTTCCTCGGCCAACTCCCAGAGAATGTGAAAATCCTACAAGAGCAATTGGACAAATCTGGCTGGTCTGGAAACCGACCATTCCTTCGTATCGGAGCATCCTGGCGGCAAGTTCATTTCTTGTGGAATGGTCACTTCGCTTCGGCCTCCTCTGTTGCAGCAACCCTGCGGCTTACCTTCCACGACAGGCCGGATGTGTTACGCATTTGAGCCACACAGATCCGACCAGACCGACGGTGCTGCAATTACTGAGGAGTGCAGACAATTCGACGACACCCCGTTTTGCTCGTAAACCCTTTTGTTGTTATGAATTGACAAGTGGCTTCCGAATAAGGGGATTGACAAAAGGAAGCTTGGAGCGATACACAGCAGTTCTTAGAGGTAGGTCGAGACGCGCTAGTTTGATTCAGAGTCCCAACGACCCCCTTACAAGATTGTCCCCAGAAATTCTGGAGAGTGCGGTTTGACCTCGTGCAGAGCAAGGTCAACGGCTCGAAGGTTAAGCGCCCGGAGGTGGTCGGTTTCCCGACCACACTCAGTATTTCGTAGGTTCCAACTAGGGGCTAAGAGGCCGTGAGCGCGAAAGAGATTCCTGTCCGCGCGCTTGCTGAGTGCTATCGCCCCGACTCAACATCAGACATCTCTAAGCTTACAGATGAAGAGTTGATGCAATTTCTTAAGTCCGGCCGTCACGAAGCTCTCACAGTTTTATTTGACCGGTACAACCATCTTGTTTTCAGCATAGCTTTGCGGATCGTGCGAGATCCAGGCGAGGCTGAGGAAGTGGTCCAGACTGTTTTTCTCGACATCTTTCGAACTGCGGCAAATTTTGACATCCGGAAGGGCATACTTAAGGGATGGCTCTTGCAGTTCGCCTACCATGGAGCCTTGCACAGGAAGCGCCATCTTGTTGCTAACCACTTCTACCGCTGGGAGGAACTCGAAGTTGTCCTAGAAAGTGGGGCTGGTCTCCCACTGACGGGCGAATTGCCTGAAGTCGTGCACCTGGCAGAAGAAATGCTGGGAAAACTGAAGGCGCGCCAGCGGGCGGTCCTCGAGTTGACATACTATGAGGGGTTAACAGCGGAGGAAATTGCCGACCGGATGGGTGAATCTGTGCATTCGGTTCGCCACGATATATATCGTGGTCTCGCGGCGCTTCGAGCAGCCTTTGGGAACGGTCATGAAAAGTAGTAGCAAACTCATGCGAGCCGCCAGTCGGCTTTTGCCAAATAACCACGAACGCTACAAGGAAATGTGCGCGCTTGCGGCCACAGGCCAACTCGGCGGGCCACAGATGAGTGAATTGAACGCGCACATTTGCACTTGCGATTCGTGCCGCGCGTTCCTCGAATCTCTTGCAAACGTAAGCGTTCAGGTCATGCCGTTGCTCGCCGAAAATCGTGTGCGTGCAGCGGACATTGTGCCTCCGGACGGTATGCGCGATAGGTTCCTGTCACGGATTGCCTCTGAAGAGTTGGTCAAGAAAACCAACGAAGGGACCGGCACATACCCGTTTCTTGTCAAAAAGCCACTGTCATCAACGATTGGGAAAGAACAGCGTGAAGATGGATCCGCACCGGTGGAGCCCGTTCTGCCCGAACCAAAATCAAGAGTGTTTTGGCTGTTGTCGCGCTCCGCAGCGGTGATGGCGCTTTGCGTGATTGTGGGCACTGCGGGGTTCTATGCCGGCGTGTGGAAAGGCAAGCACACACCGCTGCAACCGGCTCAAGTACAGACGGCAAGCAACGAGGCATTCGGACGCAATTCGCCGGTGGGTGACTCTGACCGTTTGAGCCAACTTGAGGGCCAGAAATCCCAACTAGAAAGCGCGCTTGCGAAGCAGAAACAGGAGCTTTTGGCTTCCCAGCGTGAAAAACAGTCGCTGAGCGATGAGTTGACAACTGCCAAAGACAAACTCGCGGCACTTACGATCCAGGTGAAGAGTGCGTCGGAGCACTCTTCTGCGGAATTGCAGGAAGCGCAAAATAAGGTCGCCACACTTCAAGGCCGTGCCGAGGTGCTCAGTGAGCGACTCGCGGAGTCCGAGGTCAAGCTTGGTATTCAAAAACAGATGAAGGAGGATCTGGCAGCGAAACTCGAGACGACAGAAGAGGAGCTCCGGCGTCCGAACGATCTTAAGTCGGCAAAGCTGGAGTTGGGTGACCTCGTAGCCACGCGGAACCTGCACATCGTGGACGTTTACGATGCGGATTCGAACGGGAAGCGGCAACGCTCGTTTGGACGAGTTTTTTACATCGAAGGGAAATCACTCGTGTTTTACGCGTATGACTTGGACGCCCCTGGCCATTTCAAGGCAAACGTGGTCTTTCATGTCTGGGGCGAGAAGGCCGGTGTTAAAGAGGTGGCGCATAGCCTCGGCATTCTCCATAAGGACGACGGCCAAGGTCGTTGGGCGATGACGTTTGATGATCCAACGGTACTTGTCAAGATTAATTCAGTGTTTGTGACAACTGAAGTTGCCAGCAAACAGTACAGCGAACCTCACGGCAAGAAAGTTCTTTACGCCTACTTAGGTAATCAGCCGAACCATCCGTAGCTAGTTGTCTGTTCACCCCTCCGCTTCAAACACAAACTGCCGTCGATAATTGTCTTTTCGCGCTCCTCGCGCGCAAATCGAAATCATTTGAATTTTCGATGGCGAAGTTTTCGGGAATCGCGGCCATTAAAGAGACAAGGGGAGTCCACTCGATGATGACGCTGTCGCGTTTCCTGCGAGTCGTTAGTCCGTCGTTATTTATCGTCTTGGGGTTTGCTTGTGGTGTCGTTGGGCAAACGGAGACAGCTACGGTTTCCGGGCTGGTCACTGATCGAACCGGTGCCACTGTTCCCGGAGCGGAAGTTCGCCTTCAAAGTGTGGAGCGCGGGACGGTCACAACCACGACTACGAACAATGCTGGAATCTATGTATTTCCGAGCGTTCATCCTGGGCAATTTCAGATTAGTATACACAAACCAGGATTTAAGCAGGTGGATTTGCTGGGTCTGATTGTCAACGTACAGGATCACATCGAACAGAACTTTCATCTTGAGATCGGGTCGGTGGCGGAGAGTGTGACGGTAGAAGCTGGCGCGCTTCTTATCAACACAACCGACGCCGCGGTCAGTACGGTTGTGGATCGACAATTCGCCGAGAATTTACCGATGAACGGCAGGAGTTTTCAGACGTTGATCCAGCTAACACCAGGAGTTGTTCTGACTCCGGTCAGCGGAGGTGACGAGGGTCAATTCAGCGTGAACGGACAGCGTGCTGCTTCCAACTACTGGATGGTGGACGGCGTTAGCGCCAATATTGGAGCGGGAGATGCGACGGGCGCTCAGGGAGAGGGACTTGGGGGGGCGCTCCCGGGATTTAGTGTGCAAGGCGGTACCAACAGCTTGGTTTCTGTAGATGCTTTGCAGGAGTTCCGAATCCAGACCTCTACCTACGCGCCTGAATTTGGCCGCACTCCAGGCGGGCAGATTTCCATCGTTACGCGCTCGGGTGAGAATCAGTTTCACGGGACAGCGTTTGACTATCTGCGAAACGACAAATTCGACGCTAACGATTGGTTTGCGAACTACACCGGCCAACCGAAGCCAGAGGAGCGCCAGAATGATTTTGGCGGCACGTTCAGTGGGCCGATCCTAAAGGACCGCACCTTCTTTTTCTTTTCTTATGAGGGTCTCAGGCTGCGTCTACCGACGGTCGGGCTCAGCATTGTTCCGACTGTTGCCGCGCGTAACGCTGCAGTATCTGCAACCCAGCCCCTCCTGAATGCGTTCCCACTACCCAACGGCTCCGAGATCTTCAAAGCGTGTGATCCATCAACGGACCCTACTTGTCCACCTTCTGGCCAGAAAACTACTGATACTGCTCACTTCAACTCTAGCTTCTCTAATGCTTCAACGCTGAATGCCACAAGCCTTCGAATAGATCACAGGTTGAGCGACAAGTTGACCCTGTTCGCGCGGTACAACTACTCACCGTCAGAACTTCTTTCGCGAGCGGGTAGTTCGCCAGGCGGAGTGATGAGTAACCTGCTGCATAATGCGACCACGATCCAAACGGGAACCGTTGGCGTGACCTGGAACATTCATCCCATGATTGTAAATGATCTCCGATTCAACTACAGCCGCAACGAATCGAATATCTTGGGTGCCCTGGACAATTTCGGCGGAGCCGTCCCACCACCTGTCTCCGCAGTCGAGTTTCCCAGTCCTTTTATACTGCAGAACGCAAAGGTTCAATTCAACATCGTAGGGACCGGAGTTTTTTTTGAAGGACACCAAGGAGGATTTTTGCAGCAGCAGTACAATCTGGTTGACAGTTTGTCGGTACAAAAGGGTTCACATAGCTTGAAGTTTGGGGTGGACTACCGCCGTCTCAACCCATCTTTCAATCCCAGCACGTATTTCCAGAGTTTCACATTTTTGAATATGCCTTCCGCGGAAACGGGACGACTGCGTGTCACCACGATATCCTCAGCTCGTAACTTGACGTTTAGGCTCCAGAACTTGGGTGCTTTTGCGCAGGACACTTGGCGCTTAAGCGGTCGTTTGACTCTTACATATGGCCTGCGATGGGATTTGGATTTTGTGCCCTCGAGTAGCCCTGCCATACCGGCGTTCGCAAATTTCAATCTCAGCAATCTATCGAGTTTGAGCCTGGCGCCGTCTGGAACACCGGCTTACAACACCACGTACGGGAATTTCGCGCCTAGAGTTGGCGTCGCCTACCAACTCTCGCACAACCAGGGCTGGGAAACGGTATTTCGCGGTGGATTTGGCGTCTTCTACGACCTTGCGACGACACAACTCGGGAATTTGCTATCCACTGGCCAGTATCCTTATGGGTCAGCAAGTAGATTTGCGGGAGGTACTTATGGGTCGTTGAGTTCTTCCCAGGTGGCGCCGCCCGCCATCTCTGCCGCTAACTTAAGTATTAATGGCACGGAAGGTTTCGATCCGAACTTAAAACTGCCGTACACGCTCGAATGGAATATCGCTTTAGAGCAGGGCTTGGGGAGACAACAGACGATCTCGGCATCATATGTAGGGTCCGCGGGACGGCGGCTCCTGCAGGGGGCAAGTGTGGCCTCGCCAAATCCGACTTTCGAGGAAGTACAACTTGTGACCAACGGGGCTACTTCCGACTATGACGCGCTCCAGGTCCAATTCCAAAGGCGACTGTCGCATGGGCTTCAGACTCTGGCTGCTTACACTTGGTCGCACTCGATCGATTCGGCTTCCGCCGGTTCACCTTTTGCAAATCCCGCCAACGACTTTGTGCCAGGGATTGCTTCCAATGCAAACCGTGGGCCTTCGAGCTTTGATATTCGCAACGCATTTTCATTGGGGATGACCTATGCTGTCCCAGCACCTAAGATCAATTCCTTCACAATGGCGATTCTGGGTGGATGGTCCCTGCAAAATGTCATCCAAGCCCGTTCGGCACCCCCGGTAAATCCTTTCTACGACCTGTTGGCTCTAACTTTCACTCAGTTTGGCGGAACTACCGAAATTCGCCCCGATATCATACCCGGGCAGCCACTCTACTTGTATGGATCACAATGTGCATCAACACTGCAAGCACTTGGGGAGCTTGCTCCCGGACAGGGATGCCCTGGTGGAAAGGGATTCAACCCAAATGCATTCATGTCTCCGCCCCTTACGCCAGCTGGCTGTGTTCTAGGAGTCGATTTCCCATGCGATCCGCTGCGCCAGGGAAACGCAGGTCGGAACTCGCTGCGCGGATTTGGCGCCACGCAGTGGGATTTGGCGATACACCGCGAATTCCCGATTCGTGAGTCGCTCAAGCTTCAGTTTCGGGCGGAAATGTTCAATGTCCTGAACCATCCCAACTTCGGGCAGCCAAGTGGTGACATCAACGATCCACAGTTCGGTCTTTCAACTCAGATGTTAGGTAAGTCTCTCGGGGGCGCCGGCTTCGGTGGTTTCAGCGCTCTGTATCAGGTTGGAGGGCCGCGGTCCATTCAATTGGCTCTAAAGCTGTTTTTCTAGACTGAAAGCCTCACTGGACACGCGATCATCTGGAAATCGTGAACGTATTTATGATTTGAAGAACCGGAGTTTCGTTGGCTCCTGACCCCAGTTGAAGACAAGAAATCTCTGGTGTGAATAATTCGGCCAACGCTCGAAGCAAACAATTCTGGAGAGACCTGACTCCATGGTGGATTCGAGAGTTCGACACGCATTAGCACTCTGGCTCACTGGATCAATTCTTTTTGCGTGCTCAGGAGACGTTGCCCAGAGTCAGGTCGAACATGGCGAAACGTTTGAAGACTCAGAGACTCTGAAAAGCGCGGACCACTTACAGCTCTCCCCTGATGGGAAATTTCTAATTTATACGCTAGATGGGGTTCTCTGGCTGGTCTCAACACAACGAGGCAGTTTGCCCCAGAAACTGACTAATGGCACCCTCCCAACCTGGTCACCAAATGGCAAACTGTTAGCTTACTACTCGAAGGAGTCTGGGACATTTCAATTATGGGTCAGAGATATGAATTCGGGTCGCACCGAACAGATAACGAATTTAGAAGGTGGTATCAGTCCGAATCGCATGACATTGTGGGCTACTTGGGGTACCGATCCATTGTCTTACCGATGGTCGCCCGACGGAGCAAAGTTAGTGTTCGCTTCGCAAGTCGTTGCGGCGCACCAAAGTTCCGATGAGACTACTCATTTTGCATCCAAATCGGAGAGCGACGTAAGCACAAACGACCCGCTCGTATTGACGAACTCTACACCATCGCAGTGGACCCTCAGCGGTCTTTTCGAGGCGGGAGGCTTTAGTCCTCCTGAGTACATCGATGGAAATATCCGCTACAATTCGGCCCTAACGAAGGCCGCACCCCGTAAAGTCAATCAACTATTCATTGCATACGTCAACTCCAAGAAGGTCGTTCAACTGACTGAGGACGATGGAATGTATTTCAATGAAGATTGGTCCCCTGACGGGCGGAGCATTGTGTACACCACAACCGAAGGCCGACCAGTCGGACTTGGAGTCGATACGGTGTCGTTCGCCATCAATGTCGCCTTGCGAGACAGACATATTCTTTCGAAGAGTCCAAACCGCCAGAGTTTGCCTTCTTGGTCGCCAGATGGGAAATGGATTGCCTACGTCGGCGGGGAACACGGCGAGATGGGGTCGCTGTACGTGCGCCCCAGCATAGGCGGAGCGCCGACAAATCTTACGTCTATGCTTGATCGGTCTCTGGGTGTTTATTTTGGTTGGAGCCCAGACAGTGAATCAATTGTGTTCAACTACGGAGATGGTGTAACAACAACAATTGCTCAGGTCAACCTTCGAACGCGACAAATTCAAAAGATAGTGGGAGATGAACCGGCCTCGCGCGACGGAGTGTCCATTTCCCGTTCAGGCACAATTGCCTGGCAGCAAAGTGACGGAACCAGACACGGAGTCATCTACGTCCTGTCTCCAGGATCCAAAATTCCCTATGCTCTCATTGATCTAAATCCCCAGATCCAACAATGGCGGCTTGGCAGGCAAGAAATTGTCCGTTGGAGGAACACCAGGGGTGAAGAATTGGAAGGCGTCCTTATCAAACCCGTCGGTTATCGACCAGACCGTACCTATCCGCTGATCGTGGATGCATATCCGGAGCAAAAGAACGACTTTAAAGCATGGCCACTGGATGGAAATCAAATGTGGGCTTCCAAAGGCTATGCGGTCTTTTGGCCCGATGCTCAAGCTCCGCACGTGTGGCAGAACTTCTTTAAGTCCAAGTCATTTAATCAGGCCGCAAAGGGACCAAAAGGATGGGACATTACATTCGAAAATGTCATGTCCGGGGTTGATGAGCTGGTCCGGAGAGGCATAGTCGATCCAGAGCGAATTGGTCTTTTTGGATTCAGCAACGGCGGCGGCATTGTCAACTACTTAGTGACAAAGACGAACCGATTCAAGTGCGCTGTCTCTGTTGCCGGAGTGTATCCGGACTGGCTGCTTCCTTTTTTCCTTAATAAGAATACATCGGTTCCCGAGCTGGCAGGCGTCACGCCTTGGCAGGATCCCGAAGCGTACATCCAACTGTCTGCCGTATTCCACTTGGATAAGGTGAACACTCCCATGCTTCTTGCCGACGGAGACAACGACAGCTGGTTTCTGCTTGGCATGATCGAGATGTACAACGGACTGCGCCATCTTGGAAAGGATGTGACGCTGCTGCGCTACCCAAATCAGGGACATGGGTTCGAAGGGTCGGCAATGAAGGACTTCTGGCAACGCGAAAACGATTTCTTCGACAAGTATCTCAAGCCGGAGCCAAATTAGAATTTCTGGCGGTTGCCTGCTCTTGCTGATCATGCTTGCTAAGCGCAAAGATGCGGAGGAACAAGAGGAGATGTGCGAAATCAAGAGAGTTATGGAGGCCGTCGTTGTTACTTGCCTGATGCTCCTTCTAGCCCCCGTATCAGGATTTGGGCAACAGGTCTACGACGTCGTCGTCTACGGCGGTACGTCTGCAGGTGTGATCAGCGCAATCACCGCCGCCCGCGAGGGAATGACCGTAGCGCTCATCGAGCCAGGTCGCCATCTCGGAGGTATGGCAGCGAGTGGGCTTTCAGCTACGGACATTGAGTACGGCAACAAGCAAGTGATCGGGGGTTATGCCCTCGAATTCTACACGCGGGTCGGTGCTCACTATGGGATCGAGCAATATGGACAGGATGTCGCCTGGTACTACGAGCCTCACATTGGCGAGCAAATTTTCAACCAAATGGTCAAAGATGCCGGCGTCACAGTTTTTCTTAGCCATCGGCTGCAGGAAAAAACCGGTGTCCAGAAAGAAGGCCTGCGAATCACAGAAATCCGTACAGAAAATGGTACGGCGTTTCGGGCCAGGGTTTATGTCGATTGCAGTTACGAAGGGGACCTGATGTCGCAGGCTGGTGTCTCTTACACACTGGGACGGGAGTCGCGGGCCGACTATGGCGAAACGCTGGCTGGGGTCCGAGAGCATACGGTCGATCATCAGTGGCTTGTTAAGGTTTCGCCGTACGACAACAATGGGAAGCTGGTGCCCGAGGTCTCTGCGGTCGGCCCGGGCGAGCCGGGGGCGGGTGATAAGAAAATAGAGGCCTACAACTTTCGCCTGTGTTTAACCCGCAATCGGAGTAACAGGGTCGCGTTTCCCAAGCCGACTGACTACGATCCACGAAGATACGAGCTTTTGGTTCGCCTTCTTGAATCTACGAGGGGAAAAACCGGCCGTTTTCCCCGATTCGGCGAAATCACGCGAATCGTGCATCTGCCAATGGAGAAGGCAGACTTCAACAACAACGGTGCGTTCTCAACGGACTACATCGGCATGAGTTGGGATTACCCCGAAGCAGATTATCGTCACAGGGCGGAAATCCGGGAGGAGCATATCAACTATATCAAAGGCTTCTTTTACTTCCTGGCGCATGATCCTCGTGTTCCAACAGACCTGCAGCGCGAAGTCAACGCTTGGGGGCTGGCCAAAGACGAGTTTACCGACACAGAGAACTGGCCACATCAACTGTATGTCCGCGAGGCTCGGCGTCTTGTGGGCGAATATGTCATGACGCAGCGAGACGTTCAGATAGACATTCGGAAGCCCGATTCCGTGGGAATGGGCTCATACAAGATAGACTCTCACAACACGACTAGATATGTGGCGGCGGACGGGCGAGTCATCAATGAGGGTGATACGGAGATTCCTCTGGACGCACCATACGAGATTCCGTATCGCATCATGTTGCCAAAGCGCAACGAGGTCGTGAACTTATTGGTTCCCATATGTGTATCGGCCACGCACGTTGCCTATTCGACGTTACGAATGGAGCCGCAGTACATGATATTGGGCCAGGCTGCGGGAGTGGCAGCGAGTCTTGCTGTAAAAGAAGGCAACGCAGCGCAGGATGTGAGTGTTGTAGATTTGAGGGTCAAACTGATTGAGCAAAAAGCAATACTCGGGGTCAACAATTGACGTCGAAATGATTGACACTCCGCACAGTCAGAACCATCTTTTTAAGATTCTCCGAACAGGAAAAGCAATTCGGATAAAGCGTCGCATGCTGGGGGGCGAGGCGTAGGAGTCTTCCTTCATTCCGCAACACGGGATTCCACAATTCTTTGTGTCTAGACGAATCGTATTTGTTGAGGATTAATCTTCCAACTCGAACGAATGACGAGCGGGATAGATATTGATGTCGACGTTGAGGGGGTCATTTTTGATGCCATGGATCAATGTGTTTGCATTTCCAATAAGAGCGATTTCTGGTTTCCTGTAAGACGACATATGTGTCTCCTTCCCTTGCCAGGACACACGTCGACCATGGGGCACGCCCTCTAGGTGCTTATGTTCCATTTTGTTCTCCTTGTTTCCGACACAACATTCAATGCCTCCATGGCGGTTCTTCGACCGCGAGGAACAGTGGCCAAGCCATTACCTTTGGGAAACATGTCGCCGACGCGCCTACTCCTGCCGCGCGTGGTTGATCGCCCAATATATGAAGAGGTCGCCTCACGATTTCTCGAGCAACTGCGAGACGACCTCAGGTTGGTTTTTCACTCGATTAATCTTCGAGTTCAAACGAGTGGCGAAGCGGGTGCGAGTTGGTTTCCACGTTGACTGGATCGTTCTTGATGCCGTAGATCACGCGGCTTGCATCGCCCAGTACTGTGATTTCTGGTTTCTCGTAGGTCATTGTTTTCACCTCCTTTCTTTCTAAAAATGAACCACTCCGCTAGCAGAAGCAGTCCAATCTCCTTGAAGACCATCTCTTTCAAATTCGACCAATTGCGTATATCCGGCTGATAAGCAGCTAGGCCTCTAGCGCCACAAAGTCTGATCCGGGCGACACAGAATTGCTGGGCCTACTCGAAAGTATTCCCCGAGTAGTTGCTTCTCTTAGCCAAAATTCCCAAGAAACTGTCTTCATAAGTTGCGAAGTGTGAGGCGGCATGTTTCCATTTTTTGCATCACGCAAGGCGGCATGGAATTCTCGTTTCTTGATAAAACCAAGTTGTGAAACCAAGGGTTCTCGGAGAAACGCTTCCATCGAGTTCCAGTGCTTATCGAGAGTTGCGCTAAAATATCGATTCGCGCCTGACTTCGTCTTCCGATCCAAAATTGCACCGGGAACTATGCCAGTGAGAGAGCGCCGCATGAGGGAGCGCCTGTGGCCGGGCCTAAGCAACTGTTCGGTTGGAATGGAGACAAGAAATTCAACCAGATCTTGATCGCGATAGGGATATCTCGTCTCCTCCTTGGCGGGCAGAACCTTCGTCGTGCCTCTTGCGAGCGTCATGATCGTATGAAACCAGTCCTGAACGCTGGGTAGCCAAAACCAGGATCCTTCTGCAAGATCGCATTGCCGAGTAGAGAGCTTGGTTTTACGCGCAAACTTCGCGTTAATCCAAGGCGCGATCTTGCCATTCTCCGAAATGCTGGCGCGGACGGAAACGGGCAACTGTAGAAGAGCGGCGTTCATTGCCAAATGCAAGCAAGGGCGCCGCGAAAGAAGGCTCCATGCTCGGAGCTGTTTGGCGAATTCAAAGAACCGACCCAGCCGAAGGAGATCGGCAAGTTGGACTCGAGGGTCCGTCGCTTGACCCAGCAACTCATCTCCGCCACTTCCCGATAGGAGGACTCTGTACTTGCCGCGCTCTATTGCAACGGATTTCGCTGTGTTTATTTCTTTTCTCCCGGAGAAGATCGGAGTAGCAGCAAAGTCTCCGCACTCAAATGGCGATGTGCCTATTTCTCGGATGACGGCGTGATGGCCCATTCGGCCACGCTTTCTTTCGACACTTGCCAAGTAGAGTGAATCCTCTTCATCTGGCTCGTCTAGTGCGAGAATGGAGAACGTATCCAAAGAAGGAGCTTCCGCCCCTTCTTTGGCAAGGATATCGTCAGCCATACAAACAGCTGCGGACGAATCAAGACCGCCGCTCAGGTCGGCAAGTATGGGGGAATCGGTGCGAAGTCGTCTTCGCACGGCCTGGCGAAAGAGATAACGAAAATGCGCTTCGTATTCTGCGTCCGTTTTATGACGCGTCTCACGTGTGGGATCAAATGACCAATAGGATTGCAAACTGACTCTTCCGTCGCGAATAGAGGTCAAGTACCCAGGCGGGACGGAATGGATCTCCCGGTACGGCGTGAGATTTGCGTCGGGCCATGACGCGAGATAGCCCGCAAAATATTCGTCGCAGAGGCTAAATTGATCACCGCTCAACGCCAATGGCTCCAGGTATGTACACCAAATGACGTTTCGCGCCTTCAGATGGTAGAAAAGCTGCCGGACGCCAGCATAGTCCCTTGCGAGAATCAATTCTTTTTCTCGAGGATCCCAGATGGCAAGCGCCCAGTCTCCTCTAAGCTTTGGGAAGCAATTCTTACCCCACCGTGCGAACGCGGCCGCAACAATCGCGACATCGGTGTTGCCGGTTTCAAGGTTATCCCGCAGTTCGCGGATCAGTTCATGCCGGTTATCTAGACGCCCATCCCACGTCAACATCCTGCCGAGTGGACAAGTCCATGGCTGATGCTCAACGCGGGATTCAGTGGTAGTGTGGAATGCTCCGTAGGCCATTCCGATCCGTCCGTCAATGCGGCGTGTCTCGCGATCAGGGGCATAGACAGCGAGCGCGCCAGCAATTCTTGCCAGGACGTCGCCGTCAACGGCTTGATCATCGAAATTCAAGACTCCTGCTTGTACGCTCATGAATATTTCGTCCTTAACAGCGCTCCCACACCCCATAGATTCTCTGGACGTCCCTTCGTTCATTAATTGGCTGGCCGGCGACCTCTGTCCACGCATGTGCCTTGAAGGGTACTTTCTGCGCGCCCATCACCATTTCTGCAGGCACTCCACAGCGCCGCAAAACGTAGTTAGTGACAGCGGATCGCTGCAGACACCGCACACGCTTCGGATACCAAATACAAGCCTCGTTCACCGCATCGCAAACTCGCTCAATGGTGTTCGGCAAGGGCGTTCGTGACGAGACTCTTTGGCGGCTAATGAACCTGTGCATCTTGGCGAAGTCGCGACCGAATCCCAACGCGTCAAAGGCGCACAAACACAGGAACACTTTCAAGGTGAGGAACCACATAATGTTAATCCTCCCTCATTCGCGTACACCCAACTCGTGACAGATAAATGCCAGCCTGTCCGTCAACGCGTCAATGCGACGACTTAACGGCTGACAAGGCACATGACCCCATTCGCTTGAGTAGCACAGGAGGATCGGATGCTCCGAGCTTGTCGCTCCTTGTAATCTCGCGGCCATTTTGCGTGCATGCATCGGGTTACAGGAAGTGTCCGCATCGCCTGAGATAAGCAGGACTGCTGGATACGCCACATTAGGTTCGACGTGATGGTATGGAGAATATGCGGCTAAATGAGGGAAGTCTTCCGGATCTTCTGCGCATCCATATTCGTCGACCCATCTCTCCGCGAAATCAAAGCGGTGGTATCGAAGCATGTCGAGCAGGGGGCCCGAACAAACCGCGGCACGAAAGAGGTCCGGTCTTTGTGTTAGGGCGGCACCCACCAAGAGTCCAGCGTTTGAGCCGCCACTGATTGCTAACTTTTGCGGAGCAGTGTATCCGTTCTCCAACAACCACTCGGCAGCAGAAATAAAATCGTCTATTGCATTTTGACGATTGTGGCGTTTTCCGGCCAGATGCCATTCTTTTCCAAGCTCGCCTCCGCCGCGCACGTGGGCAATTGCTAATGTAAATCCCTTTTCAATCAAGAAACCAGAGGAGGCTTTAAATTGCGGGGCATGCTTATAGCCGAATCCTCCGTATCCAGTGAGCACAGTTGGCATCGGTCCGTTAAAGAACCGCCCCTTCCGCGACAGCACGTGCATGGGCACATCCGTGCCGTCCTTTGATTTGTAGCGAATCTCCCGGATTTCGACTGACGAAGCATCAAAAAGAGTCTGCGTGCTGCCCCATTCTTTTTGCTCACCAGTAGCGGGATTGTAGGACATAACTGCCTGTGGTTGGGCGAAGCCAGAGAATTCGTAAAACAAGATGTCGCTGTCGACCGGTCTGCGGAGCAAGGAGACCCTCCCTTGTTGTGGGCACGGGACCGAACTTCGGCGGCGATCCCCGAGCGAAAATGCTTTAACTTGGCCGGAGTTGTTGTCGAAATAGCTGACATACACGGTGCTTTCTACAGTTGCGAAACCGTCGATGCGGTATTGAGATTCGGGAACAACATCGATCCAATGGTCGGGGTCCGGGCTACTGCGATCAATCTCCACGATGCGCAGGTTCGGTGCAGCTAGGCCGGTCAGAGCAAGTAGCGTGCTTCCAACAAAGAATGGCCGAAACGGCGAATCTGTTCCGATAATCTTTCGTGCTGATTCGCAGCCGGCCAAGTCTTGGACATAAAGGTCGAAGGTTTTCGGTGCTGTCGATTTGAAAACAAAATAGCCGATGAACTTTCCGTCCGGCGAGCCGAACACCGAAACATGCAGTTTTTCATCTTCCCCTGCAAAAAACACTTCTACGTCACGTGCTGGCTGTTGTCCAAAGTAGTGGAAATAGACCGCTCGATAGTGGGGGCGTTCAGAACCAGGCAATTCATAGGAGTAGTAGAAGCCAAGGCCATCCGGGGAGAAGACAACTGCAGATCCTAAACTGGCTGGTAATCGGTCAGACAAAATCCGTCGACATACAACGTCCATGAACCCCACCGATTGCAAATCGGAACCGTTGTGCCTGACGCCGTAGGCCAAAATGTTCCCATCTAGTGAGAGATTGAGAATACTGACTGTCGTTGCGTTCCCCTGACCCATTGCTGAAGGGTCTACGAGCACAATCTGCTTGGTACAATTGCCCTCCTGCATCATGATGACTGGTTGCTCTTGACCGGCTTGGCGCTTCAAAAAAAAATATCGACTTCCGACTTTCCAAGGTTCCGAGACAACTTCTACTGCAAGCAGCTCGGAGACACGCTTTTTAATGCGATCACGGTGAGGTATCGCGCCAAGATAAGTTCGTGCGTAGGCCGTCTGTTCGTCCAACCAAGTTCGTGTTCTCGGAGAGTTCTGGTCCTCGAGCCATCGGTAGGGATCAGTGACAGCAACTCCGTTCAGAATCTCCGTTATCGGATCAGGAAGCGTCGAGGGAGGATGGTTTTTCATGAGCAGCATTCGTCACCTTTAGAACGCTTGCCAGGGCGGTTTCGTCGAGGAGACCTTTTCTCACCATTTGCTATGCGTCACTCGTGAAGGTCAAATGACTCCGCCATGCTGAGATCAAAAGGGAAATTCGGCAAGCACAAACAGATGCCATATCCGGCCATTTTGAGCCATATCCGGCCAAGTAGTAGACTCGAACGAAGTGGTGATTCAGCAGGGAGAGTGAAAGACCTTCCACTCTCCAACGGGACAGCCTCGGTGGAAATTGTGGTCAATCGCAGGGAGAGGAGTTCATGGTTTTGGACATGTGCCTGGACGCGGGCCTTTCCGAATCGTGGCTTTTATTTTTGCTAGTCGAGGCCTGACTGTCTTTACTTCGCGCCAGATGGTAAGTCGTCGCAAAGTAATAGATGCTGTTTGAGTCGTTTCACAAAGTCCGCCACATCATCTGTCGCTTGTTCTTTGGGTATACCAAATTGCGAAACAAGTTGATCAGCAACATCCTGCGGTGGAAGTCCGATCGCCAGTTTCTCCCAGATCAACGCCCCGACAGGGTTTAGTTCAAACAAAGGTCGACCTGCTACTTCCAAAACGATTCTGTTGTCCTTTGACACTAGATGCGCTACCCCTGATGTCTGCACGTCTATCCTCCGTGATTTTGGATGGCAAAGAATGATGTTTTTTCGTTTTTTCCGCTTGGTGGGTATGCCCTGCGGTGTGTTGACTGCTCAAGGCCCATGGCTTGCGCCGTCAGGTAGACCAAGTAAGGTCTTGAGATTCCGTCGCAGCATCTCCACCCGGACGGATGTCCTTGACTTATAGGTGATGACCGCATCGCGATCCACCGGGAAAAACTGGCTCTCTGGGTAGTCTCTTCCAAACACATCGAGAAAAAGTGAACGAAATTTGCCCGAGATTTCTCCATCGCGAAATTCTCGCTGTTCCCTGTATGAAACCTGTTCCGCAGAAGTCATTGCGCACAGCAGCGGATGTAATCGCGACGAAGCTACTCTCTTGCAGGATTGTATTTTTTGAATCAAACGATCCAAGGGTACTTCCTGGGAAATAAGGTCGGCACCTAGTGTGAGCAATCCGTCTTGGAGTGCTTCAGTAATTGGAAAGGCATCAATAAGCCAATCGCCGAGATGCGCGCTCTTACCATCCCTTCCGTAAAGATAGAGGTCTTCCTCATAGCGCGCGTACCAGAAGGACAGCCTTCCTAAAAGTTCTGCCATCATCGCTGGGTCAATCGACCGCCTATACTGAGTTCCAAAAATACCTACCGCGCGGGGGGCCTGCTCAAGAAGCCGGAGTACGGTGGTTGATAGAGTCTTTTTAAAGACACTTGAGCCAAGCCACAGAATCAGCAAATCGCAACTCATTTCCTCCCGACCGAGCAGAGGGTAATATAAATGGCGTACGCTAACTGATGGGGGAAGGCAACCATGTATTAGATGGAAACCTAAGCGATCTCCGAAATTGGGCCATCCTGCACATGAAACTACGCAGACACGCTTGCGCGGCATGGCGGTTGGACATTTCTGCTCTATGCGCGTGATTTGTTGGCATCCTAATTTGTACGAATTCCGTGAAACCAAACCGAACTTCTCTACTGTTTCCTCAACAAATATGCCAAGTTGTTCATGGTCAAATTGAAGCACCAAAGTGAGACCAAGCTCCGCAACCAAGCGGCTAGCCCGGATCAGAATCGTGTCCAGTTTAGAAGTTATGTCCAATACGAGGTAATCGACTCGATTGACTTGAAGGTATTGCACGGACAAGACTTCGGCCAGCTGTGAGGTTGCAGCGTAACTGCAGCCATAAGGCAGAAGCATCTCAATTGGACTGCAGTGGCGATCGGACCGAAGATCAAGAACCGATGCTCCGCAAGGGATCATACTAGTTATAGCCTCTGGAGCGCCTTGTGTCATAAGCATCAAGCCGTTAACAATCTCGTTTAGCTGGTCGCCTGAGTCTGCGCAACGCTCAGGAGATCAGCAGGTCTATGCTCCGTTGCGGCACAGCCCAGACTGCTCGCTACCAAGCCATACTTAAAAAGCCGTCCGAGACACCAATGCAGTTCAGCGCTTGATTCGCGAGCGTTCTGTTTCAGGCGCGAGTCGATCACTTCTGCGATCGTGATTCCGGGAGAGTCCGCTATTGCCTGGAGAGTCTCAGCAAAGATCTGCGGTGAAGGCGGGCCAAACAGGTGGCAAAGGAAATAAAAGCGGGCGGGTGCTTTCAGCCATTCTCTTCCTTCATTGGATATAAAGCACCTGGATTCTACTATTCGTTTTCCCGTCGCGAAGTGACCAAAGCATTTCTCCAATGAAAGGTTGAATAGGGAACTCATTTCGGTACCGTCCGATTGAGAAGTCTTGGCGATCTGGATCGCTTGTTCCCAGATGTCTTCGTAGCGCTTTACGATTACCGGCCAATTGAAGTGCCGCCGTGCGTAGTGCAGGGCTGATTCTCCCATTCGCCTTCGAAGTCCCGGATCTTGGACAAGGTCCTGAATTCTTGCTGAGAGCGTCATGATGTCGATGGTCGTAGTTTGCGCCAAAGAATCCTCCTCAAGCATCGACATCGCGCAGTGCCGCAATTGGTGGGTCTCTAGGTTAGATGGAAACAGGGACGGAATGAGGAATCCAGTCTCTCCGTCGATCACTATGTCCCGGTATCCGTCCCAGTCCGAGACAACAGCTGGTAGACCATAGGCAAGTGCCTCGGCAACTGACAATCCAAAAGTCTCTTGTAAGTTGTCACTAGGCGAAACGAATATGTCTGCGCCGGAATAAAGAAGATGTTTGTCATCCGCAGTAGGATTGGGCCAAATGGTTACCTTCTTGGTGCAGCCAAGTTCTTTTGCCAGCTCCGTTAGCCGGGGCCCTTCGTTAGTTTGCGTATCGTCGCCTGCAACCACTAGGTGCACGTTAATTTCTCTTTGATTCAGCATCGAAATTGCAACAAGCAAGGGACCCAAATCTCCTTTGCTTATCTGAGATAGTCGGCCAAAGAACAGGACAACACATTCCTCCAATCCAATTTTTAGCTGTTGCCGCAGACTGCTTCTAAGACGAGGTTCCAGCTTGGGTAGAGCTAGGCCAAGAGGAACGAGAACTCGACGAGCCTGATACCGGACCTCCGGTGGCAAGAGGCGTCCGATTTCCTCGATATAAACATCCATCGTTTTCATTCCTGCTCTGCTCGAACACAGAAGCAAATCAGCGTTGACGAGACCAGCAAAGTATTGTTGAAGGACACCAAAAAAAATGCGCTCTGAATTGATGGAGTGTATTACTCCACAGACTGGAGCATCATATCGTTGAAGTTTTTGGCGCAACGTCGCTACAGTTCGCAAGTGGGGCCCCAAAGTAAGGAATATGAGTTCTTGATACTCCTCTATCGCTAACCCATTTCCGACTGGAGCTGTGACAAGCCTCTTGAGGCTCTTTTCGTTTAGGCCATCTGCAGCCAGCTCCTCTTTGTTCTTGTCGCTCAGTCCGGGCACGAAATAGGCGTCGTAAGTTCCATAGTCGAGGAGGGCGCAAAAGGCGCTCCACCCAAAAACGCTCGCTCCCATAATTGCCGGATTTTGCTCTTTCCGGCGACGCTCAGGATTTGCTGGCAATTCGGGGAGGTACAATGCTCTCATCCTCATCTGATCTATCCTCCGGAATTTCTTTGCCGGCAAACTTGAAATGGGCGCATGTTGCTCTCATCTAATTGTCTAGGATTCGAAGAACGTTTCATCGCCGATCGTCGCGAGAAATCGGGATCCTGATGGCTCTCACCAACTTCTTTTGGGGGCGACCAGCGTGACTAAATCAGTCGCTCAGTGTCGCCTCCGTGCGAGCGTAATCAAAGGATGGTGCGGAAGTCTTACTTGCCCGGTCAATGACAAAGAGGAGCCACTTGCGGCCATTTGGAGCCATATCCGGCCATCCGTACGGGGATGCAGAACGAAGCATGAAATTAGAGGTTATTTGCCGGGAAGGAGGAAACGTTTTTAACAGCTGTTGCAACTGGGATGTTGCATAAATACTTATAAAGACCACCGAGATTCATGAGATGGTCG
>Ga0210395_10000117_pt1 | contig 61489 bp, 48 predicted proteins | sample IncBWH4OmetaG_FD_150861 | JGI IMG/M metagenome (GOLD analysis project Ga0210395, IMG submission 150861) | Forest soil microbial communities from Barre Woods Harvard Forest LTER site, Petersham, Massachusetts, United States - Inc-BW-H-4-O ...
TGCAAACCGAGCGGGCCGACACGGGCCGCAAGCTCGATACTGTGCTAACGGAGAACATACCGCTTGGAACCAATCGCAATTTCCAAAACCTTCTGAACATCGTGCCCGGCACGACTCGCGCCACTTTCCAGCACTCGCAGTTCTTCAACGCCAGCAGCTCGCTGCAGACGGAAGTCAACGGCCAACTGCGCGAGGGCAACAATTACCAGATCGAGGGCATCGACGACAACGAACGCACCGGTCTTCTGCAGATTCTAGTGCCGCCACTCGAAGCCATCCAGACGGTCGACGTTTCGACGAGTAATTTCGACGCGGAACTGGGCCGCGCGAGCGGCGCCGTCACCAACGTCATCTTGAAGTCCGGCACCAACGATTACCACGGCTCTGCCTATGAATTCGTCAGGAACAACGATTTCAATGCTCGCAACTTCTTCGATAAGTCAGTGGGGCACCTGGCTTACAACTACTTTGGCGGCAATATTGGCGGGCCGATCAAGAAAAATAAGCTTTTTTTCTTCGCCGACTATCTAATGGTCAAAGACCATGAGGCCAACGCAAATACGGTCACCGTCCCGAGCCTGGCGTTGCTCTCGGGAAATTTGAACGTCGCGACTACGGCGACCGGAACGCCGACGACAATCTACAACCCGTATTCTGGCAATCCAAACGGCACGGGCCGCCAGCCGATAATCGCCTCGTCCTCTCCCGGTGTTCTAACAGTACCGGGTCCTAATGGAACTCCTGTGGATGCGTATAATCCTATCTGTACCAACGCCGCTGGTTGCCCTAACGTCATTCCGGTGGCTTTGATCAATCCCATCTCCGCCAAGCTCCTCGCGTTTTTGCCGAACCCAACCGCAGCAGGCAATGCGAACAACTACTTTGCTACGTTGCCTTATCACAAAGACACGGATTTCTTTGATGGCAAAGTGGATGCCAATCTCACCGATAAAGATCGCCTGAGTGCCCGATTCAGCTACCAGCGTCCGTCAACTTTCCAGGCGCCCATATTCGGGATCGCCGGCGGACCAGCACAAGGCAATTTTGAGGGAACGGGCGTTCAGAACACTTATAGCGGCGGCCTCAACTATAATCGCTTTTTTTCGAATACATTGGTTGCTGAGTTCCGCTTTGGTGCAGGCTGGTACCATAATGAAGCTCACAACAGCGATTACGGCACAGATACTTCGACGACTCTCGGTATTCCTGGCGTCAACCTCAATCCGATCACCAGCGGGATTGTCGGTATTACCATCAACGGTGGGTTTTCCAGTCCGTTGATTGGCTACTCGGCGAGCCTGCCTTGGATCCGCTCGGAAACAAATATTGACTTTGCAAACACCTGGACCAAGATTCTAGGCAATCATACCGTTAAGTTTGGCGCCGACCTGCGCCGGGTTCGGGATGCACTGCTCCAGGAGCAGACTTTCAGCCCACGCGGTCTTTATACTTTCAGTGATGGCCAGACGGCGCTCAATACCGGCGCCGGCGAGTCCAAAACTAGTTTTACGAACGATTTCGCCAGCTTCCTGCTTGATGTGCCAAGCCAGGCAGGGCGCGATCTGGCCACTTTCTTCCCGAACTATCGAGCGTGGCAATTCTTCACCTTCGTGCAAGATAAGTGGGTGGTCACGCCCAAATTCTCAGCGGATCTTGGAATCCGCTGGGAGTTTTATCCACCCGCCACGCCCGTTGCCAAGGGAGGCTTTTCCAACTACGATCCCACCAACAATACGCTTGTCGTCAGCGGCTACGGCAGCAATCCGGACAACCTGGGGATCACGACGCATTACAAATACTTTGCACCTCGCCTGGGACTGGCCTATCGTTTGAGGGAATCGACCGTCATTCGCGCTGGCTTCGGGATCAGCTATACCCCTTTCCCTGACAACAGCTATGCCTACAATTTCCCGGTACGCGCCAATAACTCGTTCAATCCTGCCGTTGCGACCTACGGCCCGGCCGCGCTTCCCAGCGGGCAGATTGCCACTTTTGAGACTGGCTTCCCTGCCCTCATTCAGCCAGCGATTCCCTCGAACGGGATCATTACCAACCCGACTGTAGGTTCCGCCTACTTCGTGGTGAATCAGAGCTTCAAGAATCCGTACGTGGAATCGTGGAACCTGGCAATCCAGCATTCGCTGCCTGGGCACTTCGTGCTCGATACAGCTTATGTAGGCAATCACAGCGTCGACACCGTTGTCAATTACAACCTCAACGCCGCCACGGTCGCTGGTCTTGGGAACGCCGGACAGCCTGAGTTCAACTCCTTCGGGCGCACGGCAAGCACCAGTCTCCTTTTTGCGGGATATTCGTCCAGCTACAACGCTTTGCAGGCGAAACTTGACCGGCACTTCTCGGGTGGTTTCGCGACCACCACGTCCTACACATTTGGTAAAGGCATGGGCTTTCAACAGGACGACGACGGAGGCCTCACATTCTATATCAATCAAAGCCGAAATTACGCCCGCAACGACTTCGACCGCACGCATACTTTTGTGCAAAGTATTGTGTACGATCTGCCGTTTGGAAAGGGCAAGCGCTTTGTCTCTTCGGGAGTCGGTGCCGCAATCGTGGGCGGCTGGCGCATCTCCAGCTTTCTCACGCTGATGTCGGGTCTTCCGCTTTTTTTTACCGCCAGTTCGGGCGGGCTTCTTGCCCCAGGCAACACGCAAACTCCGAATTTGGTCGCGCCAGTACAAATCCTTCACGGTATCGGCACCTCCAACCCGTGGTTCAGCACCTCGAGCTTCGCTGCCCCGACAGGGGATGCGTTTGGCAATGTGGGGCGAAACTATCTCAGTGGACCCGGCTTCTTCAACCTGGACGCTGCGCTGTCAAAGTCCATCCACTTTACGGAACGCTTCAGTCTGGATCTCCGCCTCGAGGCACTTGGCGCGACAAATACGCCGCAGTTCTACTTTAACAACACCAACGGCACACCGTCGGGCGGTACAGCGGCAGGGACCACGCTGGGCAGCAATAGCTTCGGCGATATCACCAGTGCCAGCGGCGGCCGCCAACTTCAACTCGGCTTGAAGTTCAACTTCTGACCCGGCTGGTCACAGCGAGACAATCGTGTTGGTTAAGCAGATCGATTCAGCGCTGCGCTCGACCATCGACCATCGATCAGGCCATATGAATTTGCTGGTAAACTAAAACTGATTCTCGTGACAGCATCACGTAGGAGGAACCTACATGACTTCTCGCGTTTCACGACGTGCGTTTCTCGATGGACTTGCAGTGGGCGCAGCCGGGCTGGCTGTGGGAACAACGGCAAAGAGTTACGGCCAGATCCTCGGTTCCAACGATCGCCTCAACTTTGCTGTGATCGGCCTCAACGGTCGTGGCTATGCTCACCTCTCGGCGCTCAAGGCGAACACAAAATCTGGCCGCATCTCCTATGTCTGCGATGTGGACAGCAACATTCTCAAAAAATTCGCTGACGCTGTGCAGCGCGAGACGGGCGAGTCCCCTGCGACAGACAAAGACTTCCGCGCGATTCTCGAGCGCAAGGATGTGGACGCCATCACGATTGCCACGCCCGACCATTGGCATACGCCGATGGCTCTCGCCGGGCTACAGGCGGGCAAGCACGTCTACGTGGAAAAGCCATGCAGTCACAATCCTGCTGAGGGACAGATGCTGGTCGAGGCCCAGCAAAAGTATGGAAAGCTTGTGCAGATGGGCACGCAGCAGCGCTCTTCGCCACACAGCATAGAGATTGTCGAAAAGATTCACGGCGGCAGCATTGGCAGGCCCTACCTCGCGAAAGCCTGGTACAGCAATGTGAGGAAGTCGATTGGCACCGGCAAGGAAGCCCCTGTGCCGTCGCAGCTGGATTGGGGCTTGTGGCAGGGTCCGGCGCCACGCCAGCCCTATAGGGACAACGTGCATCCGTACAACTGGCACTGGTTTAGAAACTACGGCACTGGCGAAACGCTCAATAATGGAACGCACGAGGTGGATGTGTGCCGCTGGGCGCTCGGCGTCGACTTTCCAAAAAGGGTCACTTCGTCAGGCGGCAGATACCAATTCAAAGACGACTGGCAGTTTTACGACACACTGGTCACCAGCTTCGAATACGACGACAAGATGCTCACCTGGGAGGGCAAGAGCTGCCAAGGAATGAAGTATTACGGTCGCGACCGCGGCTCGGCCATCATGGGAACGACTGGCACCGTGGTCGTGGATCGCGATGGCTACGAGATCTACGACCTCAAAGGGAGTAAGACGAGCGAGTTCAAGGCTGGCAGCACAACATCATCTGCCGACCTCCGCGGAGCCGATTCCATGACGGATCTCCACTTCGCGAATTTCATCGCGGGAATCCGGAAAGGCGAGAAGCTAAACGCGCCGATCTCTGTCGGCAACGTCGCCGTCACGATGCTCCAGCTTTCCAACATCGCGTGGGAAGTCAACCGGGAGTTGCATCTCGATACGAAAGACGGGCGGATCCAGGACGACCCTGAAGCGATGAAGATGTGGGGGCGCGAGTACGAGAAGGACTGGGCGCCGCATGTCTAAAATGCACGAGTGCCCGCCGGGCGATGAGACGGAAACGAAAAACATTTTCTCGCGCCGCAATTTCGTTTGCTCCGGTGCACTGGTTGCGGCGGCGTTCTGTGCTTCGAAGGAAGTCTTCGCCGTGTCCGCGGAACGAGCTCCGGCTGACGAAGGATCGGCTATTCGTCTGGGGCTAGCCAGCTACACGTTTCGTAATTTCAGCCGGGCGCAGATGATCGGCTACTTGAAGCAGCTCAACGTGTTGGCCCTGAATGCGAAGGACGTCAAAGACCATCTTCCGATGGATACCCAGGAGGAGGAGGCGGCCCTGGCAGACTATGCCGCGGCAGGCATCAAACTTCACGCTGCTGGAACCATTTATTTCACGAAAGATGACGATGCCGACATCCGGAGCAAATTCGAATACTGCAGGCGGGCAGGGATTGGCGTGATTGTCGCGGGCGACCCCGCGACGGAGACTCTGCCGCGGATTGAAAAGTTCGTAAAGGAATACGACATCCGTATCGCGATCCACAATCACGGCCCGGAGGATAAGTTGTGGCATTCTCCGCTGGATGTATTGAAAGCGGTAAAGGGTTTGGATCCGCGCATCGGGTGCTGCATAGATGTCGGGCATACCGTTCGCGCGGGCACGGACGTGGTTCAGGCCATCCATGAGGTGGGCCCGCGGTTGTTTAACGTACACATGAAGGACCTCACGAACTTCCAGAGCAAGGAGAGCCAGGTGGCAGTAGGAGAAGGCATCATGCCGCTGAAGGAGATTTTTGAAGCTCTTCACGCGATAAAGTACAAGGGCTTCGTGGATTTAGAGTATGAGGTTCATCCCGACGATCCGATGCCGGGCGTTATCGAGAGTTTTGCATATATGCGAGGCGTGCTTGCCGGCATGGGCTATGCGGGGCAAAGCTGAGGCAGTCGGTGGTTCGATCCGCAGTCTCGCCACTCGCCACTATCTTCCTTATTATAAGATTAAAGTTGCGATCTGTTTAGTGCGATTCGCGAGGTGCTTGATGGAGGCGAATGACTACGACTCTATCAGCGAAGAACTGCTCGCGGTTGACGTCCGCTGGGTCGACGCACGACTCCAAGAGATCAAGGAATTCGTTCAGAAACGACTGCAGGATATTTGGGGACTTCTCTTCGCCGAGGTGAGTTGAATTGTCGAAACACTGCACGGCTATCACGCTCACGCCGGAGGGGTCGACTTTCCGAATTGCGGGAGATTGGAACCTAGTCGGCGGACGTTCGGATGGTGCCGGGGGCCCGGCATGGACCGACGTCTGCCCGTTCGCTTTGAGTGGTTAGCTGCGGCATGATTAAGGAAAAGTCTAAAGTTTAGACCAGACGGCGCGCCGCGGTGAGGCAGGAAATGCGCTCTGGAGAGTCGGTAAAGCCATCGGGGCCTCCCAGGTCGCCTTGAAGGTCCCTCACTTTTCCTGTGGCTTACAAAGGTAACGGCTACGATTTTTCCAAGGACCTTTCCACGATAGCCTATGCGCGTCCCAGGGGTCACGCTGACCCGTACCTTTTGAGCCAAAAATAAATCCTGTCGGCGAAACAGAATTCTGCTGGGTTTCTTCCCACTGCCCGCATAGGTCGTGCAGACAGCCGCGATGTCAGACGGATCTTCTTTTTGAGTCTGAACAGAGATTTGCGGCCATGAAGTTGATTTGATTGCGGTTGTTGTCGTTTGCGCAGCGCAAGCGTCTGTCTACATCTTCGACGGCAGGGTCACACCCAGTGCCGTTAGGATTTTTGCCTGATTGACTCTCGGCTTCGGCAGTTTTGTCACCGTCGTTTTTTCATCGACCTTGTAGTGCATCAGACACAGACTGCTGAGCGAGGCCAGCGCATCCCGTAAGGCGATGGCGTACGGGTTGCTGTCCGTGGTTCCGAAATGTTTTTGCAGCCGCCGTTCCATTTCACGACTCAGTTTTAATGCCAACATGCAGCAGAACACGTGGCCGCGCGTGCGACTCTCCTTGCGCACGAACAACGGCCGTACTTCCAATAGCCCGGTCTTCATGGCGCGAAAATCTCGTTCCACCTTCTGCAAACTGATGTAGCTGTCGTGCACCTCTTGCGTGCTCATGCTCTGGGGTAACACATCGGTAGCCACCACGTAGCAGCCCGCTAATTCCAGAGACGTGGCGATCGCCGCTTCCTGGCGCTCAAGCACCAGCATGCGGCCCTCGAGCTTCAGTTCCACCAAGCCGTTCAGCTTGTGCTGGGCTGCCCAGGCCTCCAGCTTTCGTTTTCCGGCTTCCGGTTGGCAACGCTGTTTTTTCTTCGTCTCCTCGTTGCGTGCCGCGATCTTTTCTTCCAGCTTCGCCAGTTTATCCTCCAAGCGATGGCGCTCCCGCGCCCCTTCCGTTTCATTCTTGCGCAGCACATAGCGCACGCCATGATCCTCGACCTCGCAAAGCTGTTCGCTGAATAACTCCAACTGCAAAATCTTTCTTTTTAGCAGCCCGCGGATCTGGGGATCGGTCAGCGCCGTGATGTAGCGTAGTTTCGCCTGTTCCAGCGCTTGTTTCCCCTTGCTCTTGACCATGCCGCGATCGCCGACAAAGACCAGTTCTTCTACCTGAAACTGCTCTTTAACAATCTTGATCTGCTCAGCCACCGTCGTGGGATCGCAACGGTTGCCTTCAAATACTCGAACGGCCAACGGTTCGCCTGCGGCGTCGGTCAGCAGGCCGATGACAATCTGCAGCTTGCCCTTTTTGCCATCGCGGTTATAGCCGAATGCGCCGAGTTCGTTGCGCTCGCCTTCCAGATAGCTGCTGGTGACGTCGTAGAGAAACAAGCGCGGTGGTTGCGTCCCGCAGCGGCGTTGATACTGCTGATAGAGGGCCCGTTCGATCTTTTCCTGGCGTGCACAAAGATCGTCGAGTGCGGCGTACAGATCGTCTTCATCGAACGCGTCTAGGCCTAACACTTCGCTGACGGCATGATCTTGCGCCCAGCGCACGGCCGATAAACGAGAACCTTGATGCGCCAGACGAGCCAAGACCAGGAACAAAGCCAGCTTGCCGAAAACGCTGTTGCCCAGAGCGGCGGTTAGGCCCAGGGCATCGGCGATTTGTTTCAACGTATACAGCACGCCAAAGATAGGACCGAGGGTGGGTTCGGCGAGCGCGGCATGATCAAACTCCCCGCGGAGGGCGCGACGGAGGGCTTCGATGCGCGCCGGATTCCAGTCGGAGAGATTGGCCAGGGTGCGATTCTTGACTTTGCCGTCTTCGCGGTAGGCCTGCCGAAGGAGGATGGCCGGGGGAGACTTGCGATTGGGGATGGTGGCGATGTACATGTCGACTCAATACAACACTTACTTCACCATGTCAAGACAAATATTCGTATTACATGACTACATTAGAGAGGGCGAAAAAGACTTAACCTGAACATTGAACGCAACTCATTCAAAGATTAGGGAGGAAGATCCGTCAGACAGCCGCGATTGACTTGCCAGATGGCGCAGCCTAACATCCGTTGCCTGTGAGGCGGCGGACTCTGGCGTGTGTCAATTGCCATCCGTCAGTTGTTACGGGAAGCGGTGAAACTCTAAAGCGGTGGAGCGTGCGCCAGCATTGCACGCACGAAACAGGGATGGCATGGCAGCGAGCGTAAGGAAGATAATCCGCCAGGCTCTCCCGGAGATTATCCAGAGCAAGGAAGCAACGACAGGCGAGCGGCTTAAAGCTTGCAAGCTGCTACAGAAAATTTGGGCCTCAGACTCGAAGGGCAAGCCTCGCGGCAGAGCGTTCACCAAAAAGGTGACTGACGGGTGTAACTATTCGAAAGACCGTCTAAGCCGCATCTTGTCAGCCGCGAGCCGAGTCTCAGCCTCTGGGCAACGAGACGAACATCGCTGAGAGGGTGAGGCTCCGATCCTGTCGTGGACCTGCCTCCGGTGGTCCCTCCGGCGGTGCTAGTGAAACTTCTGCCTCTGTAGAAAATAAGTGAACAACGGGCTAAACCTATTAAAACCCGCCATTTCAGGCGAGTGGGCGGCCAGTGAGTCAGCTTTGCCCTTTTAGGGAAGGTATCGTGTCTGCAGTAAGAGGCAACAGCGTCGTTTTTGGCGCGTGTGGCCGCGTTCCCCGCATTGGGGAACAAACTACAGTCAAAACTGAGATGCTCAGAGAAAGCCGCCTAACTCTGAGCAGGTTACGCCCTTGACGTTCCGCTTGAAGCGCGGTTAGATGACATTACTGGCCAATCATGATGCCCGCGCAGGCTTAACTCGTTCTCCGCGTGCTATTTAGCAGCGCGTGCACAGATTGGACCAGTAATGTCGGAAATTGCCAGCGGTTGCAAGGTTTAGCCGTGCGTTGGTACCGACCGCTTGCGCAACTTGCTACAAGAAGCTAGAGACTTGCGAGCGGGAGGATCTATGCACATTAAGTTAGGCATTGTGGCTGTGTTCTGTCTGCTTGCTGGGATTCAGGCAAGTGCTCAAACCGACGTATTCGTTACACCTCCTCAATACGCAACATCTATACCATTTGGATATACTCCTGTGGCACTTGCAGTCGGGGACTTCAACAACGACGGCAAGCTGGACTTAGCGGTGGTGAGCGACAGCAATCCTGGGGTTGTCAGCATTCTTTTGGGCAACGGAGATGGCAGCTTTCAGACGCATGTCGATTATGCGGTCGGGTCCGAACCGGTGTCGGTGGCGGTGGCCGATCTAAATGGAGATGGCAACCTGGACCTGGCGATAGCAAATTCGAGTGGCAGCCTGAGCGTGCTTTTTGGCAATGGCGATGGCACCTTTCAGACGGCCGTGGGTTATGCGACAGCGGCGCAACCAATTTCGATAGCAGTGGGTGATTTCAATGGGGACGGGAAGCTGGATCTTGCCGTGGCGAATGTCGGAGCCAGTTCGGTGAGCATCTTTCTCAACAGTGGTAATGGCACATTTCCGTCGAGAATGGATTTCGCTACTGGTTATTTTCCTCAGTCTGTTACTGTAGGTGACTTCGATGGGGATGGGAAGCTGGACCTTGCCGTGGCCAACGCTTGCGGCACAGTAACGCCCGGCTCCAACTGCGATGGCCCCTACATTAATGGCACCGTTTCTGTTCTTCTGGGCAACGGCGATGGAACTTTTCAGGCCCATGTCGACTACGTGGTGGGAATTATACCTGTCTATGTGACAGCAGCAGACCTCAATGGGGACGGCAATCTTGACTTGCTGGTGGCGGACTCCGGCGGGATCGGGCTGCCTCCTCTCGGCGGTGATGTAACGGTGCTCTGGGGGAACGGCAGCGGCAGTTTCACTGCGCAGCAGTTCACTACTGGGTATCGGCCCTCGTCAGTCGTAGTCGGAGATTTCAACGGCGATGGTAGGTTAGATTTCGTTGTAACAAACGAGTTTGACGCGACAGTTAGCATCTTTGTCGATCAATCTTCCATGAATTTCGCCCAACCGGCATTTTTCTATGGCGCGAGCGGCTTCGCGCAAACGGCAGTCGCCGGTGATTTCAATGGGGACGGCAAGCTGGATTTGGCAGTGGGGTGCGGATCCGGAGTGTGCATACTCATGGGCGATGGTAAAGCAAGTTTCTCCCAAACACCTCTGTCCTACCCGACCGGCAACGGAGCGATTTCTGTTGCTGTCAGCGACCTCAATGGCGACAAGAAAAGTGACGCCGTCGTGGCCAACTTGCTCGATAACGATGTGAGCGTATTCCTGGGAAATGGCGACGGCACCTTCCAATCGCAGGTGAACTATAGCACCGGAATTGGGCCGACCTCGGTCGTCATCGGAGACATAAACCATGACGGCAACCCCGACTTGGCGGTGGCGAATCAGACCGCTAATACGGTAAGCGTGTTATTAGGCAATGGCGATGGCACATTCCAGACGCACGTGGATTATCCGACCGCGAATGGTCCGTCCTTTCTGGCAATCGGAGACCTAAACGGCGACGGCAATTTAGATTTGGCAGTAGCGTGCACCAATAGCAGCTCGGTCAGCATACTTTTGGGGAATGGTGACGGCACGTTTCGGGCGCATTCTGACCTGGGAGTTGGAGACCCGCCCACAGGAATAACACTGGGAGATTTCAATGGGGACGGCAAACTGGATTTGGCCGTGCTGAACGGGTCAGAAATAACCATACTTCTGAACAACGGAGATGGTTCCTTCGGAGGTCCTGCACCTATTGCGTTGCTGCCAGGGATTGGGCTCTCTGAGTATTCGGGCATTCAATCAGCAGACCTCAATGGGGACGGCAAGCTGGATTTGGCCGTAACCGGCCTCTACGAAGGATTGATCGTTCTCCTAGGTAATGGTGATGGTACTTTCCAAGCACCAGCCATCTACTACAGCCATGCCCCTGGTAGCGGCCCTTCAATAGCAATTGGCGATTTCAATGGTGACGGCTTCCTCGATGTGGCCACCGGATCCGGCAGTGGCACGACATTGTTTCTAGGAAACGGCGACGGTAGCTTCCAAGCTCCTCAGCTGTACACAACGGGTCACGGCTCTAATTCAGGCGGCGGCAACGCACTCGCAGCCGGAGATCTAACTGGAGATGGCAAACTCGATTTGACGGTGGCAAACGGAAGTTCTTCAGGCGGCAGTAATACATTGACGATTTTGCTCAATACTGGCCAGAGCGTAGCTAGTTTCAAGTTGGCAGCGAGTCCTGAGAGCCAGACTGTATATGCTGGGAATTCGGCTACCTTCACTGTTACAGGGATAACCGTCAATGGTTTCAATAGCCCTGTTGCGCTGACATGCACAGGTGAGCCTTCTGGGTCTACTTGTAATGCAACCCCCGCGAGCATCATCCCCACGTCGGGCGGTGCCAGTTCGACCGTAACGGTGACCACCAGCGCATCAACACCTGCCGATACTTACATACTAGCGATAGCTGGCACGTCCGGGGCTGAACAATTCACTGTAGATCTTTCGCTTATGGTGACTATCGCGCCGGACTTTAGCGTTTCTGCCCCATCTTCGCCGACACCAAGTTCAGTAACGCCCGGCCAATCCGCGACTGCCACGTTGACGTTGGCGTCGACTGGCGGATTCGCAGGGATGGTGACATTCACTTGCACGGTATCGCCAGCGCCGCCGTTGGCACCGACCTGTTCATGGGCTCCAGCACAAGTGCAATTGACTAGCGGGGGACAGGCAAGCTCGACATTAACCATCAATACGACCGGGTCAACGGCATTTCTTGCACGCCCGAACCTCGACCATGACCTAAGTCCGATTTACGCGGTGGTGTTTCCCATTGTTGGGGTGGTACTGGGGGGAATCGGGTTTAAATCTGCTAATGGAAGGAACAAGATTCATAGCTTAGTGATCCTCTGCGTGCTGATTGAAAGCTTGTTGTTCCAGGCGGCTTGCGGGGGCCCCGGCACGACCGCCACAACCGGCTCAAGTGGCACTCCTGCGGGGAGCTATACCGTTAGTGTTACCGCGACCTCGGGTTCAACACAGCAAACGACTTCACTGGCGCTGACTGTGCAGTGAGTCGGTTTGATAGGTGATCTGACAAATCTGGTTGATTGGGGGCTCCGACGCCCAGCACGGATCAAATGGTGATGTAATTCGTTAGCTCGTCTCTCTCCTGCTGCTGCTGTTGAGCCCAGGGCTCATCTTCGATTTCCTGATTGAAGTCGAGTCCTGTTTTTTGCAGGAAAATCCGGCCAGCGTTTCAGTTACCGTCTATCCGGAGGACAAGCCTAGGAAACGGGCTAGCAGACTACGCCGCCGCGTCTCGTTCGCAATCTCGATAAGGGATGCTACTGCTGACAGTACGACAGTACGAGGGTTTTGACCGTAGGTTTTAAAACTCCCAAACCCCAAAAATTCGGCCGCAAACCAATGATGGAGTACACCCCCCGGTTAAGTGACACCGGCATAGAGAGCTACCCGGTACACCAGGTGTCGTTTTCTACTTTCGTTCTCAACCTGCACAACGCGTCAGCTAGGGATGACTGCGCCCTATTTTGTGCCCACCCTAGTCGCGAATAGGCGGGAAGGGTGTACTATCGTGCTGTTATCTAGATTAAACAGGGAATTCCGGCATAAACGATGGACACCCACATCGCACCGAACATGATCAACGATGATAAAGATGAGTCATGTCCCAGATGAGATCCCCCATCTATTCAGCTTGAAGGATCACGTGAGCCGTTGCCAAAATTTTGCCATCTGATCGATGGGCTGCAATGGCTCCGTAACTCCGTGCCTGGCGCGAAAATCTTCGACGGCAGCTCTGCAAGTCGGCAAAGCATAATCATCAATGATCACATATCCTCCCAAGGACAGTTTCGGATAGAGGTGGATGAGCGCATCCGTGGTGGATTCGTACATATCACCGTCGAGGCGCAGTACCGCAAGGCGCTCGATCGGCGCCTTAGGTAGTACGTCGCGAAACCAGCCAACTAGGAATCGCACTTGTCCGTCCAGGAGACCATAACGCCTGAAGTTTTCTTTTACCTCTTCGACCGGAACTGCTAATAAGGCCTCCTTCCATAGCTTATCGCCGGCATCGGCTGGGTACTTTCTCGCATTCGGTTTCGGAAGCCCCTGGAAGGAGTCGGCTAACCAAACAAGCCTGTCCTGCTCGCGGTAGGCTTTCAATACCGCACGCATGAAGATCGAGGCTCCTCCCCGCCATACGCCGGTCTCAATCAGATCTCCCGGTATGCGTCGACGAATTACGTCAGTGATGCAAGCCTCAAGGTTATTCAGGCGCTTGAGACCGATCATTGTCTCTGCCTCGAGAGGCCAATCGAGTCCTTCTTGCCGTATCATTGTATTCGTCGGCACTGGCTGAACAAAATCTACTTGGAAACGTGCCAGTACGGGTTGTAGGCATCGCCAGGCTATTCTTCGCGGCAATGTCTTCGGTAACATGATCCGTGAGTATTTTTCAGGAAAAAGGAGCCGGGTGAGGCACTTCTTCATAAGATCTAGATAGAGCTCTCGCGGTGACTGGCCATCCTCGGCATTCTCGGCCCCGCCCGTCGGTGCTATTTCGACAACATCCTCCCGCCTCGCAAAGTCTTCTGCCCGTTGATTTTGCGTCATCGGCATTCTCTCGATCCCCCGATGATCACGAAGAAGCATCCATTGGATCAACGGTTTTTTTCACTAGAGCATCGATGCACATAACTGGTCGATTAGTAAAACTAGCACAGCGAAAAAGTCCGTGCAACGATCCCCTCAGTCACAAACGGTTCTTCTCTCAGATGCCAAACCACTCGCAGTCGACCAACGACGTCGCTGAACAGGGGGAGCGGACCGGGATGGAGGGGAGCCAGTCGTCTTCAGCACCTTTGAGAGTGGTTAGGGCCGTCCGACAAGTTACGGTTTCGGCTTTTGGGGAGGGCCGGTTACTTGACTGGTCTTCTGACCGAAATTGTGCGCGGGTTTCGAGCTCGCGACGGAACATTCTCAAAGCCGTAATCCTCAGCGACCTGGCTCAATAACGGAAGGCACGCCGAATCCACCGGGGCAAGCTGCCAAATACCGCGGGCGTCGCGATGAATAACCGGCCATATGTCAAAAACGTTCGGAAGGGATGTCTCTATTCGTTGCCATAACCCCGATGCTTGTTGGCTCGCACATCTGCAGCAAGACGCGAAGGTAAGCCCTTGTAAAGTTCCATCAGAACCTATTGACTGGAGTGGGCGCTTATTTGTGACTATGGTCAGCGGATTGAGTCGGCTGCCGGTCCCGCCGGCAAGCACAACGCCCCTCATATCGACTCCTTAGGGTCAAGATGTAGTTGGCGATGCAGTGTTAGAGAAATGTTCCGCTGGAACTAGTACGTAGGCTAGTTGCTTGTCGAAGGTTCCGGTCGAGTGCGCGTGTATTTGTCCCTTCAATCGGCCATGTTTCCAGCCGCTGTTGCATAAGTCTTTCCATTGCCCGCGGCCTCGCCAATCTTCTCCAATTCCTCCAGATGAGCAGTGGCCCGTTCGATCGCTCCACAGAGAGAGCTGCGGAACTCTTCGTTCAACATGTTTAAGTCTAGGGGCAGGGGATTCTCATCGGACATGCGGATCAAAGAAATGTATCCCCACCGACTCGTTGAACCGGCAATCAGTTCGAGTTTCAGTTCCCAAGGTGTTTCCGCAATTTCGTGCTCGAACCAGGAAAAAAGCAAAGTTCCATCAGGCAAATAGTGCATGGGCTGAAGGATGGAAGAGGAAAAACCATTCTTACCCGATGTCAGAAAACGGACTGCGTCAAATCCGATCGGTTCAAGGGTGTCACGTAGAATCTTGCACATCGAGCCGAGGTTATGACACTCTCTCAGCCTTTCTGTGGCTTGCCGGATGGCCACATGATTGGCCAAGATTTGCCGGCGTCGGTTTACGCGCTGCAATATCGAGAGCAGTTCCGCAAACTCCTGATAACGCAATTGCTGCACTCCAAGAAATATCCCTATTCCCGTAACGGCAAGAACCAACGCGATGGCTTTTCGCTGCTGAAGCAAAACCAGACTTAAGAATCCAAATCCGGCGGTTACCGCGTAGAGACTGAGCACGGCATCCCGCTGCGACAGCCCGAGCTTCAGTAATTTGTGATGAATATGATGCTTGTCGCCCTCAAACAAAGGTTTCCCTGTGAGAAAACGGCGCACCACCGCAAGGGCAACATCCAGAATGGGTAAGCCCAGCGATACCACGGGAATGGCTACGGCCACGAGCGTGGGAGCTTTCTCCGATCCCGCCAGGGCTAGCGCCGCTAACATGAACCCAATGAACAAACTTCCCGAATCGCCCAGAAAAATGGTAGCGGGATGAAAATTGAATCGCAAGAAACCCAGAGTCGCACCCGCTAGTACGATCGTAAGGAATGTTACGACCGGGTCTGGCACAACGAGTGACATCACAAAAACAACCACGGTCGTGAAGAGCCCCGATCCCGCAGCCAATCCATCCAGTCCGTCGATGAGATTGAATGCATTGGTAATCAAAAGCACCCACAGTATGGTCAGCGGGAGGCAATAAACCCAAGCGAGCTCTCGTCCGCCATAAATTAATCCCAGATGATGGATTCCATAGCCTCCCGCATAAAGCCAAATCGCTGCCACGGCTTGAATGGCGAATTTCCAGTACGGCCTCACCGAGTACAGGTCGTCGAACAATCCCAAAAGAAAAACGATTAGGGCTGGGCCCAGAAGGCCGACCATCGCCTTGGCATGCAGTGGCGACACGATTCCCAGCAGACGGCAAACCACCATGGCGAGAACCACCACGCTCGTAAAAGAAAAATAGATGGCCACCCCGCCGAGTCTGGGCACAGGAATGGTGTGCACGTGTCTATCGAACTTCGGAACATCAGTCCATCCCTTTGCGTTTGCCAAATTCCGGACATACCAGGTGGAAACAAGGGATAAAAACAGACAGCCCACAAACGCTAGGAGATGAACCATGAGCTCATGCGCTCCTTGCGACTAGAGGCGAGAATGAATACCTGATAAATAGGGAGCAATTGATTTAGGTTCGAGATTTTATTTCCCCCAGTGGCTGCTATTTCTAACTTTCCATCACGAGAGTTTGATCGAGGCGCCATTTGCCATTCATGAGTTCTGCATACACACCGAGCGTTTGGCGAGTGATTCTTCCCACCGAGAATTCTGTTACAACTCGATGGCGTCCCGCCACACCCATTTGCTGTCTCTGTGTGCTGTCCTTTAATAGCTTCTGTATGGCGTCAGCCAGCGCCTTTGAGTCTCTAATCGGAACCAGGAGACCGTTCTCCCCGTCCCTAACCACGTAAGAGCAGCCGGGTGCATTCGTGGTCACAATCGCGCGCCCGCAAGCTCCCGCCTCGAGCAAGGCCTTGGGGAGACCTTCACGGTAGGAAGGCAAACAAATCAAATGGGATTTACAAATAACGGCCGGCATGTCGGTCTGCTGCCCCCACCACTCGACATTTCCCGTTTCTACCCACTCTCTGAGTTGACGTTCGGGAATGCAGCCCGCATTGTCCGGATCGGGCGCTCCGACTAGCACCATCCGCGTTCGAATACCCCGTTTACGTAACTCTCCCGCGGCTTCCACGAACTCGCGGACGCCTTTCTCCCACAGAATCCTCCCCGGAAACATAACCAGGAACTCACCTTCCGGTTCGGGGCCAGGCACGAATTGTTCCGTGTTTACGCCAAATCCTGGGATGAGATCGATGTTCCGCGAAGTCACAATGCCTTTCTTCAGCAGCAAATCTCGGTCATCGTCGTTCTGGACGATAACTCTTCCGTTTTCCGTTTTAAAGCACAGACCCAGTATGTTGATGAGCAAGCTCTGCAGGACTTTGCTGAGTAGATTGGTTCTAGTGAAAACAGGACCAACGCCTGTTACCGTGTTGACAACCGAGATGCCTCCCCACAAGCGAGCAGCGAGAGACCCGTAAACAATGGGCTTCAACGCGATATGGTGTACCAAGTCTGGCCGCTCGCGCCGGTACGTTCTTAACACTTGGAAGAAACTACGGAGTTCCCAAATAGGGTTCAGGCTTTTTCTCGAAATAGTCCAGGCGATTATCCGGAAGCCCTCTTTTTCCAGACGCGAACAATGCTCTCCCGGTCGCGTCATGATGACAACATCCGCGCCTCCCTTCTTTGCGGCGCGTGCCAAAGTCAATCGATGAGACCAAAACGAGGAATCTTCCGTAGTTAGAAAAAGCAGTTTCATAGTCGCGTAGGCTCAACTTCACAGGCCATAGAAATCGACCAGTGCATGCTCATTGGGCATCAACCACGTTGCCGTCATCTTTTTTTTGTCCGCAGGGCGTAGCAGCAAGCTCTTCTGCATATTGTATGGCGCTAGGCAACGCTTCGCGGCAGAGGTTAACGACGGGGCGAAATTTCCCGTTCGCGGAACGCGGGATCTCGCGAACTTCCTCGACATCGATTGAGACAACATGGCCGAGCCTTTTTCGCATTTCTTCCACAATTTTCTCGGACTGCTCCGGCCCATACCGCGACGGATCTGGAACAATGCGAAGGACTATTCTATCGGGAGAAGTCTGCAGAATTTGCGCCTCGATAATATTGTTCGGCACGCTTTTGAACACCGTATCCATGCGCCCGACATATCCGCGATCGGGCGTGTAGAGCACGTCGTCCACACGTCCGATAATCGCGTCAATTGTTGGAAATGGCAGCCCACATTCGCAGGCATCCTGCTCTTCTCCTCGGATGGCTATGTCTCCGATTGCGAACCGCAACAGCGGCACAACGCGTGTCGTAAAGCTGGTCACCACCATTTGTCCCGTCTGGCCTGGGAGAACCGGATTACCTTCGGGATCAAGGATCTCAACTAGCCCCGAATCGCTGTGCATGTGAAGCCGCCCGTGCTTGCACTCGCTAACGAACGGGGCGCCCTCGGACGAGGCGTATTGGTTGTAAAGTTTGGCGCCAAACCCTTCCTCGATGGCCCTGCGCTGGTGAGCGAGCACGGTTTCGGCGGAGACCAAGATCGCTCGCGGTCTCACGGTTCCAATTTTGTCACTGCGCAAGATATGTTCTGCAACAATGTGGATCGCCGACGGATAGCCATCCAGAATTTCCGGTTGGAACTCTTGCATCGCCGCCAAGTAAGTAGGAAGGTTCTCGATTGTGAGATGGTAGGAAGAAAATAGAAGCTGATTTCCCGCGTAATTGCGCCGCCAAAAAGGTGGCCTGTTCTGGCTCTGAGGGATGATGCTGCGCCCAGTGAAAGTCGCGCGCCTCATGCCAATCCGGACTCCCGCCCAGCGCCGACAGCGGTCTAAAAATGCGTGGCGCTTGGCTACATCATCCTTTGAAAAATAGACGGTGAGGGGCGATCCGGTCGTCCCGCTGGTGTGGGCTGCCGTCATTCCTCGATGGATCTCTTCGGTAAAGAACTCTGTGGTGCGGCCGCGCAGATCCTGCTTCGGGACGATCGGCGCCAAGCAAATATCCTCCGCACGTTTGATGTCACCCGGACGCAAATTCTTCGAAAACCACAGCTCGCGGTAGTACGGAGATTTCTCGTAGCAATGCTCCGAGAACGCCCGGAATTCTCGGAATTGCAGTTCCTTCAAATCGCTCAGAGACAATTTCTCGTTTTGCTCCAGCAATCGCGTCGTCTCCTCGAACGATCGGGAGAGATAACGGTCTCTGTGAAACTGCCAGCCTTTGATGGATACCGCGGTGTTCTGGAGAGCGATCGGCAGCAAATCGTAGATGTGCTCACCCCACATGCTGCATCTCCACAAAATCGCGCCATCCGCTGGGCGCTTGAAAGTGCAACTGTTCCCGACCCAACGCTTCCAGCGAATCCCACGCTTTTACATTCGACACAATCCGGAGCGCCTCTTCGTCCACGGCGAAAGGGGAATACTTCGACTCGCACTGCGACGTCGCAATCCCCTTCAGCATGCGGATGCGTTCCCAGTCGAAACCCATCAGCGTGGCGGCCGTCACATCCACTGCAAGAGGATCGTCGCCTCCGAGGATGATCCCAGCAGGTTTCGGTCTTCCCCGAAGCGGGCCATTCCCTTCCATAGCGATGATTCCGTCCACCACCGCAAAGTACTGGCGCTGCGGCACTTCCTGCATCGCCCCCCTGGCTGGGTCATAGAAGAAGATGATGCGGTTCAGATCGTCCACCGTCCGCCAGACCGTGTCGTTGCCATGCCAGCCACCGGAAGGGAAGAAATTCGAATGGGATCCGTTGCCATGCGTTGGCGTCCCCGCACCCAACAGTGTGATTGCCAGGCGACGCATTGCCCTCCATACGCTCGGCGGCACCCGTCCCTGAAGCAAGGAATACATTCGCGCGCTTAGCAGCCAGCGGTCCGGATAATCGGAGGGAAACTCATCGCCTCCTTGATTCGTTTTCCCGTGCCGATGGTGCGGCAAGCAATCTTTGGACCCGATGGTTCCTACCATGTTCTTCAGGCAGACGGTCAGGCCTGCTTTGCTGTGCGTCTTGAGCTTTGGAACGCAGATCACGGCATCTGCATCAAGCACCGTCCGGCTCACCACGTAGGAGTGTCGCGGGCTCCGGTGCCTCTCATTCGTTACTGCCGTGTCATAGTCGCCCACCACGTACCGCGAATCCACCCCGTCCAATTCGCTCAGGCGGCTTGCTTCACCGAGATCAATTTCGCAATATCCTTTTGGATCCCCTACCAAGCGTTCCACGCGGTGGATCAGCGATGAGGTTTCGTCAATAACTGCGTGCACTTGGCGAAGATCAATCACCTCGATATCGCAGTGGAGTTTCTCCCTATAAAACGCCTGCACGTGCCGCAGGCCAGCGTGGTCAACCACTTTTTCGAACTCGGCGCCTTGTAATGGCGCATCTGCGATGACTATCTTTCCTTCCGGCCCTGCCGCCAGATAGGCATAATCGAGCACCGCCCGGATCACAGAACCATGCGTCACGAGGCAATTCGCCCCATCCAGCGCGCCAAACTCGTGAAGCACAAGATTCGGCTTGATGACGACTCGATCCCTGGGCCGGATGTAGGAGCCCAACGGATTCCACTCCGGTGTGCCGAAATTATTCTGGTCCAGCCCCAGCAGCGCCAGCGAGCCGCGAACCGCGCGATACACTCCGTTAGCCGCGTCTGTTTCGCAAATCCCCGCTCTCACCAATTCGGGAAATGCTTCCGGAGGACGGAACGGGGGCTCCGCTTCATAGCTCCTAACTTCGCCGCGAAAAATCGCTACTTTTGCCATTGTTCAGCAGATTGAGGAGATGAACGCACTTGGGCGGGTTCACATTGTTGCAGTTCACTCGACTCATCTATCGCTGTTCGCAAACCGTCTACCGTGCCCCTAAACAAAGCCTTCATTCGCTCCCATTTGCTGTCTCTGCCCACAAGAATTAGCCCGAATTCCAGCATAAGCCTATAGGCCGCAACTGCATGGTAAAGTGGCTGGTTGCGAGACCGTCGGATGGCCAGGATCAGATTTCTGGCTTGATAGTAAGTTCTCCACGCTGGCTTGTTCACCGTCCTGCCGAACCAAGCCTTCTTATACTCGTAGTTGTCGAGGTATATGGCATTGCATACGACGACCTGCCGGTACCCATGGCTCGAGAGTCTCCATCCATACTCGAGATCCTCCCAACCCATCCACATCAAACCCCAGGGCTTGATGCCATGCCTCACCGGTTCCGTCGAGTAGAGCGCCCCATTGCTGCTGCTCCAGAAGACATCGATGAGCGATTCAGATGGCCGTGATCGAACGAGCTTAGCCGGCAAGGGCAATTCGCGAGTTCCCGTCAGATTGTAGGCGCCTACACTGGTCAAATAGCCCAAAGGGTAGGCGGCGCCAAGATTTTCCAGCGACTCCGTTGCGTTCAATAATGCAGAAACAACCCCGGCATCAAAATTTCCATCATGATTGAGCGCATAAGCGCAGTCCGCCCCTGCCTCGGCAGCGATGCGCAGCCGTTCGCAAAGGTTTGAACCAGAACCGAGGTTCCAGCCGTAAGATCTGTAAATGACGTCGGCCCAACCTCTATCCTTGATCAGTTTCGGTATCACTCCCGTGCCCTCGGAGTCAACCACCAAGACACGGTCGATAACTGTTTGGTCGCATCCATGCACCTGGTTCAAGATTCTCGCCACATCTTCATCATTTCGGTACGACGAGATCACCAGCCATGCGATCATTTTCGGTGCTCCTCATCGAAGATCCATACGATTTGTGCCATATCCACTGGACCTCGCAGGCGGATACGCGGGAGAGTAGGGACAAATGCCGGAGGATCTTAGTGCCCCTCGGACTACACCGTCTGCGGCGCAGGCCCAGTGTGCTTAACTGATTGGCTATGGCTTTTCAATAAAGAAGGAACTGATCTCCACAGCATCAAATAGGCCCGCATCGTCTCTTGCATCTCCTGAAAGGACTTGTGCGAAGCGGCGAGGGCCAGTCGCGAGAAGGGCTCCATGACTATGGTTCCAAGCAAGGCTCCTGACGCAGCTGCCCAGCCAAAATGCTTGAAAGAGTAAAGAATTCTGCTGCTCAGGGAGTAATACAGCCGCTTCGCTCTTGCTTGTTCAGAACAGCCGCCGCCCTTGTGATATGCCTGAGCCGTTGCAAGGTAATAAGACTGCCACCCTGCCTGACGCGCGCGATAGGAAAAATCCAAATCTTCAAAATAAACGAAAAATCTCTCGTCAAATCCACCCAGTGATTCAAATAATGTATGACGCGCCAGGAAGAATGCACCCATAACCTGATCCACTCGCTTAGATTTGAGATGATCCCGACGGCCAAGAAAGTGTCCCGTGAAGTGATTCGGGAAGAGCCGGTCGAGACCAAGCATCTGAGAGAGAAGACTGGCGGCTGTTGGAAACCTAGAGCAACTTTGGCTTACATTCCCTTCCTCATCGAGAAGCTGAATCCCGCAGATGCCCACCTCTGAATTTCTTGATTCTTCCATGAGCTGAATCGGAGCCTGAAGCGAATCAGCGAGTACACGGACGTCAGGGTTCAGAAAAAGGAGATAGTCTGCAGAACTGTCGCGGGCACCCTGGTTGCACGCTGCAGCGAACCCTTGATTGTCGGTATTCTTGAGAAGAGACAAGCTCAGGTCCGCAAAGTGCAGATTCTCCGCCGAGCCGTCCGATGAGGCATTGTCCACTACCACCATTCGTTTGAGTTCAAAGCTATCCCGGTGGGCGGCCCGAATCGAGCTGAGGCATGCACCGAGGCTTCCTCCGGCGTTCCAGTTCACGATGATAATGTCCAGAGAGGGTCTCATGCGCGCATTTAAGGACATTCAGCAAGGATTGCGATGTGATGCGGCTTGGTGAGTTCGAGAATCTCCACCGTCAGACCCACTGCCTCCAAGAGTTGCCGGCTATTTCGCTCATCAAAGACATGATGATGTAGACAACGGTTTTCAAAGTTCTGCAGGGACCTTTGACGAAAGTGCTCCCTGGAGCCAGCCTCTGGATCGCGAGATAAGTCGTGCAACTCAAGAATCTCCTCGAGATGAGTTAGGTCTCTTTCGTCTCTTCCGAGCGCGTAGTCCTCGAGCATATGCTCGACAGGGGTCGGTTTGCGCCGGTGATCGAAGGTGTGGCGATAATCTGGAAGAAGGAGGATGACTGCCCCGCCTGACTTAACGACTCGTATGCACTCCTTCAAAGCCTTTACTGGATTTGAAATGTGCTCCAGACTGTGGGATGAGAGGATGAAATCATATCGGTGATCGGCAATCCCTTCTAAATCGGTTGCCTCCCGAATGAAATTATATCCATTGGCGCTCCGAGGGTAATAGGAAAATGTCGAGCCCTCAGCTCTTCTACCTTCCCAAACCGTTTCCAGGGAGTAGACGCAATTATCCAGGCCGCCCAGGTAGCGATAGAGTGGAAGTGCTCCGTCATCGCGAAAAGCGAGACTGGGTCCACCTAGTTCCAGGCCGAATTTACTCTCTACCCGCGCACGAAATTGCTTCTGTGACGTTACATATCGACCAAAAACACGTCTTGCAACCCGAATCGCGGAGTGCGTCGCAAAGCCTAACACCTGCTTGTGCATCCTGACCATATTCTGCTTCGGCTTCCCTGCCTCAATCTGTACTAACTCGTTCTGATGATTCACTTTCTGGAAATCAGAAGAACCTCTTCCCCTACTGCAGAGCCCACAAATGTTGCGGCCCACTGGGCTAGACTTTTCATCTCGTCCCCCAGCCTAAGGGCCCAAGCGGAAAAGCGAGTTGAGTCAGTCCTGGCTACGCGCCGAAGCATCCTGCTCGCCAAGAGCATGCCGCTGCCTCGCACCGTCGAGCGACAAAGGCCCGGGTTGAGGCCGGCCTCGCGGCACATCCTCGCCAGAGATGAAGGTGTGAAGATATGAAGGTGCCTCGGCGGCTCCAGGCCACGCCAATCTGCTCGATAAATGCGATGCCCCCAGCTGCCTGCGTTCGGAGTGAGCATTACCAGTAGCCCACCCGGCTTAAGGACTCTCCGGCATTCTTGCAACATTCCGAGGGGGTCGGGGATATGTTCAATAAAATGAATCCCGATGATTGCATCAAACGTCTCATCCGGGAACTCTTGATCTGACAGCGTCCCAAGGTGCGCCGTGATGCCTCTTTCCCTCGCCTGTCCCACGGCGGCAGGATCGAAATCGACTCCCTCGACTTGCCACCCGAGTTCTTTCATCGACTTGAGCTTTGCACCGCTGCCGCAGCCCAGTTCCAGGAGCCGACCATCGGGTTTGCACTTCAGATAGAAAACACTAAAGTCAAAATTTGCACGGCGTATCGGATCCAGATAAGCCAGAAGCGAAAATAGTTGGTCCCATCGATTGGGTCCGTCTTGGCGGTAGCGGTATTTCGTCCGTATATAACCCATCCGTATCCGAGAGTGGAGACGCCGGGCCAAATTATCCGCGGGAGCAACGTCAGCTTCGTGGGTGTAATACGCGCGGTAAGCCTTGCTGATGTCTTCCTCCACCGGCATCGGATCCAGCCAAACGATTCCACAGTTCGGGTGGGGGCATCGCCTCAGATTCCATCTCCCGGGTGTGCCGAAGAGCCGGTCAGTCAAGTTCTCGTAGAGAAGTTCTCCTCGCCTCTCGCATACGTAACACTTCGGACAAGGGCGCGTTCGAATTGTATCGGCACCCTCCTCTATGCGCGGCAATGCACGAGTCGCACTCATCGGTTTTGGGAGCTCGATTTGCTCTTCCATCTCAGTTCCAAGTCTTTTTCCCGGCAATGCGCTACCCGAATTCTGCTCGGTCGAGAAAAGAGCTCCTTTCCCTTGTGACTTTTCCAGCGGCATTTACCAGCCCATCCTGACTCGAAAATCAAGTCCGCACTATCAGATCCGGTTTGTATAGAAACTGGTGACCCAAACACAGACATTCGCTCTTTCTCGTAGAGGCGCTTGGTCGCAGCGCAAATCTCAGCTACGGCCTGCTTTCCCGATGCGCCGCACACCTTTGACGAAACGCCTTCCTTTCAACAAGTGTGGCATGGACCGCAGCGGATTTTCCTCTGGACCGAAATAGAAAAAAAGACGCACCACTCAAAGAAACTAATCCGAATATGGTCAACACTCTTTGCCAATTCGGAGGCAAAGTTGTCTCGACGATACGGCCTCTGCCATAGTCCGCCTGCCGAAGATAAATCCCGAAGAGAGAGAGTTTGTATCAGGCTTTGCCCAGGCTTCCACCTTCCTCGAGGTTTCCGCTGGCACTCTTCTTGGCTAGTATTTTTGGTCCCTCAGGGATCCTGCTCCGATCACGCGAGCCTTTCCCTTCCCGGCGCCGTCGACGGCTTGAACCAGCTCTTCCAAATGCGCGCTGGCGCGCCCGATCGCTCCACAAAGCGAGCTGCGGAACTCTCCGGTCAACAAATTCAGGTCGAGCGCTAAGGGATCGTTGTCGGACATGCGGATTAGCGAAACATATCCCCAGCGATCTGCGGAGTTGGCAATGAGTTCCACTTTCAATTCCCAAGGTGGTTCCGCTACCTCGCCCCCGAACCAGGAATAGAGCCATGACCCGTCGGGCGAATAGCGCAGGGGCTCAAGCATGGAAGAGGAAAAACCGTTCTGCCCCGACTTCCGAAAACAGACCGCGTCGAACCCGATGGGCTCGAGGGTATCTTTCAGAACCCGGCAGACCGAGCGGAAATCGTCGCACTCTCTCAGCCTTTCCGCGGCCTGCCGGATGGCCACATGATTGGCCAAGATTTGCCGGCGTCGGTTTACGCGTTGCAATATCGAAAGCAGTTCCGCAAACTCCTGATAACGCAATTGCTGCACTCCAAGAAATATCCCTATTCCCGTAACGGCGAGAACCAACGCGATGGCTCTTCGCTGCTGAAGCAAAACCAGACTCAAGAATCCGAATCCGGCGGTTACTGCGTAGAGACTGAGTACGGCATCTCGCTGCGACAGCCCGAGCCTGAGTAATTTGTGGTGAATATGATGCTTGTCGCCCTCAAACAAAGGTTTCCCCGCGAGAAAACGCCGCACCACCGCAAGGGCAACATCCAGAATGGGCAAGCCCAGCGATACCAGAGGAATCGCTACCGCGACAATTGTCGGCGCTTTCTGTGCTCCGGCAAGGGCCAGCGCCGCTAACATGAACCCAATAAACAAACTTCCCGAGTCGCCCAGAAAAATGGTCGCGGGATGAAAATTGAATCGCAAGAAACCCAGGGTCGCGCCCGCTAATGTGATCGTGAGAAATGTCACGAGCGGGTTTGGCACAGTCAGTGACATCACAAAAACAACCACCGTAGAGAAGAGCGCCGATCCCGCAGCCAATCCGTCCAGCCCGTCGATGAGATTAAATGCATTCGTAATCAAAAGCACCCACAGTATGGTCAGCGGGAGGCAATAAACCCAGCCGAGTACTTGTCCGCCATGAATCAATCCCAGATTGTGGATTCCATAGCCGCCCGCATAGAGCCAGATCGCCGCCACGGCTTGCATCGCAAATTTCCAGTACGGCCTAACCGAGTACAGGTCGTCGAACAATCCCAAAAGAAAAACGATCAGGGCTGGGCCCAGAAGGCCGACCATCGCCTTGGCGTGTAGTGGCGACGCGATTCCCAACAGACGGCAAACCACCATGGCGAGAATCACCACGCTCATAAAAGAAAAATAAATGGCCAGCCCGCCGAGTCTGGGGACAGGAATGGTGTGCACGTGTCTCTCGAACTTCGGGACGTCGGTCCACCCCTTCGCGTTTGCCAAATTCCGCACATACCAGGTGAACAGAAGGGATAGAAACAGACAACCCACAAACGCTAGGAGATAAACCATGAGCTCATGCGCTCCCGTCATTCAAAATTGTGTGGGATTACGGAGGTCTAGTTTTCTTTTCGTTGAGACTTGAACTCAAAAGTGAACGGCCCAGAAGAGACGACTGTTCAGAGCGTCATCAGGTTTTCAATCAGCTCATACTTAGGCGCGGCAGTACGAAGCAACTTCGACATCGCAGACTTGAAGTTACTTTTTCATACAGCATTAAGGTTTGCCCTGAGAAATTAATTCAGGAAGACAAACTGCATTGCAAAGAAGAAAGATGGGACTAACTAAGTTCGGAAACTACTTGCGGACCGCGAAGAATTCGCCGTTTGCATCATCGTTCTTTCTTCGACCGGATTTGCTCGCTGCTGAAAGTGCTTCATGATCTGCCGCACAGCGGCATCGACAGAAAACAATCGCTCTAGCAGCTTGCGCGAATTGTTGCCCATGCTAGTGCGAAGTTCAGGATCTTTCGCAAGCATTAACGCCGCGGCGTACAGACCGTCATCGTCGCCATTTAAGAGACAGAATCCCGCTTGATCTTTCTCAAGGATCTCGAAGAGATCATTCCCAGGATTGACGCTCGCCAGGACCGGTTTGCCACAGTTTATATACCCGAGTAACTTACCGGGTACGTTATGCGTCCTGAGCCGCCGATCTAGCGAAATCAGGCCGACGTCGGCCTCGGAAAGCATGGACATATATTGCTGTTGAGGTACAGCCGACAAGATCTGAATGTTGGACAGATCTTTTTCAGCGATCATCCTTTCTAACTTCGAGACTTCGCTTCCCTCACCCACGAGTAAGAAGTGGATTTGCTTCTGAGGCGTGAGACGCTTCGCGAGGCGGATAATGTTATCCAAGTCTTGGACAACACCGAGATTGCCCCCGTAAAAGAAAACAACTTTCCCGTGCAGGCTGAGCCGCTCGCGATATCCGGTCGAAGGCAGATCCCGTCCATTTAGTTTCGCCCAGTTGTAAAGCACTTGCAGGCGATAGGGCTTTTTCGGAAACTCCCGTGCGAAGTATTCAAGATTGGCCGGTGATTCAACGCCGATTAAATCGGCAACAGCGTATTGCTCGATTTCTTTCCTTCGGAAGTACCGCCAGACTAGTCCTTTGCGTAGGATTCCCGCGTCAACGGCCCACTGCGGGAAAATGTCACGCAAAATCAGGTACGCAGGGCATCCCCAGTGAGACTTCAAACGCTGCACGAGCGGGCCAAAGAAGATTGTCGGAGAATAGAAAACGATTAAGTCGGCTGGATTCGCAAGCAGGAAGCTCTTGGCGGGGCCCCACAGCGTGGCCGAGAGACGAGCCTCCCGAACGGCCCTGAACAATTTGGTTCTGCTCTTGATCGTTCTGGTTTTGACTCGAGCGATGCGAAGGCCATCTTCGGTGCTGACTTGAAAAGGTTTGCAAATCGTGTCACTAGGAGTAAGTATGGTCACTTCATGACCCTGACGCCGGAATTCCACTCCCAGATCATGAATCAGCTGGGCGCCAGACTTGAGGCTGGGCAAGTAGCAGTCGACAATGACCAAGATTCGCATGGCGAAACCTTTGAGACTAGAATCGAAGAACCAATGATCTCCCACGTGGGAAACAATTTTCGGGCCAGTAGCGGATCCTGCCACCCGAAGCGAGCAATGATTCCGAAGGCCTGACAATGTCTGCGACTACCTTATATTAGTCAGCAGCGACGCTTTCGGCCTGCAAGTTGTACACGCTTCGTATCCATTCCGCAGTGAGGCGCATGCCTTTCTCAAGACTAATGGTGTTCCGATGGTCTAGGTCGCGGACAGACTTGGAGATGTCGACTCTCTTGTCCTTCGTCGTCAAAATCTCCGCGTCGCAATATCGGACCAGACTGGGGGAGGCACCTGTGACCTTGATAACTACGTCGGAGAGTTCCTCGATCGTATGCAGGTCATTCCCGCCAATGTTATAGGTTTCACCCGCTTTGAAGTTGTCCGTGATATTGACCAGTGTCCTGACCGTGTCGGCAAGGAATGTTGAAGTGCGCGAGTGACCGCGAAACACCGTCCAGGGCGTGTTAGTGAGCGCGCAATAAAGGAATCGGCAGTTGACGCTGCGGTATGGACTGTAATACTCGCCGGGACCGTAAGTGTTGAAGAGCCTTACGACCACGGATTCCGTTCCGTATTGCTGAGCCGAGTTGCGCACCTGCATCTCGTTCACCCATTTGGACATGGCGTAATCATTCATCTGTTTAATCTCGTGGTGATCCATCACGGTCTCGACCATCAAATCAGGCCAATCGCCATAGACCTCGGAAGACGAGAAGTGGATCAGCTTGAACTTGATTCGCTCCTGCAAGCGAATGATATTCTTCGTTCCCACGGCGTTCGTGCGCCATAGTAATTCGTAGAAGTCCTCTCCGTTCCAGCGGCCGAATTCCGCAGCGCAATGGTAAACGTAGTCGAAGGGACCCATCTGCTCAAACACCCGCTCGATCTGCCGAAATTCCCCCACGTCGCAGCGGGCGTACAGTGGAGTGGAGACATCGGTCCGCACTGAAAACCCGACTTCATCGGGTTGATGAGTTAAATCACAGGAGACCACGTAATGCCCATGCTCACGAAGCTCCCGGACTAGCCCTGTGCCGACTGTGCCACATCCCCCCGTTACCAGAATTCGCATGCCAGTGCTCCTTTAGTGTTAGTTGAAGTTTTCTTCACGGTCTAAGCCCGTTGGCCCTACTGCTCTCGGCGATCGTCGAGACAGAGGCGATCATGGGCGGAATCAGATGACTCTCACAGACGTGAGAAAACTAGCCATGAGAAACGATCGAGTGGCAAATCAAAACCTCACAAAGTATTGTCTAAGATAAGCGTGGTTCACGCGCTTACTTTTTTGAATTTGAGCTCTTTTCCGCAACAAGACCGGCAAGTCTCTCATAACCTGCCACCAAGCGGCTACAAGCGCGACTAAACTCTTGGGGGACCTGAGTAGAAAATAGGGGATGATCGCAAATTCAGTGGCCGTCAGGTAGGGAAACAGCCACAACAGAGTCCGTCCCGGAATGTCCTTGATGATCGTATAATGCCGATTACGCAGCACTCTTAATTGGTAATCAAGGGCTTTCGAGAAAAAGGACGCTTTTCCACCGACAGAACCTGAGCCGACATGCCAGCCGACTGCCGGCGGAAGAAACAGGCATTTCCAACCCAAAAGGTGCATTCGGAACCACAAGTCACAATCTTCCCACCCTGTCTCGTAGGACTCGTCATAATAGCAGCCTGACGCGTCCTTCAAATCATGTAACATGCTTCGCCGAAGGAAAGGGAAACTCCCACATGGGGCGAAAGTGAGCGTGGGCTTATCCGTGAAATGGCCTCCGTCTGATTGAAAGCGCTTTTTCATGAAGCATTGTTCTCCCTCTCCCTTCCGAAGGCGATTCGTCAGCTCGTCCCCCATCCAGCAGTATACACGACCGCCAATGGCGCCAAGAGTTGAATCCTCCTGCATTCTCGCAACACATTGGCTTACAAACGCATGGTCGAGGCACACATCCTGATTTAGCGGCACAATGAAATCTCCATGAGAAGCTTCGATTCCCTGATTCATTCCCGCCGCATACCCTCTGTTCTTGTGATTCTCTATGTAAACAAAATCGCGATGATCCGACTTAATCCGTTTCAGGGAGTTATCCACTGACCCATTATCTACGACGATAACTTCGACTGGACGGTAGTCTTGGGCAAGAACATTCTCAAGGCAGCGGTGTACATGCTCCTCTCCGTTCCAGTTGAGGACGATTATGCTTATCAAGGGAGAAGAATCCAACCCTTTTTCTCCGCACGATCGTTGCCCGCAGCGCAGTCCATTAGGATCAGGCATCCCTACTTTCGCTATCTGGAGGGAAACAATGCTTTCAATCAGTCGATCGAATCGTACTTCTCAGTCTGCCCCGAATTCCGTCTCTGAGCCCGCGCCTCAGGCCATTCGTTCGCTACCACCACCTCCCACTGTCCAGCTTAAACTCTGGTGGGCGCCTTAGTACGGGAGGATTGTCTCGATTCCTGTCCACGTGCGCCGGATCATACTTACCAATATCAAGAACAGATGAGGGACTACCCACATTGCCACGGACCAAAGGGCTCTCATCTCCTCTCTACGGGATTGAATCGACTCCAGACTGAACGCTGCGATCCCCTTTGGACAATCTGCGCTTCGCCTTAGCGGACCCGCCTGTCCCTTGTCTAATGACTCATGACTGCGCTGATAAAATGCGACCGCGTATGCAATTGACTCCTACGAGTCACCTTAACGACCGTAACGCTGCCCGCTTATCTACGGTACTACACTAACGGTGCGCCGATATACGAGTTGCGACGCCAGGTCTTTGAATTCATCACCCCTATCCGGAATCGTGCGGAACACCTCATCCCGCAAGCGTCATGCATTCGGGCCTCCAGTTTCTGCTGGCTTGAGGAGACAGGAAGCAAGAGGCTCACTCAGTGGGTCGAACTGTACTTCCCAACCTGCCCCGAATCCCATCGCACAGGCCCCGCCACATAAAATGAATACGAACAATCTTCTCCGGATCATAGAGTAGGCAACCGACCATCTGCTTTAGCAGTTGACGTACCACAAAGATCTTCGCCTTGAGGCCTGGCAGTTGGTGCCACACCACGAACGCGCGGTTGCGCACCTTGTAGTACTCGCGCCACGGCCTATGCGTGATCCAATTCATGGGCTTCCCCAAGAACTTGACAGTACGTGGCTGGCCTATGGTGTGCGGCATCACGCACTGATTTACGATCGCAATGAGGAATCCGCTTCGTCGCAACCTAAGGCAATGTTCGTAATCCACAAAATCTATGAAAAAATCTTTGCGCGGCAGCCCAGCCTTCATAAGTGCCTGGCGACGAATCAGGCTTCCGGACGAAATGACCATGTCCACCAGAATATGGCCTTCGCCTCCGCGTTCCGGGGACACTTCGACTTGGCCTTCTCTCCATAAAAATGATGGGTAATTTGCTCCCGTTGCCTCGTTGATCGGAAGAGGGGCTATAAGCCCCAGCTTTTCGCGATTGGGAAACGATTCATAAGCAGCGAGTAGATCTGCGAGTGTGCTTGAGGAAGGTCTGCTATCCTGATCGAAGATCCAAACCCAGTCATACTTACGGCCAAGAGCGTATTCCAGACCCGTAGAATAACCTCCCGAGACGCCCTCGTTGTTCGCAAGCCGGATGACCTTCACGGCTGGATAATGCTCATTGAGAAGCTCTATCGTTCCATCTGTACTTGCGTTATCAACTACGATGAGTTCGCTTAAAGGCTGGCTTTGGTTGAGGAGCGATTCCAAATGGCCGGACAAAACCGCTCTTCCGTTTCGACTAACAGTCACACTAGCAATCGTGGCTTCCATCGGTTTCCCTTGTTAGGGGTAGTTCTCGGAAAGGAACCCGAGCAGGCTCGACCGGTCACCTACCCACTGGATCCTTCGTTCTGCCCATTCCATTCAATTAAGCTCATTCTCAGGCGGTCTACTTAAGGAAGATTCAATCTACGCTTTGAGTCTCAAGCAGGTTGTTGTCGCAAAGGAACCGCACGTCTCACTGCGTGGGAACTGCTCTCTGCATCTGAGAACACTTTAGATATGACGATGGCCAAAACCAGCATCCCGCTCGACGAGACAAGCAACGGATTAGAAACGCAGATCATTAAGTATGCTACGTAGGCCAGAATTAGGAAGTGCATTTCCTTAAACGTCTGATTTCGAAGTTTTCTAATGGGGTAGAGCAACAAACCGTAGTAAATGATAGCGATGATCAAACCGAAGTTTCTTATGAACTCAAGATATGTTAGTTCCGTGATGGAGGTTTCAGTCCCGAAACCGGACGAGTAGAAGTAAGAGCCTAAACCTTGTCCAAAGAGAAGCGTCTTTGGATCGCTGAACATCATGGAATAGTCCCTTAGATGCATTAACCTTATAGCGTTAGATTCATTATCAGGGTCAGCCATCGCTCGAATGATGTCGCTGGCATAAATGCCCGCGGTTACCGCTCCTACCAGCAGAAGGGCAAAAAGTGCACGCCTCTGGTTCTTATCTGAGTACCAAATAAATACCAGAAGTGGAGTGATCAAGGCGAAAATCATATCATTTCGCGTGCCAGAGCAGAGCATGGCAACGACATTCACCAGTAGAAGCGCGACGTGGAGATAGCGAGCCCTCGACTTCGATGTGGCCGATCGGTAGGCAAAGTATGCGAGCGAAAGGACCAAGAGTGGTGCCGTGTGGGGATAGACATAGTAATACGAGAAGCCCCCATACGTTCTTTCGCCCATCGAGAATAGGTCGTATGCATCTCCTATTGGCCAAAGAAGATCGATCAGACCCGGTTGGGTAGAGATGAGTATCTCCGTCACGATGATAACGAAGGAGAGCAATGTAAGAACGATGTTCAGCAGCCGGATGGCATCAATCTTTTTGGCGACAAGTACCGCAGCCAGAGTAAGGAACAAAAAACTCTTAAGATACTGAAATCCATCGAACGAAGCGGCATGTCCTCCACGTACGTAATACCAGAGAATTGACACGAGCGGCAGAAAAAGTGCGAACACAAAAATATACATCAGCAAAGAAGGGGCAATCGTTGGTATTCTTTCCTTGGAAATAAGTAAGCCAACAAAGAATATGGCCCACAAGCCGACGAATAAAGGTACCTTTAGGTGTGTTACCTGGTCACCGGGATCAAATACGGCAACCAATAGGAGAGCGAACAGGATCAATTGCAGCAATTTATTCATCGGATGCCCAGTTATTCATGTTCTATCAAGTACGCGTTCCACGCTGTGACAAGTACGCTGCTGTCCCTGATAATCCGCTAGGATCAGCTGTCGATAGAAACGGCCGAACCCATCCACATCTTCGAAAGCTCGGCGGACGATCATCTTTGGAGTCGATGCTCCCAATAAATAAGAAGCAGAGCGTCGACTACCGCTGCCCGTCCACGTCTGGGCTCTGTTCCCTCGAAACTCTCGGCTCCCGACAGAAGCAAAAAACACTATGGGTGTTATGGAGCCGCGTGGTATCAAAACCGTTAAGCGTGCTGACTCTGATGTGGCCTTCCTCCCTCCGTCTCTTGCGCATCGCCTGCCCTTCCTTGGTATGTGGCTCTGTCATGTTTTCCAAAAAACGGGCCCTTTGAAAATCATGCAGAAAAAGCTTCATTAATTCGTCAAAGGAATTCACCTCGGTGTGATACGGATTGTGACCGTCGGTAAACATCTCTGGATTGGTGGCCACGAAGCATAACCCGTCCGCGCGGTGAACGCGCGCCAGTTCCTTCACGTGTCCCTCTTGATCGGCAAGATGCTCAATGCTTTCGTGGAGACAATCAAGTCGAAAGAACAGTCCGGAAATTGCAACGCTGCGCATCCATGCGCACGTACCGCACGCCGGGACAGCGCTTTCTAGCCCACTTGATGGCGGGTGCGGAAATGTCTATGTCGACGGTACTCTTCGCAAAGATGCGCGGTTCCGCATCCGACAACCAACATCGATTACGTCTTTCGAAACAGCAGACTGTCGCATAAAGGGATAAACCTTAAAATGATTCTGGAAGATACTGTTCGGCACGTCTGGATTAACCCGCGCACAGAAATCAGGCAATGCGCAAACCTTCGTTTCGGATTTTGTCCGCGAGAGTCCTGGTCCTCATCGGTAACCCCATATCCATCCACACTGTGTCCGGCCGCCTGTTCAATCGATAGTCTTTGGACCTAACCCGCCCTAGGGCTAGGATCAGTGGTCGATAGAAACTGCGGAAGCAATCTGTACCCTCGAAAGATCGGTGGACGGGTCTCTTTGGAGCCGGTAGGCGAAATAAATTAGCAACAGAGCGTCGACTGTTGCCCGCACTACCCAAGCTTCTGCGGCCCCGATCACCCCATACTTCTGGATTAACCAATAAAGGCCGGCGGCATAAAAGGGGATCTCCATCAGGTTTAGCTTGGCCGGTATGTCTGGCCTGCCCAAACCCTGAATGAGGACAAACGGCAGGGATGCCATCGCCAGCGCAAAAGTCCCAACCAGCAAAAGTTGTGCAACACGATAACTGTGCGCAGCGAAGTCGCTCCCTAGCCAAACAGAAAGACCAATCTTAGCTCCAAGCATGAGAATGGCCGTGACAGGAAGCAGAACACCCAACATATACCTCATGGTGCGCCGATAGAGCTTCCGGGACCGGTTACGGGCCATCGCACCGGTCAAGCTGAAGGCGGGGAACATGACCCCCGAAATTGCCCCCGAGATCACAAATAGCTTGGTGACGACTTCGTAGGGCGTGGCATAGTACGTAACGGCTGTAGCCGAGACCAGCGCCCCAACCACAAAGCGGTCCATGTACATCATCATTGGCCCGAGGGTATTCGTCACCGTGGACCACCCTCCGAAACGCAGTAAGGGGCTCACGGATGGGCCATGCCAAACAACTCGCCGCCTCAATTCCGGCACCAACCGGAAACAAAGCCACAAAAGTGCCAAGCAACCCACAAACCGCCCGGCGACGAGGATTCCGACGACCGGGACGAGGCTGTGGGAAAGAGGCAGAACCAGTAGAGGCCCGACAAACGTGAAGATGCCAGTGGGAATGCGAAATGCGCTGACTAGGTCGAAGCGCTGGTGGGCTTCAAGCAGGCCTCGAAGAGCGGCGGAGGAAATGACCACCGGAACGGATACCCCCAGCAGGTAGAAAGCGCGAAGCGATTCCGATTGAAGCGCTTCGGGAATCTTGAGAGCATGGTGCACCAGCCAGGGCGATATCGCCGCAACGAATCCTGCGCCCGCAACCCCCAAGGCCAGCGTCAATAAGAGCGACGTCCAGACCAGTATGGGGACTTCATGCTCCTCGCCCGCACCCAGTTTCTTCGCTACCAATTGCGTAAGTGCTCTGCCCAGTCCTATGTCAAACAAGCTGGCATAGCCAATCAGAGCCCACGCTAGCGCCAGCACCCCGAAGCGGTCCCCTCCCAGTCCGTGAATCAGGATGGGAATGGAAAAAACCGCCACAATCATCGGCGCGCCGTTGCCGACCAGATTCCAAAGGGTGTTACGGGCTAACAAACTGCCGCTGGTCAGATGCAAATTCCCGTTTGTAGAGGTCTCAGCCATGTGCTAATTCCAAACTCGTTCGGGCCAATCGAGAATCCACGGACTCATACTCCCGGCCGATCGGTTACATTTCCGCCGATTGTTGAACCAGCACCGGCTGACCGAGTCGCCCGCAGCTCGGCCTTCACCTCGCCTCCTCCAACGAAGACTCCTCTATGTCCACTGCCATCGCCCGCTGAATCAGTTCCAAGGATATCACCAAGCGGCTCCCATTCTTTCGCCGCACGACAATTCCCTCCATCCCTTCGAGCGGTCCGCTACGTACGCGAACGCGCCGGCCTGCCTTCAAGTACGGATGCGGCTTGGCGCACAATCCCTGGTTCAGAAACCCGCGAATCTTCGCGAATTCTTCTTCCGGCACTGCTACCGGCCTTCCCGCAAAACTCACGAGCCAGGCGACGCCCGGAACCTCCAGAACCAGAAGGCGGTTTTGCAGTGCCAGGTGGACAAAAACATATCCAGGAAACAGCGGCATCTGCAGACGCACGTTGCGGTCTTTCCACTTGCGCACCGATTCGTACTGCGGAAGGAAGTTTTCTACGCCCCGTTCTCGAAGCTGGCCCGCAACACGCCGTTCGTGGTTCGCGCGGGTATACACGGCATACCAGCGCGGTTGAACGTACACCTCCACATCTGCAGCAGGAGCCATTCCCGCTGCACCGACCCGTGTCACCAGGGGCGCTTCTATCGGTGTATTCAGCATTGCCTTCTCACAGCTTCGCCCCGTCACTTACAGGGCGCTCTGTGCCCTAACCCTTATTCTTTCTTTAGCTTACAGCCGGCTCAACTGATGCGCCAGCCCCTATGCTGGCGGCTGGGGATCGTCGCGTCGGTTCAAGTCCTTTTCTTTCACGGCGCTGTGTCCCGCGCCATTCCGCGAAAACCAATGCGCTCGGGCTTTCAGTGTCGCAATGACCTCTTCCGCAAGAATCTTGCGCGGATCGTCCGGGCCCACGGCGCGCCACTGGTTCTCTCCCAGCACCCAAACCACGGACATCGAAAAAACCAAAAATGTTCCGAGAAACATGATCAGCATCCGAGGAGGGAACGATTTCTTTTCCGGGATCGTTCCTGGGTCCAAGATTTTGACGCTGGGCGTTTCTTTCGCCTCTTGCACCTTGGCCAATTCGAACTGTTCAGTCAAAAGCTCATAAACGGTTTCCTGGATTTTCGCGCGACGGTAGTAGTCGGCGTACTTTGCACCAAGAAGGGGAAGGCTATGAATGGTGGGGTAAGGCAGTCCACTGTCAGGAGCAGCAGGTGGGTCGCCGGGCCGGCCATCGGCGGGTGCGGCTGCGCGATCAGCGCTCGCCTTCGCGCCGCCGAGCTTCTCTAGCTGCTTACGAAGTTCCCCGGCGCGAGCATTCAAAGAACGGACGCGAGAGTTGTTGTCGGTATAGATCTGGCGGAGTCCCTCGAGCTGCGATTCGGTGGCGATCAGCTCGCCTGCAATTGATCCGGCCGCATCCAGCATCGCCTTACCTTCCTGCTGGATGTCTAGAGTGTTGTTCTTACTAGAAAACTGCGCGAGCTCATTCACGGCTTCGTCGAGGTCTCGCTTCGCGACCTTGAGGCGTTCCTCGAGAAACACGCGTTCGCGGTGTGCGGAGGAGGTCGACAGCTCAGCGACGAGAGAGTTCAGCTCATCGACGTAGGCGTTTGCGAGAGCTGCAGCACGATTCTGATCGTGGTCGACCACGCTGATGGTGATAATGCCGCTCTTGCGGTCTTCTGAAATTGCGGTGTTTTCGTCGAGTTTCGTCCTCGCGTCCACAATCAGCCGCTTACCGTAAACGTTCCTCAGGTCAAACTGCTGTATGAGGCGATCTTGCGCGGTCTGGCTTCTCAAAACTCCGACAAAGAGTGCGCCAGAGCTTTTCACGCCGAGCAAATCACCAGCCAGAGATCCCAGCCCCCCGCCACCAACTTTCCCAGCCATGGCTGCCATCATCGCCAGCCCTGAAGAAGATTGGGTGTCTGGTGGCATGAGCTGCGCAGTCGAGGTGTAGGACTTAGGAATCAAGAACGCAACCAGCGTTGACGCAATCAGACCGAGCGCCCCTGCTTGAAGAAAAAACCGACGATGTTTCCACAGTAAACGCAGCCGTTCCGCCTGCCACTCGCGCGAATCCTCGATCGGCATTTCCGGCAGCAAAACTTCTCCGACAGCCGACTCCGGTTTGGTCTCAGACTGCTGCTTGACTGCTGTCTGCCTCACGTCTCTCCTTCTCCCTACGTTTACCTTTCATGACGTCTGTGGCCCACTCACTTCTGGGAACCAGGCCAGAAGCTTCAATTCGAGCTACGTCGCCACTTCCAATCCATCCAAAACCCAGCGCGACAGAAACTGCCGAGCATCCCAGAGCAGGCCCAGTCTTCGGAAGCAACATGGTGCGAAAACTGTTCTTCCATCTCCTGGATGTGCGGATCTAGTCTCGATGGCTGATCCAGCCTTGTTTGTTCCGGATTGGGCATTAGCGGTCTCACTTACCATCCGTCTCCTGCCAATCTGTTTTGCAAGCTCATCATCGAATGTTCACTCCATTCCTTCCGTCATCGATTCTCATCTACTTTTTCCAAGACTGCGGCCAGAAAACCACTTGCAAGGAAGTGGTTACATTGGTCTGGGCTCCAGGAGTGATGATGGGGTATAACCAACGTTCGTACTGAATAGTGCCGGACACGCTTAAATCATTGCGGAGCCAACAGTTAGCGCTCAGCGACACATCGGTCAGCGTGCCTCCCCCTGGCATATACTGGTGGCTAACCTTTTGATGCCTGAAGCTGGCCTGAATAAAACTCCGTGGACTAAATCTGTAGTTGCTCCAGGCTTCAACGCCTTGACTTTCTCTGCCTATCCAGTTTCCGAACAGATCGCCGTCATTCGTATAGGACCCGTCCGGGTAGCGAGTGTATGCGTAGAAAAGCCCGGACATATAGTGGGAGTGTGGCGTGCCGTTCTCGAGGCCGCTAGGAAGATCCGTATAGCCGGCCTCGACGCGAAAATCCAACTTATTGAGCTTGGGAACCTGCGCTAGGTACATCCCAGACCAAATCGCGGCATTCCGCCAATAGGCTATGGGTGAATACTCGTCTTCAACAAACGCCTCCGTGTAAAGGCTCAACCCGTCCTTGACGCCCGGGATCCGGAAGGTGAAGTCGAGTCCCGAATGACGATCGCCTGGGTGGCCAGGGTCGATTTCCTGGCCCGATCCTACTGCAGGGGAGTAGGTATTAAAAAAGGTGTGGGCGGTCAATGGAGTCGGCCCGCCAGCAAATACCGCCGTAAGAGAAAAACCGAGCTCAAAATCAGGCAACGGCTTAAAACTAAATCTGGCTCCATCCATAAAGGGTTGACGACCTAGAGGCTGGCCAAACTGGCCCACGAGGCCCGTGTTGCTCTGGAGCACGAAATCATGCCCCGTAAGCTGCCCCAGAAACCACTCGGTGCGCCACGGCCCCAGCCAACCCAGGAAGCTGGGTAGCTTGAACGGCGACACGCGGTTGATGCGAAGCATATTCACCGGTGGGGCGTCATCACTGAACATCAACGGGCCGCCCAAGCTTGGGCCCCACCATAAAGTCTGCGGCCCGAAGGTTATTTGCCAGTTAGAAAAATTCAGACCAACATAAGTGTCCAATAATTGAAAGCGATTCACGGCGGAGAACGGCGTTGGAGGAGCCACAGTGGGGAGACTGTTGCTAGTGGATATGAATTGTCGAGCACTTCCGGATAAAGCCGGAGCTGACGGGGCGTGCTCGTATTCTGCGCGCACATAAACGACTAGGTGACCTTCGGTCGCCCATGTGGAGAACCCGTCGGCAGAATTCACGCCCTCTTGGTAGGGCCTGCCGTAATTATTGATAATCGTCTGTCCAAAGTTGAACCCATCCGTGAGTGGCTGCCCGGAGATTCCGGTGACGCTCGTATAGACCGATTCTACTTTCGCTACTCTGTTCTCGCCCCCGCTCATCTCTTCCAACTCGCCGGCAAATTCCCTCGAGAGTTGCACATACGTTCGCGCAGCTTCCGATGAGCTGCTGTCCTCAACGCTCCGATTTGCCGCCTCATTGAGCAGCCGTGCGCATTCCAAGCGTGTCCAAGGGCGCATCCCGAGCATTCCGCCTTTCACATAACCCATTGCCGCAAGGCGATCGAACGCGGAATAGACCCAGCTATCCATGGGAACATACGGTGAGCCCATATTGCTCGGAGTGAGATTTCCATCGCTCCGAAACATTTGGCTGATCGACCGCCATTCCCCACCGCCGAGTTGCGGATCGTGTTGACGGCTGTAGATATTCTGTCCGATGAAGTTGCCCATCATGCTGCCGACGAAAACATCGGAAGGAAAATGCTGGCGCGAACGAATCCGCGAGTAGTCGACCAAGGACGCCAGACCGTACGCCATGATTTTCATCAGGGGGCCGGGATATTCGTGTGCCAAGACTCCTGCGATGGACCATGCCACCGCAGAGTGCTCTGAGGGGAACGATGTGCCGCCTTGAAAGAACGGCCCCGTTCCGTCCCCTTGGAAGGGGCGTTCACGCCTCAGGGAATACTTCAAAGCTTCCACATCCACGAGGCTATTGAGAGCCGCTTCACCGGCAAGGAACCCAGTCTCGCTCCAGTGTTCGTTGTGCCTGACGTGGCCCAGCAACCACATTCCGCCGGCACCCCCAATGAGCGTTCCGACACCGGCGTTCGAAAGTGTGTTGTAGTGGCTAAGGGTCGCAGGGTTGTGCGACAGATGTTTGCTGAATTCCGAGTCCGTCACGAAAAGTCCCGCGGTGATTCCGCCCAATGGCACTAACCACTGAACATCAGAGAATTGAAGCCTCGCAGGACTGGTCCAGATTTGTTCTTGGTCTGTGAGGAAATCCTTTGCCAAGCCTTTAAAGCCGCGCTGGAATCCCGTTAGGGGTCCTTGCTGTGAATTGTCTGCATAGCCTGATTGTCCTGCCTTAGCTTCTCCGCTGCTTTCCGAAGAACTTTTCGACGACTGGGCATTGTCTTTCTTAGTATCCCCGTCCGGCTGCTGCTGCCCACAATACGCCTGTGCCGCCCAAGCCGAGCCTGCCAGCAGCAGTACGATGCTCCCCAATATGCCCCCCACTCTCAATGTACGTGCCCCTGTTACGGCTTGATATAGGCAATCGTCAAAGCCGCAGAAGACGCGATCTGCGCCGCCTGGAATATCGTCGCCCAGTTGCGGCCGCCAACCTTCGGCGCGAGCTCTGGCACAACAATGGAATCGCCGGGCCGCAAAGTCGCATCCAGCGGGTTACCCGACCACCATGAATCCGAGTTATTTTTCGCTCCGAGCACCGATCCGTCGCCCCGAACGACGAAAACCGCTTTCTTGTTTGCAAGCTGGGTCAATCCGCCAGCCTGGCTGAGATACCACTTGGCGCTCCTGCCCGGGATATAGGCGACGGCGGTCTGGTTGAACACCTGGCCGGTCACCGTAACGTAGTTCGTAGTCTTGGGAACGACGAGCACATCGCCGTCGCGCAGCGGAATGTCCGCTGCCGTGTTTCGCCAAGAACGCACATCTGGTCGAATGTGAATGACAACGCGCCCAATCGGCGGAGTGGCCTCAAGCTGGTCGAGCGTCGACTCCGTTTGTCCAACCGCCGTCAACTTGGCATTTTTCTGATCCGTGTCTGTTTCCGGCAAGGATTTCAGGTAGGTTTGTTCGGCCTTCACTCGCTGGACGAGTTCCAGATGTGATTTCATCTCAAGGTCGCGAACTTCCTTCCGAACTAAGACGGCGCCGTATGGATATGCTTCAGGACCGAATCCGCCGCTCCGCGACAAAACTGAACTGAGCCGTTCTCCGGCCCCGATACCGTATGTACCCGGATGCAAGACTTCGCCTCGAACAGTCATGGATGCACCAATATCGTTCCATCGCGGAAGCTGACGAATCGTCAGAACGTCTCCGTCGCGCAGGGGCACGTCGTCCTTCGCATCTCCGCTCATGGCTGCCGTAAGATTTATCTGCAGGCGATCGCTCGGAGTCGTTCGAGAGGCATTCATCTCGAAACGCGAGAGATCCGCGCTTTCCGTGTAGGCGCTCCGCTTAATTCCACCCGATACGCGAACCAAATCCTCGACGTGCATGTTGGTTGTGAGGGGATAACGCCCCGGCTTGGCCACCTCGCCAGTGATGTAAACCGTCGGCGGATCAACTCGAGCTGAATTGCGATGTACAAGCAAGCGGTCGCGAGGCTGAATCAAAATGTTGTCAACCGGATTCCCCGCGAGGGCTTCGCGGAGATCGACGCCCAGAATTTTCATCGTGCCGTCTGGCTGCGTGCGGAACAGCTGCGCAGAGTCGAGCGAAGCATCCTGCGTGACTCCGCCCGCCAGGAAGACGGCGTCCCTCAGGTGGGCTTGACCCGAGGTGCGGTACTTCCCAGGCTCCCGAACCTCCCCGCCAACCCAAATTTCCGGAGCGGGCTCAAAATCGTAGCGGCTGAAAATGCGGACGGTATCAAGCGGTTGCAGCTTTGGCCCCGAGGCTGGATTTGCCAGAGCCGCAGTTAGATCGAAGCTCTCGACGCTTGGATGAAAGTCCGGTGGATTTAACCTGACGATTTCTGCATAGTGCCCCGCAGGTTCCGGCAGTAGGTCTTTGTATGACCCAATCAGGTCAGAGAGGTTCATGCCTTGTTTGTAGGAAAATCGTCCAGGACGAAGTACGTGGCCCTGAAGGTAGATGGCGTCTTCGTTGTAGGGAGCTATCGGAAAGATATGAATTTCATCGCCGTCGTTGACCTTGAATGCTTCGAGTTGTCTCTTGGCTGAATCAGCGTCCCCAGCAGGCAAGAGATCAAGAGTAAGCATCGTGCGTTTCTCATGAAGTTCGACGCGTTGGACCTCAATGTGCCGTAACGTTGCTGTCGGCAGGATTCCACCCGCCAATTCGAGTACTTCTGCCAATGAAGTTTCGCCGTGCAGCTCATAGATGGCCGGTCGGCGTACCATTCCATCCACCGTCACCTGTTGTCCCAAGGGTGGGACGAGAAGAGTGTCGCCATTCTCCAATCGTTGCAAACCGGACGGAACTCCATGTAAGAGCAGGTCGTAGGCGTCCACCTCTTCCAGGAGCTGTTTGCCACGATAGTGTTTAAGTGCGCGCAACGAACCACGAGGCGTCACCCCGCCCGCGGCAAACAACGCATTTAGCGGAGTCGAGAGCGAACTGATATCGTACGCGCCTGCGGCTAAAACGTCCCCGACCACGTACACGCGAACGGTTCTCAGACGCGAAAGGGAAACATCTGCAGAGATATCCCGATACTCGGTTCTCAATACCTGCTGCACTGCCAACTGCACATCGCCCAAACTTCGGCCGCTCACGAGAAGAGGTCCAGCTTCAGGCAGCGAAACGCGCCCTTCACGATCGACAACGCGGAACACGCGCTGCGAAACTCCACCCCAGAGATCAATCTCTAGACTGTCGCCCGGACCGAGGACATAGTCGGGACCGACTGGAAGATCCATGGGAATCGCGTCTGGGTCATTCACACTGTTGCGGAAGACGTCCAGACCAAAACGCTCGGTTGGTCGCTGGTGCGCCGATGCTTGCACGTACATGTCATAGAGTGATGGAATGTCTGCGTAAGGATTAGCGCGACGCACCATTCGCACGGGCGACATGTCTTCCTCATTGGTCCTCTCACTCGTGGGCCTTGTGCGCGAGGGCCTTTCCATTCCTTGCATTCCGTATTTGTCCGAAGCATACCCTCCAGCGCCCTGACTGGAAGGACTGGGCACGTTACGCATGTCCCGGTCTGTTGATGAGCCATCGATGGCACCTTGGCCCAAAGTTTGAGAGTTTCCAAAAGGATTGGTGTCTCGCTTGAGCGAGCTGGGAGTCAGTTCGGCATTCAGCGAAGAACCTGTACCAATACCACCGTCCAGCGGATCTGAAGGTTGGGGCAATCCAGCGGCTCTTAGGATCCGCGAGGGGCTCTCGGATGGTTCTTGCTCGGGCACCGCCTGCGGGTTCGTCTCCGGTAAGGACCTCCCGGCAGGAGTGCGCGTATTTTGACGGCGGTCTGCCGGCGATTGCTGCGGACAATCATTGTCGCGGCGCGGATCGCACGTGGCGGTGCGTTCGAGATCTCGATCGTTTTTTTGCGGGCGAAGCGACTCTGAATCTTCCTGTGACTCAATCTGAACCAACCGCCGAGCCCGCTCCTTGAGCACCAATTCGTTTTCTTTTGCAAAATCCGAATCCGGATTCGGCGTGGGCATCAGGTAACCATATCGCTGCAAGAGCCGCGTCGCTATCGATCGAAACGCGACATCTCGATCCAAACGGTCGAAAATGGCTTGATCCGTCAGACTCGAGTCCTCGACGACCTGGCCGTTATCGGTAGCCTCCTTCGCTACCCAGCGCTTCAACTCCACCACCAGCCCTTCATCCTTAACCAGCACTGCTCGAATCTGAGTTGAGGAGGCCGCCACCCGGCCGAGATTTTCCTGCGCAAAGTCGGGAGTTTGTTCAACGCCAGTGTCGTTGCGGCTTTGTTCGCTCGTCCTTCGCGGCCTGTCGGCTTGCTGCTGGGCGAAGGCAGTCGCGCAAAACAAAAACGCCAACGCTAGACCCGGGAGGATGTCCTTCCCTGTTTTGAGGCTCACCATAATTTCACCCTCGTGCTGAGCATGGTATTTTTCAATTCGTTCTGTCCGTCACCATCGAGCCTCGCAAAGCGCTCAGCATGCCTTCTTCAGACGCCTCGATATTGCTCGAATGGATATCGAGAGAGGCCCAGTAATAAACGATATAGTTGTTCGCTGGGGCAACGGCGATGACGCGCACCTCCGGATGTTCACGGAGCAGATCATCACAGACCCGCGGCCTTCGGCCCGGTTGATCGAGTGCGATGACCACGAAATTGGGCAGGGTCCTCTTCACACACTCCATAATTTCCGACTCGTCGGCAACCTCACCGACAATTTCAATATCGGGTTGGTCCGCGAAGGTTGTGAGAATAGTCTCCCGCAAGAGACGCGGACGATTCGCCACGAGGACCCGGATAGGTTTTTCCATGGGTTACTCCCTGTCGCATAAGTATCGAGTTCTCTGACAATTAGCGTAAGACTCAAAAGGAAACTATCGGCTGGGACTGGGTCGGAATAGGGTTAGGTACCAACCGAACCTTGGTGCGTACCAATCTTGACCTACAGAAATTCGCTGTAGTGTCCATCGTGAGAACTGTCGGCCAAAGACGACACTGGCTTACGAGCTTTTATTTCTTTCAAGCGTGCAAGCAACCCCAGTGGGAGCAAGCCCGCATCCACACACGGAGACGCAGCATGGCAATTGGCTAGTGTGGAGGTGGTCATTCCTCCTGCATTATTAATGTTGTTTATGATTAATAACTGGATAAGCTGTGGAGGTTCCGCTCTGCTGGAGTGCTGCCACGACCCACTTCCGCACTCGGCAGCGTGAGAAATCTTGAAAAGGCGATCAGGGAGTTCCTAGCCGCCTGGAACAAGAACCCGAAACCCTTTGCCTGGATGGCCACTGTGGAATCCATCGCAGAGAAGCTGTCCCGATGTCGACAAAGTTTGGAAAAGATTCGGCCAGGCTGTACCCTCAGACGAAGCCAAAACGAAACGCGGAGTTGGCCGTTTGTTTATCGGACACTACACTAGAAGATGGACCGCGTTTTTCTTGACCAAGAACGAGGAATTTGGTCTACTTTCTTATCGTAAACTCGGCGACCAGATCTCTTAGGCTTTGTTTCGCCGAGCGCTTTGCCCAGCAGAAACTGATGGAACTCATGAGCGAGCTCGTCCCCAGTTCGTGTATACGTACATTTTTACTGATTGAGAACCGTTTACTGCGTGAAGCGCTCGTGCGGCTCTTCAGCAAGCGCAGCGATCTTCTCGTTGTTGGACAGAGTGGCCATGCTGAGGCGACGGCGCTCAGTGTGCTTGATTCTAAATGCGATGTCCTGATCATCGACTCTTTGCAAACGCCATGGCTCTCAGCCATTAGCGCTCTCGAGAGTGACGATCGTGCCTCCTTTAGAACCGTCGTCATCGCGAGGAAATCCGACGAGAAACATTTCCTGGCCGCCGTCCGTTCCGGTGTAACCGGCTATTTGTTGCAAGATGCATCTGCTTCGGACGTCGTCGCCGCTGTTCGTGCCGTCTTCCGCGGAGAGGCCGTGTGCCCTCCCCAGCTTTGCTCCGCGCTATTTCGATTCGTTGCACAAATGGCCAAGCAGATGCCGGTCCAGAACGCGACTTCGAAACCCGATCTTACTCTGCGTCAGCAGCAATTGGTCGCTCTTGTCGCCAAAGGTCTCACCAATAAGGAAATCGCTTCGCACTTAAATCTTTCTGAGTTTACGGTTAGGAATCACATCCATCGAATCTTGAAACAGGTGGACGCCGGGAGCCGGAGTCAGGCCGTAGAAACAATTCGAGCCTACGGTTACTCGATCAGTTCATGAGCATCTCCTGCCCCGTTCCTGATAAACTGAAGCTGGTTATGATTATGACTGTTTAAATCCGCGCTATTCATACGGGGAACGGGAATCAGGGGTATCGTGTTGCCAATTGTAACTACTGCGTTGCTGGTCTTGGCGCTTCTGCCCTTCGTTTACTACGTGCTTTGCCTCTATTGCGTGATTGCCTATTTCCGCGGTTCGCGCGATGCCTCGACACCAAAAGTGCCCTTCATGCCCCCCGCCAGCATCGTAAAACCTGTGCGCGGCCTAGACCATGAAGCTTACGAGAATTTCGCCAGTTTTTGCCGGCTCGATTATCCAGAGTATGAGATCATCTTTGCGGTATCCGACGCCAGCGACCCGGTCATTGCAGTGATCGAAAAACTCCGCGCAGATTTCCCGGCCCGCTCAATCCGCTTGATTACGAATGTTCCGCATGTGGGGACGAGCGACAAAGTGAATAATCTTTGCCAGTTAGCTCAAAACGCCAAATACGATCTTCTGGTTATGAGCGACAGTGACGTGCGCGTCGAGCCTGATTATCTTAAGCAAGTCGCCGCTCCTTTTGCCGACCGGAAAGTCGGCGTCGTCACGGCGTTCTATCGGAGTCTGAGCGCTGGGAATCTGGCATCGAATTTGGACGCCCTGGGGATGTACATGGACTCCGCTCCGGCCGCCTTGGTGGCAAAGAAAATCGAGGGCCGGTTGGAGTTCGCTTTCGGCTGGACCATGGCCACATCCAAGAAACATCTCGCGGAAATTGGCGGCTGGGAGGCGATGGTAAATCATCACTCCGAAGATTTTGAACTGGGCAAGCGCGTCGCACAATGCGGCCATCTCGTTGCCTTGATGGCGAAACCTGTCTTCATGGTCTTTCCCAAAGACTCCCCTGCGGAATATTTCAGCCACGAGTTGCGCTGGTCGATTGCCTTGAAGAGCGCACGCCCATCGGGCTATTGGGGACTGCTTTTTACTCACGGATTGGTGTGGGCTCTAGTGGGAGCAGCGGTTGGCTTGTCGATCGGCTCGATACCCATAGCGGTCTCTTATCTACTCGCTTATCTCATTCTTCGGGTTGCCCTGACCTGGCTGACAGGAATGTGGGGATTAGGGGATCGGCAACTTTCCAAAATCCTGTGGCTGGTTCCCGTTCGTGATGCAATTAGTTTCATTGTTTGGATAACGGGATTCTTTTCCGAGAGAGTTATCTGGCGGGGCCTCGAATACCGCCTGCAGAAGGGCCAACTCATCCCTATCCGATCCACCAGCCGGGGCTCTGCCAAACGACGCGAATCGGTACCCTCCGTCGTTAGCCGAAGTTCGTCACCAAACCCCTAATTTTGATATTTTGCTGCCTGTTTTCTTCTGTAACTGATCTCTTTTCAGCATGGGGCGACCGAAAACGCGATGTAGTGCAGACCAACCTACTTGAAGCGCGGCTTTTCTCCTTACACTATCGCCGCAGCATGTTTCTGCTTCAACACCATCGGAGTAAAGACGGTAAGGAGCACGCATATTGGTCACTGGTGGAGACTGTCCGCACACCGGATGGTCCTCGGCAGCGGACCATCTGCTATCTGGGTGAGCTGAACGATTCGGCTCAGGCTCGCTGGCAGAAGACTATCGAGGTCTTCAACGAACAGGGAGAGCATACGCAGTTAAAAGTTGTTTCCGAACGATACGGAACTCCCCGACGACCCGAGTGTAGCCCGGGTTCTGGTGAAAAAGCTTCGCGTAGAACGGACGCGGCGGTTTGGCGACTGTTCAATCGGTTGTGATCGCCAACACCGCCGCCACGCGGGACTGTTCGATGGGAATCGCCCACCGCAAGAGGACGAGAGATCTGGTTGCGAGAATTACCAAGCGGGAGGACGATCAGGAAAGACTACTCTACCAACTGCACCTAGAGTTGCCGGAGCGTCCGGAGCCCATTCAGACCGTGAAATGTAGTGCAGACTCGGCCATAGCCTGAACTGATTCCAAAAAACTTAGCTGAACTTTACCCCGTTTGGTGACGAACATGGGCTAGCGCTGACACGTCCCATTTCCCCACCTCGGTTGCGCCTCACCGATCTCACCGATCGGTCCGCCTTTCCAGCAACGCGCGGAGTGTATAAGATTAGAGCGATCGAGACTTTGCCGGAACAGAACCGAAGGGCCTTGGAAAGCACCGGGCACATTCGATAGGAACACAGGAGGCCGACAACAACATGAAGGGCATCGTACTTGCTGGCGGAACAGGCAGCCGGTTAAATCCTTTGACTCGCGTGACTAACAAACATCTGCTTCCCGTCTATGACAAGCCTATGGTCTATTACCCAATCCAGACTCTGGTGAACGCTGGGATTCATGAAATCCTCTTGGTTACGGGAGGAAAAAACGCCGGAGACTTCCTAAGGCTGCTCGGGAACGGCCGCGATTTCGGCCTGAAGCATTTGAACTATACGTATCAGGAAGGTGAGGGCGGCATCGCCGACGCGCTCGGCTTAGCGGAGCATTTTGCCGGAGGTGAACCTGTCTGTGTTATCCTAGGCGATAATATCATCGAGAGTAACATATGCGCCGCCGTCCAAAGTTTCAAAGAGCAGCCGGAGGGCGCAAAGATTCTTTTGAAGGAAGTCTCTGACCCCCAGCGATTCGGCGTGGCACAAATTCGAGACCGCCTTGTTGTGAGCATCGAAGAAAAACCTACAACTCCAAAATCGAGCTATGCTGTGATCGGAATATACCTGTATGATGCGACGGTATTCCACAAAATCCACGGGTTAAAACCATCTGGTCGGGGTGAGCTTGAGATTACTGACGTCAATAACTTCTATCTTGAGGAAGGCAAACTGACATACGAAATCCTTGAAGGCTGGTGGACCGACGCTGGCACCTTTGAATCCTTGTTGCGGGCCAATACCCTGGTGGCCAAAACAGGAGCAAACAATATGTCCAACGAGTTTTCCTCGACAGCGCCAGCCCGCGGGAAAGTAGCTTCATGAAACTCCTGGTGACGGGTGGCGCAGGATTCATCGGCTCCAATTTCATCCGATTTGTCCTCGGACTCTCTCACGAGTATACGGTCGTTAATTACGACAAGCTTACTTACGCTGGCAATATCAGAAACCTCGATTCCCTCTCTCACAATCCCAGATATCGATTTGTCAAAGGGGATGTCTGTGATGCCCTTGCGGTTGAGGCGGTCATGGCCGGCTGCGAGGCTGTGGTCCACTTCGCAGCCGAATCCCATGTGGATCGAAGCATCTACGAGCACGCGGCCGTCATCGAGACCAACGTGCTGGGAACTTTCACCCTGCTCCAAATGGCGCGAAAGGTTGGGGTGCAGCGGTTTGTCCATATTTCCACCGATGAAGTATACGGCGATATGCCCCCGGGGACTCTTGCTGACGAGCATTCACCTTTGCGGCCCAGCAGTCCTTACTCGGCATCCAAAGCGGCCTCGGATCTGTTGGTGCTGTCCTTCGTGCGCACCTATGGATTCCCAGCTTTGATCACGCGCTCTTCAAACAACTATGGCCCCTACCAATTCCCTGAAAAATTTCTGCCCTTGATGCTTACGAATGCGCTGGATGACAAACCTCTGCCCATCTACGGCGACGGAAGGCAAGAGCGCGATTGGCTGCACGTCGAGGATAATTGCCGCGGCATCCTAGCCGTACTCGAGCGGGGACGCGTCGGCGAAATATACAACCTTGGAGGGCAGGACGTTGTGGAGAACCTAGCGCTGGCCCGGCGCCTGCTCCGGCTGATGGGCAAACCGGAGAGCTTGCTCACTTATGTAAAGGATCGCCCCGGCCATGACCGTCGCTATGCCTTGAACTGCAGGAAGGCGGAGGGCGAGCTGGGCTGGACGCCGGCCATTCCTTTTGAGGCAGGTCTCGAGCAGACGATCGCCTGGTACAGGAACTGCAGCGAATGGCTCGAAGGTGTCCGTGGAGGAGATTATCGCTCCTACTATGAGAAATACTACGAGAATCGTGACGCCTCGCTCCAGGGAATCGCGCACAGCCAAACAAAATCGTCCGGTTAATCTAATCTTGACCAACGAAATAGGTTGCAATCGATGTTTGACGGATTAGGCGAAGGAATCCGTTGTTGAAACGATCTTATGAATCTACGGGCACTCCATGTCCTTTGAGCAGCTGAAGACTTGCCTCCCTGGCGTCTACGAGCTGCGTCCAAGGGTTTTCTCTGACGCACGCGGCTTTTTCCTCGAGACTTACCACCTCATGAAATTCTTGGAACTGGGCATAGTCGATTCCTTCGTTCAAGACAACCATTCGTGCTCCGTGAAAGACACCCTGCGCGGCCTTCACTATCAATTGCGCCATCCCCAAGCGAAACTCTGTCGCGTTGCGGTTGGGGATGCCTTGGACATCGCAGTCGACATCCGACTTGGCTCGCCGCATTTTGGGAAATGGACCAGCGTAGTTCTCACTTCCCGTGAGCAAAATCAGATTTATATCCCGGCGGGGTATGCCCACGGCTTCCTAGCTCTTACAGAAACGGTTCAATTCCTCTACAAGAGCAGTGACTACTATGATCCGGAGGACGAGCGGGCTATCCTGTGGAACGATTCGGATCTCAATATTAACTGGGGCATATCGCGTCCTCTCCTTTCGGAAAAAGATGCAAAGAGTCCGAGACTCGCCGAAGTCCCGCAGCAGTTCCTCCCGCGCTATACGGGGAAATGAAGCCCACGATCCTGCTAACGGGCAAGAACGGCCAACTCGGCGCGGAGCTGCAAAGCCATTTGCCACGACTTGGCAGAGTGGTTGCGCTCGATCGCCAGGAGCTAGATCTTCAAAAGCCAGACGACATTTGCCGGGTGATCCAGGATCTCCGCCCGCAGCTGATCATCAATGCTGCTGCCTACACGGCCGTAGATAGGGCGGAGGTAGACGAGGAGAACGCCTACGCCATCAATGCCAAGGCTCTCGCCGTGATCGCCGAGGAGGCGAAGAAAACTGGCGCCGCCCTAGTGCATTACTCGACCGATTACGTATTCGATGGACGCGAAAGTTCTCCTCGACTGGAGACCGACCCAACCCTTCCGATCAATGTCTACGGGAAGACGAAACTCGCGGGCGAGCAGGCAATTCGCGCTGCCGGGATACCCCACTTGATATTCCGGACCTCCGGGGTGTACGCCACCCGGGGGAAAAATTTTCTGCTCACGATCTTGCGGCTAGCGACAGAAAACGAGGAGTTAAGGATCGTTCGCGACCAAACAGGAGCGCCCACGTCGAGCCGAGAGATCGCCCGAGCAAGCACCAAGATTTTGGGGCATCACCTTGGACAAGGCAGTCACACCCCTGCCATGTCGGAGATTAGCGGGACCTACCATATGACGGCCGCGGGCGAGACCACCTGGTATGATTTTGCAGAGGCCATCCTCGACGAGGCCCGCTCGATTGCGCCGGGGAGACCTTGGTATGTTGCGGCCACCGGCGGCCGGCCCCTAGTCGTTCGCCGGATCATACCCATCTCCAGTCAAGAATATGGAGCTCCCGCGCCTCGCCCGGCCTATTCCGTTCTCTCTTCTAGGCGCTTCCAGGAGACATTTTCGTTCCGATTGCCGGACTGGCGCACGCAGCTGCACGATGTTTTTGCGAGCGACCCTACTGAGAATCGATAGCTATTTGTCACGCCGGAGATAACCGCCAATTCGAGTACTTCTGCCAGTGAAGTTTCACCGTGCAGCTCATAGATGGCCGGTCGGCGCACCATTCACCTGTGGTCCCAAGGGGACCGAGGACATAGTCGGCGCGTAAAACAAAACGCCAACGCTAGACCTGGGAGGATGTCCTTCACTGTTTTGAGGCTCACTATAATTTCACCCTCGTGCTGAGCATGGTATTTTTCAATTCGTTCTGTTCGTGACCGTCGCGCTTCGGTTGAGGGATCGCCGTTTTTGTCCGCCGTTACCATACCAGCGCGCCATGGCCACTCCGGCGGCAATGCATACAAGCGGCATAATGGGCGCACGAAAACGAGCTTGACTCATCGGGCCGCCGGATATCAAGACGAAATAGAATATAAGGGCTAGAAACAGCGCCCCCATCTGACCTGGAATCCGGCACAAGCCCACGAGGGCCAGGATATAGTACAGGCCCAGTTGCAGGCCCAGCAACAGAACTGCTAGAGCGGCAATTGGATATTGCCGTACGAGCCACAGTGCCGACCGGAGGGGCCCTTGATCCACAGCACGATAGAGGAGTCCTCCGGACTCAGGATAAAGCCGGAAGAGTTTCAGCACCTCGGTCGCCGCTGGATCCAGTAGTACGATGATACATCCACGAAATTGAATCAGCGAGAAGGAGAGCCAATGCTGAGAGATCATTCGCCGGGCTTCAGCGTTCTGAAATCTATAAATTTGCGCCTCGGGCCAATTGCGTTGCTCCGGGTGTGCCTGGAAATACAGATCTTCATTGCCATAGCCTAGTTCCCGTTGTGCCACCGATAGGCCCTTGTGCTCCAGTTTAGCGTTAACGGCTGCGCCGAAATAGAAGTATAGACTCACGTCGGTAATTGCGGAAAAGCCGCTGTACCCGGCAATTTTTTTGTTGCGAACGATCCAGGGGACCAGGGTTATCGTAAATAGGAGAGCAAACGCGATTGCTCGTCGAATACGCTGAGCCCATGACAGTTGGCGCGGAACGAAAAAGAAGAGAGGCACGAGCGATAGGCCCAGAAACAGAGAGACCGGCCTCGTATAGGTTGCTATACCCAAGGTGAGCGCGGCGCCCACCAGCGCCATGGCAGTCGGGTTCCGAAGAAAACAAACCGTGAGCCAGACAAACAACAGTATCTGCGTTGCGAACAAAGTATCAGACAGGAGTTTTTCAGAATAAAGGAACCCAACTGGCTCAAAGCAGTAAAACAGCACGGCCCACCAAGCGGCCTTTGAGGATGGGGCTAGATGACTCGCGATTTTCCAAACCAGCCACGCCGATCCTGCTGCCAATAAGAAATTCTCAAGCAGGGCGATGAGAACCAGGTGGTGGCCGGCGATAGCAGGTAGAAGCAGTAACGGATAACCCGGGGTTCTCACAATTTCGGGCATCCCACGTACCGAAAACGACCCGTGCAACAGGGACTGCGCTGGTATCACGTAACCCAATGTATCTGGACTCAGGAAACCTTGGGATCCGTCAAGATGCCAAACGAGAAGAGCGAACAAAAGTCTTGAGAAAAAAGTTACGATCAGCAACGGCCAGGGGACATTTTTGGAAATGACAAGCGCGGTGCGATGAATGAACCGGCCGAGCGCAGACAGAGCCATCAGCGACAACATCATTGTGAGGACTGCGGCAAGTGGAGTGAGAGATCCGGCTTCAGCCCCAGTCATTATCTGCCGCAGCGAACTATACCTGGAATTTCCGATTTAGACCACTTGCTTGCACATCGTCTCTAGAGTTTCTTCTTTGGGCCACGGGGCGCGACGCAGATACGGATAAAATCCGGCGCGCATCAGGTAATCATTCCGACTGGGAAAGGTGACGGATGGCATTACAAAATGAGAACGCGTATCAAATTCTCTCGCACAAAGATATACATTGACTAGAGTCTCGACAGTACCTTCATGACCTGAACCCGAGACTTCCCACGCACTCCACCGAGTGACTTCTCGGGAACCACGGGCCTAGCCTTACTTTCCGGGTAAGCCTACCAGCTAACAATACAAAATCAGTTCTGAGGATTTGGTTTCGGCACAGTCTGAGTTTCGGATTTCTTGTCCTCTGGCTTCTTCTCTTGGTCTCCGGGTTTCTCTTTGCTCGATTCCGACATAACCTTTTGGAGAGCCTTCATGGCGTCTCGTGGGTTCACAGCGGTGGTGGTCTGAGGCCTCTGCAACGAAATAGGAGGCGTAGCTTGCTGTGTGTTTTGGCCCTGTCCAGCGAAGGTCATCTTTCCGTATGGAGTTTCCAACTCCTTGCTCCCTGCCCGAACAGGCAACGGACTAGACTGCCGAATAGGCAGCAGAATATACCATTGATCATCTATCCGTTTCCAGTGATCCACGGTCTCGCGGTCCAAAGGTGCCGGGAAGTTCGAGAAGTGATCCGTTCGTAGAAGACGGACCGTGGCGGCATCCCCGGCATCCGCCAACTGCACATCCAGGACGCGAAATTTGACAAGTCCGTCATAGTTCATTTGGAAGAAATCGTTCTTTGATTCCGGCGCTACTAGTTCCAGCGCGTTGGTTTTTGCGCCCTTCTGTAAGGTTCCGTAATACAGAAGCACCCGCGCTCTCAGCGCTTCCGCCGGAGAAACTTCTCCTGGTACCTGCGCCGCAAAGGCAGGGGCAACAGAAAGAAGCAGAAGAGCAACAAAATTAAGTAACTTTCTTCGATTCTTGCACATCCGAGCACCTCAACCAATCACTCGTAGTTAATCGATCACCCGATTGGCCGTCAAGGACGGCTCCGCTCAAAAACGTCTGTAGAGATACATTATAGAGAATCGTAAGAATTATGTGAAGTGACGCCTCAATGGGCAAGACGGGAGCGCTGGATGCTAGTCCAGTGCTCCCGTCGCCAATGACCATAACTAGTTGTTAAACAGCCGTTCGTACTTTAGTTCTTATTGACCGAGCCCACCACCCGGTTGATCGAGCCGGACGCTGCTGCCCAGGTACAGAGCGCTGAGAGCCGTCCCTACGCCATTTGGGTTGACGATGATGTCGAAGCCGTGGCCATAGTCAAACTCGCAGAGGGCAACCACATAACCGGAGAAGTGACCCGCGAGTGCTGCTCCAGCCGAGCCCGAAGCCGCCAACATTCCGTCGAGAGAATTTGCGTACACATTCCCTGGTAAGAGCGTAGCGGTAGCTTGGTAAACGATTGGTGTCGCAACGCCTGTCGGGAAGAAGTAGAAAGTGACGGAACCAGTCTGACCTTTTGTCGCGGGGTTGGCAAATACGCTGTCGTTACCCGTGTTTGCAACAGCGATGCCGGTGGCATAGCCGTCCTCATCCGTGACGTACGGGAAGAGCAACACAGACTGAGTCGGTTGAATGGTAAAGAAGTTCGTGGTTGCAGTGTCGACCCCAGTCTTTGGATTAATGACACTGTCCGTGATGATTTCCCGGCCCACGCCTCCCGTAGAGATGAATTGCGTGTAGTCGGGAACGGCAGCCGCGTTGGCATCGTCACCAGCAAATGCTGCGCTTGGGGTCGGACCGAAAACAATGCGAATCGTAGCCGTTCCATTCCCTGAGGCGCTGTTGATCTGGACGCCAATCGTGATGGGGGTTGGTTTGACTGCAGGAGGACCAACGGAACCGGGAATAGCATCTGCCGCCGCTGCACCAGTGCTGATTGAGACGCTGGCCTGATTTCCAGTGGCAACGACGGTATCGTAGATTCCCTGAACGATGCCAGCGGAACTAGTGGAGGTCCTTAGCTTCCACTGAAATGTCGGAACCGTCGCGCCAACACCCGGCCAAATCGACATGGTTGGAGGCAACGTAACTGCAACACCAGAGGGAATGTCCTCTATGTCAATGACCAGCGAGGTCGCATTGGTTGGAATATCTACCGTATCCGTGCAAGGACCGGGAGGGACGGGCGCAGTAGCGCCGCAACCTAGCGGATATGCTGGTGTTGGAATTGCAACCCTGAACGGAGAAATGGGCCAGCCTGCCAAGCTTTGAAAGTTAACAGTAGCTTGCGGACCAGCCAACGGACCACCGGCACTCTGAATACCCGCTCCCACAGTGACGCTTGAGGCTGCAAGATTGATGGTGGGCAACACGAAACCAACCGGCTCAGTCTGAATTGCCGTCAAACCCAAGGCGCTTCCGGCAACGGAAACGTTCAATATAGCGGGGGTCGGCGGCAATGCCACTCCCGGAAAACCAGTGACATTGAACCTCAGGTTCTGGAGTGTAATGGATGCGGCAGGATCCGTCGTCCCAGCTCCTGTGACGGCCATCTGAATGACCGTCGCCGTTCCCGTGGCGGTTAGGACGGTAGAAGTCGTGACGATAAGTCCAAGAGTGCCGTCCAAAGTTGCGTTCGGATTCGTGATCACAATATAGTTCGTGCTGCCGGTCGAAAGCGTCGTGGGGAGCGACAACGGTCCACTGTAGCTAACACTGATTACGTTACCACTCTCGAAGCAGTTGGGAGCCCCTCCAGACGTTATCAAGACGTCTGAGGCGCGTTCCTTAAGACCTTCATTATTGAGGACACTTGCGTTCGTAAACCCATTCGCATAGCTAAGGGCGCACTGCGCAGCGGCACGACCGGGAAGCATCATGGTGAGAACCAAAGCCAACAACGGTACAAAGAGGCCTAGACGTAGTCGATTCATCGAATTCATCTCCTTAAGTTTTTACAGTACAAAATTTTTACCGCACAAAAAATTGTCAGGGCTGTTAGCCTACGACACGACCCAGGTGATCACCAACAAGATTGTGGGATTCACGCCCTCAAAAAGTAACCCTAGTTCGGTACGTATGGTACACACCAAAACTAGACATCTTGTACAGGCGATTGTCGGGCCTTGTCAAGCGATATTTTGAAATTGGGTCCTGGCCACATCCTCCCTGCCGACGCGCAGCCCAAGTTTCGATGCAGCTTATGTTCTAGTTTTAGTCTTGATGTTATTTATAATCGCAAGGAAGCGTCGGCTGCAATCGCTCTGGCAGGGAGACGGGTGCCGGCGTTTGCTGGAAGGGATCGTTCAACCACAGCCATAAGTCGCGGTTGACGAACAATTGCTGGCGCAGCAACGCCGCCAGATTGGACACGGGCCGGACGAAAATAGCCTTTCTCTGCAGATCCTTGATCAGCAGCGTGGCAATGAACGCGGTCTAGATCTGGAATTTCAAAGCGATTGCGGAAATCCCCACGAAGGTCTTCACTCTCAGGCTCTGTTAAAATCGTTGTCGGGTGAAGGCTGACGTGGTGGCGAAATTGACGCTAGGCCCGTTTCCAGTGTCTCCCCGCAGGGTAGGTGTCGAGGACTGACGCCGTGCTCCTTAGAGGCAATCTTTCTGTTGCTCCCCGTGGGAGTGCCTCACGAATCGAATCGTCAGCTGGTTTTCAGCCCCGCCGCATCAAACCGAGCATGCCCATTGCACTCGGCTTTCCTGGTGACTTCGCGTTCTGGGTTATGACATCTATCGTGCTCGTGCAACTTTCGGGAGAGAACCCCTTCGTCGAACTCGATCGTCGCTGAACAGACCGAGTTCATTATAAATCCACTCCCCACCCCACCGCTTCGAGCCAGATCCCTTGGGTTTCCGCGCAAGCATCAAATATCTTTTCTATCTTTTTAGCTTCTTCTCCTCTACCCAGTCTTTGATAAACGTGAAACATCTCCCGGCATGCTTCATTGCAAAGTAGTTCACCCACACGCGATGAATGGAGTTGCTCCTCTCGATCACCCTTCCGAGCGATTGGCTCGCATGTCCCCGGAAAAATGTCTCGGAGCTTCAGTGATGAGTCGACCGATGCCGGGCCCTGCATCCAGTTGAATCTATCGAATTTTTCATGCGACAGAACGGATCTCAATCAGGCTCGAATCGTTTTGGTGTCCCGTGCTGATGAGCGCGCCTTGCCGGGCCCTACTTCAATGTTCCCATGGCCTTCTTCACTTCACGCAACCTGCCCAGGAAGTCTTTGGTAGTGGCCGCTGCTTGCGGAACGTCCTGCACCACGTGGGGGGTCAAGAGCAGGACCAACTCCGTCCGGCTGGTATTCTTGCTCGTAGACCCAAAAAGGGCGCCGAGACCAGGGATGTTCCCCAAGATCGGGACCCGGTTCGTCGAATAGTTTACCGATGTAGTGATAATCCCCCCCAGCGCGAGAGGCTCTCCATCACTCAGGATGACGGAGGTCTGAAACGTGTTCTTGTCGATCACCGGTGCCACGATCTGTGAAGTGGTATTTGGAACGGCATTGCTCACCTCCTGCGTAATGTCGAGCATCACGATACCGCTAGCGTTGATGTGGGGCTTGACCGTGAGAATGACTCCCGTGTCCTGGTATTGAATCGTCTGCGCAAATAGGCTCGTGCCGCCCGACTGAATGGGCGTGAGAGCCGACCCGATGGGAACGGGTACTTCCGAGCCCACCTGGATGCGGGCGCTGGTGTTGTCAGTAACGAGGATGGACGGAGCGGAAAGCGTGCGCACTCGTGAGCGATTGTCGGTAGCATTCAGAAAAAGTTGCAGTGAGCGGGTAGCCCCAATCAGTGCAAATGTTTGCGCCGTCAAGGTGCCGCCGGTCGCCCCCGCTAGGATTTGGCCCACCGTGGCATTGGGTGTCGTGGGCGGATTGTTCTGAAGAAAAGCAGAGACTCCGTACGACAGAGCGCCCGTCAGATCGACTTCATAAATCTTGGCGTCGATGAGCACCTGGCGCGGCAGGATATCCAGCTGGGTAAGGGTGCGCTTCACGATCTCGTAATCGTGAGGCGTGGCCTGCACAATTAGAGCGTTGTTTTTGGCATCGGCGATGAAGCGAATCCGCCCCTGAACGCGTTCGGGAGCTGGCGGCAATTGTGCTCGTTGCTGTTCTTCCTGCACATCCCGCGGGACCATGGGGTTTGGAGGCGTAGTGGACTGTGGCAACGCTTGCGGCTTGGGAACCTCACCTCCATAGAGTTCGATGAGAATATCGCGAAGATCGCTCGCGTGGGCGTTCTGCACCGTATAAACAAAATTTTGGACCCCGACATCTTGGTGTGGGGGCTCATCGAGTCTATGGATCCACTCTTCAACGTCCTTAAAAACATCGGGAGACGGACTGATCGCCAAGACGGCGTTCAAACTCTCGATGGGAATGAACCGAATTGCGGAATTCTTGGAGAGGGCGTACCCAGCGAAAACGTCCTGCAATTCCGGAATCAGAGTTTTCGATGAATTGTTGACGATGCGAAATAGCTGAACGCGTTGCCGGATAAAGGTGGGACTATCGAAGAGGTCGACGATTTCACTGATCTGTTTGAGTTTTTGTGGAGTCTCAACAACGAGCAGGAAATTGCTGAAGTCATTGACGACGATCTCCCCAGCCGGAGTGACAAAGGGTGCCAATATCTTGCTCATCTCCACGGCGGAGACGAACCGCATGGGGATAACCTGCAAGACGAGTGTATCGCCCGGAGCTGGTGCAGCCTCTGGCGCTTTGGCAAATTCTAGCGGCAAAGCGGATAGCTTAGCCTCGGCGATCGGTACGACGCGGTAATAGCCTTCGGCCTTTACCATAGCCGCGCCATTGATCTCGAGAATGGACTCCAGAATGGAGAAAAGGCTGCCCCGCGAGACCATCCCGGACGTGTTGATGGTCACCGTGCCTTTGACGCTGGGGTCGACGACGTAGTTGATCTTCAATTCGGTTCCGATAATCCGGAGAACCTGGTAGAGGTCCGCGTTCTCTAAATTGAGGGCTACGGCACTCTCGGCGGTATTTTCCGCCTTCGCCTCGGGCGGAGCGGCAGCGGGCGTGGCGCCCGCCGGCGGATTCGCCTGCTCCCCAGTCGCCAGAGGTGGAACGGGCTTTGCAGGTTCGGGTGACTGCTGTGCCGGGGGAGGGGCTTGCGCTTGCTGCGCCGGGTTCGTCGAGGAATTCGGCCCGGGGGCTCCAGTGGAGGATGGCACGGGCGGTTGCTGCGCGGGTGCGGGCTGCTGCGCTCCGGCTGATGGCCCTGCCACGGCAGAATCGGGCCCTGCGGCGAGCAGCGCCGCACTGAGCAGGAGGCGTGACCAGATGCGCCAGGGAGGGAGGTGTGCTGGGAGTAGGATCATAGGCTTCAGACGGCTCGGTGCCTGTTCCCTCTTAGGTTGTTTTGTCATGGTTTCTTTTTGTCAAATAGCATCGGGCCAAAGGGTGTGCTCACCCATTCTTTTCCGGCAGGCGCGGCTGGTTGCGATGTCGCTACTTGCGCTGCTCGAGACGTGTCAGGGCCGGGCGGTTGCACACTGGTCACCGCAACGGTTGGTGGATTCGCTCCGGCGCCGGGAGCGGTTCCGGGCGCTGATGATGCTGGTTTGGCACTTGCAGTGGTTTTCGCGCCCTGTCGGCGCAATCGTTCCATGGCGTTATAGAACATGATCTCGTGCTGGCCTGCACCGGTATCAAGCACGACGGACTCCGGAAGCACTCGGACCACACGGTAACCGTCGAACGTGGCGCCCTCTGCCACGCTCTCTGCTTTGGGGGACTGCTCTCGACCCAACAAGGCGGAGCGACTACTGCCGATGATCAGCGACCCGTAGACGAGCGGCACAGGGCCAGCGGCATTGGCTTGTACCGGCACGGTGATCACATCATTCCGATCTGCGTGAAAGGGATTGTGTTGCGCAATAGCGGTGTAATCAGGCGCGGACAGAGGAGGGGGAACCGGCACCCCGCCGAGCCGATGCATCTCCAATGCCTGGGGACCATTGTGGGCGGCATATTGTCGCCAGTCTCTCACTAACTTCCAGCCGAGTCCGGCTAAGCTGGCGGCTAAAAGAACATGGATCATCCACATTCGCTTATTCATTCCATTCCCTCATTTCGGTTTGGCCATCACAGCCGCGATCACCACTACGCAGTGAACACGCTTTTCCTTATCGCTGCCGCCGCTCAGCTGCAATTCCTCGATCTCGGTAATCCGATCCCCGCTGGTGACTCCCGTCAAAAACTGCGTGAGCTGGGTGATGCGCCCACTGAGCTCTAGCCTTACGGGTATGCGAATATAGTTGTCTCTCAGTGGAACGGGGGGTAGAAATTCGCTGCGCACAAGTCCCAGTTGTTGCTCCGTCGCGTGATCGGCGAGCCACCTTTGGAGTTGCGCGCCCGCTTCATTGCTATCCGGGGCCACCAGGAGCCGGTGTTCCTGCTCTTCCAGCCGGCCTCGGAGTACAACCTCCGACTCGCGCAGTTGCTTGGCAGCGAGAAGTTCCCGACTGTAGCGCAACTCTTTTTGTGCCAGAAACAGTCTGTTTGAAGAACTCTCCGCGCTGCCCCACTGTGGCAGAGCAACAAATTCCAACAGCAAAAAAACGAGAGCCCCCAGAAGCCCAGCGATCAGAAATCCTTTCTCTCTGGATTCGAGGTTCATCTCTTTTCTTTCGTGCGCATCTCCAACCGAAACCTCTCCATTCCAGAAGAGTCTCCCGTCAGGGCGCCATTGAATTTCACATCTTCAAATTGTTGAGAAGCTTGCAATAGGGATAGTAGGCTTGAAGCAGATTTCGCCGCACCTGCCAGTTCGATTTGGTTCTTTCGCCAAGTAAACAGATTCAGCGAAGCATCTTCGGGCAGTTGCTTGGCGACTTCAGCGAGGGCTTCGAGAGGTTGTCGGCCACGCTGTTCGAACTCCTGGACCAGGATGAGGGTTTGCCGCAGATTCTTGTCCTTCTCGAGTACCCCCTTCATTTCATCCGTCTGTGGTTTTAGATGCGCAATTTCTTTTTGATACTGGTGGAGTAGGACCAAATTTTGCACCGGAGCGCGCAATCCGACGGCGAGCAGCAGCACCGCATTCGCCCCCACCAGAGCATACGTTGGCAGCCGTTGCCAGCGGCGGCGCGACGGCCTGAGCTCACGCGGAACCAGGTTTACTTGATAGTTGCGGCGGCCTCGCAC